>OMCR01000043.1_pt1 | contig 34886 bp, 29 predicted proteins | sample 1645091 | NCBI WGS metagenome assembly OMCR01 (sample SAMEA103958141, study PRJEB25191) | human gut metagenome | biome: human-associated habitat [ENVO:00009003]; feature: intestine environment [ENVO:2100002]; material: feces | place: Germany | collected 2013/2015 | reverse complement strand
CAAATTATTAATCAGAATTCTGTTGCATTTGCAAGTTGAATTCAGCAAGGGAAAATTTATATTTCTTCAAAATTCATTTTACACATCAATCATTCCATTACATGGTGTGGCAATTCACCCGAACCGGCAGTACGAGTCGAATTCGATATTTCACGATTCTTAGGACCGGGAACAAATGCTCCTTTTTCCAGTATATATCGTACTCTTTCCCGCTGATTCGCAGTGAAAGTGTTCGAATAAGACACAGCATAATCCATAATATTTGTCGACTTATATTCTGTTCCCCGCACACAGTCTTCACGCGTGATCAGCACATCCAGATGTTCAAGAAGACCTGCAGCCCCAATTGAGTTTACCAGGTTATTATAAGCCGTCTTATTATAAGTAGGAGTATCTTCACACAAATCACTGTCTATGCACTCTGTTCCTGTTTCATTTTCAGAAAATACATGACGCAATCCCAGATAGTGCCCCAGCTCATGAGCAATAGTAACAGCTACATAATTTGCATTTCCATCCGGAGTTTCAGGAGTCAGCGGACAGTTATCTTCATAAATATACCGGTTATTTATAGAAACACACCGCGGAGATACCAGCTGATCTTGAGTAGGTACTCCACCCGTCCACTGTTCACATCCTTCCAAATAATCAGGAGCCACAGTATAAGGAAATTCAGAGATACCCAAAATCCCTGCATCGCTGAAATTATACAGCATGATATTAATATACCGGTCCGGATCCCATATTAAATCTAAATAACGTTTTTCTTTATAGCTGTTCATAAAAGCCTGGCAGTCAATAGTAGATGTAGTCCACATGACACGGTTTACACCCGGTTCTTCCAAGGTATTGCCTTCCGGATCTTCCGTAGCCATAACAAACTCCAAACCTAAGCCTTCTCCACAGTTGCGGTAAAGTTCATTGACTTTATCTAATAACTTCTGTAAATGTCCTTCTTCCACATATTGGTTTTTATCCGACTTATTTACATAAAGTACCTGAAATACAACAGGCAATTTATAATGATGATTCTCACTAAAGACCTCCGCCAACTGTGAAACATGTATTTCTTCTTTCAGTACACCATCTGTAGAAACTATCTCCAAAACGGCAGAACGACTCTCTCCTGTCAGGTTTTCGCCAACTTGTACTTCAACGGCAGCATTGCCTGTCCACATATTCTCAGAAGGAACTGCGCACCATGACTTTTCCGACACAACCTTCCATTCTACATTACTCTCCACCTTCAGAGTCAATGTAGCAGCAGCGGAAGAAATATTCTCACAGGAGGTTGTTTCTACCACCCGAAGATAAGGTTCTGCAACCTCCGGCTGCTCATCGTCACTACATCCCGCCAAGAAAGGAAGCAGTACGACAAGCATCCAGAGTAAATAATATTTCTTATTCATACTCAAATGCAGTTTGACCATCCAACGGACAAGTTACGACATTATCTACCACGAAGCGACCAGAAGCATTTGGCACAGTGGTAAATACAACCAGACGGCAGTTAGACAAATCATGAGCACCACTTACATCCATACGATATACATTCTGTCCTGCACCATCAGCATCCAACTGAATACGGTCACCATAAGCAACTGTTGAGCTAGAAGTCAACAAGACATTATTATGAACTTCTGTAGAACTACCTCCCGTCTGTGCTGCTACGATACCGTCTTCCAGCAGCCATACAGCTACACGACAGTTTTCTACATTAGCCGATTTTACTTTTACATTTACCACTACAGAACTTACTGCATTTTCTGAAGCTACTGAAATAGCTGTTTTACATCCACTGGCTGCAACCTCATTTACTCTTGAAGCAATTTGCTCTGCTTGTTTATCAGCATCACTAAGAGCTCCTTGAATCATATTTGAAGTATTCAAATCAACACTCAACGAAGGATAAGAGCTAACAGTCAGATAGCTGTTTATAGTATTACTAGCCTCCCCTGCCATTGTATCACCATTGTGCGAAGCCACAAAAACAGCACAGTTATCAGGATTAGCTTTCAGATAAGCATCAATGCCTCTTTTCATATACGGACAATTCTGACACCATGTACCCGTATGCTGAACGGCAAGTACACGCTTCGCAAAACCAGTATTTTGCTCAGGCTTGCTGTCGGCAGGCAAAGAAGGAATATTCTTAAATGCTCTTACTGTAATATTCTCTGTTTTCACACCTTCATAATATGCATAAAACACATAGTCACCTTCAGTAGTAGTGCTGAAAGAAGTTTCTTTAAACGAAGAAGTATTACCCGAAGGATCTTCCATATAAACCTTAGACTGTGAAGTGATGTCTGTTTCTCCTTTCATCACAGCTACGGTAACCGCATCTGTACCATTTGCTTCAATAACAGTCTTAGATATAGACAATGTCAAATCACCACTTACTGTTCCGGAGTCTTCTCCTCCATCATTTCCCGAACATGCAGTAACAGCCATTAAAAAACAAACCGCCAAGGTTTTAAAAATATATGCAGGTTTCATAAATATCTTTGTTTAATCGTTTATAAAATAATAGGTTTTCAATTTCAGGCTACAATCAGAAAGAAGAAGTCACTACCAGATTGGCTCCGGTATATGCCGGTGTGTAACGGCATACTCCTCCCGAGCATACATAACCAGCACGGTTTCTTCCATAGCTTAACTGTACACGGGTATTCTTACGTGTATAACTTACAGAAGCTGTATAGTAATGTACCTTTGTCGTACCATGATTATACATATCGCTTACACTGACACTCCAGCGTGGAGCCATGCTGAATTCCAGAAGAGCTGCCATCCAGTCTTTTTCATAATCAGTAGAGTAAAGATATTGCAGTTCTGCACGCAAAGCCATTTTGCTGTTGAACTTGTATGTATTGTCAACAACAAAAATATTCGAAGCATAAGTTTTGTCGTCCATTCCATGTGTAGGGCTCCACTCCTGAACAGATACCAATACAGCAGTTTTCCACTGCTTATTCCAACGGTGTTCTACATCAGCATTGATGTCACGCCATAACAAACGAGATTCTCCTGTAATATTTTTATCCGAATAAGCTGTCGAGAAATTTGCATGGAAATTCCAATAACGAGAACGGTTTGAAGCTGGGCGCAAAGAGTAATAAACATCAAACTGTCCGGCAGTTTCACCCTCTGCATTTACCTGATACGGCTCAAGATTGGCAAGCATATACGTGTACTGACGTGTTAGCGCAGGCAAATAGTTTAATGTATTTCCCGCTCCCTGTCCCTGTAAGGTAAGCATGGTATTCATATGCTCCAGACGACGGAAAGTACCCAAGGCAGAGAAATTACCTGTAGCATATCCTACTTCTGCAAGAATGGCATTACCATCCACTTCGGTTGCAGATGAAATCTCCGGTAAGTCTTTCGTTTTTATTACATATTCAGCGCGGACATCCAGACCATTCCAGTTAAAATTACCACCAACAGCATACATATCCAGATTGTTTGTAGTCAATCTGTCTACATAGTCTGCATTATCTTTCAAGTTCTCATAACGATTTACATAGCTACCTTCCAATTGCAAAGATGCACTTTTCCAACCGGCAATATCAGATAAAGATAAAGTAAGGTCTGCTCCACGCACTGCCGATTCAGCATAATCCAAATATAAACGTGGTCTTCCATACATACCTTTCAGTGACAGGTAATTCTTATAACTGTAGTGTCCCCATACACCTTCTATCGAATTATTAAATCCCAAGGTACGGTCTTCATAACTGCGGAAAACAAGTCCACTTCCATACTGGTCAAAGATATCTCCTACACGAAATCCAAAATCTCCATCTTCCCAAGCAACATATTTTGAACCAAGAATCGTACGGCGTCCATTTCCGTAAGTACCGTAGTCATATCCTTGTAATGCCGGCAAAAAACCCTCCAACTGAATGCCTGCAGAAAATTTGCCACGTGTATAGTCCAGTTTCAAATAATTGTTCGAACCGAAATGATCGTCAGGATTAGCTGCAGCCGCTCCCAGTTCACTATCATCCACATAATAAATACTGTTCGACTCCAGACTTCCAGTAAGTGTTCCTTTATCACGAGTCTGAGCATGAAGAACGGTTGTTGCTCCAACAGCCGCCATGCATAATATCATCATTTTCTGTTTCATCGTGCCGGATTATTTTTGTTGTAATTCTTTCAGTTTCTCAAACAACTCCAATTCGCTACCTGGAGTGTAACCGGTATGTGAATATACGATATTCCCCTGACCGTCTACAATAAATGTATGCGGAGTAAAGGTTACATTCATTGCACGCTTCAAATCCTGGTTTTTATCGAATACGCAAATAAAGTCCCATCCCGAACCCGAAGCCATAGAGCGCGCACGAGTAGAAAAACGGCTATCATCTATCGATACAGCAACAACTTCAAAATCTACTTCTTCCTGCCATTCTTCCAACTGATCGTTTATAGCATTCAGCTCCATCAGACAAGGTTTACAGGTTATTCCCCAGAATGACATAATAAACGGCTTACCATTCACTAATGAAGATATTTCAACAAGCTTTCCATCTGCATCTTCTACTTTCACATTCGAAAGTTTTCCTTGTGCTGCCACTTGCAGGCAACCGCATACCAGGCAAAACACTAATAACAGTTTTCGTAACATAGTAAATTTCCCCTTTTATTTTTTAGAATTAGTACCTAAAAATATTCCGTTCGGAAAGGCTCAGTCAGGCAACAGTCTGTTCTTATGAAAAGAGCCGTTCCAAACGGAATCATCATTTATTTTAAAACGAACATTCGCAATTATCTGCTATACAATCTTATTTCTGTATTTTCTTAATGAAACTACTCTTTGAACAATCTATTGTAACAGACTCACGTTTCAACTTGCGTGCAACATCTGCCGACGGCAAGAATGTCTTAGGCATATTCTTGATTGTTGCAGTCTGATAAGCTGCCCATGGAGTTGTAAGAACTGATTTCTTAGCAACTGACTTCAACGGAGCAACAGATGACTGTAAAGTTCTTGCTCTAGAAGAAGCATCACTGCGTGATAAAGTCATATCTCCAGTTCCATAATATGTACTATATACATTATTATTATATGTACCTATGAACGAAGGAAGAAGATTCATGCCATTGTAATCGAGAACTTTCACTGCAAGATTATTGTCATCAACAACCTGTACATTAAAGTCACTGTAATAAACTTTTCCGGCAGCACTATCATAACCTGCTACATAATAAACGAATGGTGTATTCCATGCACTCAAAGGCGGAACAGAATAGATATTAGATGCACTCAGGATAATAGCATACAAAGTCTGTCCATTATCTTCTACAGGAATTACTTCGAAGAAGATCTTAGGTCCATAGTCGAAGAACAAATCATCAGCATCAACAGCAGAATAGCTGATATTGTTAAACAAATCCCATGGGCTGGCATATTTGTGCGGGAAGTCACCTTTAAAGCGTCCTACGACACGATTCTTCATCTTATACAGCTCTATTTGCTTTTCACGTGCCTGAATATAGTTTGCTTTTTCTTCTTCAATATAAAGCTTGGCTTCTTCTTCAGTCATGTTCTTCATAGTCATGATTGTCTTGACAAGCTTATCGTAGTCAGCATATTCACCAGCTTCTTCCGGTTCTCTAGAGAACTCAATAGGGAATGTAACAGTTTCAGTTTCTCCATTAGAACCCTGACGGTTAAATGTAGCATTCCAAGTTCCACATAATGCATCCAGAACAGACTGTCCGCCAGCATCAACCGGAGTTCCGAAATCTGCTACTGCCGTAGCTTTTGCCATATAAGGTTCTGATAAATCTTCATCTTCATTGTAAGCCTGTACAACCAGCATATTTTCTTCTTCAGGGAATGAATCAAAATACATTTTATAACCTTCAGAACTATTTATAGCTGTTATTACGTCTGCATCTGTAACATCTAAGCCATAGTTTGTCACATAGTATTTCTCATCCATACCATATTCAGGGCGAAGTGACGCATTCCATTCTGACATAGAATTTTCTACATAACGGATACCTCTACAGTCACCATTAGGAGCTTTGATAGTGTAGCTGACTTTATAAGGCTGATCAGGTTCTACATTGCCAGCAACGGTCAATTCTACATCTGGCTTAGTAGACTCAACAATTTCATACACTTCTTCCTGGAAGCTCTGTTTAGAGTAATCATCAGCAAAGTTACAAGTAATGAACAAATGATACTTCTTACCGATACTCATTCCGGTATATTCTATTTCCTGCGGTTCTACAAGCCGTGTACTTTCATTAAATACCAATGCAGGAATACCTTGTTCACCCACATATTTTTTCATCAATTCATAATCGTCTTCCGAAGTCATGTATACTCCGTAGCTCAGCGCGCCATCCGGAGGAGTAATAGCTACTTTCAGTTTAGTTTCGTTCTTCTTCAAGACAGTTACAGTTGCCTTTTTATCTACCCGGTCAGCGCTTTGAGCATAGACCATCTGTTTGGCATACATTCCATTGAAAGTAACACCTTCATCTGACCATTCTTCTGTATAGTCGCCAACAGTCGGAGCCAGCGCCTGACTCATCAACATGCCACCGCCATAGTCTACTTCATAGTCCAAATTACCTTCTTCATCAGATTCACCAACAAGGATAACATAAGCTGTACCCTGAGTAACCTGCCATTCTCCCCACATCGGATCATCCGGATCAACCTGAACACCACTGGTTATAGTGATATCCTGAGGACCACAAGAAACGCCAACAGACGGATTTCTCAAAAAGTCCACATCAGTCTGCATAAACTGATCTTTCATTGAATTATAGTTCAACGCATCGGTAAAAGACCATTTATAATACACACCTTCAGGCATTTCGATATGGAATTTTATTTCATCACGAGTAGCCGAGATAATAGTAATACGTCTTGAATATTCCGGAGTTGTAAATTCAAATCCTTTTACCTGATATTCGGTTCCCACTTTAAAGGCAAAAATTGCCGTATACTTTGTATTTCCATTCAGGCCATATAAGTAAGCAGTATTCTTACCATCCTGAGCTGTAAATATGCCGTTACCATTTTCCTTTTCAGCATTGGCAAACATAATCTCTCCATCAGGGAAGTCAGATTCGGAAACACTTCCTTCTTCTACTTGATAAGTATAAGTTTCTACCCCTTTCAAATTCAAGGAAATAGTAGCCGAAGTCGCATAAATGGCACTACCCTCATCTCCTTTCTCACTCTCAATCTCAATAGTTACTTCTGAGCCTGGACCTTCTCCCGGAGTCACCTCATTATTGTCATCGCTACATCCTCCTAATACCAAAAGGAATAACATCGATAAACAAAAGGCCGAAAATTTAAATTTCTTCATAAAAAAGAATTTTAATTAATTAATATAAATCAAAAAATACTCTCTACAGAACCTTATTTTTTATCCAATAAGCCTTCTTTTTACTAACTAATTGTTGTTAATCGAGATGCAAAAATAACCAAGAGATTGGAAAAATAAAATAAATTATGAAAAAAACACGAAATATTATTGCACAATCAAACATTATAATAAGAGGTGATATATTATTAATTATACACACATAAAGAAGATAAAACATATCGTTTTGATACAATAAATAAACACATAAGCAAAAAACGACACATCAAAACTTTACAAAATTTGTTAAATACCAAGATAGAGTATCATTTTACTTTTTTAATAAAATCATCTTAAATCTTTTAAGAGTTTAAAGTATTTACAAAAAGCCATAGTGTTAAAAAACACTAACTGAATTGTTATACAATATTTATAAACACATATTCTACAAACATTCGTAGAAGAATTCTGTTTTTATCTTTACTTTTGTCTTATACAAACGGCAGATTTTACAACATGGAAAAAGAGAAACGAATACTAGTAGGAATGAGTGGAGGAATTGACAGTTCCGCTACCTGCATTATGCTACAAGAACAAGGTTATGAAGTTGTAGGTGTGACTATGAGAACCTGGGATATACCTTCCCACTTTTCAACTCCGGAACAAGAGCAACCCAACGAAATATTAGAAGCAAAGGCTCTAGCCGAACGTCTGGGTATAGAACATCATGTTGCCGATGTCCGCGAGGAATTCCGCAATGTCATCGTACAATATTTTATCGACGAATACATGAAAGGACGCACTCCCAATCCTTGCGTCATGTGTAACCCGCTGTTTAAGGAACGCATCTTATGCGAATGGGCCGACCGTACCGGCTGTGCACAGATTGCCACAGGACATTACTGCCGACTGGAAGACAGAAAGGAGCACCGATATATAGTAACCGGTGATGACCCGACAAAAGACCAGTCATATTTTCTATGGAAACTTCCACAAGAGATATTGAAACGTATGGTGTTCCCATTAGGAGGAATGATCAAAACCGAGGTAAGGGCTTACCTCGCAGAAAAAGGCTTTGAAGCCAAAGCCAAAGGAGGAGAAAGCATGGAAGTCTGTTTCATCGATAAAGATTACCGGGACTTTCTGAGAGAACACTGTCCGGATATCGACGAACGAATCGGAACAGGATGGTTTGTCGACAGCAAAGGACTGAAGTTAGGTCAGCACAAAGGTTTCGCCTATTATACTATCGGACAGCGCAAAGGACTGGAAATCGCACTCGGACGTCCGGCGTATGTTCTGAAAATCAACCCTGCCAAAAACACAGTCATGCTGGGAGATGCCGAACAGCTGAAAGCCGAGTATATGCTTGTAGAAGATATAAATGTAATAGATTTACAGGAATTGCTGGAATGCCCCGACCTGTCCGTACGAATCCGCTACCGTAGTCGCCCTATTCCTTGTCAGGTTATCTTACTGGATGAAGGACACCTGCTTGTAAAATTCAAGGCTGAAGCTTCAGCCATCACTCCAGGACAGTCGGCTGTTTTCTATGATAAAGGCCGTGTATTAGGTGGAGGATTTATCGCTTTCCAACAAGGCATAAAGAAACTGATAGCCGAAAATGAAGAAAGAAAGCATGTTTTGTCAAGTACGTGAAGGCACACGAAAAATATGCCGAGAAATCAGGAAAAACTTCTCGACATATTTTTAAAATTTGTACAAAAAATCAAGTACTTTACATGAAGTTTTTGAGAGACTTCAGCATTAGCGGTAAGACTCCGCAAATTCCTTTGATACAGAATTACTTACACTCTTACACACGTCTGCACTGAAATCCATTCCGCAGCGGATGATTGCATCCCAATCCGCTTCCGTCAGTTCGGCAAGATCAGCCCGACGGACACGATATTTCAGCAACCCGTATACCACACCTGCATTAAAATTATCGCCAGCCCCAATGGTACTTACCGCTTTCAGCGGAGTCACCGGATAGTCCTTACATACATGTTTCGTACGCAAACGGACATCACCATCGGCATCGGTACAGATAAAGTTCGGACAGTAGAATCCTACATGATTGCTGTACACCTTATCGGCATCCGGCTGACGGAACATATTCTGAAAATCTTCTGTCGAACCCCTTAAGATATCGGCATACTCAAAGTTCTCTATAATAGTAGGCATCAACTTAATAGCCTCATTAGCATGCGTACTGCGAAAGTTGACGTCATAATATATGATTGCGCCTGCATCATGAGCACGGTCAAGCAACTCTTTTACTTTATCACGCAACACAGGAGTAATAGCAAAATAAGAACCGATCATGATAATATCATCACTCGATATTTCAGGCATATTTACTTCCAGCCTCTGGCGAGGATAGTCTTTATAGAAAATATACTCGGCATCATTCCGTTCGTTCAGAAAAGCCAGCGACACCGGCGACTTTCCCTCCGGAAAGACATTCACATTTGCCGTATCAACTCCGTTTTCACGCATGTTTGCCAGAATCATCTCTCCCACACGGTCGTTTCCCGTTTCACTGATAAAGGTAACATTCTGTCCCATTCTTCCCAGTGAAATTACAGCGTTATAAACAGAACCGCCCGGGACAGCCGCCTGTGGCTGCCCGTCGCGGAACAGAATATCAAGAATCGTTTCACCTATACCGATAACCTTTCTCATAAGCAAAAATCTGTTTATTTACTCAACGCACGGGAACGCTCGCCCAGATAACCTCCATGGTGGCGCTTGCTATATTCTTCAATAGTAAATCCTGTCTGCTTCATAGTTTCTACCACCAGTATATCTCCGATAACAGTCATGATGGTAGTAGAAGTAGTAGGAGTCATACCCAACGGACAAACCTCGTCCGGATGTCCGGTAGCAAGACAGATATCCGCAGCTTCAGCAAGCGGACTTTCCGGATTTCCGGTAATGACAATCTTCTTCAACGACGGATTCAAACGATCAGCCAAATCGGTCAGTTCCACGATTTCACGCGTTTTACCCGAATTGGATATAAGAAGCAGCAAGTCATTTTCCTGCAAAATTCCCAAATCGCCATGTTGTGCTTCACTGGGGTGAAGAAAAACAGCAGGAATACCCGTAGAACAAAAAGTAGTAGCAATGTTCATGGCAATCTGTCCGGCCTTTCCCATTCCACTGGTTACCAGCTTTCCTTTTTTGCGGTGTACTTGTTCTACAATCAGCTCAACGGCCTTCTCGTATGCATCTGTTACGGGAATATTCAATACAGCCTGTGCTTCACGCTGCAACAGTTCGTGAATAGATGAAATCATATTATGATGAGTTTAGTAAATTAATATTCGAGTAATTGTTTCAGCTCATCGAAAGTGTTGGCCACAGTGAAATAATTTTTCAGCGGGCGATGAGCGAAGTGTTGTGTTTCCAGCCCGGCAAGAAATTCAAGAATCCCGTTCCAGAAACCATTAACATTATAAAATATCACTTTCTTTTCGTGATAACCTATTGTGGCGGCAGCCATGACATGAAATATTTCATCGAGCGTTCCCACTCCACCAGGCAACGCAACAGCCACATCTGCTTCTTGCAGCATGATATCCTTACGGTCACTCAGATTGACAGCACGAAACGTCACATCAAGCAAATCGCTGACAGCTCCCCTTTCTTCCAGCTTGGTAGGAACAACTCCCATTATCATAGCTCCATTTTCTTTTGCAGAGCGGGCAACAGCCTCCATAAGTCCTGTATTCGAACCTCCATAAATGAGCCACTTTCCGGTTTTACCAATCCATGCACCCAGTTCGGAAGCTTTTTCGGCATAAATCGGATCGATGTGATCGGAAGCCGAACAGAATATTGCAATTTTATTCATAATACCTTAATTTATATAATACCGCAAACGGCCAGAAACAGCCAGTGCAGTCTGTAGCGAAGAAAATCAATACACCTGCAAATATCTGTATTTTTTCAGTTACGACAATAAGTATTATTGTATTTTTGCAACGAAAATCCATGCAAAGAAGAAAACTCATGCCATACAATACTTTTATTTTGCCAAACGGACTGCGTATTATCCACGCTCCCAGCCCTACCAATGTAACATATTGCGGATTTGCCGTCGATGCCGGAACGCGTGATGAATTTACCAACGAACAAGGGATGGCTCATTTTGTAGAACACCTTATATTTAAAGGAACCCGCAAACGCCGTGCATGGCATATCCTGAATCGCATGGAAAATGTAGGAGGCGATTTGAATGCTTATACTAATAAGGAGGAAACAGTTATATACAGTGCCTTCCTGAAAGAACATTTTTCCCGTGCCGTGGAATTGCTGACAGACATTGTTTTCAACAGTATCTTTCCCGAACAGGAAATAACCAAGGAAGTAGAAGTCATTATCGATGAAATACAAAGTTACGAAGACAGTCCCGCAGAACTGATATTCGATGATTTTGAAGAACTGATATTTCCCAACCATCCGTTGGGACGAAACATACTAGGCAAGCCGGAACAGCTCCGCCAGTTCGGAAGTCAGGATGCACTTTACTTTACTGGAAGATATTACAAGCCTGCCAACATGGTATTCTTTGTTCAGGGGGATATCGATTTCAAAGCTACGGCAGACATTCCTTTTTCAAACGTAGACAATTACCAACGTCAGGCGCCACATGCCTACCTGCCCAAGCAACTCACTCTACACAAAGACACTCATCAGGCACACGTAATGATTGGTGGACGTGGATACAATGCCTACGATGAACGACGAACAGGCCTTTATCTACTTAACAATATCCTAGGAGGACCCGGAATGAACAGCCGGCTGAACGTATCACTGCGTGAAAAACGCGGGCTGGTATACAATGTAGAATCGAACCTGACAGCTTACACTGATACCGGAACATTCTGCATTTACTTTGGTTGTGATCAGGAGGATGCCGATTACTGTACCGAACTCGTACATAAAGAACTTAAAAAGTTATGCGACCGTCCGCTTACAACCACACAACTACACGCTGCAAAAAAACAAATCATCGGACAAATCGGAGTAGCAAGTGACAACTTTGAAAACAATGCACTCGATATGGCAAAATGCTTCCTACACTATAAGCGTTACGAAGAAAAAGAAGAAGTCTTTCATCGCATAGAAGCATTGACTGCACAACAACTGCAAGACATAGCAAACGAAATGTTTTCCGAGAATTATTTGTCAATATTAGTATATAAATGAAATATCTGCCTAAATATTTTTGTCTAATCGTAAAATCAAAGCCAAAAATCAAACAAATATTACATTTTGACAAATAAAAATTTTTATCAATCATACATATTTCATAAATTAGCCCCGTAAGACAAAAGTTAATAGATTTTATCTATATATACAAAAGATATTATGGGGAACAACGTTTTAATACTTGAAATCACATCAGGAATATGCTGCATACTAACAGCCATATTTTTACACTACTCAGCCATACCCAAAAGTAGTAATAAGAAAAATTACCAAAAAGGGTATACAATAGTAAAAATAGCTTCGTTAATATTAGGTATTTCAGCACTATTGTTTGCCTTTTTGGAAAACAGTATTGATACATACAATAAAAGAAGTTTTATACAGATAATACTTCCAGTAGAAACATTACTAGTTTTCTGGGTATTCGTATACCCTTTATACGATAGAGAAAAGCTTAAGAATTTCCTTAAATACCAGGTATTTTACACAGCGGCATTATGCTCTGCCAATATCATTTATCTTTTTATAGCAAAAAGGATGCTAGGACAATGGTTCTACTACCTATTAGTTTCGTGCTATGTCATACAATTTGCTTTTTACACAATAATATACGTACACATTTCAAGAATCTGGTTAAAAAAGAGGAATATCGATTCGAGCAATTTTAAAAAATACCCTTTTCGCATATGGATGGCAGCATTCATCATAGGTGTAATGGGCATAGTAGCAGAAATTTACCCAAACGAAATTTACTTGCAAATATTTACTTTATGCTATACGGTATTTTTCATTTCACTTGGCATACAGTATCACAACTACAGTATCATAGCACCAGTTGAAACGACAAAAAAAGAAGAAGCAACAGTATCAGAGGGAACAAACAATAAAGCTGAGACATCTAAGCAGGAGGAAAAACGCCACGGACAAGGCAATGACATAATTAAAGAAAAAATTACAATATGGGTAGAACATAAAGGATATCTACAACTAGGTGTCACCATACAAGATTTAAGCCGTGAAATCGGCATAAACCGTACATATTTGTCAAATTACATAAACGAAACATACCAGAGCAACTTCAACGGATGGCTAAACGACCTCCGCATTGAAGAAGCAAAGCAAAAGATCATATCATCTCCTGAAATAAACTTGAGCGACCTTGCTGAAATGGTAGGTTTTGCAGATCAGGCACATTTCAGCAAGCAGTTTAAGCAGAAAGAAGGAATACCTCCCTCCGTATGGAAAAAAGGGCATCGTGTCCAAAGTGAAAAAGATTAATATTTTACATTTTTGTCGAAAAATACACAATTATATACAAATAGACAAGCAGGAACGTAGCATTTACGCCTAAATTTGCACAATAAATAAAGGCGATAAGATATAAAACAAAGAACATTATCAATTATCATTCATTAATTAATTAAAAGTATGAAGAAAAAATTCTATGGAGCCCTTTTGTTAGGAAGTTTATTCCTCGCAGGGGGGGTATGGTATCTTGCTCTGATTACGATGATGACATTAACTCTTTAACCCAAAGAGTAGATGCATTGGAAAAAACAGTAGCAGAACTGCAGAAAGCCATCGAAGCTGGTGCTGTCATTACAAGTGTTGATGACACAGAAAATGGCGTTAAAGTTACTTTAAGTGACGGTAAAACATTTGAATTGACTAACGGAACAGACGGTACTCCGGGTTCAGTTATTAAAATTGGTGACAATGGTAACTGGTTCATTGATGGTAACGATACAGGTAAGCCATCTAGAGGAGAAAAAGGTGAACAGGGCGAACAAGGTCCTGCTGGCGAACAAGGTCCTGCTGGCGAAGATGGTAAGGATGGTAAGTATTACATTCCAGGTGAAAATGGTTTCTGGATTGAAGTAGATTCTGAAGGAAATCAGACCGAAACAACAATGAGCTGGATTCCAGAAAATACACCGGTAGCTGTATATGATAGCGCTAATGGAAAATTGCTTATCAGTAATATTGATGGTGTAGCAGAAGGAGAAGTTCTTGTTATCGAAACTTGGGGTGAATTGAAGTCTTTGGCTGTAATTCCTTATGTTATTGATAAAGAAACAAGCATGCCGGTAGTTAGCTTCTATAACATCGTAAAAGACGGAGATGTTTTGGAAAGCACTGATGCAACAGCTCACTTCCGTTTGAATCCTAACAACGCAAACATTAAAGTTTGGGAATGGAGCATTATTGATCGTAAAGTAGTTACTCGTGCAGAAGGTGACAATGTAAACGATCTGTTAGCTATTAGCGAAGTATCTCGTGGTGATGGCGAAATGATTGTTTCTTTGAAATCTAAAAAATCTATCGCAGATTTAAATGCTGACGAAATTGCAATCTTCGCATTGAACGGTACTAATACTGCAAATGGTAACAACATCGCTTCTGATTATGCAAAAGTTACTAGCGAAGATTTGACAAATTTCGCTATCGTTAATGCATCATTACGTCATGAATATGCATTTACGAATCCATATCCAACAGAAAAGCCAGCTGAACCGGCAGAAGATCCTAAGACAGCAAGATTAGATGCGCAATTAGTATATTCAGATCCTGAAGGTATTGATTTGAAAGATTTAGTTTGGACATGGGCTAAAGATTTAAATGCAGGAACTTCAGTGGGTGTTACATTAGAAGATCTTAACATTGATGGCTTAACTTATGAATTCTCTAAACCTGAAAAATATTTAGGTAGTGATGGTACAACAAACCAACAAAAATTCGTAAACTTGGATGGAAGTATCGTAACAGTAAACGATTACACAACTGCTGCAATCGGACGTACTCCTATCTTCTTGGCTAAAGCATTGGTAAACGGTACAGTAGTTGCTACAGGTTATATCAAACTTGACATCGTAGAAAGTGCTCCTGCTGAAGATAAAGAAGATGAAGTATTGACTGTTGCTTGTGGTACTATCAATTACCAGAAACTGGATGCTATCTCAGCAAATACTAAAGTAAATGCTCTTGCATGGCAGGCAGTTAACCATTTCTATAGCAAATATGGATTAACAGCAGAAACATTCCATACAAATTACAATGAACCAACAGAAAGCGATATTAAAGCTGAAACTGGTGTCGTATTAACTAACAATTGGTGGGATAACGGAAGTGCAACATCTTCTGACGCTGCTACCATTGATATCAATCCTACTACTGTAAAAGTTGTAGAGTTACTTGGTAAAGAACGTGAAGCTACTATTACATTTACTTCTAAGAATAAGAAAGTATATCCAAATGTAGTTGTTAAATTCACTTATACTATTGCTGATGATATCACATTCCCAACATTGAATAAGGATTACTTAGTTGCTGGTGAAAAAGATATGGTAGAAGTAAAAGGTAGAGTTGAAACTGTAAATGGTAATAAAGAATGGAAGATGGTTTCTGGTATCAAGGAACACTTCACTGAATACTTAGCAAACTACAAACTGGCAGCTAACCATACTAATATGTATGCAGAATTACCATTAGTAGGAGGTCAGATCCAAAGTGGTGCAAATATAACAACAAATACAAGTAGCGAAGTATATACTGCTAAGAAGCAAGATATTGCGTTGACACAAGCATTAACAACTCCATCACGTGATTATGTTGTTAACTTCAATATTGCTCTTGCAAATGGTGAAGTACAAACAATGGAATACAAAGTTCGCTTCTCAACTCCGTTCGAAGTTTCAATAAATGCAGTTGAACTGAAGACATTAGCTAGCCCAACAACAGCTGACTTGGCTAAAGCAGTTGTTATCAAGGGTGTAGCAAATGAAGTAATCTATGAAAAGGGTGCACTTGTTGCTAAGAATGCTGAAGCATATGCTATCACAAATGCAAACTATTTCAGCATGGTATATGGCTTGAGCGGTTCAGACTCAGACTCTTGGGAATCATTCGGTAACCGTTTGACAATTGCTGACGATGGAACTATTACATGGAACAATGAAGGTGCTCTTCTCCAGAATAATAAGATTGCAACTTCTGAAGCTACTGTAACAGCAGGTACTATTGCAGTTATCAAAGCTACTGGTAAGGTAACAGTTTTGAGTAGTGAAAATAGTAAAAACTAATTTCTCTATAGAGAAACACTAATATAAGGTATGGGGGTGGCGGAGGTCGTCATCCCCATTCTTTTTAAATAACAAATAAATGTTTAGCCTATGATTACTAAACGAATTCTCCCGGCAGCATTATTGCTGATGAGCGTAATCGCCGGAAACGCACAAACATCTTCCCCACAAATCAAGGAAGAAGGAAAAACAGAGTTTGTTCCTCATTGGTTCATGCAAGTACAAGCCGGTGCAGCACACACACGTGGTGAAGCGAAATTCGGGGACCTGATTTCTCCAGCAGCTGCTATCTACGGCGGCTATCAGTTTACACCACTCTGGGGACTGCGTGCCGGAATAAGCGGCTGGCAGGCTAAAGGAGGATGGGCTGCCGACGGACAACTTTACAAGTATAACTACTTGCAGGGCAATGTAGATGCTACACTGAATTTGGGCAACTTGTTCTGCCGCTATAATCCAGACCGTTTCTTCAATGCATACTTGTTTGCTGGTGTGGGTCTGAATGGTGGCTTCAACAATGATGAAGCTGTAGCATTGGCTAACAAAGGCTATGATCTGCGCTACTTATGGACAGATAATAAGATCAGCCCGGTAGGTAGATTCGGATTGGGTACAAATCTGCGACTGACCTCTAGTCTGTTCTTCAATATCGAAGTAAACGCTAATGTTTTGTCGGATAAATTCAATTCAAAGAAGGCTGGCAATGCAGACTGGCAGTTTAATGCGCTTGCCGGATTTACTATCAAATTCGGAAAGACTTCACGCAAGACAGAACCTGTTTATTATGAACCGACTCCGCAACCGGCTCCCGTTGTAAAAGAAGAACCGAAACCGGTACAACAGCCTGCTCCGGTAAAACAGGAAAAGGTAACTATGACAGAAAATGTCTTCTTCGCGCTTAATTCTTCTGCTATCCGCAGCGGAGAAAAACAGAAGATTGAAAAGCTGGCAGAATTTATGAAGAACCATGCTGAATGTAAAGTTACCATCTGTGGATATGCAGACAAGCAGACTGGTAATGCAGATATCAACATGCGCCTTTCTAAGAAACGTGCTGAAAATGTAGCTACCCAACTGAAAGAAATGGGTATCGACAGCCAGCGTATCACTGTAGATTACAAAGGTGATACCGTACAGCCATTTAGCACACCGGAAGAAAACCGTGTAAGTATCTGTATAGCTGAATAACAGAACCCTTTAATTCTTCATAACATGTAAGGAACGTCACTCTCCTATTCCCTAGGGAGAAGATGACGTTCCTTTTTTATATAAAAATCGTTCATCTCATAGAATTTTATTACTTTTGACCCCAATATAAACAGACTGAAATTTAATATAACAAGAGCGGTAAAGATATATGGGTGGCAATATACTAACAGCGATACAAGCTATTGTAGAAAAATCATCTCTTGAGATCGTCGAGAATCCACAGGGGGATATTCAAAATCGAGCAAACCAAATGGGGGCTGCTTTTGAAGATTTTGTGAAGAATGCATTTGCAGGTTGTTTAGATCAAGACATACGCTCTATAAAGAAGGCATATAGTCGAACATTTTCTTATCTAGGCAATAGTACGAACCCTCCTGATGCTATGCTTATTAATAGTGATGCAATTGAAATAAAAAAAATAAAAACGCTTGGAACATCACAACTCCAATTGAATAGTAGCTATCCCAAAAATAAGCTTCGTTCAGGCAATCCCAAAATATGCAACGCTTGTCGTACGTGTGAGAAATGGGAAGAGAAAGACATGCTTTACGTAGTTGGACAGGTCGACGAAAAAGAATTGCATAATATATTTTTTGTATATGGTGATTTGTACTGTGATTCACATGATATTTATGAAAACGTTGAGAATGTGATAAAAGCTGGTTTTGAATCGCTTGACGAAGTAGAACTTGCAGAAACCAATGAACTTGGGAGAATTAACAAAGTAGACCATCTTGGAATTTCAGATCTCCGAGTACGAGGTATGTGGCTAATTAAGACACCGTTTCAACATTTTGAGTATTTAACGGATGAAATAGTAAACTACAAATTTAAATTGGTGGCATTAATTCCTGAGGACAAATACAACGACTTCGAAAATATTGACGAGTTTGAAGAATTTTGTAAAGAGAATGGAGTTTCTATATCTAATGAAGAAATAGAAGATCCGCAGAATCCAGCTAATTTGATAAACTCCAAACTTATAACATATTATTATTAAATGAAACTCATTAGTTTATTCTCTGGAGCTGGTGGGCTTGATAAAGGTTTTCACAATGCAGGCTTCCGAACTGTTGTTGCAAACGAGTTTGATTCCAAAATATGTCCAACTTTTAAGGCGAATTTTCCAGATACGCATCTCATTGAAAGTGACATTAGAAATGTGAAAGAAAGCAAGTTCCCTGAAAGAGTTACAGGTATTATAGGTGGGCCTCCTTGCCAATCATGGAGTGAGGCCGGTAGTCTTAAAGGAATAGAAGACGCGCGTGGACAGCTATTTTATGAATATATCAGAATATTGAAGTCCACTCAACCTTTATTTTTTGTTGCTGAGAATGTGTCGGGCATGTTGGCTAAACGTCATTCTGAGGCTGTTGAGGGTTTTATGAGACTTTTTAACGAGGCTGGTTATGATGTTAATCTCAAAATGCTTAATGCCAATGACTTTGACGTTCCAGAAGATCGCGATCGTGTCTTTTACATAGGGTTTCGTAAAGACTTAAATATTCGTGATTTTGAGTATCCAACTCCATGTGAACATAAACCAACACTTCGTGAATGTATTTGGGACTTAAAAGACAACGCTATTCCTGCCTTAGAAAAAAACAAGACTAATGGTGATAAGTGTGCAGTTCCAAATCATGAGTATTTCATCGGTGCTTACTCTCCAATATTCATGTCTCGCAATAGAGTAAGAAGTTGGGATGAACCGGGTTTTACTGTTCAAGCAAGTGGTCGACAATGTCAGCTTCATCCTCAGGCTCCCAAAATGATAAAAATCGAAAAAAATAAACAAATCTTTGTGCCAGGTCAGGAACATCTGTATAGAAGAATGTCCGTGCGTGAGGTTGCTCGAGTGCAAACTTTTCCTGACAATTATGTATTTCTCTATACTGATGTTAATATGGGATATAAGATGATTGGTAATGCCGTACCCGTAAATCTTGCTTATCATGTTGCTATGAGTATTCGTGTTGCGCTTGACAGGCATGGTATAAATTATCAAGATTAAAATGAATATTGTGTCACTCTTTGCAGGGTGTGGTGGACTTGACCTTGGTTTCGAAAAGGCAGGGTTCAATGTTGTATGGGCTAATGAATATGATAAGTCTATACATGAAACATATAGACTTAATCATCCTGATACTACATTGAATACATCAGATATACGCACACTTTCTGGTTTAGATATTCCTGATTGTGATGGTATTATTGGAGGACCACCATGTCAGGCTTGGAGTGAAGGAGGGAAACGTTTAGGAATAGAAGATTCTCGTGGGCAACTATTTTTTGACTATATTCGAATTGTCAAAGACAAGCGACCGAAATTTTTTGTAATAGAGAATGTTCAGGGGATTCTTGAAGGAAAGCACAAAGATTCTTTGAACTGCTTTATAAGGCTACTCAAAGAGGCGGGATACAGAATAAGTTATGAGCTTTTAAACGCAGCTGATTATAAGATTCCACAAGATCGGTTTCGTGTATTTTTTATCGGGATAAGGAATGACCTGAAAAACCAATTTCAGTTTCCTGATGCAGTAAATGAAACTCCTATTACTCTTCGTCAAGCGATAGGTGATATAATAGAAGAACCTCGATATTATAAAGATGAACCAGTTCTTGAAACAAATAGTCAACGTGCTAACCATGATACTTACATAGGTCCATACGATAGTAGATATATGGCTAGAAATAGAGTTAGAACATGGAACGAAACTTCATTTACCATACAGGCACAGGCGAGAAATGCTCCACAACATCCTCAAGCTCCTAAAATGACCCATATTTCTGCTAATCAATGTATTTTTGCTTGTGGATTTGAACATTTATATCGACGGTTAAGTGTTAGAGAATGTGCGAGAATCCAAACATTCCCTGACAAATTTGTATTTAAGTATTCTAATATCAAAGACGGATATAAAATGGTTGGTAATGCAGTACCACCTCGTCTAGCTTGGTATATTGCGAATCAAATGAAACAAGCTTTTTCCGATTTGATGGAATACAATGAGAATGATAAGTCAATAAGATCTCGAATAATCAAACAGGTTTCAGTAAACACAATTGCTGCACAATATCCTCGAAATATTATAAATAATTCTATAATTCGAGATTATTCAAATCTTGATTTCGAGAAGCATGTTTTGATTAGTCTTATACCACAAGAGAATACAAGCATCTTTCTTGACGGGTCTGCTAAAATTTATTATACTGGAAGAAAGTTTCCTTCAACAATTCACCTTAATAAACTCTTCTATTTTATGCCATATATAAAAGGAAATGGAATAAAGGATTTATATTTGATTAAGGTTGCGAGAGTAGGAAGTAAGCAAGAAGCCCATCCAGAATGTCCGGACAATGACTACCGACTTATATTTGAGGTTGATTTTATTAAGCATTTTTTTAAGGAATACAAGCCTGTACACCTGAATATTTGGCATACCTTCACTGATACAATTCTCAGTGAATTGCTAAAAATGAAAGAATTATAGGAGATTGAAATAATTAGAATGGGTAACGGAATAGTACATATTTCTTTTTAAATCCATTCATAATCGGGCGAGTTTCACTATCTTTGCGCAAACTGATAAATGTCGGGAAATACAAAACCATATATACACATGAAAATAGAAGATAAACTGACTGCCTCCGTCATCAACGGGGTAAAAGAATTGTACGGTGCAGAAGTGCCTGCCAAAATGGTACAATTACAGAAAACCAAGAAGGAGTTTGAAGGTCATCTTACGCTTGTGGTTTTCCCTTTTCTGAAAATGTCGAAGAAGGGACCGGAGCAAACAGCACAGGAGATCGGTGAATATCTGAAAAAGAACGAACCGGCTATCGCAAATTATAATGTAATCAAAGGATTCCTGAACCTGACTATCGCATCGGATGTATGGGTTGAACTGCTGAACCGCATTCACGCTGATGCTCAATGGGGTATCCAGAAAGCTACGGAAGATGCTCCGCTGGTAATGATAGAATATTCATCACCGAATACAAACAAGCCGCTGCATCTGGGACATGTACGCAATAACTTGCTGGGTAACGCACTTGCCAATGTAATGGCTGCCAACGGAAACAAGGTCGTAAAGACAAATATCGTAAACGACCGTGGTATCCATATCTGTAAGTCAATGCTTGCATGGCTGAAATATGGTAACGGAGAAACTCCTGAATCATCAGGCAAGAAGGGTGACCACTTGATTGGTGATTATTATGTGGCTTTTGACAAACACTACAAGGCTGAAGTAGCTGAGTTGATGGAAAAAGGCTTGAGCAAGGAAGAAGCAGAAGCTCAATCACCACTGATGCAGGAAGCTCGTGAAATGTTGCGTAAATGGGAGGCAAATGACCCTGAAATCCGCGCTTTGTGGAAGAAAATGAATGACTGGGTATATGCCGGATTCGACGAAACATACAAGATGATGGGTGTCAGCTTCGATAAGATATACTACGAATCTGAAACATATCTGGAAGGTAAGGAAAAAGTGCTGGAAGGACTGGAAAAAGGTTTCTTCTATCGCAAAGAGGATGGTTCTGTATGGGCTGATCTGACTGCTGAAGGTCTTGACCACAAGCTGTTGCTGCGTGCCGACGGTACTTCTGTCTATATGACTCAGGATATTGGTACTGCGAAACTTCGTTTCCAGGATTTCCCGATCAACAAAATGATTTATGTAGTAGGAAACGAACAGAATTATCACTTCCAGGTGCTTTCTATTCTGCTCGATAAGCTGGGATTTGAATGGGGTAAGGATCTGGTTCACTTCTCTTACGGTATGGTGGAACTGCCGGAAGGTAAGATGAAGAGCCGTGAAGGTACGGTAGTAGATGCAGACGACCTGATGGAAGCAATGATAGAAACAGCGAAAGAAACCAGCAGTGAACTGGGTAAGCTGGATGGCCTGACTAAGGAAGAAGCTGATGATATCGCACGTATCGTAGGTTTGGGTGCACTGAAGTATTTCATCCTGAAAGTGGATGCTCGTAAGAATATGACATTCAACCCGAAAGAATCTATCGATTTCAACGGTAATACAGGTCCGTTTATCCAATATACATATGCTCGTATCCAGTCTATCTTGCGTAAAGCTGCTGAAGCTGGTATCACTATTCCTGCTGTTATCCCGACAGGTGTGGAACTGAGCACAAAAGAAGAGGGACTGATTCAGATGCTTGCTGACTTTACAAACGTGGTACGTCAGGCTGGAAGTGACTATAATCCGTCTATTCTTGCTAACTATGCGTACGATCTGGTAAAGGAATACAACCAGTTCTATCACGATTTCAGCATTCTGCGTGAAGAAAATGAAGCATTGAAGGTATTCCGTCTTGCTTTGAGCCAGAATGTAGGAAAGATCGTCAAGCTGGCAATGGGACTGCTCGGTATTGAGGTTCCTGAACGTATGTAATTAAGACATTAATCATACACCATCTTTTATTCACCACGGATTATACAGACTTCTACACATATGTGTGAAATTTCTGCATAGTCTGTGGTGAATTGGTTTATTGATATCGCTATTATACAGATTATGGCAAAGCAGCAGAAATTTTATGTAGTATGGAAAGGAGCGGAACCAGGAATATATACATCGTGGACCGACTGCCAGCTACAAATTAAGAACTACAAAGGTGCTATTTATAAATCGTTCGCTACACGTGAAGAGGCAGAACATGCTTTCGCTACTCCTGCATATGTGTATCTGAAGAAAAGTCAGACAGTAACACACGAACCGGAAGAGAAAAAAATCCCTGAAAATTTCGATTTAAACTGTCTGGCCGTAGATGCTGCATGCAGCGGTAATCCAGGACCAATGGAGTACCGGGGAGTGTATTTACTTACCGGACAGGAAATTTTTCATTTTGGACCTATGTATGGCACAAATAATATCGGAGAATTCCTTGCTATTGTCCATGGTCTGGCGCTGATGAAACAAAAGGGCATAAACATGCCTATTTATTCTGACAGCCGCAATGCGTTGAACTGGGTGAAACAGAAGAAATGTAAAACAAAGCTGGAACGTACCGCGAAAACCGAAGAATTATTCCAGCTTATCGAACGTGCAGAGAAATGGCTGAATGAGAATCAGTATACTACTCCACTGCGCAAATGGGAAACTGATTTATGGGGAGAAGTACCGGCAGATTTCGGCAGAAAATAACTTTCTGCCTTATTGCGCGGGTTGTGAACGCTTCAAAAGCTGAATATATCGGGGATGATTTCTTCTGACATATCGCAATAGTTTTCGCCAAACTTTCTGACTAAGTAAAAACAACAGGAATATGGTTCCCACAATACATACTGCACCAAACAGTTCTTTCAGACTGGTCAGAAGCGTCTGACGGGTAACTTCTTCATACAATTGCTGGATGGAAACATCAGGCATCCATTCTTTTACCAAATCCATTTTACGGCTTATCAGACCGATATTATCCTGCTGCATGTACTTCAGCCAGCGGTTTAATATGGCTGTACCCAAAGGAGTAGCAATGCTGGTGCGGATAAAGCTTAATACACATAGTCCCTGAAAGAAATGTTCGAAAGGGACAGTCTTGGCTACATAGATGGTCAGCGATATATAAAGTATGCCGTGTCCTAGTCCTTTCAGAAAGTTGGGGATGTAAAGGCTTTCAATATTCAGGTTGGGATGGATAAGGAAATACATATAGTACTGATAAACTACTATCAGCATGAAGCCGACGGTAATAAGCAGTTTATAGCCTTTGCGCAGGACTACCTGTCGGTAGAATACAACTCCTGCACCTGCCAATATCCCGATAAACACACACCAGTTCAGCGAAACGACATTCAGCATATCATATTTCAGAATAGCACTCATAAACATTTCCTGTAAAACTGATGATGTAGTGAGAAACAAACACAGCATCAGAAAAAGGAACAGGATAGTCGGGAAATGACGGTACTTAAACACGTGGGGATGGATGTACGGACGGTGAGTCGTAAACATTCGGTTCACATTGATAAGGGTGCATACCACTGCCAGTACGATACAGCCTCGTATCAGAGCACTGTCAAGCCAGTCGTAATATTCGCCGTAAATGCATACAAATACAATGGAGAAAAGCACTACAGCCCAAAGAAGAGCGCTTGTCCAGTCTATGCCATACAGAGGCATCTTGCGGGCCATCCGGAAGGGACGTGTAAGAAAAAATACGCATAACCACACGACAGCAAGCAGCCCGATGACGAGCCAGTGCATGTATTGCCAGTTTGCCCAATCGCTGATATGTATGGCTACAAGTCCGGAAAGCTGGATGCTTTCGAGTACAATGATATAGATTACCGGATAGAATACGGAAAAATTTCCTGAGGGGGTTACACTCAAACGGATATTTGAAAAACATTCAAATGTACCCCACATTCTGAAAAAACCGGAGATAAAGCACGTTACGACCAGTATGAAGATATTCTGCACGTGCATCGTCACCAGGTTGCAGCAGATAAGTACCGGACATACCATCATAAATATCTGTCGGGTAGTAAAGCGAAACTTCAGACGAAACAGAATGGGAAAAATCACTGTCATACCGATGAATGAGGCATATCCCGCCATCATCACATCTTCTTTCAGGCAACCCAATGCACTTGACATCTGTACAGACGTAGGAAGAAAAACTCCTCCGTTGAACTGAAACACCATTGCAAAGAACAAGGAAAGAAGTATGCACACGGAAGTGGGGATAAATTCCTTGAAATATAAAATTCTAGGACGTTGTTCTTCTGCCATAATTTGTCTTTTATTGCAGTTTTACGTAACATTCCACGTTCATACCGGCACGTAAACGGCTTAGATTCTCCTTGCTGTTATTATGTGTAAATTCAATTCGGACCGGTATACGTTGTTCTACCTTTACAAAGTTTCCTGCCGAGTTGTCCTGAGGAATCAGGGAATAAAAGGAGCCGGTTGCATCTGAAATGGAAATAATCTGTCCTTGGTATTTCACCCCAGGTATAGCATCGACTGTCATTTCTACCAATTGCCCCTGTTTCATATCGGTAGTCTGAGTTTCCTTATAATTGGCAATTACCCATTTTTCGGTTCCGTCTACAAGAGTCACCAAAGTCTGTCCCGATTGCACCAATTCTCCTTCATGGATATTTTTGCGTCCGGTCACTCCATCGGCTGTAGCACAGATTACGGTATACGACAAATTCAATTTAGCCAGATTCAAAGCAGCTTCTGCCAGCTTAATGTCCGATTCGTTCTGCTCCAGACGTTGGGTTTGTTCCTGTTTGACAAGCTCAGATGATTCTTTCTGACGCAACAACTGCTCGTAGCGGGCTTTCGTGGCAGCATAGTCGGTTTTTACACGATCGAACTGCTGTGGAGTGACTGCTTCTTCTTTCATCAGCTCTGCATAACGTTTGTAATCGGTTTCTGCATTCTGAAGGCGGACGCGCTGTTCCTCGATAGCAGCTTCGGTTACATAGATATTACTCTGAGTTGTATTGATGGTAGTATGCATAGCACTCTTCCCTGCCAGTGCATTCTGGTAATCAGCCTCAGCCTGTGCTACTTTCAACAAATATTCGGTATTTTCTATCACCACCAGTGTATCTCCTTTCTTAACGGACTGATATTCTTCAAAATAGATTTTCTTGATGAATCCCTGTACACGAGTATTGATAGGGCTTAAATGTTGTTTCACCTGAGCATTGTCTGTATACTCCACATCACCCAGATGTATAAACTTTCCACATATCCAGCTGATTCCTCCAGCCAGAACCAATGCTATAAAAAAATTAGGGATAGCTCTTTTCTTATTTTTTATCATAACGTCTTATTCAGTTTATAGCTTTATTAGAGATTTCCTGTCAGTTTTTTCAATAAATAATACTGGTATAAAATGCCTATCTGATAATTCGCCAATTGCAGTTCCATATCTAGCTGTGTGTTACTGGCATCCAGCATATCTGTTATCAGTGCCAGACCGTTTACATATCTTTGACGGACAATATTGAAGTTCTCATGTGCCAGTTGTACACTTTTTTTCTGTGTGCGCAAGCGTATATAGGCTTCATTCAGATTGACATATGCAGCATGAATATCATTCTCAGCCTCTTCTTCTGCCACTCTGCGTGTCTCTTCCATTTTACGGGTAGCAAGCTGTGCCTGTTTCAGCTTTCTCTTACTTTTAAACAAGGCATCAATATTATATGAAATGCCGACACCAGCGTACCAATATGTAAAATTGTTATTCAACGGGGGGACTTCTATCAAAATAGGTCCAGTGAAATCGTTTGCTGCTACCAGACTTATCTTGGGCCTTCTTTCAGCACGTATCAAATCCTGTTTATTCTTTTCTTGCTCTATTCTGATATCAGCCAGCCTGACCGACGGAGTATGATGTATTTCGAGCAACCAGTCTTCTTCTGTACGGTTTTCAACATTAAATTTCAGAAGTTCGGTTGTATCGGGGAGGATTAGCACATCAGGCTCCAAACCGACTGCTGTAGCCAGTTTATGGCTCAACACATCTATTTTATCTTTGACAGAAGTCAACGAAAGTTCCAGACTCTGAAGCTGAAGCTCATAACGGGTTATATCACTCTTCAGCGCCGTTCCCTGACGATAAGACGCCTTCATATCCTTTACCAGCAAGCGGGTTTGAGAAATATTGCTTTCGTAAACACGCTTCTGATTGTTTAACTGGAAAAGATCCAAATAATATCCAGCCAGAAGAAAACGAATATCCTGGCGGTTTTCTACATATTCCAGTTCTGCTTCCTTTTTTTGTAACTTGCTCCGTTCGATTCCTTTTGCCACAGCTCCTCCAGCATATATCACCTGACTTGCCTTCAGCACAAAAGAATTACCAAAATGAGGCATATCTGCATGTACTGCATGGGCGAAATTTCTATCGGTCATCACTCCGTCGCCTATATAGTTCAGTTCAACATGCGCCTGAATAGAAGGTAAACGATCATTGCAAGCTACTTTTACCCCTTGCTCAGCTTCAGATATTGCCAAATCGTACAACCGTATACGGTTATTATTCTGATCTGCCAACTGAAACATTTCATCGAGTGTCAATGAACGAGTCTGGGCTAACCCTTGCCCCAATAAACCTAAAAAAACAACACTAACTAATAATACTTTTTTTATCATATATTTTGTTTAGTCTTTATGCACATCAATACCAGACAAATAAATTCTCATTCCTATATCTGGTGTACAATAAAAGAATCACTATTCTTTTTGTCCTAAAAACTTACCTTACTTTTTTGTTATGCAAAAGTAAGTCTTTAATTTTGTTCCGAATTTGCACATTACGCAACAATATTATCAAAATAAGCCAAGTTTATTCCTGATGAATACAGAACAACAAGAATATATATCGCTAATAAGCCGTTCCACGCACGACGACATTCTTATCAAGAAAACCGGTTGGGAAGCAATCAATTTCCAGGAGCATGCGCATGAGAAATTCCAGATTATTTATACACTTTCCGGAACATTGCATGTAGAAACCGGAGGAGTAAACTATTTTGTTCCGGAAAAGCATATAGCATGGATTCCGGAAAAAGCCAGCCATAAGTTATCGAGCAACAGCCGACAGGTTTCACTCATCATCTTTTATATTAATTTGAACATCACTCCTGATGATGGAAAAAACCGTTTCTCAATATATAGCACCAATGGTATTATAGCCGAAAACCTGAAGTTCATCGCATCAAAAGGGAAAGTCATTACACGCGGAAAGCAAACTGATCTATACAACTTTGCGTTAAGCTTTTTCAATTTACTTCCACAAATGACATTAGGGGCAGACTTTCTACTGAAAACACTGGTTATCCCCAATGATTCACGCCTGCATCCTATACTGAACTACATAACAGAACACATACATGAAGACTTAAACATGGAACAGATAGCATCACAATATAACTTGTCAGTACGTAATTTAAGCCGGCTGTTTAATACATCAGGCATACACTTCAGCAGCTATGTAAACCATCTGCGTATTACACGTGCTATAGAACTCCTAACAGATGGAGATAATACGGTACAGGAAGTTGCTTACAAAGTAGGATTCAATACTCCCAACAACTTCAACAGAGTATTTAAACAAGTAACTGGAAAATCACCCAAAACATACATTAAGGGGATCTGAAAATCGACGAAATAACAATTCGTACTGCATGTAAAGTGAATATAAATGAAAGACAATCTCTCCACACTATAAAAATATGTATCTTTGTAAGTTCAAATTCAACAATATATGAAAAAAAGAATCGCGTACCTGATATTGGTCTTTGCAGTTATATTTATTTTCTTCATACTGCAAAAACCCTTTTTCATGCTTTATAATGATGCGCCCGGACGACTGGTTCCATTTAGCAGCTACTTGCAGGTAATGTTTCACGGAATGAGTCTCGATGCTGCTACTACAGGGTATCTTACTGCCATCCCATGGCTTACCATACTCATTAGTATATGGTTCAAGAAATTTCCTCTCCGTCAACTACTTGTAGGATACTACGCCATTGTCTGCTTGCTGATTTCACTGATCTTTGTAGGCGACATGTGCCTCTACCCTTTTTGGAACTTCAAACTTGACGCCTCTGTCTTTTTGTATCTGGACTCTCCGAAAAACGCTATGGCAAGTGTATCTACCGGTTTTATTATACTACGGATACTTGTCATCCTGTTGCTTTCTGGATTTGTAACCTGGATACTTTATCGGATTACTCCCCGATATCTGCCTCCAGCCAACAGAAAAATAACTGGTACACTTGCCACAATTCTGCTGGGAGGAGTACTTTTTATCATCATACGTGGAGGAGTGAGTGAATCAACCTCCAACATCGGTCAGGTATATTTCTGCAACGATGAGTTTTTAAACCATTCTGCCGTAAATCCAGCTTTCAGCCTGATAGCTTCAGCCGGAAAAACAAAAAACTACTCAGAACAATTCAACTACTTCGATGAGACACACCGTAAGGAACTGTTCGATAATCTTTATCCTACCGGAGGAGAAAACACAGTAGAATTACTAAATACCAAACGTCCGGATATCCTGATTATCCTAATGGAAGGTTTCGGTGCCACCATGGTAGAATCGCTGGGAGGCGTGAAAAGAGCCAGCCCTAATATAGACCGTTTGTCAAAAGAAGGAATTTGGTTTACGCAATGCTATGCCAATAGCTTCCGGACAGACAGAGGAACGATTTGCACATTTAGCGGCTATCAGAGCTTTCCAGATCTATCGGTAATGAAAATACCAGCCAAGAGTCGTACATTGCCTTCTATCGCCGGAAAACTGGTAAAAGAAGGGTATCATACAGACTTTCTATATGGCGGTGATATTAATTTTACCAATATGAAAAGCTATCTGCTGGAAAGTGGATATCAGAAACTGACCGCTGATACCGATTTTCCCATGAGTCAGCACCAGAACGCTTGGGGAGTCAACGATGATATAACCTTCGATCATCTCTATCAGATGCTGAAAGACCGAAGAGACTCCCCCTGGCATACCGCTTTTCTTACTCTGAGCAGTCACGAACCTTTTGAAGTACCCTATCACCGGCTGAAGGAAAAGCAACCAAATGCTTTTGCTTTTACCGACCATTGCCTCGGAGAGTTCGTAGAGCGTATACGCAAAACTCCTGTTTGGAACAATCTGCTTATCGTTTGTCTGCCCGACCATGGATTCTATTATCCAGCCGAAGGAAACGGACACGGCGCACGGATACATCATATTCCAATGCTCTGGTTAGGAGGAGCAGTCAAGCAACCGATGGTAATAAATCAAGTGATGAACCAAAGCGATCTGGCTGCGACCTTACTTGCTCAACTCGGCATCGACCACAGTGAATTTAACTTCAGCCGAAACATACTGAGTACAGCATATACTTATCCGTTTGCCTATTGGACATTTGGAGGAGGTTTTGCATTTGCCGACAGCACAGGAGTAACATTAGTAGACATTAATGCCGACCGCCCGATGCTGGAGATACCTTCACCTGATGAAAACCGAATCTTGCGTGGAAAAGCTATCCTACAAAGCTCCTACGATGATTTGGGAGAAAGGTAGCAGTATAAACATTATGTTTAAACGGACACTGTTTTCTCAATTTAATCTCTGCAACAATAAACAAAAATAGCTCTGCCATCTCCAAAACAGGGGAAGTCAGAGCTATTTTTATTTGTAACATGAATAACTTATAGGCTTTTCATAGAATCCAAACTTCAGACATATTTCTTAGTTATACATGTTTCCCGATGTATCATTTCATTATTCCACGAATTTCACTTTTGCAGCTTCACGCGGTTTAGCAGCTGGAGCCTCATCAGGATAACCGAATCCTATGCAATACAGCAATTCATATCCTTCACTAAATCCTAATTTCTGCAAATATTCGGCAGCTTCAGGAGTCTTCATAAAACGAGCAGGACTTCCCAAACAGCAACTGCCAATACCCATAGACCATGCTGAAATCATCATATTTTCAGCAAGCAGACCACAATCGAAAGGAGAACTTTCCGATTTCGTATCATGACCGATAAACACCACTGTAGGAGCATTACGGAACATATTCTTGAATGCCGGATCTTCAGCTGCTTTCGGATTGGCTTTCTTATATAATTCTGTTACTCCATTGATATAATCAGCATTATCTACAACACGTACTTCCCAAGGTTGCTTATTCATTGCATTTGGAGCATTGATTCCGCATTCTACAATCGTTTGCATCTTTTCCCGCTCTACCGCCTGAGGTTTATACTGGCGAACACTACGACGTGTCATGATTGTTTCTACTACCTGATTTTTCAAGCTATCCTGTACAGGAGTTTCTGCCGGAGCCTGTTGCTGTGCTCCTCCTCCACATGCCATCAATGGCAATAATAACACAGCAAAAGTTGTTTGTTTTAAGTTTCTCATAAGCAATCTGTTTTATTTAAATTAGAAATTTTCTTTCCAGCGTTATTTTACGCAATATATCGATAAATCAACAGAAAAAATTGAAATTTATTTTCAATTTGGCATAAAAATAATTTTTTCTCCGCTATTTACACATATTTCTTTTAGAAAATTCAGAAGCACTACTCTATTTCATCATTCCACCAGATAAAAAAATAAGAGGATACTCTTTCGAGTACCCTCTTACGTTGGTTATTTTGTAACTTTATATTCAAATTACAATTTCGGACCAGCAGCAACCAAAGCCTTACCAGCTTCGTTTCCAGTGAACTTAGAGAAGTTCTTAATGAAGCGAGCAGCCAAGTCTTTAGCTTTTTCTTCCCACTTGCAAGCGCAATCGTAAGTGTCACGCGGATCCAAGATCTTCGGATCAACACCCGGCAATTCAGTCGGAACAACGAAGTCGAAGTAAGGAATAGTCTTAGTAGGAGCTTTTTCGATAGAACCATCCAGGATAGCGTCGATGATACCACGAGTATCACGGATAGAAATACGTTTGCCAGTTCCGTTCCAACCAGTGTTAACCAAGTAAGCCTTAGCACCAGTCATCTTCATCTTCTTAACCAGTTCTTCTGCATATTTAGTTGGGTGCAATGACAAGAATGCAGCACCGAAGCAAGCAGAGAATGTCGGAGTCGGTTCAGTGATACCACGTTCTGTACCAGCCAACTTAGCAGTAAATCCTGACAGGAAGTAGTACTGAGCCTGTTCTTCGTTCAAGATAGATACTGGAGGCAATACACCGAATGCATCAGCAGACAAGAAGATAACTTGTTTTGCGTGAGGACCTTTAGAAACCGGTTTAACGATGTTGTTGATGTGGTAGATAGGATAAGAAACACGAGTGTTTTCTGTTACGCTCTTATCAGCGAAGTCAATCTTACCATTAGCATCTACAGTAACGTTTTCCAGCAAAGCGTCACGTTTGATGGCGTTGTAGATATCCGGTTCAGATTCCTTATCCAAGTTGATAACCTTAGCGTAGCAACCACCTTCGTAGTTGAATACACCTTCGTTATCCCATCCGTGTTCGTCATCACCGATCAACAGACGTTTCGGGTCAGTAGACAAAGTTGTCTTACCTGTACCAGACAGACCGAAGAAGATAGCTGAGCTCTTGCCTTCCTTGTCTGTATTAGCAGAACAGTGCATAGAAGCGATACCACGCAACGGGTTGAAGTAGTTCATCATAGAGAACATACCTTTCTTCATTTCACCACCGTACCAAGTGTTCAGGATAACCTGTTCCTTAGTAGTCAAGTTGAATACAACAGCTGTTTCTGAGTTCAGACCCAGTTCTTTGTAGTTTTCAACTTTAGCTTTAGAAGCGTTGTAAACAACGAAGTCAGGTTCGAATGATTCCAATTCTTCTTTAGAAGGACGGATGAACATGTTAGTTACGAAGTGAGCCTGCCATGCAACTTCCATGATGAAACGAACTTTCAGACGAGTAGCTTCGTTAGCACCGCAGTAACCATCAACTACATACAGTTTCTTGTTTGACAATTCTTTTGAAGCCAAAGCTTTCAAAGCGTTCCAAGTTTCTGTAGTAACAGGTTTGTTATCGTTTTTGTATTCTTCTGAAGTCCACCATACAGTGTTTTCACTTGTAGCGTCTTTTACCAAGAATTTATCTTTAGGAGAACGACCAGTGTAGATACCAGTCATTACGTTTACTGCACCCAGTTCAGTTACCTGACCTTTTTCGAAGCCTTCCAAACCAGCTTTTGTTTCTTCTGCAAACAATACATCGTAAGAAGGATTGTGTACGATTTCTACGGTTCCAGTGATACCGTACTTAGTAAGATCTAAATTTGCCATTGTTCAAATGATTAATTTGGTTATTATATCAAATGTTTAGTTTTCCGTTTATACCATCCAATAGACCAGTGAGTTCAGTCCTCCTCGTCTTTGGCGATACAAAAGTAGTAGTTTATTTTTAAACTAAAGAAGTTATTACAGAAAAAAATCCGTAATAAACTAAAGATTTATACTTGTGTAACAAATCTGTCATTTCGACATTGCAACTACGAATATTACCACCTAGAATAATAAGTATAGTATTTAAATTGATAGATATCCATTCTTCCATATCTTTCATGAATTATCCGTATATTTGCGGCATAAACATGTAACAATCAAAAAAAGAGAAACAATCTATGAAAATTGTAGAACTGAACCGGAATAATAGTATTCTAAACCAGTATCTGGCAGAGATTCGCGATGTAAATATACAAGGTGACAGCCTGCGTTTCCGCCGCAATATCGAACGTGTCGGAGAAATCATGGCATACGAAATCAGCCGTGATCTTCCTTATCAACCGCTGGAGATACAGACACCTTTAGCCATGGCAACTGAAAACGTTCCTACCATACAGCCTGTCATTGCTACTATCCTGCGTGCCGGACTGCCGCTGCACCGGGGATTCATTAACTATTTCGACCGCGCTGAGAATGCTTTTGTTTCGGCTTATCGCAAATACATAGATGCCGACAATTTTGATATCCATATCGAGTACATTGCCTCTCCGCGTTTGGACGGAAAAACGCTGATTCTGGTAGACCCGATGCTGGCTACAGGTGGTTCAATGGAGCTCGCCTACAAAGCATTACTTACTAAAGGTGAACCAGCACACATACATATAGCATCGGTTATTGCCAGCCGACAGGCAGTGGAACACGTACAGAAAGTATTTCCTCAGGACAAAACAACAGTATGGTGTGCAGCTGTAGATCCGGAATTGAACGCACACTCATACATCGTACCGGGACTAGGTGATGCCGGTGATTTGTGCTATGGAGAAAAAGAATAAGTTTTTTTGAAAAACAGTCAACTATCAAAACAAATTGCTAACATAAAAAGCATGGCTATAAATGCAAGTACATTTATGCCATGCTAATTTAACAGAAGAGAGATTAAAAAAATTATTTCTTACTTAACGTAAACCATCTCTGTTTGATAATAAATTGTTTCTCCCAGATCTTCAAATACACCCTCATAATATAATACTAACTTAGAAGATCTTGAGTTCAACTTATAAATGCAACTTTTTGGGTGCGGATAATAAGCAATAAA
>OMCR01000042.1_pt1 | contig 35292 bp, 29 predicted proteins | sample 1645091 | NCBI WGS metagenome assembly OMCR01 (sample SAMEA103958141, study PRJEB25191) | human gut metagenome | biome: human-associated habitat [ENVO:00009003]; feature: intestine environment [ENVO:2100002]; material: feces | place: Germany | collected 2013/2015 | reverse complement strand
TTATTGCTTATTATCCGCACCCAAAAAGTTGCATTTATAAGTTGAACTCAAGATTTACGTTATCTGAAATGGAAGTGTTTCGGGCGTTCATCTCATTTTCCCAAACAGGTCCATTTATATAATTTGAATACACGTATTGTTTTGATAATGACAGCTATTTTGCTTGTGTTGGGTACATTGGCTATTGCTCTTTACGAGTGGAACAATGCATTTTCTGGCATGGAAGTTACAGATAAATGGGTACATGCTTTCTTCAATGCGACATGTCCGCGTACGGCTGGATTTGTCAGTGTCGGGCTGACTACGCTGTCTACACAGACTTTGTTGCTGATGATTATACTGATGATCATAGGAGGGGGTACGCAGTCTACCGCAGGTGGAGTAAAGATAAATGTGTTTGCTGTTATACTTCTGAATTTGTGGGCGGTCATTAGAGGAGCAAATCGGGTAACTATTTTCCAGAGAGAATTGTCGGATGATTCGATCCGCCGCTCAAATGCAGTGCTTATGTTGTATCTTATCATTCTGTCTGCTGCAATTTTTGTCATGAGCATGTTAGAGCCCAAAGCATCTCTAATGGCACTTACTTTTGAATGTGTATCGGCTTTGAGTACTGTGGGTTCCAGTCTGGATCTTACTCCTGTTTTGAGTACGGCTGGTAAATCGGTTATTATTTTACTGATGTTCATAGGCCGTGTAGGAGCTTTTACCTTGTTGCTGGGACTGATTAAACAAGTAAAAAAGCGTAATTATAAATATCCAAGTGATAACATTATAATAAATTGATATATGAAATATATTGTAATAGGACTGGGAAATTATGGCGGAAAGCTTGCCGAGGAACTGACTGTTTTGGGGCATGAAGTCATAGGAGTGGATGTGAGGGAACATTATGTAGATCATTTGAAAGATAAGATTGCTACAGCTTTTGTTCTTGATGCAACCGATGAAATTGCACTTTCTGTTCTTCCATTAAAGAGTGTAGATGTCGTTATTGTAGCAATAGGTGAAGACCTGGGAGCTTCTGTACGCGTTGTATCGTTGTTGAAGAAAAACAAGGTAAAGCATATTTATGCCCGTGCGATAGATGATGTCCATAAAACTGTGCTTGAAGCTTTTTCGCTAGACCGTATTCTGACTCCGGAAAAAGAGGCAGCACGTATGTTGGTTCAGTTGTTGGAACTGAATGCATCAGTAGAACCATTTCAGATAGACGAGGAACATTATATTTTCAAGTTTAATGTACCTGCCAAATTAGCAGGATATGGCATCAATGAATTGCAGTTGGAAAAGGAATTCGATTTGAAGATTATTTCATTGATACGCGGAAAGAAGGCACAGAATTGCATTGGTATTTCTATTTTGGAAAGAGAAGTAGCCAATGAATTTCCTGAAGACTATATAATACAGCCCGAAGATGCATTGGTATGTTACGGACTGTATGCTAATTTCATGAAGTTCTGGAAATCTATCCGTTGATTGAAAATTATATTCAAGAGGTAATGCCCTTAGTGGATATTTCTCTGGTTCAATGCCCGTTGGTAACGGCGGGCATTGGCAAGATGTTCGTTCCAGCTTTTGGCAAAGTTGTGTGTGCCAGAGAAATCTTCCTTCGCACACATATATAGATAATCATGCTTGGCGTAATTCAATACGCTTTCCAGTCCGTCGATAGATGGTATGCGAATCGGTCCGGGAGGTAATCCTGCATGTTTATATGTATTATATGGACTATCTGTTTCCAGATGTTTATGCAGAATACGTTTAAGTCCAAATTCTTGCAAGCCAAATTTTACAGTGGGGTCGGCCTGCAAGGGCATACCTGTGTGCAGGCGGTTGATATAAAGACCGGCTACCATTGGCTTTTCTGCCTTATTAGCTGTTTCTTCTTCGACGATAGAAGCCAGAGTTGCCACTTCTTCGGGAGTAAAGCCGATACTTTTTGCTTTTTCCATCCGTTCCTTGTTCCAGAACCGGTCGTGTTCTTTTTTCATACGCTTGATAAAATCCTCAGCACTCATGGTCCAATACACTTCATATGTATTAGGAATGAAAAGAGCAGGAATCGTGTATTGATTATATCCTAGCGTAGAACAATACGTACTGTCATTCAGCAAACTGGCGATAGAAGCTGAGTCCGTCATCAGACGTCGGGAAACGGATTTAGCCAATGCTCCGAGCGTACGTACACTGGGTACTGTCAGACGTATGGGAGTCTGATGTCCACTTTTCAGTTGGTGAAATATATGCCAAGTGTTATCAGTCGGTTTAAGTTTATAGGCTCCCTCGTGAATGTTTTCAGCATAATTACTGCATGAAATGAGCATACGTAATCCGGTGATACCGGAGGTGTGGAAATCTTTCTTCAATTTTGTATATACGGAGTCTATGTTATCGTCGCTGTCAATGTAGAGATAAGCAGCTTTCTCTATTTTGAGAGGAGTATTCAGTATTAATGTTTTGCAGGCAACGATACCGATTAAAATCAATAAGACAATCGATCCGACGATATAAATAACTTTTTTATTTTTCATTCTTGCTTTATTTCAGTGCGGCAAAGATAGCTTATTTCTTCCATTTGGACAAAAAGAAAAAGGGAGAGTATCGAAATACGATACTCTCCCTTTTAGGTAGTTTCTGGAAACCTGTATAAGTAGTTTAGTTTCGGAATATCAAACCTTCACTGCTACGTTCTACGATGATCGGTTTAGTGCGGTCTACTTCCTGTGACAGAAGCTTCTTTGACAAATCGTTCAGTAAGTAGCGCTGGATAGCACGTTTTACCGGACGAGCACCAAACTCTGGATCGTATCCGGCAGTAGCAATAAAGTCTACAGCCTGATCGCTCATCTGGAGTGTAACACCATTTTCTTCCAGCATTTTCTTGATGCCGTTTATCTGCAAGCGTACAATCTGTTCAATCTCGTTCTTGTTCAACGGCTGGAACATGATTGTTTCATCTATACGGTTCAAGAATTCCGGACGGATGGTCTTTTTCAGCATATTCATCACTTCTGCCTTGGTTTCTTCTACAACCTGGTCGTGGTTCTGATCATTGATCTTTTCGAACTGACTTTGTATGTAAGAACTTCCCAAGTTGGATGTCATGATGATAATGGTGTTCTTGAAGTTTACCGTACGTCCCTTATTATCAGTCAGACGTCCATCGTCCAATACTTGCAACAAGATATTGAATACATCCGGATGTGCTTTTTCGATTTCATCGAAAAGAACAACTGAGTATGGTTTACGGCGTACAGCTTCAGTCAACTGACCACCTTCATCGTAGCCAACGTATCCCGGAGGCGCACCGATCAGACGAGAAACGGTATGTTTCTCCTGGTATTCACTCATATCGATACGCGTCATCAGCGATTCATCGTCGAACAGATACTCGGCAAGAGCCTTTGCCAGCTCGGTTTTACCTACACCCGTAGTACCCAAGAAGATGAATGAACCAATCGGACGTTTCGGGTCTTGCAGTCCCGCACGGCTACGGCGTACAGCGTCGGCTACCGCTTCAATTGCTTCATCCTGACCGATAACACGTTTATGTAATTCATCTTCCAAGTGGAGCAATTTATCACGTTCGCTTTGCAACATCTTGCTTACCGGTATTCCCGTCCAGCGCGATACTACATCAGCGATATCTTCGGCAGTAACTTCCTCCTTGATCATGGCATTGTCGCCTTGCTTTTTCTTTAAGTCTTCCTGAATACTCTTTATTTCATTTTCCAAGCTCTGCAACTTACCATAACGGATTTCAGCAACTTTACCGTAGTCTCCTTCGCGTTCAGCCTTGTCAGCTTCAAATTTCAGCTGTTCTATTTCCTTCTTGTTCTGCTGAATCTTGTTCACCAGTTCTTTTTCGCTCTGCCATTTAGCCTTGTATGAAGTTTCCTGTTCCTTCAACTCAGCTATTTCTTTGTTCAATTGAGCAAGCTTGGCTTCATCTTTTTCACGTTTGATAGCTTCGCGTTCAATTTCAAGCTGTTTCAACCGGCGTTCAATTTCATCCAGTTCTTCCGGAAGTGAGTCACGTTCCATACGAAGTTTGGCTGCGGCTTCATCCATCAAGTCGATGGCTTTATCCGGCAAGAAACGGTCGGTGATGTAACGGTTACTCAGTTCTACAGCGGCAATGATGGCTTCGTCTTTGATTCTCACCTGATGGTGATTTTCATAACGTTCCTTCAATCCACGCAAGATAGAAATAGAGCTTGCCGTATCCGGTTCGTCTACCATGACGGTCTGGAATCGTCTTTCGAGTGCTTTATCCTTTTCAAAATATTTCTGATATTCATCAAGGGTAGTAGCACCGATACTTCTCAGTTCGCCACGTGCCAAGGCCGGTTTCAGGATGTTTGCAGCATCCATGGCACCTTCACCTTTTCCGGCACCTACCAGTGTATGGATTTCATCGATGAACAAGATGATATTTCCATCCGATTTGGTTACTTCGTTGATAACCGACTTCAGTCGTTCTTCGAATTCGCCTTTGTATTTTGCACCTGCAACCAGCGCACCCATGTCGAGCGAAAACAATTGCTTGTTTTTCAAGTTCTCCGGAACATCTCCACGCAGGATTCGCTGAGCCAGTCCTTCTACGATTGCTGTCTTACCTGTACCCGGTTCACCAATCAGGACCGGATTGTTTTTGGTACGACGGCTCAAGATTTGCAGTACACGACGGATTTCTTCATCACGACCGATTACCGGGTCCAGCTTGCCGTTACGTGCAGCTTCTATCAGGTTGATAGCATATTTGCTGAGTGACTGGTATGTATCTTCACTAGACTGTGAAGTAACATTTTGTCCCTGACGAAGTTCACTGATAGCAGCCCGCAGCTCTTTGTCGGTAACACCAGCATCTTTCAAGATGGTAGATACGGTACTTTTTACATTGAGCAAAGCCAAGATGATAGCTTCCAGCGAAACATATTCATCACCCAGTGATTTGGAAAACTCGACAGCTTTCTGCAATACTTCATTAGCGTCACGGCTCAGGTAAGGTTCACCTCCTGAAACCTTTGGCAAAGAAGCTATCTGCTTGTCGAGTACGGTTTCTATCTGCTGACCGTTGATGCCAAGTTTCTGGAAAATGAAGTTTGTGACATTTTCGCCAACCTTCAGCACCCCTGCCAACAAATGTTCCGGCTCGATAGCTTGCTGTCCGCGGCTTTGTACGAGATTCACCGCTTGTTGCACAGCTTCTTGCGATTTGATTGTAAAGTTGTTAAAGTTCATATATTGTTCTCCTTTCTTATTTATCTATGTTTTTGTAATACACCTTTTATCAGACAAACTTCTTGCCACAGCTTTAAGAATATAATTATATGCCTAAATGTCAGTGTGTTAGCTTTGGAAACTGCAATATTGTCCGGATATATATCAAAATGTCAGGAAAGTTTTTATTATCTTTATCGCCATAAACTTTGATATATGGAAAAGAAGATACCTTTTGCCCCTGTTGTGATGCTGATAGATGCTTCTTATCTGGACAGGGTAGGCAGTGACATGAGTGCTCATTTTGCCCCAATCGTGAACCGTGAGTTACCCAAAGCTGATCTGGCTAACCTGCTGGAGTGCCTTGCTCTGGATGCAGGAATACAGCTGGGAGAAAATGAGGTACAGGTGATTTTTATTTACGATGCCGGAGAAGAAAAAATGAATTTTTGCACTCCTTCAAATCTGGGAAAAGAACTCCATGATGTAGCATTCAAGAGTCAGCTGGGTGAATTTTCACTTTATGCCTTCCAGCCTTCCGATATGGCAACCCGCGAAGACCTGTTTATCGAGTCGTTCCAGTTGGCTGGTGAATCGAAAGATGTTCATCGCATTATTATTGTGCCCGATGAAGACGGATATGGTGGGCGCATGGGTAACTATATAAATAAGGTGAAAGGTAAGGAAAGCATTACCGTTTTTGGAATGAACCCTCCTGCATACGAAGGTGATTATTCGTTTGAGATGTTGGGATTCCCCATTCTTCAGTCATTAGGAATACGTGCGGAGGAACTCTAAATGTCAGACTTCCGACTGAAAGTTTTTTACAGTGTGGCGAAAAACCTGAGCTTTACAAAGGCTTCGCAGGAATTGTTCGTCAGCCAGCCCGCTATAACCAAACATATACGCGAGCTGGAAAGCTTGTATCAAACCCGGTTGTTCAATCGTTTAGGGAATACGATTTCGCTGACCGAATCGGGAAATGTTTTGCTGGAACATTGCGAGCGTATTCTGGCCGAATATCGTAAGCTGGAGTACGACATGCATTTGTTGCATAATGAATACAACGGCCAGCTTCGTCTGGGTGCCAGTACGACGATAGCCCAGTACGTGCTTCCGCCTATTTTAGCAGCTTTTACAGAGAAATATCCGAAAGTTTCCGTTTCGCTGATAGATACAAATTCACGCAATGTTGAACAGGCATTGCAGGAACACAATATAGATTTAGGTATGGTAGAAGGAGTATTCCGGTTGCCTAACCTGAAATATGAGCCTTTTCTGCACGATGAGCTGGTGCCGGTAGTCTGTACTTCTTCTGCCTTGGCTAAAAAAGATTCGCTGACACTCGATGAACTTAAGGATATACCACTGGTACTTCGTGAACGAGGATCGGGTACACTCGATGCAATTGAAATGGCACTATCCGAACAGGGAATAAAGCTTTCGTCGATGAATGTCAGGTTGTATTTGGGTAGTACGGAAAGCATTAAGCAGTTTTTGAGAAACAGCTCCACAATGGGCATTATATCCCTTCAGGCAATGTTGAAAGAACTTCGTGAAGGCGAGTTTAAGATAATTGATATAAACGGACTACAGATAAAAAGACATTTCTGTTTTGTGCGTGCTCAGGGACAGGAGGAAGCTCCGGCTGCCAATTTTATCCGTTTTGTACAAAGCTATTTGAAGTTGCGTAAAGCTGCGGGAGATATAATAGGTAAGATGATGGTATAGCATCCGTTTTTCGTTGGATGCTGGACAATAAAAATGTCCCGGCTGTATTTCTGATTATCCGTCAGATAATTCGAAATATGCCGGGACTACTTGTAATATTTAATTTTTACATGAAAGCAGGAACCAGGTATTTAGTCAGCAGATAGCCACCGCCTACCAGCCAGATATACAGCAATCCTGCCAGCAAGAATGGTTTTGCACCTGCTTGTTTGAATTTCTCGATACTGGTATCTGTACCAAGGGCAGTCATTGCCATTGTCAGCATAAATGTATCAATGTATTCGATTGCACCGTTCAAAGGTATTTCCTTTACGCTGTCTACACCTAATATATATTGTAAAAGTGAGTTCAGACAGATGATTCCGATGAATCCGAAAGCAAACCATGGAATAGTGATTTTACTCTTTTCTGCTTTTCCTCCGTTAGTGCTGCTTTTGCGTTTTGCCAAAGCAAAGCTCATGATGACCAATACCGGAGCAAGCATCATCACACGAATCATTTTTGTGATAGTAGCTGTTCCTGCAATACCCAGTGCGTCGGTAGGGTCCATGGCATTACCGGCTCCGGCTACATGCGCTACTTCGTGAAGGGTACTTCCGGTGTAAATGGCAACTCCCATATCTCCCAATCCGTTTAGCATACCGGCACGGTACATGATGGGGTAAAGAAACATTGAAATTGTTCCGAAGATTACCACTGTAGATACGGCAATAGCTGTCTTGTGACCTTCACATTTCACTACTGGTTCTGCACCCAGTACCGCAGCCGCACCACAGATAGCACTACCCGTTGCAGTCATCAGTGAAGTATCTTTGTCCATTTTCATGGCACGTCCCAACCAGATGCCCAGGAAGATAGTTCCTGCAACTATGATTGTATCGATTATAACCGCAGGTAATCCTACTGCAGCAACTTCAGTAAGTGTCAGTCGGAAACCATATAACACGATACCTGCGCGCAGGATTTGTTTAGTACAGAATTTGATTCCCGGTACCCAAGTTTCGGGTAAATGGTTTCTCAAACTGTTAGCATAAAGCATACCCAATATGATACCTACAATCAGCGGACTGAATGAAAGACTTTTTACAAATGGAATTTCAGCAATGTAGAATGCTGCAAATGAAAATAATGCAATAAGCAAAATACCATGAATGGTATTACCTCTGTTTCCTTTTTCGAACATCGTATAATTTTTTTAATGGTTAATTCTTTTTTTCGACTGCAAAGGTAGGTCATTATTCAGTGGAAACCTATTGAAAAATATTTATCCGTTATAACCAAAGGTAATAACCTTGAAGTAAACAATTAGTCCTTTCTTCTTTTCTGTCGGTATGCTGTTTGGCTTACCAGAAGTATGAAAAAGAAGAGAGGACTCTAAATGCAGAAGTGCTGCCATAGTTGTCGAAATAAAACTTCAGCAAGTTTTATTGATTTTATCATGATCTTTTGGGAAACTTTACATCAATTTTCTAAAAAAGATGATGATGTTTTTTTGACTGCATGACAACTGTTGCTTAAATAGTTGATAATCTTCTGCTTATAATTTGCAAAATAGAGAGACAAAAAATGGAACACTCATATCTATCAATATGCCGTGAAAAATAGCAACAGGCATCATATCTTTACCCGAATATCGTGTGATCATGGGTAAGACCACGTCCATGGAGTTTACTCCGGCAGCTGAGATCGGAGCAAGCTTTCCGAAGTATTTGCATAACAATGGTGTTCCAAGCAATGCCATCATTTCACGGAATATGTTAGACAGTAATGCGATTGTTCCTAATTCAGTAGCAAGTTGAAGTCCGATAGAAGCTTCTTTGAACTGAGTAATCAGGATGGACGAGAGCGAATAATAGGCAAATCCGCTTCCTACAGCCATACAGTCGAATATGCTCCAGCGGGAAATCAGCAGGCTGGCAAGTGCCGAAAAGAGCAGCGTACCACATATAGTGGCAAGGGGTATGAGCAAATATTTCAGACGAAGATCGGATATGATATACTTCAAATCCTTGCTCGATCCGATACTTAATCCTACTTGTAGCATCAGTGCATATAAGATATACATCGTCAGGTTACTTTGCTTAAGATCAAAAGGAAGCCATCCCATAACTCCCAATATGCAGCCAGCTACAAAAAACAATAAAACGATAATACTTCCTTTCATTGTTCACCTCCTTTCTTGAAGAAAAATTTCAGCACCATCCACGATGCCAGAATACTGCCGCAGGTAGCAGAAAAAGCCAGTATGGCAGCCTGCCATCCAAATGCAGCCAGATTATTGATAATTAGTTCATTTGAACCGACTGAGATTCCAAGCAGGAACAACAGAAGAAAAATAGTAATCGAAATGGTCTTTTCAGTCTTTTGCAAAAAGGCAATATTTCTGAACAGGTATCCCACAGTGATCCCTGTCAACATAAATCCGATAACAGTAAACATATATACGTGATTATGAGGTTAGAAACTTTTGTTATATAGTCTTTGTTGTGCCGTCAGAAGCGGCTGTACCTCATAGAAATCCACTGAACCAATGTATGTGTACGATGCGATAACCGTTGCATATAGGTTCATGCAACAGCAACTTTATGTCGGTATGTATCGCTTTTATATTCATTGGTCAGTTTGGTTTTTGATGGCGCAAAGGTATGATGTTTTTGCATATTTTTCAAATCTTTATGCATAAAAGCAATACAAACAGTCGAGATTCGCCACAAGCAGGTTGAAATAGAGTATTTTATTATTCGACCGACTCCTGCTTGCAGCGTATCTTCGTAACACGACATACATAAACGGAGAATACCGTTATGAAGAAGAACTGATGCTCCCGGATGCTTTTTCGTTGCTGGTAATTCAGTCATAAAGAGAGAAAATCCAGAACCATTCAAGTTACGATGCTGTCGATGTTAGTCATTACATTATCGCAAAGTGTGCAGCCTGCCATCCATAATGCCAGGTTGCTAATAGTCGATTTATTTTGATCCTATTGAAAATCCTAAATATAAAGAGTAAAAGCAAAGTGGTAAATGTAACGGTTTTTTCAGCCCTTATAAAAGAAAAACATGTACGAAAAGATGCCCGATAGCCATACCCATCTATACAAAGGTAAGTAAAATCAGGATATATCAAAAATAAATGATGTATATTTGTGGAGAAAAAACAGACATTAACATGATACGAAATACATTGTTGGCACTTGCCTTAGGAACGGCACTCTGCGGACAGGCTCAGGAAAGTATGAAAGCTGAATTTTGTTCTCCCTTCGACTTTCCGTTGCTGCTAAGTGCAAATTTCGGTGAGTTGAGGCCAAATCACTTTCATAACGGACTAGATATAAAGACACAAGGGGTTACAGGTAAACCGATTCATGCTGTTGCCGATGGATACGTATCACGAATCATGGTATTGCATGGTGGATATGGTCAGGCGATTTTTGTTACTCATCCCAATGGATATACTTCAGTCTACGGACATGTTGTATCTTTTGCTCCGGAAATACAGAAATATGTACGTGCATACCAGTATGAGCATGAAACATTTGTATGTAATCTGTATCCCGAACCTGATAAGTTTCCTGTAAAGGCTGGAGATATCATCGCTTTAAGCGGGAATGAAGGAGCATCGGCAGGGCCGCATCTTCATCTGGAATTACGGAGAAACGACAATGGAGATTATGTAGATCCTATGCCATTTTTCAGTCATTATCTGAAGGATACCAGGTCGCCGGTAGCTAGTATTGTCGGGCTTTATCCGGTGGCTGGCAAAGGTGTAATAAATGGTTCTTCCAGAAAGAAACTGGTAAATGTAGGAGCTTTGAAGCAGCAGTTTACAGCTTGGGGGCAGATTTATACGGGTATCAGTGCCAAGGACTATATGGACGGAACGTCAAATTTTTATGGAGTGCATTCGGTTACTTTGTATGTAGATTCTGTAAAGGTTTTCAATAGTACAACTGATGAGGTTTCTGCCGATGAGAATCGTATGATAAACGGTTTTACCGATTATGATGAACTGATGCGTACGCGCAGGCTTATCATGCGTTCGTATAAGTTGCCGGGCAATAGGCTTCGCCTGATAGAAACCGGTTCAGACCGCGGACTAGTGACTATTGATGAGGAACGTGATTATCATTTCTGCTACGTACTGGAGGATAATTTCGGTAATAAGCGTAAATACCGTTTTACGGTGCGAGGCAAAAAACAGGAGATTCCTCCTTATGTACCCGAAGCCAATAAGATGTTGTACTGGAATAAGACAAATGTTATTCAGGAGCCTGGTATGGAACTGGTTGTACCTAAGGGCATGCTTTACGATGATGCTGAATTGCGGACGAGAGTAATCGGTGATTCCAACAGTATTTCTTTCGATTATGTGCTCGATATCGGACGTACTCCTTTACATAGCTTCTGTGATCTGTCTATTGGGGTACGCCATTTGCCTGTTGCCGATACGACAAAATATTATATTGTGCAGAAAGCTGGAAAATGGCGCTCTTCTATGGGAGGAACGTATCAGAATGGCTGGCTAAAGACCAAAGTCCGCACATTGGGAACATTTGCCGTAGGGGTGGATACGATACCTCCTCAGGTTACTCCTTTGGGACAGGGTAGTTGGCGTGTAAACAGAAATATTCGCTTTAAGATCAGTGACGCACAGACTGGTATTCGGGATTATAAAGTATATGTAGACGGCAACTTCGTACTTTTCGGATTGAAGAAAGGTATTCTTATCATTCAGGACCCGGAACGGATAAAAAAAGGTGTATCTCATAAACTGGAAGTGATAGTGACTGATAATTGTGGTAACGAAACACGAAAACAATATAAATTCTAAATACGTATGATAAAAAAACTAATGTTGACTGCCTGCCTTGTGGTAGCAGCGTGTGTAAACGGTTGGGCATGTACCAACTTTATTGTCGGCAAGAAGGCTTCTGCCGATGGTTCTGTAATCGTATCCTATTCTGCCGATTCGTATGGCATGTTTGGGTTCCTTTGCCATTATCCGGCTGCCGTACATGCAGCGGGTACAATGCGTAATATCTACGAGTGGGATACAGGTAAGTATCTGGGACAGATAAAGGAAGCTAAACAGACCTACAATGTGATAGGAAACATGAACGAGTTTCAGGTTACTATCGGAGAAACTACATTCGGTGGTCGTCCGGAATTGGTTGACACTACCGGTGTGATGGACTACGGAAGCTTGATTTATGTTGCTTTGCAGCGTTCGCGTACAGCCAAAGAGGCAATCAAGGTTATGACTGATCTGGTGAAGGAATATGGTTATTACAGCAGTGGTGAATCATTTACTATTGCCGATCCGAATGAGGCTTGGATTATGGAAATGATTGGAAAAGGACCAGGAGTGAAGGGAGCTGTATGGGTAGCAGTCCGTATTCCGGACGACTGTATAGCAGCTCATGCAAACCAAAGCCGTATTCATCAGTTTGATATGAACGATAAAGATAATTGTCTTTATTCTCCGGATGTGATTTCGTTTGCACGTGAAAAAGGTTATTTCGATGGAGTAAACAAGGATTTCAGTTTTGCTGATGCTTATTGTCCGCTCGATTTTAGTGGATTGCGTGCTTGCGAGGCTCGTGTGTGGAGTTTCTATAACATGTTCAGCAAAGTAACCGGACAGGCTTATCTTTCTTACATACAAGGTGAAAGTAAAGAACCGATGCCGCTTTATATTAAGCCGGACCGTAAGGTTTCTGTTCGTGATATTCAGCATGCTATGCGCGATCATTATGAAGGTACTCCGCTTGATATCACCAACGATATGGGAGCTGGAGCATTTAAAATGCCTTATCGTTTATCTCCATTGACATTTGAAGTGGATGGCAAGACTTACTTCAACGAACGTCCTATTTCAACTCAGCAGAGTGGTTTTGTTTTTGTTTCTCAAATGCGTTCTACCATGCCTGATGCAATCGGTGGAGTACTTTGGTTTGGAGTTGATGATGCCAATATGACTGTATTTACTCCGGTTTATTGTAATACCGATAAAGTTCCTGCTTCTTATGCAGAAGGAGAGGGCGACTGTGTGACATTCTCATGGAATTCTGCTTTCTGGATTTACAACTGGGTAGCAGATATGATTCGTCCCCGCTATAGTCTGATGATAGACGATATGCGTACAGTTCAGAATTCATTGGAAGATATGTATGCTGACGCTCAGGAAGGTATCGAGAGTACCGCTATGAAACTGTATACTCAAGATCCTCAGAAAGCAAAAGATTTTCTTACCAATTACACAGGAATGGCTGCTCAGACTGCTGTTGATAGCTGGAAAAAACTGGGTGAGTTCCTGATTGTCCGTTATAATGATGGAGTAGTAAAACGTGTAAAGAATGGTAAGATTGTACGTCCTGAAACAGGAAATACTGCTCCTCTCGATCGTCCGGGTTATCCGCAGGAATTCTTGAATGAGGTTGTAAAAGCTACCGGAGAACGTTATCTGGTGAAATAAGAAATACAAAATGAACAACTAAAAACAGCTGTCAAGGATTTGTGAGTCATTTTTTTGATTCGATTAACGAGAGAGCTGTTTTTGCATTATCCCCTATAAATAGTGATAATAGAATCATTATTTATGGGGGTATTTTTTTTATATTGATAATGTACTTTTGTAAAAAGAGAAAGATTTATGTGAGAAAATAAGATAAAGAGTACAATGATCGATTAGAAAATGTGATACTATAATTCAAACTTTGTTTTTTTATTTAGAGATGGGGCACAAATAAATTGTGTTAATTTAGTCAGGATACATCGTGAAGATGTATCCTGATTTTTGTATTATCTGACTATTAATAGCTTTCAAACAGGAAATCGCATGTGAATGATTGTTCCCTTATTTAAAGTAGATTCGATTTCACATTCTCCCTGCAATTTATTGCATCTTTCTTTTATCGTTTGTAATCCTAATCCTGCTGTCAAGATATTATGAGATGAGGACGTATCAAATCCTTGGCCGTCATCCTCTACTATAACTTCTATGTCGCTGGGTGTACAACTGACAGTAAGATACATGTTTTGGGCATGTGCATGTTTGATTATATTGGATATGATTTCCTGCAAGATTCTGTATATTTCCAAAATATTTTCTGATGGAATTGATAAATCGTTTATTTCGTCGGCTATATATGGATGCAGGGCTGGAGATTTTAAAGCACCTAGTTTTTCGACGTATAGATTCAGCATTTGATATAAACTGATGTTGCTGAAATTAGGTGTCGATAATTGATGTGATATGTTACGTACGGTTTCTCGTATCACGCCAAGCTGTGCTGCAAGTTGACTGGCATTTGCTTGCTGTAACTGCATTTCAGCTGCCAGCAACTCATTGCAGACATTGTTATGGAGTTCTTTAGAAATATAGTTATTGCTGTCTTCCAGTCCTTTAAGATATCTTTCTGTCATTTTCTTATTCATTTCATCAATTAGCTGCTGGCTTTGTATTTCTTTATTCCTTAGTTCTTTTTCCAGTTCCGATTGACTCAGTTTAAGTGCTACTTTTCTTTTCTGAAGACTGATTATAATGATACAAGATAGTAGTATGATTAGTATTAATATGCTGGAAATAATGTATATACGTGTTTGATATGCTATTTTGTTTTTGGCTTTTTCTGCGTTGAGGCTAATGATTTCCAGATCCTTTTCTTTAGTTTTAAGTTCAGCTTCGAATCCGGCCAGACGATTATGGAAATTCTTGTGTTGGATTTTTTGCTCTGTTTCGTATGCTTCAAGAGCCAATTTGTATGACTCTTTCACGTTGTTTCTTTTGGCTTCTACCTCTGCCAATGCAAGAAGGGACTTGGTGAGTAGCACACTTGGATTTTTTCTGTAAAAATCTAAAGCGTTTGATAGATATTGCCGGGCTTGAGCCAGAGAGTCTGTAGCCTGAAAAAGCATATATCCGTACAGGTAATCCAAATTTGCCTTATTGTACTCGTTACTTGATTGCTTTTTATAGCTTATGGCTTTCTGGTAATATTTGATTGCTGATTTGGTTTCTCCTGTATCATATAGTGCTTTTGCGTAATTGGTATAGATATATAATTTTAGTCCTGCGGGCATATTGTCTTGTAATAACCTGGTAGCTAATTGAAGACTGTCGATGGCATTCTTATAATATTTCCCGTTTGTGAGCAGGATGGCATGGTTACATAAATAACTTATCTTATTGATCTGATAATCGAATGCAAGTGTATCTGTTTGTGGGTATGAAAAAAATCTCCGTGAAAATACTATTGCTTTTTGATTTTCCTCCAGTTCATTGTACAGAGTGGCTATATTGCTGCTGATGATGGCTGAAAGTGTATAATCTTTTTGTTGTTCGGTTATTTTCAAAGCTTTTTTGTACATTAAAATAGCTTTGTCAAGCATGAATGAATTCTTGTATATAACTCCTGATAAGTTATATGATTCAGCCAGTCGGGAAGTGTCATTGGCTTGCTCAAACAGTTTTATAGCTTCGTGAGCAAATTTCTTTGCTTCATCAAGTTTATTGTTTGACCATAGTCCATACGCTATTTCATAGGTAGCAATACTTTCCGATTGTAATAATTTTTTTTGAGTGTCGGATGAAAATCTTCTGTCTTTTAAAAGACTGATTTCTTTTTTGACATCCTTAAGTATTGAATATGCTTTATCATACTCTCGTTTCGAATTGAGGTAAGTAGCATAAGTTGTATGTATCTCTACTGTGGCAACTGGGTCGTTTTGGTAATTCACTTGTTGTTTTGCTAGAGAATATATAGAATCCATCCGGTGAAAGTCACCGTTATCGCCGTATTGTTGAATCTGTTGGACAAAATTGTTGGCTGTGATATATCCAGTAAAAATACTTAGAACGAAACTTAAGATTAATTTTTTCATGTAGTTATCCATCCTTTTATAAAAGCCAGGCGCATAAGATGTGAGACATTGATAGCGCCACTTTTTAATAATATGTTTTTTCTCATTGTATCTATAGTGCTTTTGCTGAGGTTAAGTTTTTGGGCTATTTCCTCAGATGTGTACCCACATGATAACATATTGATGATTTCTTTTTCACGAGGGCTTGGTGTATATGCTATCGAATCTGTTGCAGAATGATCTCCTACAAGTGACAATACAATATTGAGTGCTGTGGGAGAGTAGTATTTATTTTTCGTCAATAGGATAGATTCGATTGCTTTTTTTATTTCACTGGTATTGTCATTTTTGGAAACTATACCTGCTACTTCTTTTTTTATTAGCAGTTTTATTATCCAAAACTCCGTATGCATAGTATATACAAGCACAGGTGTCTGAGGTATTTTCTTTTGTAAGTATGGCAGCAGATCTAATGCTGTTTTATCTTGTAGCTCGTAATCGATGATTAAAAGACTAATGGGATTACTTTCTATAAAATTATACAGTTCAGAGTAATGCTTTCCTATTGTGACCTGATACCTTTCATCCGTCATCAGTAGTTGAGCAGTACCTTCTGCTATCATAGGGTGATCGTCCAATATGTAGATATGTTCTTTCATACAAAAGTTTCTGTTTTCTAAAAGATATATTTATTCACTTTTATGTTACAAATATGGCTATTTTATATTTTTTGAACAAATTATTGTTTCTTTTTAATGACATTAAATTCATAATGTAATGATTTTCTTGTCCCATTTGACAATCTGTAAGTGGTTGGTTTTTATAAAATCAACTAGGTACATGTCTGTATTTATATGTATTTCTTCAATTAAATTATTTAAACATTTTCTTGTTGTTTATGAATTATTCATGATGTATGGATTTTTATTTTGAAAATGGGGATAAGAAAAAGTAATAAATCAAGATTCAATTTGTTTTTTGCAAAGAATAATTAGGATAATTAGAATGAATCTTTTATTTTTGTTTCGCTAATACAGGAAAAACATCAATAACTATAAAGAATATAAAATCATGGAAAACGAAGAATTGATTAAATTGTGTTCTGATAAAGCTCAGAAATGGTTGACTCCTGCTTATGACGCTGAAACTCAAGCTGAAGTAAAGCGCATGTTGGAAAATCCTGATAAAACAGAATTGATAGAAGCTTTTTATAAAGACCTCGAATTCGGAACAGGTGGCTTGCGTGGTATCATGGGAGTAGGTTCAAACCGTATGAATATCTATACTGTTGGAGCTGCAACTCAGGGATTGTCTAATTATCTGAATAAATGTTTTGCCGGAAAGAAAGATATTTCTGTTGTCGTAGGACATGACTGTAGAAATAACAGCCGCTTGTTTGCTGAAATTTCTGCTAATATCTTTTCTGCTAACGGTATCAAAGTCTATTTGTTCGAAGATATGCGTCCTACTCCGGAAATGTCATTTGCTATTCGTCACTTGGGATGCCAGAGCGGTATTATTTTGACTGCTTCTCATAATCCAAAAGAATACAATGGCTATAAAGCATATTGGGACGATGGTGCTCAGGTGCTTGCTCCACACGATAAGGGAATTATCGATGAAGTAAACAAAATTGCTTCGGCTGCTGATATCAAGTTTGAAGGCAATAAGGAACTGATTCAGATTATCGGAAAAGATATTGATGACGAGTATTTGCGTCAGGTTCATACTATTTCTATCGATCCGGAAGTTATCAAGCGTCAGAAAGATTTGAAGATTGTTTATACTCCGATTCACGGAACTGGAATGATGCTGATTCCGCAATCATTGAAACTTTGGGGATTTGAAAATGTACATTGCGTACCTGAACAGATGGTGAAGAGTGGTGATTTCCCAACTGTTGTATCTCCAAATCCGGAAAATGCAGAGGCTTTGACTTTGGCTATTAAGTTGGCTAAGGAAATCGATGCTGACATTGTAATGGCTTCTGACCCAGATGCAGACCGTGTAGGTATGGCTTGTAAAGATGACAAGGGCGAATGGGTATTGATTAACGGTAACCAGACTTGCTTGATATTCTTGTATTACATCATCAAGAATCGTATTGCAATGGGTAAGATGAAAGGTAACGAATTTATTGTAAAAACAATTGTTACTACTGAACTTATCAAGTCTGTAGCTGACAAGAATAACATCAAGATGCTTGATTGCTATACTGGATTTAAGTGGATTGCACGTGAAATCCGTTTGCGCGAAGGTAAAGAACAATACATTGGCGGTGGTGAAGAAAGCTACGGATTCTTGGCAGAAGATTTCGTTCGCGATAAAGATGCTGTGTCAGCATGTTCTTTGTTGGCTGAAATTTGTGCATGGGCTAAGGATCAGGGCAAGACATTGTATGATATTTTGATGGAAATCTATGTAGAATATGGATTCTCTAAAGAAGTGACAGTAAATGTTGTGAAACCGGGTAAGAGCGGTGCAGATGAAATCAAGGCTATGATGGATAACTTCCGTGCTTGTCCTCCAAAAGAATTGGGTGGATCAGAAGTTGTTCTTGTAAAAGACTATAAGACTTTGAAGGCTACTGATGCAAATGGTAATGTAACTGATTTGGATATGCCAGAACCTTCGAATGTTCTTCAGTTCTTCACAGCTGATGGTACTAAGATCTCTGTTCGTCCTTCAGGTACTGAACCGAAGATTAAGTTCTATATGGAAATAAAGGGTGAAATGGGATGTCCTAAGTGCTATGCAGGCGCTAACGCTGATGCAATGGAAAAAGTTGAAGCTGTAAAAAAATCTTTGGGTATCTAAACAGAATATCTGACTGAAATAAAAAAAAATCCGGCAAGCTTATAAAAAAGCCTGCCGGATTTTTTGTATTTACATTGCCGGATAATCCTCATAAAGAAGATACTTTTTTCTTATTTCTTTATATTGATTTAGTTTCTTTTGCCAGGCGGAACGGATTTGTTCCTTTGTTTTATTTTTTAGAATATCCAGGCGTACTTGATTGGTTCCCATTAAAAGATCGAACCAGTGAGGTCGTGTGAAAAATTCTTTTTCCGCATGTTTGGTGAGATTTTGAAAATAGTTATAGAACTGGATGACATACTGCAAAGAAAATCCTTTGGGAATATTCTTTTCCGAGCTGAGATTTAATCCGTAACAATATGTATCTTGGTGTAGCGGATGTTTATCAGAGCCTTTCATTGGATGAGGCATAAAACGAAATTTCAGATTTTTTGTTGTCGGGCTTCCAATTATTTGGAATGGAAAATCTGTACCTCTTCCTACACTGATAGATGTTCCCTCAAATGGACAGAGAGAAGGGTAGAGCGCAATGGCCTGATCATTTGGCAGGTTAGGGGAGGGCTTTACCGGAAGTGAATAAGGTTGTCCGTGCTTCCAGTCTTCTATAGTAATAACTTTCAGTGGACACTGGAGATTATTACCTAGCCATCCCTCTCCATTTATCATTTGTGCCAGTTCACCTATCGTACAGCCATGAAGTATCGGGATGGGAAGTATACCTACGAAACTTTTGTATTTCATGTCAAGTACAGGTCCGTCTACATAGTCACATGGGTTGGGGCGATCTAAAATAATCAGTTCCTTATTGTTTTCGGCGCAAGCTTGCATGACATAAAACATTGTGCTGATGTATGTATAAAATCTTGCACCTACGTCCTGAATGTCAAAAATCATAATGTCTGTTTGCTGTAGTTGTGACGGTTGAGGCTTTTTATTTTTTCCGTATAAAGAGATTATAGGCACTTGAGTCCGGTAATCTTTACCGTTTTTTATAAATTCTCCCGCATCGGCATCCCCTCTGAATCCATGTTCAGGAGCGAATACCTGAGTAATATGCACTCCTTTATTATACAAAGTATCCAGAAGGTGTACGTTCTGTACAAGGGAGGTTTGGTTTACAACCAATGATATACGTTTGTTTTCAAGCAGAGGTAATAATTCCTCCAGTCTGTCGGCTCCGTTTTTTACTTGTGCGGTTGTTTGTAGAACTGCCAGCCAGTAAATGAATAAAATAATATATTTCATATCGGATGATTTTTTTTCACTATCTTTGTTTCACACAAAGGTAATAATAAAAGAATAATTACATGGATCCACTGTTGTTAATAGACAAATATTATCCTGAAGATAATGAGTTAAAGCATATTTTATTGAAGCATAGTCGTTCGGTAGCAGATAAAGCCCTTGCAATGGCACGGAAGCACCCTGAGTTGAATCTGGATTTACAATTTATAGAAGAGGCTGCCATGTTGCATGATATCGGTATCTTTCAAACCGATGCCGAGGGAATCTGTTGCTTTGGAAAGTACCCCTATATTTGTCATGGATATTTAGGAGCAGAACTGGTTCGTAAAGAAGGATTTCCGAAACATGCTTTGGTATGCGAACGCCATACGGGAGCCGGATTATCTCTGCAAAATATCATACAGCAAGATTTGCCTGTTCCACATCGCGAAATGACTCCGGTCAGCCTTGAGGAGCAAATAATTTGTTTTGCAGACAAATTTTTTTCAAAGTCCAAACTGGATCATGAAAAAGGAATTGAAAAAGCCCGAAAAAGTGTTGCACGATATGGCGAAGAGGGTGGTAAACGTTTTGACTATTGGTGCGAACTCTTTTTATAGTCTTAAAAATAAATTAAAAACAGTAGCTCTTGTGTTTATTTGAGAGAGAATGCTTACTTTTGCACTGCATTGTGTAAAAGATTAATGAATGGCGTCATTTAAAAAAACTACATATCTGCTGTTGTTTCTGTTCTTTGTAGGATTTTTTTTCTCTTTGTATGCTGAGACTCAGCGTGTGAGAGGGAAAAGATCGCGAGGTAACAGAACAGAACTTCGTACGGATTCGCTTGCTGCCGATTCTTTAAAAAATGATTCATTGACAGTAGATTCATTAGGACTTGATTCTATTGGAGCAGATTCACTGGCTCTTGATACAACTCCTAAAAAAGAACCTCTGGATGCTCCGGTTATTTACGAAGCAGCCGATTCTATCGTGTTTACTAAAGGAGGTTTCGCTCATTTGTATGGTGATGGAAAGGTGAATTACCAGAACATTGAATTGACTTCCGAGTTGATTACAATGAATATGGACAGTAGTACGGTGTATGCCCGTGGTGTGGCAGATACTACTGGTGTAGAGCAGGGTACTCCTATATTTAAAGACGGAGAAACACCTTACGAGTCGAAGACCATGCGTTATAACTTCAAAACGAAAAAAGGATTCATCAATAGCATTGTAACGCAGCAGGGAGAAGGATATGTCACCAGTGAGAATGCCAAAAAAGGAGCTGATGATGAGATCTATATGACTCAGGGTAAATATACCACCTGTGATAATAAGGAACATCCGCATTTTTATCTTAAATTGTCTATGGCGAAGGTACGTCCTAAAAAGGATGTCGTTTTTGGTCCTGCACAACTTGTGGTTGAAGATGTACCTCTTCCGATAGCTGTTCCTTTCGGTTTCTTCCCATTCAGCAGCAGTTATTCTTCTGGTTTCATTATGCCTACCTATGGTGATGAAATGAACCGTGGTTTCTACTTACGTGACGGTGGATATTATTTTGCCATTAATGATAAAGTAGACCTTAAGGTTTTGGGAGAAATATATACCAAAGGTTCCTGGGGACTGTCTGCCGCATCCAATTACAATAAGCGTTATAAGTATAGCGGTTACTTTAATGCAAGTTATCTGGTAACAAAGACAGGCGAAAAGAATATGCCCGATTATGCTGTATCAAAGGACTTCCGTATTCAGTGGAGTCACCGTCAGGACTCGAAAGCTAGCCCGAACAGCTCATTCTCGGCAAGTGTAAACTTTGCAACCAGTAGCTACGACCGTTCAAGTTTAAGTTCATTGTACGACCCTTCGGCATATAGTAACAATACCAAGGCGTCAAGTATCAGCTATTCACGTAACTTTCCTGAAATCGGATTGAATATTTCGAGTACATTCAATATTACTCAGAATACAAGGGACTCTTCTGTTAATATGACCTTGCCCGACTTGAATATTTCGTTGAGCCGTATTTATCCGTTCAAGCGTAAGAAGGCAGCGGGTGACGAACGTTGGTATGAGAAGATTTCATTCCAGTACACGGGTGCTTTGACAAACAGTGTAGACACAAAAGATAATCTGCTTTTCAAGACTCCTTTCTCTCAGTGGAAAACCGGTATGAAGCATACCATTCCGGTGGAGGCTACCTTCAATCTGTTCAAGTACATCAATATTACTCCTTCGTTTAACTATACCGAACGCTGGTATACACGTAAGGTCATGCAGAGCTACGATCAGCGAGCTCAGGAGGTAGTGAAGGATACGGTCAACGGCTTCAATCGTGTGTACGATTATAACATGTCAGTTTCCATGAATACGAAACTGTATGGTATGTATAAGCCCCTGTTCATGAAGAGTAAAGAAATTGTATTGCGTCATGTCATTACTCCTTCTGTAAGTTATACCTATACGCCTGATTTCGGAAAATCGCGTTATGGTTATTACGAAACTTATACATATACCGACGAAAACGGTGAAGTACGTATGGCTGAATATTCACCATACGAAGGCTCCCCATACAGTTATCCGGGAAAAGGTGTTTCTCAAAACGTCAGCTTCTCGCTGAAAAATAATCTGGAGATGAAAATGGCTTCCGACAAGGATACTACCGGATATAAGAAAATCAGTCTGATTGATGATTTGAGTGGAAGTTTGTCATACGATATTGCCCAGAAGCGGTGGAGTAACCTTTCGTTGACTGCCCGCTTGAAACTGACCAAGAGCTATACCTTCAATATGAATGCAACGTTTGCCACTTATGCTTATAAGTTCGACGAAAATGGTAAGGTTGTAGAGAGCGATCGTACCGAATGGTCTTACGGACGTTTCGGACGATTCCAGGGATATAGCGGATCATTCTCGTATACCTTGAACAACGATACGTTTAAGAAACTGTTTGGTAAGGGTGATGATAAAGATAAGGAAAAAGACAAGAAAGATACGGATACGGAAGAAGATGATGAAGATTTGGAAGAAGAAGCTGATAAACAATTGAATTCTGGTACCCGTAAGACAGAAAATGCAACACTCGATCCGGATGGTTATCTTGCATTTAAGCTTCCATGGAGCTTGAGTTTGAGTTATAGTTACAGTATCCGTGAAGACAGAAGCAAGCAGATTAATATCAAAACCATGCGTTACCCATATTCTCTGACTCATTCGCTGAATATTTCAGGTAATATAAAGATGGGTAGCCGATGGAATGTAACTTATTCTAGTGGTTATGATTTTACTTCGAAGGAAATGTCTATGACTACAGTAAACATAACTCGTGACTTGCACTGTTTCAATATGAGTTGCGGTTTGGTTTTCGGTCCGTATACATCATATAACTTCTCGATTCGAGCTAACTCGGCTATGTTGACCGATGCCTTGAAATGGGATCAGCGTAGTAATACGGGTAGTCAGGTTACCTGGTATTAATATACATTTGTTGAGCGATAATATGAAAAGAGCCGCGGAAAACGATTCTGCGGCTCTTTTCATATCTATAGGTAAGTTTCACCATTTGATTGGTTCTTCGCCATGCTGAATCAGATATTCGTTTGCGCGGCTGAAATGTTTGTTTCCGAAAAAGCCGTGGTAGGCAGAAAGCGGAGAAGGGTGTACGGATGTCAGAACCAAATGCTTGTTGCGGTCTATAAAAGCCCCTTTCTTTTGTGCATACGCTCCCCATAAAATAAATACCAGATGCTCCCGGTTTTCGGCTAAAGCTCGGATTGCTGCATCCGTAAATTCCTCCCAACCTTGACGTTGGTGTGAGCCTGCCTGATGAGCACGGACAGTCAGTGTGGCATTGAGTAGCAAGACACCTTGTTCTGCCCAGCGGGTAAGATTTCCAGTTGTTGGTATGGGAGTACCTAAGTCATCATGTATTTCCTTGAAAATATTTTGCAGCGACGGAGGGAAAGGAATACCGTCGTTTACAGAGAAACAGAGGCCATGTGCTTGTTCGGGACCGTGGTATGGGTCCTGACCGATGATAACTACTTTTACTTTGTTGTAAGGGCAGAGATTGAAAGCATTGAATATCAATTTTCCCGGAGGATATACGGTCGTAGTCTGATACTCCCGACGAACAAATTCCGTCAGGCGGATAAAATAGTCTTTATCAAATTCAGGAGTCAGCACTTGCTTCCATGATTCTTCTATCTGTACATTCATATTGTCTGAAAATTTTATTGTATATAAGTGAAAATGCGTTGCTTTGTTGCTGCTAAATCAGACAAATGTAGTAAAAAAGATATAAATACAGTATTGTGTGGAAGAACTTTTTCAGGAAGCCTGATTCCCTTTACAGGTATCTGTGGAGGGGATGAAGATTTTTAATCAATGAAATATGTTATTATGCAAAAAACATCACCTTCTTTTACCTGATTCTTCTCGATATTTTTTGAAAATCTGTACAAATTCTTTTCAGGATTTTAAGAGTGAATTTTTATTCTTCTATGAGGGTTGGCAGGAGGTGTAACTAAAAAAACGGCAAATATTTCTTATGTTGTAATATTTTACCTCATAAAGAAATATTTGCCGGTAGAAAATCATTCAGTGTATTTGTATTTCGCATCAAATAAGTTGCATACCCAGCTCTGCACATTCCCGACGCATCTCTTCGGGCCATATGCTAGCTTGTATTTCACCGATATGCGCTTTTCGTAAATACAGCATACAGAGGCGCGACTGTCCGATACCCCCTCCGATACTAAGCGGAAGAGAACCCTCCAACAAACGTTTGTGGAAGTAAAGTTTAGTTCTTTCTTCTTTTCCTGCCAGTTCCAGCTGTTTTAGTAAAGCTGCTTTGTCAACACGAATACCCATTGATGAAAGCTCGATTGCTCTTCCAAGTACACTGTTCCAGATGAGCAGGTCACCATTCAGTCCCGGAAGTCCTGTTTTCGGATCAATAGTTGTATAGTCATCATAGTCCGGGGCACGTTTGTCGTGTGGATTTCCGTCACTCAGTTTGCCACCGATACCGATGATAAATACGGCTCCGTATCGTTCGGTAATCAAATCCTCACGTTCTTTAGGGGTTTTGTCCGGATACATATCAAGCAAATCCTGCGAATGGATGAAATGGACATCGTGAGGCAAGAATGAACTGATTTGCGGATATACTTCACAAATCATATATTCAGTGCGGCGCATGGCCGAATAAATACGGGTAACGATACTCTTCAGGAAATCTACGGTTCGCTGTTCTGGAGTGATGACACGCTCCCAGTCCCATTGGTCTACATAAAGCGAATGCAGGTTTCCCAGTTCTTCATCGGCACGGATTGCATTCATATCGGTATAAATGCCATATCCTGGTTCTATATTATAGTCGGCAAGAGTTACCCGTTTCCATTTGGCCAGTGAGTGTACCACTTCGGCACGTTGTTCTCCCAAATCTTTTATAGGGAAGGTTACAGGGCGCTCTACTCCATTCAAATCATCATTCATTCCCATACCGGTCAGGACAAAAAGCGGTGCCGTAACACGGCGTAAACGCAGTTCAGAAGACAGGTTTTGCTGGAAAAATTCTTTTATTTGTTTTATACCCAACTCGGTTTGCTTCATGTCAAGCAAAGGTTGATAGTTGGTAGGTTTTATTAGGTAACTCATGTCTTTTTAATTTTCTGTATTTAAATATGTAGGCAAAGATAATTATATTTTGTAAAAATGCAATGTATTTGTTTGAAATGTTATCATTGTGAGATGATTTTCTTTGTTTTTATTGATAAAATGGTAATTTGTTGTGTGTAAAAGTTTTATTCCTCTCTTATTTTTTTTCTCGAATATTAGGACGAAATACAGAATAATTGTATTTTTGCCATGGTTTTAGAAAATATGCACCCATAGTTCAATGGATAGAATAATGGATTCCGGTTCCATCGATTGGGGTTCGACTCCCCATGGGTGTACTAATGTAGTTTGAAAAGATTCTGATTATCAGAATCTTTTCTTTTTTTACGACGATTGCTTTCTCTGACAGAAAGTAATCTTTTCTTAAATTATAATGGATTGTCCATTTTGGGGATTGGCGAAATATTCAGAATGAATTTATTTTCCGCAATTAAGTGACAAACAGATTTCTGTTGGAAATATCTGTAAAAGCTTCTCTTTTATTTGTACCTTGTAGATAAAAATACTCCCAGCATAACCAGCAATACACCGATGAAGGCATAAATAGTCAACGTCTCGTTTAATACGACAAAGGCTGCTAAAGTAGTGAATAATGGATTGAGATATAAATAGTTTGATGACATTATCGTACCGAGATGCATCAATACCATATTCCATACAACAAAGCAGACCAATGAAGCTAGAAGACTAAGGAATAGAAGGTTGATGAATACTTCAGGACGGAGAAATCCCTCCAGTGGAAAAGAAAAAGGATGGATGATGAAAGCCGGAAGTATTCCTAAAGTTCCGTAGAAAAATATTTTGCGGGTAATGAATATAGAGCGGTATTTCTTCGAGAGTTTATTGATTATAAGACTATAAAAGGCCCAGGATAATGCAGCTGCCAGTGTCAGAAAATCTCCGATGGGGGAGAGTTTCAGAATCACGCTGCCATTGAATATAAGTATAGCTACGCCAATGAGTGCTGCTATAGATCCCAGAAGCCAGTTGTGGCTGACTTTATTATTTCTATCTGTCAGGAGTGATAGTCCCGTAGTTAGCAGAGGAGTAGCACATATTATAAAGGCTACATTAGTAGTCTGGGTAAATTTTAAGGCGGTATTTTCGGTCAGGAAATACAATGTACCTCCAGTTAGTCCGGCAGCAAACATAGTAAGTTCGTCTTTGATGCTGTCTGAAAAAATCTTGCGAGGAGAGATGAACCATATTCCGATATATGCAATAATGAAGCGGAGAAGAAATATTTCCTGAGGTGACAATCCGTTGTTTATCAGAATTTTTGTAGATATGAACGTAGTTCCCCATACCGCTACGGTGAGAATAGCCAGAATGTGATATTTTGCTTTTAATGAACTTGTCATATTAATTTATGTAATACTTGCTGCTGTAAATATGCGCAAAATTAGATATATTTTCCATATTTCTGAGACTATATCAGATACTAATTTGTCAGCTGACAATAGTAAAAATAGAAAAGGCTGCTTCATCACGAGGCAGCCTTCCCGAATATCCAATTGAATTTGTTAGGGTTAGTATAAGCATTTGTAAATGCTCAATTGCAAATATACGATTTTATTTGATTGCTTGATAAAAATCTTTCCAATTCTTGCTGAAATCTGACATAGAATGGAAAAGATAATTAGCTCCTTCGTCCAGTAAGACTTTATCGGGCAGAGGACCAGTATTTACAGCTACTGTAAAGATACCAGCAGCTACACCAGCACGTACTCCGAGAGGAGCATTTTCTACAACGATAGCTTCATTGGCTTTGACACCGGCTTTCTGAAGTCCCATCAGATAAGGTTCCGGATTGGGCTTTCCATATTTTACATCGAAAGCTGTTACCATAAGCTCGCCTTTGAAAATATTTGGAAAATTTCTGTTCAAGCGTTCCAGCAATGATTTCTGTCCTGAGCCTGTTACTACCACTGGAATCAAATTGTCTTCCTTTATCTGATTGAGCAGTTCGAGTGCTCCCGGCATTCGTTCGGCCTTAGGAAGGGAATTGAAAATATCGCTTTTAGTCTGATAGATTTCTTTTATTTCCTCTTCGGTTGCTTCTCTATGACGCTGTCGGGTACTTACTATATTGATTGTTGATGCCCCTGTACGTCCTTCGTGCATATATGCTTCTTCCGGACTCAGATGCATACCGTACTGCTTCATGGCTTCGTGCCAGGCTGCTGCATGATTTTTCATGGAATCGAATAATACACCGTCCATATCAAACAGTACAGCTTTCAGGTTCAGTTTATCAAAATGATGGGTTGTGAGATAATTTTCTATTGCTTGTTGGAACATCTTTTTCAGTTTAAGAATAAACTACATATGTGTAAATAATGAAAAAATGAATAATGATAAATGAAGAGCGGTATTGATGCAGTTTACCGCTTTCCACTTATCATTATTCATTTTTTATTGTTTAATTTTTATTTTAAACGAGCTTGAATAGCCTTAGTTTCTTCTTCATATCCAGGTTTATTCAACAAAGCAAACATATTTTTCTTGTAAGCTTCTACACCTGGCTGGTTGAACGGATTAATTTCAAGCAGATAGCCGCTGATACCGCAAGCTTTTTCGAAGAAATAAATCAATTGTCCCAGATAATATTCGTTCAGTTTTGGAACACTTACGCGCATGTTAGGTACTCCACCGTCAACGTGTGCCAGCTGAGTTCCAAGTTCTGCCATTTTATTGACTTCATCTACGCGTTTTCCTGCCAGGAAGTTCAAACCGTCCAGATTTTCTTCGTCTGAAGGTACGTGAAGTTCGTGGTTAGGAGTTTCAACAGAAATAACTGTTTCGTAGATGGTACGTTCGCCTTCCTGAATCCATTGTCCCATAGAGTGCAGGTCAGTAGAGAAGTCTACAGAGCTAGGATAGATACCCTTGTGATCTTTACCTTCAGATTCTCCGTAAAGCTGTTTCCACCATTCCATGAAATAATGCAACTTAGGCTGGAAGTTTACCAGAATTTCAATCTTCTTTCCGTTCTGATACAGTTCGTTACGAGTTGCTGCATAAAGAGCGGCAGGATTTTCCATCATATTCTGGTTAGCACAAACTTCTTCCATCTTGCGCGCACCTTCTACCAACTGGTCGATATCGATACCTGCTACAGCGATAGGCAATAATCCTACTGGAGTCAGAACAGAGAAACGACCACCTACATTATCAGGAATAATGAATGATTTGTAGCCTTCTTTGTCAGCAGTTACGCGAGCAGCACCTTTCTTTGCATCAGTTACGGCAACGATTACCTTACGTGCCATTTCTTTGCCGCGCTGGTCTTCACATTGTTTTTTCAGCAGGCGGAAAGCCAAAGCTGTTTCAGTAGTAGTACCTGATTTAGAGATATTGATTACACCGAATTTCTTGTCTTTCAGGAAAGAAGTCAGCTCGTACAAGTAATCTTCACCAATGTTGTGTCCGGCAAAGATGATAGTAGGCTGTCCTGCTTTCTTTTCTTGCAACCACAAGAAGCTGTTGGACATAGCTTCGATAACGGCGCGGGCACCCAGATAGCTTCCGCCGATACCAGCAACAACTACAACTTCACAGTTTTCGCGCAGAACCTGTGCTGTAGCTTTTAAGTCGTCCAGATGTTCTTTAGTAATGGAAGAAGGCAAATGTAACCAGCCCAGGAAGTCGTTTCCCAATCCTGTACCTTTTTCCAATGTTTCCATACATGCTCTTACCTTAGGTTCGTAAGCAGCTAGTTTGTCTTTGGAAATAAAACCTAAAGACTTGTTGATGTCAAGTTTAATATTTTCCATAAATATTCTTCTTTATTATCTGAATGAATCAGTCAGTAATTTGATTTCAATCATTGGAGAAATCCGTTCATACAAAATGTTGTAAACGGCGTCTACTATCGGCATATTGACGTGCAGATGCTTGTTCAGTTCCTTGATACATTTGGTTCCGTAATAGCCTTCGGCTATCATTTCCATTTCTATCTGTGCACTTTTTACCGAATATCCTTTTCCTATCATTGTTCCGAATACACGGTTACGGCTGAAGTTGGAATATGATGTAACCAACAGGTCGCCCAAGTAAGCCGAATCGTTTGTACACCGGTCTACCGGATGTACTGTATCGAGAAAACGGTTCATTTCCTGAAGAGCATTCGAAACTAGTACTGCCTGAAAGTTATCTCCGTATTTCAGGCCGCTGCATATTCCGGCAGCTATGGCATACACATTCTTCAAAACAGATGCATATTCTATACCTGCTACATCGGTATTGACCGATGTCTTGATATAGTGTCCCGAAAGCTGTCGGGCAAACATCTTCGCTTTTTCAATGTCTTTACATCCGACGGTCAGATAAGACAAGCGTTCCAATGCCACTTCTTCTGCATGACATGGACCAGCCAATACAGCAATGTTCTCTTCTGGAACATCGTACATTTTATGAAAGTAGTCGGACACAATCAAGTTTTCATCGGGAACAATTCCCTTGATTGCCGTCACAATGAATTTATCCTTGAGTTTTGTCTTTAGCTTTTTAAGGTGGCTTTTCAGATATGGCGAAGGAGTGACGAATATTAGTGTATCCGATTCCTTTACTACCTTATTTATATCTGATGAAAAGTTGATGCACCTCATGTCGAAGCGCACACTAGTCAGGTAAGCCGGATTATGCCCCAGACGCCGAAATTCTTCAATTCGGTCGTCGCGGCGCATATACCAGTTTATCGAGTCGGCCTGGGACAATATAATTTTGGCTATTGCCGTTGCCCAGCTTCCTCCACCCATGATTGCTATTTTCCCGGGGAGTTTCATTTTAGCCTATTTTCTGTATCCAGCCAGCTACTTCGTCGACGCTAGGATTCTTCAATTCTAATTTATATTTTTTATTCACTCCGCAGATGTCCTGATGTAATTTTTGCGGATTAACATCTTTCATGTCTGAAACCAAGTTGTAACCAGCTTTCTGAATCACCGGAACCCATTCTTCGGCAATACCCAGTTCCATGAACTTAGCAGGAGCGTCTTTCGGGATAACCTTTTCCGGACGCATCTGCGGGAAGAACAATACTTCCTGAATAGTGCTTTGTCCTGTCATCAGCATGACCAGACGGTCCATACCGATTCCCATACCAGAAGTAGGAGGCATACCGTATTCCAGTGCGCGAACAAAGTCTTTGTCGATAATCATAGCCTCGTCGTCACCCTTTTCGCTCAGACGCATCTGTTCTTCGAAACGTTCAAGCTGGTCAATCGGGTCGTTAAGTTCTGAATATGCGTTACAAAGTTCTTTTCCGTTAACCATCAACTCGAAACGTTCTGTCAGATCCGGATTGTTGCGATGACGTTTAGTCAGCGGTGACATTTCGATAGGATAATCAGTGATGAAAGTAGGCTGGATATAATTTCCTTCGCAGAATTCGCCGAAGATTTCGTCTATCAGCTTGCCTTTTCCCATTGTATCGTCTATCTCCATGTTCAGTTTCTGGCAGACTTCGCGGATCTGTTCTTCATTCATTCCGGTGAGGTCGTATCCTGTAAATTCTTTGATTGAATCGAGCATGGTAACACGCTTGAACGGAGCCTTGAAGTTGATTATGTTATCACCTACCTTAACTTCTGTTGTACCGTTTACATCCATACAGATCTTTTCGATCATATTTTCAGTAAACTTCATCATCCAGTTGTAATCCTTGTAGGCTACGTAAATTTCCATACAAGTGAATTCTGGGTTATGAGTACGGTCCATACCTTCATTACGGAAGTTCTTTCCGATTTCGTATACACCTTCAAATCCACCTACGATCAGACGTTTCAGGTAAAGTTCGCTGGCAATACGCATATACAAAGGAATATCAAGTGCATTATGGTGAGTAATGAACGGACGTGCCGCAGCTCCTCCGGCGATAGATTGCAGGATAGGAGTTTCAACTTCGATGTATCCTTTCGAATTGAAATACTCACGCATAGAGTTATATACCTTATTGCGTTTCAGGAATATATCTTTTACTCCATCGTTTACTACCAGGTCTACGTAGCGCTGGCGGTAACGGAGTTCTGGATCATCGAATTTATCGTAAGCTACACCATCTTTATATTTTACGATAGGAAGCGGGCGGATAGATTTTGACAAAACAGTCAGTTTCTGTGCATGGATAGAAATTTCACCCATCTGAGTACGGAATACGAAACCTTCAATGCCGATAAAATCACCCAGGTCGAGCAGACGTTTGAATACTACATTGTATAAATCCTTGTTTTCATCAGGGCATATATCATCGCGGGTAATGTATATCTGAATACGACCTTTAGAGTCTTGTAACTCAACGAAAGAAGCCTTACCCATAACACGGCGTGACATGATACGTCCTGCAACAGAAACTTTGCGCGGTTCTGCCTCGTCATCCTTAAATTCGGCTTTTATATCAGTCGAAAATGCATTGGTTACATACTCGGCAGCAGGGTACGGATCGATGCCCATCGCTCTCATTTCATTCAGACTGTTACGTCTGATAATCTCCTGTTCACTTAGTTCTAATACGTTCATTTGTTGATACATTAACTCAATTTCGCTACAAAAATAACAAAGTTTTTGTAAACAACATCTAAATCAGGCTACTTTTATTACCTTTGGGCGTACTGAATTTATGGAAACGGATATGGAAATGAATAAACAAACATCATTTATAAAGGTGACAGTCTTACAGACAGATATAGTTTGGGAGGAGGCGAAAGTAAACCGTATGGCTGTAGAACAGCTGATAGAAAAGCATTGTGATACGGATTTATTTGTTTTACCAGAAATGTTTTCTACCGGCTTCAGTATGAATCCGATGGAAATAGCCGAGGATGAAGGAGGAGAAACTTTGCAATGGATGTGCCGGATTGCTGCTTTGCGTCAGTGTGCTATAGCCGGAAGTCTTTCGGTTAGAGAGGCAGGGAAATTTTACAACCGTTTCTATTTTGTATGTCCTGACGGTACGGTGTATCATTATGATAAGCGGCATTTGTTTGGTTTTGGGGGAGAAGATAAGCAATACACTTCGGGAGATGAAAGAGTGATTGTTTCTTATAAAGGTTTTCGCTTTCTTTTACAAATATGTTACGATTTACGCTTTCCTGTATGGTCGCGTTGCCGGAATGATTATGATGCGGTTATATATCCAACTGGCCTGCCAGTCGCCGGGAAGTATGGAATATACTGCTGAAAGCTCGGGCACTTGAAAACCAGTGTTATGTAATAGGAGTGAATCGGGTAGGAAATGATCCGCAATGTCTGTACGATGGTGGAAGTATGATAATCAGTCCTTATGGTAAGATATTGGTTGCGTGCACTGACGGTAAAGAAGAGGTAGCAGGAGCATTGCTTGCCCGTGAACCCTTGGACAGCTTCAGAAAACGTTTTCCTGTTTTAGATGATGGAGATGACTTTGAACTGCTATAGATGAAATAGGCATTTATTAAAGACAGAAATATTATGATGAATATTAAGAAACTTATTTCTGCTTCCATGGTTGCTGTAGCGTTAAGCGGATGCCAGAGAGAGGCTGTAAAACCAAATGTGTTGTTTATTTTAGTCGATGATATGCAGGCTGATGCCATTGCTGCATTGGGGAACAGAGATACCTATACTCCGAATATCGATAGACTGATTAATGAAGGTATGGCGTTTACAAGAACCTATACCAATGGAGCTTTGTGTGGAGCTTTATCCATGCCTAGTCGTGCTATGTTACTTACCGGAAGGGGAGTGTTCGAAGTGCAGAGTGATGGAATGAAGATACCAGCTTCGCAAATCACATTGCCTGAGCATTTGAAAAACAATGGTTACCGGACATTTGCTACGGGGAAATGGCATTCAGATCATGCTTCGTTTGCTCGTTCCTTTACCGAAGGAGATAATATCTTTTTCGGAGGAATGCATCCTTATGAAGAAAATGGACATTGTGCTCCTCGCTTACATCATTTTGACCCGACTGGAAAATATGATGAGCCGCCTTTTGTAGGGCAAAACTTTTCTTCGAAAATGTATGCTGATGCAGCCATAAATTTTCTGAAGACTACGGAACATAATAATCAGCCGTTTATGGCATTTGTCTCTTTCACTTCTCCTCATGATCCGCGAAATATTCTGCCTGATTATGGAAAGAAATATTGTCCGGCGGAACTTTCTGTTCCAGATAATTTTCTGCCAGAGCATCCGTTTGATAATGGAGAATTAAATATTCGGGATGAACAATTGTTACCTGTCCCCCGTACTCCTGAGCAGTTGAAGAAAGAATTGTCTTTATATTATGGAATGGTAAGTGAGGTTGATTTACAGATTGGAAGAGTTGTAGATGCTTTGGAAGAAAGTGGAAATATGGATAATACGATTATTGTATTTGCATCAGATAATGGACTGGCTATGGGGCAGAATGGACTAATCGGTAAACAAAGTCTGTATGAGCATAGCGTTGGAGTACCGATGGCTATTATCACTCCGGATGGTTTGTCGTCAGGTAAACGTTCAGATGCTTTGTGTTATTTGTATGATCTTTATCCTACCTTGTGTGATTTGATGGGATTGGACGTACCTGTATCCGTTACTGGCAAGTCGTTGAAACCGGTTATGGAAGGAAAGCAGGAACAGATACGTGAACAGGTTTTTCTTGCTTATTCCAATCAGCAGCGAGCTGTAGTTTCTGGTGATTATAAGTATATTATTTATAATGTGGAAGGTAAGATAACCGAACAGTTGTTCAATTTGCAGAAGGATCCGGGAGAACTGGTAAATCTGGCTGATAAGTTAACTGAAAAGAAGAATGAACTTCATGATTTGTTGATGAATCAAATGGTAGAGAATCATGATTTTTGTGACTTGACTCAACCTTTGTGGTGGAAAGATGGACATAAACTTACTTGGGATGAGTTAATTAACTTATATGTTTTCGAGTGAGAATTTGCTGTGATAAGTTAAAGCTGTTAGATATGATGAACTGGAAATATTTACTGACAGGTGTGTTGGCTGGTAGTACATTAGCCTTACGGGCTGCTGGCGAAGCAAAAGATGAGCGTCCGAATATATTATTTATTTTAAGTGACGACCATACTTCTCAAACTTGGGGTATTTATGGTGGTATTTTATCAGAATATGCCCAGACAGAGAATATTCGTCGGCTCGCTGATGAAGGGGCAGTCTTGGATAATTGTTTCTGTACAAACTCTATATCTACACCGAGTCGTGCTGCTATATTGACCGGAAGGTATAGTCATTGTAATGGGGTATATACATTAGACGATACCTTGGATGTTTCCTTGCCTACTTTTGCGAAAGAATTACAGAAGGCTGGATATCACACCGGACTGGTAGGAAAGTGGCATTTGAAATCACAACCTCAGGGTTTTGATTATTATTCTGTATTTCATGATCAGGGAGAATATCGTGATCCTACTTTCAAGAATAGTGATGATCCTTGGCCGGGACAGCGTAATTTTGGAGAGCGTATACATGGTTTTTCCACTGATATTGTAACAGAAAAAGCTATCAGATGGATTACGCAAACGGCAAAGAGGCTCTGCGTGAAATTGCAGATGATATTGACGAGGGTGCGGATATGGTTATGGTCAAGCCTGCACTTGCATATCTCGATATCGTAAAAGCCGCAAGCGAACGCTTTGACCTTCCGCTTGTTGCCTATAATGTAAGCGGTGAATATGCAATGGTCAAGGCGGCTGCCGAAAAAGGCTGGATTGACGAAAAGAAAATTGTGTGCGAAAATATGATTGCAATCAAG
>OMCR01000034.1_pt1 | contig 41434 bp, 37 predicted proteins | sample 1645091 | NCBI WGS metagenome assembly OMCR01 (sample SAMEA103958141, study PRJEB25191) | human gut metagenome | biome: human-associated habitat [ENVO:00009003]; feature: intestine environment [ENVO:2100002]; material: feces | place: Germany | collected 2013/2015 | reverse complement strand
AAATGGTGATTCAGATTGCGATTAGCATTCTCACCGCAATAGCCACTTCGCTCGGAGTTTCCAGCTGCATGTAAGCAGCAGGAAAGCAGAATGAAATCTGCATGTGATTAGTTTTTGAGAAGATTTTATCTATTACAGAGAGTGTGTCATAAGTCCATGACGCACCCTCTTTATTCGTTATACAGGATGTGAAACCTATCCCCCATCTTGCTATAAAACAAATGGGTGAATGATTGTGTGAAAGAAATGGCATTATTTCAGACAAAAAAATAGGACCTGTTTCACAACAGATCCTACCACATACTTACTAAAACTAAATTAACCACTAAAAAAACTAATATCTTTATCCCCTATCACTTTAGGGAAATTTTCCTTAAGTATAATTTTATCTAAAAAATTTCTTTTTTATATCTGCAAAGATAGAGCTTTTCTGCGAAACGACCAAATTTTCTAGCCTTTTTTTACTAAAAAAAACGAAGAAAGCTCTGTTTTTTGCATTCTTTAAACCTTCGGTCTATTTAAAACTTGTAACCTACCGTAAGCAGGAGCTGATGACGATTGTTATCCACCTTGCATGAAGTAGGGAGATTATCCAATGTAGCATCATCCTTATTCACATAGCTCATAAACGGATAGAAATCACCCTTCTGGGTAGCATACTGATAAGCTACATCAATATTCAAGTTCTCGTAGTTGAAACCCACACCGCAGGTAAAGCGATTCATCGCCTTCCAGTTGGTATAATCGGTAGAAGTAGCGATATCTACACCATTGCTGCCAATCGACTGATCACGATAGGCATTCTCTCTAAACATCGGCGATACATAGTTGTAACCGAAACGGAGAGAAAGCATAGAGGTTGGCTTGATTTCAGCTCCCACCTTCAATGTACTTACACCCTTCAGGTTGGCACGGGTATCTGCATTCATCGCATCATCGCTGCTGCTTGACTCGTAATAATCACCCCAGTAGTAATCGTAGTAACCGCCATCCTTCACGCGGTTGTCCATATGGTCGTACCAGGCATACTCGTAGGTTGCACCCAGGGCAAGATAGTTGCCCACGGTATGACCCATGCTGACACCCACCTTCCAAGGAGTGTTCAAGCGGAAGTCGTAATCCACAGTCTGTCCCTTATCACCCAATGTGTAGCAAGGCACATTGACGATATTGCCAGCTGCATCCTTATCCTGGAAAGTAGCTGGCGCATTTTTGCCATACATACTCAGATCGTGGGCTGCGCTGAGCGAGAGATCGTAGAACACAGGAGAATTGACGTAGGCACCGATGCGGAAAGGAGACTCCTCTACCGGACGGAAGATGATACCAGCCTTCACGTCATATCCAGTACCCGTAATCTTGATCTGCTCGTAGGAATCGCTGAAGTTGCCATCCACTAGATTCTCTGCATAGAGGGAATGACTGTTGTAATGAACATCGTGCAAACCGATGGTAAGTCCGAGCCATACTCTATTGCCGATAGAACCACTGATGTTGAAATCGTAGCTGCCGATGTAGCCATGCTGATACTGTCCAAAGAGATAAGACTGGGCATCTGCGTAAGACAAATAGCCATTAGAGGTGAGGCTAAGCAGACCATTCTGATACTTGCCTGCATTATCCTTGTAACCGCCAAAGTTTGCATCCACAGAGCTCCATCCATCAACACCCTCTGCATTCTTGGCTGCAGTCAACTTGTTCTGCGAAGCCTTCGTGAGAGAATTGGCTGCGTTGAGGAGCTGTCCGAAGTCGGTACTCTTATGATAATTGAACGCAAGATTGAGCGCACTGGAGTTTCTCATCTTCGTTGACCAGACGATGCCTACCTGGTCGAAGGTTGGATGACTCTTCTTGCCGTCGAAATCGATGGCATATTTGCCAAAGGAAACGCTGTTATCAGCACCGCTCTGGGCGATGACACCGGCAGTGAGGCTGATCTGATTCTTGCGGAAAAGACCCACACCGGCTGGGTTGGTGCTGATGGTGGAGATGTCGGCACCCAAGGCCTCCATCGCACCACCCATACCTACATAGCGGGCGGTACCCGTGAGTTGGCTGGCTGCCAACTTGGTATCCTGATAGGTTTCCTGCGCAGCGGCACTCATGGAAGCCACGAGCGCACTGGCAAAAAGTATATGTTTTAAATGATTCATATTATTTCTAATTTTAATTGTTTATAAAACTTTTGCCCTTTCAGGGCGTATTCATAAAAACCACTATAACCCAGGGCGATGCCCTGGGCTAGGAGCTTCTGCCCTTTCAGGGCGTGCTGGCAAATGGCGAATCCTTTCAGGGCGTATTTATCGGCGACCGCCGAAGCTACCGCCGCCTGAGCGTCCGCCACCTCCAAAGCTGCCACCACCGGAATGGCCGCCGCCAAAGCTGCCACCTCCGCCTACGCTGCCGCCATTACCAAAGCTGCCGCTGTTGCCGAAGCTGGAATTATTGCGCGTTCCGAAGTTGGAGTTGTTGCTGAAACCATTGTTCTCACGACGCTGACCGAAGCTGCGGTTAGAACCGCTTCTGCGGGTATAGGTATTGTTATTGCCCTGCGATCCGCCATAAACATATCCATGAGAAGCATCGATGCGACCCGGATTGTTATATCTCTTGCCACCGGCAAAACCGCCATAGCTTACATGCCCAATCATCGGACCACCCCAGTACCAAGGGCCATACCAGCCACCCCAGCCATAATACCATGGGTCGTACCAGCCACCATACCATCCGGCATAGCCATAATACCATGGATCATACCAAGGATCAAACCATGGGTCGTACCAGCCCGTATAGTAGCCGTATCGCCAAGGATTGTGCCAGCCCCACATGCGGGAGCGCCAATAGTATGGACCATAGCCATAGTAGCCATAGAACCAAGGATCGTAGTAGCCATCCCAGCGACTCATTCTGCGGGTATTGCCGAAATCCTCTACCTCGTTGATATACTTCTGTGCGAAGTAAGCATCATCGTAGATGCTGTCGGGCGCTACCCCCTTGCCTACATGAAACTGGATGATATCGTTACCTAGTGAATCAGTACCCACTTTCTCGTAATGGCTCAGGAATCTGCCACCACGGTTGTACTCATCCACATTCCGGTTGCTGCCGCTCCAGTAGAGGGCATAGATACTGTCGCGGCGTGCCTGCTGAGCCTTGTACTCACGCAGTAACGCAGCTTTTCTCTCAGCCTTCTCCTTCGCCTCCTTCTTCGGATTGAAGTAGAGGTCGTCGTCCTGTGCCATCGAAGTGAATGGCATTGCGGCTGCCATCAGGACTGCAAGAAGATACATTTTCTTCATTGTATATTTCTCCTATCTTTTTCTGTTCTTTATGCAAAAATATCACTTATTTTGATGCAAAATTACAGAATTTCCCTAAATAATAGTAGGTTTTCCCCTATTTTTTTATAATTTTGCAGAAGATTTAAAGGATTTCAAACTTTTTAGAACATCCGTAAGCATTTTTAGGATAGAATGCCCGGAAAAACAAGGGCGGAATCCTACAGAACAATGATCAGAAATCAATAGAAAAAAATATGAAATATTTAGTAGCGACATTCAATATCGAGACATCGGCCGACTTGATGCAAGCCTGCCAGGACTTGCTCGCCGACGGTGCTGCCGAGGCTGGATTCGAATCGTTTGAAGAAACCGAAACGGGTATAGAGGCATACGTGCAGAAAGACCTCTTCGACAAGGAGGCGCTGGATGCCTACATCGCCGACTTTCCTATCATGGACACCCAGATAACCTACGACATCCAGGATGCCGAAGACAAGGACTGGAACCAGGAATGGGAAGAGCAGGGCTTCGACCCTATCTTCGTGGGCGACCAGGTAGTGATCTACGATGCCAAGCATCCGGAACTCTATCCGGATACAAGCGACCGTCCCGACATCATCGAGATCGGCATCGAGGCAAAGCTAGCCTTCGGAACCGGCAACCACGAAACTACCCGTATGATCATCGCACAGCTGCTGAAAATGCCTGTCAAGACCAAGCGCATACTAGACTGCGGAACGGGTACGGGCATTCTGGGACTCACCGCCTCGAAGCTCGGCGCCAAGGATGTAGTGGGCTACGACATCGACGAATGGAGCGTGGAGAATGCCAAGCACAATGCCGTACTGAATGGCGTAGATAACATGGAGGTACTCTTCGGAAACAGCAGTGTACTGAACCACGTGAGCGGTGTCTTCGACGTGGTGATGGCCAACATCAACCGCAACATCCTGCTGGAAGACATGAAACTCTTCCGCAGCGTGATGAATATGGGCGGCACACTGATTCTGAGCGGTTTCTACGAGGAAGATGTGCCTGTATTGCTGGAGAAGGCAGATGAGCTGGGACTGCACGAGATAACAAGACAGGTAGATAACAACTGGACCTGCCTAGTGCTGGGAGCGTAAAACCAACAATAAAGAATAAAAACAGCAGAATAAAAAATAAAGCTTGATCTTTCCCCCTTGGAAAAATCAAGCTTTATTCTTATTCATCATTATCCCACAATTTCTTATCCTTGTCCTTGCTTCCGATGCAAAGCTGGCGCAGATCGTAGTAGCTGCCGTTGTAGATATCGAAATCCACATAGCCCTTGATGCCCGGAAGCTTTCCTGCATCCGTATGCTGCCAGAACTTCCACTTGCCCTTGTACTGCACCTTATCTACATAATAATGCGCTATCCAGTAAGGATAGTCATCGAAAACGGGTGCGCTGAGATACTGCTCCTTAAACTTGTAATAGGTATAGATGATCGGTTTCACATGATACCTATCCTCTACGATATGCAGCCATGTGAGCACATCACGCTGAAAATCCTCTACACTCTTGTCATCGGGCTTATGCTCGATGTCGAGTACGGGCGGAAGATCGCCATCCGTAAGATGCACCTGCTCCAGAAAGTAATATGCCTGTTCGCGAGCCGTAGATTTATTGCTCCAGAAATGATACACGCCACGGATGAATCCATAGTCGCGAGCCTGATTGAAATTCTCACGGAAATTCTCATCCAGGCTGCTGGAACCCTCGGTACTCTTGATGATGACAAAGCGCACAGGACAACCCTTGATCATCGCATTGTTGAGCTGTTCCCAGTCTATCTTGCCCTGATAATGAGAGATATCAATGCCATGAATCTCATAGCCTTCAGGATACACCTCATCGCCATAGAGGGCACGCCATCTGAAACCGGTAGGACCTACGAAGAAATGATAGAACAGAAAAACATACAGCACTACTACCGCCGTTCCACCAATCCACCATGCCAATCGGGGATAACGCAGAAAAACAGAAGACGAACGCCTTCTGCCACGAGAGCCCCCACGCCGAGAAGAAGTCTTCCTTCTCGCCACAGTACTCTTTTTTTGTGAAGAAGCCGTTCGTCTTATTGACATATAATAATATGATTTATTTCTTATTACTTAGCCTGCTCCAACTGGAGAGTCTTTGTGGTCTGATCGCAAACCTCAGATGGACCCCAGTACTGGATAGGACCTGGATATACATAAGCTGTCTCCTTAGCCCACTGCTCACGCTTAGAAGCGAAGAACTTGAATGGAGCACCGTCGAGCTCTACGAGAGCCTTGCGGATAACAGGCTTGTTGGCACCGTTACGACGCTCGATATTCATCATCATTGTGATAGGCACACCACCTGCAATCCACTCTGCTGCAGGAGCTGTTGTGTTCTTGATAACTGACATGTAGCCAGTCTTGCCGTTAGCGATGAGGCGAGATGCGTTGAAACCGAGTGAGTAGCAGTAGTCAGCATCGTAGTTAGAAGGAGCTGCGCAACGTCCCTCGTAACCGAAGAAGTGGTGCTGAGCTGAGAACTTACCTACGAACTTACCCTCCTTCTTCCAAGCAGCCAACTTCTCAGCTACCATGCGAGAGAGCAACTTCTCAGTCTCTATGAGAGATACCTGTACGTTTCCGTGAGGGTCACGGTCGAGGCAGAGCTGGCGAGCTACGTCAGCTGGCAAAGACTCCAATACAGCGAGGTTGTCCTTAGCGATGGCACCCTTAACGAATGCAATCTGCTCCTCAGCGCTGGCAAACTCACGGCTCTCGCCTGTAGCTGGGTCTGTAAGAACCTCGTTCAACTCTGCGATGAGCTTCTTGATAGCTGGGATGAACTCGATCAAGCCCTCTGGGATGAGAACAATACCGAAGTTGTTGCCCTCAGCAGCACGGTTAGCCACAGCTGTAGCGATGTATGTAACAACATCATCCAATGACATCTCCTTAGCCTCTACCTCCTCAGAAATCAAGCAGATGTTTGGCTGAGTCTGGAGTGCGCACTCAAGAGCGATGTGAGAAGCAGAACGACCCATCAACTTGATGAAGTGCCAGTACTTGCGTGCAGAGTTACAGTCGCGCTCGATGTTACCGATGAGCTCAGAGTAAGTCTTGCAGGCTGTATCGAAACCGAAAGAAGTCTCGATCTGCTCGTTCTTCAAGTCACCGTCGATAGTCTTAGGGCAACCGATTACCTGAACGCCATACTTCTTGGCAGCATAGTACTCAGCGAGAACGCAGGCGTTGGTGTTAGAGTCGTCACCACCGATGATAACGAGCGCCTTGATACCGAGCTCACGGAGAATCTCAATACCCTTCTCAAACTGGTCTTCCTTCTCCAGCTTTGTACGGCCAGAACCGATGATATCGAAACCACCAGTGTTACGGTACTCGTCCATGAGCTCAGGAGTAATCTCCATATAGTTGTGATCAACGAGACCGCCAGGACCGAGGATGAAGCCATAGAGCTTGTTAGCTGGGTTGAGAGACTTCACACCGTCGAAGAGACCAGAAATCACGTTGTGACCGCCAGGAGCCTGACCGCCAGAAAGGATAACACCTACGTTGAAAGCAGGGATTTCCTGAGCCTCGCCAGCCTCGAAAGTAATGACAGGCATACCGTATGTGTTAGGGAAGAGAGCCTTGATTTCTTCCTGGTTACCTACTGACTGAGTTGCTGCACCCTCAACTGCCTTTACAGGACCCTGAAGCGCCTTTGGCAACTTTGGCTGATAAGCAGCTCTTGCAATCTGCAATGCACTTTTTTCCATAATTCTTTTATTAATATTTAATTAGTTGAAACTTCAAAAACACTGCAAATTTAAGGTTTTTCTACGAGATACGGAAAGAAAAATGCTAAAAATGAGTTAATATCGATATTTTTTTTGATTTTCTATTGCTTTTCCAAAGAAAATGATTATCTTTGAACCAATGTTTTTAACCAATTATTAATTTAGAAATAAGAATTATGGCTAGCAAAAGAGATTTAAAACGCACTATCAACTACATTACCAGCGAGCTTTTCGCTGAGACTGTAGCTGCGTCTTTGTACAATGGAAACCCTTCTCAGGAGGACGTAGATGGCATCCTTTCATCTATCGTAATGGTCAATAGCGACTTCATCAAGCGCGTTTCTCACCCAGAGCCAGGCATGAAGCCAGGTACATACTATCAGAACCTGATTCATGACTTCAACAAGCAGGTGAGCGAGATTATCGACCAGATCTCCAACATGGGATAAGCCCCGGGAAACGGAGAAGAACATCCATTATACCTATATAATATATAGATAATAGATTAAGAAGCAATGATCAAGGACATCTGTCAGTGGATATTATACAAGCGAATGGGATGGAAGAAGGAAATAACCATCGACTTTCCCAAGAAGTACATCATCTGTCTTGCACCACACACCAGCAACTGGGACTTCCTGATAGGACAGCTCTACTCCAGAGCTGAGAACATCAAGAGCAATTTCCTGATGAAGAAGGAATGGTTCTTCTGGCCGCTGGGGCCTATCTTCAGAAAGATGGGAGGCGTACCGGTGTGGAGAAGCAAGCATACCAGCATGACCGACAACCTGGCCGAAGAGGCTAAGAAACGCGAGAGTTTCGGTCTCTGCATCACCCCGGAAGGTACCCGCTCGCTCAACCCGGAATGGAAGAAGGGATTCTATTTCATCGCCCTCAAGGCAGGCATCCCTATCCTACTCTACGGCGTGGATTACGAGAAGAAGGTGATACAGTGCACCAAGATGATCATCCCTTCAGGTGATGTGGAGAAGGACATGCGGGAAATCAAGCTGTATTTCAAGGATTTCAAGGGAAAGAAACCTGAGAAGTTCTCCATTGGAAATATTGACTAACAAGTAGGGTGTCCAGTTCTATGTTCCAATATTAACTCACTTGTTTGAGTGTTTTGGTTCGTTCTGTCACCCAGTTTTTGGACAAGTGCTCGGTAGTCCAAGCATCAATGTCCTTAAGTTTAACATTCACTAAGCGCTCTTTGAAATTAAATGTTTTAGTAACGGATTCGTTCACGACTTTTGGATATAATGGTATCATTAGAGCAAAAGGAGTTATGCCATACAGCTTGTTCGGTGACTTCTTGCTTTTGTATATACCAAAAGTAGATTCAATGATGTCTGAAGAGATGCAGATATTCATATCCTCAGTAAGTTGCGCTTCTTCCTTTCGGAAAAAGCCTTTGTTTTTACAGATATACTCTATATGCCTGATGGCATCCAACGCATCCATGAGTTCTTGCAACAAAGATTCATAGTCGTTGATGAAAGCATACGCTTCCTGCATTTCTTTTGGGAGTTTGTTGTAACAAGCAAGCATAGAGTTGCCCCAGATTACCCATTCAGACATATTCATGAATCTAGCAATAGTCCTCATGTTCGGTGGTAGCAAATATGCTTTATTTGTCAGATGGTATTGCAGTCTTTTCTTTCCTAAAAGTGTTGTAAGCTCAACAAAATCAGGCTGTTTTTCATACACCTTTTTGAGAATAACACCCATAGAATGGCTGATGTCCGCATAATGCACATTTCCAGAGTCCAAGATACCCCTTACAAGGTTATGGGCATTGTCACTAATCACATATTGAGGTTCTGAACCTGCAGATATAGTGACTTCGCTTATCTTGTTTTCGATATCTTCACCTTTGAAGTTTGCTCCTACCGTCATGTTTAAAACTGTCACATCTTCATGTTTGACAGGTAAATCTTGATGCTCTGATGGAATGGCTAGAGCCAAAAGTAGTTTTTCAGAGAATACCTCCAAGATCTTCACTACAGTTCGAAAGGCCACAGCCAGTACGCATATAGATAAGAACACAAAGTTGAATTACTACAAGAGGGAATCTATGTCCGGGAACAGGTGCGAGAGTAATGCTCTTTGTTCGTTGGTCATAGTTATTTTCTGAACGTCTTTTTTTTGAGTTCTTTTCGAAGACCTTTGATAGTGTTTGTATTCTTCACTTCTTTGCCTTCAAGTTGCTTAACTCTTTTACGAAGACACTTTAACTCTTCCTCAGGGGTCTCTTTATGCTGTTTTGAATCTAACTTTTTCATTGATTATAAGTATTTGTAATTATGTACAAAGATACTAAAAATCAACGAGATACACAGATTTTCAAAGAACTATTTCGTTACATGAAACGTTAAATATCAGAGCGTAATATTAACAATTAACAGGGATGTTTCCAGCTTGTTTTTAAGAACAGAGAACTGGACACCCTAACTAACAAGCAAAAAGAAAGGAGGATGTGTCATAAGTCCAGATAATGGCAACTTATGACACACCCTCATCATAGAAGAAAGTGAAAAAAACAAGATTTACAAAATATGGGCTGATAAGCAGTCTGCTTATCTCTTCCGGATTCATGCTGCAGGCATTCGATGAGGGGAACAGTCATGCATGGGGAAACATCGAATATGATGAAGATCCGTGGGTGTTCAACGCCTCACGCCCCTACTTCGTGACTGCCGGACTGCAGAACCGACATCTCTCACTTTGGGCATCGCACGGAAGATACTGGGATGCAGAAAGAGGATGGAAATGGCAACGTCCTAACCTCTTCTGTACCACGGAAGACCTCTTTACCCAGACCATTGTGGTGCCTTACCTCATCCCGATGCTGGAAAATGCAGGCGCCATCGTCTTCACTCCCCGTGAACGCGACTGGCAACAGCAGGAGATTGTTGTGGATAACGACGACAGGCGATCCATCGCCTACCAGGAATTCGTGAATGGCAAGAAATGGAAGAACTGCGACTCCCTGGGATTCGCCAACCTCCAGGCTTCCTATCAGGATGGAGAAAATCCGTTCCAGATGGGTACCGTGAGACAGGCGAAGGCTACCAGGCGAAAGAAGAACAGTCTGGTAAGCTATCAGCCTAACTTCCAGAAAGAGGGAAAATATGCCGTTTATGTAAGCTACCAGACACTGCCCAAGAGTGTACCCGATGCCAAATACATCGTCTATCACAAGGGACAGGCTACAGAATTTACCGTCAACCAGCGGATGGGTGGCGGCACATGGGTATATCTCGGCACCTTCGAATTCGACAAGGGATGCAATGAGTTCAACCGTGTGATCTGCACCAATCACGCCTCCCGCAGAGGTGTCGTAACCACCGATGCCGTACGATTCGGAGGCGGTATGGGCAACATAGAACGTGGCGGATTCGTAAGCGGACTGCCTCGCTGCCTGGAAGGAGCAAGATACTACGCCCAGTGGGCTGGAGCACCCTATAGCGTGTATGGCGGAAGAAAGGGAAAGAACGATTATGCCGACGACATCAACACCCGTTCGATGATGACCAACTGGCTGGGAGGCGGCAGCGTATATATGCCGGCAATAGACGGCAAGCGCGTGCCGATAGAGCTTTCTCTCGCCCTGCACAGCGACGCAGGATACAACCCTGACGGACAATCCACCTGGGGCGCACTCGCTATCTGCACCACCGACTTCAACGATGGCATGCTGAACAGCGGCATTTCAAGATTTGCTTCAAAGGATTTCGCTAAGGCTTTGAGAGATAATCTTGTAGAAGATATGACCAACACCTTTGGTTCATTCGGAAAACGCTATCTCTGGGATAGGAACTATTCGGAGACCCGACTGCCGGAAGTACCATCGGCAATCATCGAAATGCTCTCTCACCAGAGCTTCCCGGACATGCGCATCGCACAGGATCCGATGGGCAAGTTTACCATCGCCCGCTCCATCTACAAGACCATTCTCAGATTCGTGAGCAGCAACCATGACGAACCGTATGTAGTACAGCCTCTGGCACCTAACCACTTCAGCGTGGAGGTGGATGAACTGGGCTATGCCAGCCTCACCTGGAATGCGCAGCTTGACAAGACGGAACCTACCGCCAAGCCAACCAGCTACATTGTTTATCAGGCAGAAGGCAAAGGCGGATTCGACAATGGTACGATAGTTCGCTCCAACATCTACAACGTGAAGCTGGAGCCAGGCAAGCTCTACAACTTCCGGGTAGCAGCCGTAAACCAGGGCGGCGAGAGCTTCCCATCAGAAACCCTCTCGGCACTCTACAATCCTACAGCTACCAACAAGATTCTGATCGTGAACAATTTCCATCGCCTTGCCTCACCGCAGGTGGTAGATAACGACAATATCCAGGGCTTCGACTTCGACCAGGACCCAGGCGTAAGCTATGGTCTGACGGCGGGCTGGAGCGGCAAGCAGCAGGTATTTGACATCCATAGAATGGGTATCGAATCTTCCAGCGGACTGGGATACAGCGGCAACGAGATGATAGGACAGTTTATAGCTGGCAATGACTTCAACCATACCGTGGAGCATGCCCAGGCCATCGCTTCCGGCAACAAGTACAGCATCGCCAGCTGTTCGAGCGAAGCCATCCTTTCGGGAAGAGTGAAGATGACCGATTATCAGGCAGTGGACCTCATCAATGGTCTGGAGCGCTACGACGGATATACCCATCAGTACTACAAGACCTTCACCCCAGCCATGCAGAAGCGCATCAAGTACTATGCCCTCAACGGCGGAAAACTGCTTGTGAGCGGCTCCTACAACGGCAGCGACATGCAGGATGAAGAGGAGAAATCATTCATGGGCGCTATCCTGAAAGTAAACTATGAACCTACCGGCACCAAGTTTATCGTGCAGGATGTCAATCCGGAAGATTCCACCATTACCGAGCGAGACAGCATCGTTACCACATCGCCAACGGTAAGCGGACTGGGCAAGGAATTCAGCTACTATCATTCGCTGAATGCCAAGCATTATGCAGCCACCCATCCGGAAATACTCAAGCCAATAGGCAGCACAGCCTTCTGCGCCATGCGTTATCTTACGGGAACCAGTGCAGCAGTTGCCTACAGGAGTACCAGCTACCGCACCTTCACCATGGGATTCCCACTGGAGTGCATCAGCGATGAGAAAACCCGCTACAGCATCATGCAGGGTATTCTGAAGTTCTTAACAGAATAAATTTAAAATCAATAAAATATGTATAAGATTCAAGCAAACCAGTCTGGTACACGCTCTATCGAAGTGAGCGACCAGCATTTAGAGACTATTGACAAGTATCAGTTGCTCCGCAACCTCGTAGATAGCAACGGCATCATCGACGAGGAAGTGCTCGACAAGTTAAGATTCAACGTCCGTTCTCTTCTGGAGAGCAGCGACATCAAGGACAAGGAGCTGCTCGACCTCTGCCTCGACGTAATCTACAACCAGAATATGAAGGCACTCGGCCTCCACAACCTCGTATTGCTCTACGTAGATTGGAAGGACAAGAAAGATGCACAGGAAGCAGCTGAGGCTGAGCCAGATGCAGTGAATGACTAAAGTATATTGAATGGATTATAAGTTAACAGATTTTCTCCCAACAACCAAGAAGGAGTGCGAACTCAGAGGATGGGACGAACTGGACGTCATCCTCTTCTCGGGTGATGCCTACGTAGATCATCCATCCTTCGGACCGGCTATCCTCGGAAGAATCCTGGAGGCTAACGGCTATCGCGTAGCCATCGTGCCTCAGCCCGACTGGCATGGCGACTTCCGTGACTTCAAGAAGCTCGGTCGCCCTCGCCTCTTCTTCGGCGTATCTCCGGGAGCCATGGACTCGATGGTAAACCGCTACACGGCCAACCGCCGTATGCGCAGCGAGGATGCCTTCAGTCCTGACTCCCGTCACGACATGCGTCCCGACTATCCGTCTATCGTCTATACCCAGATACTGAAGAAGCTCTATCCCGACGTACCTGTGGCACTGGGCGGTATCGAGGCATCACTGCGCCGCATCAGTCACTACGACTACTGGAAGGATGAACTCCGCAAGTGCATCCTCTGCGATTCGGGTGCCGACCTCATCCTCTATGGTATGGGCGAACGCTCCATCGTGGAACTTGCCAATGCATTCGCCGAAGGCAAGACCATGGACCAGATTCACGAGATGCCGCAGGTGGCTTTCTACTGCAAGGAGAAGGACATTCCTGGCGGATTCAAGGACGATGACATCATCCTGCATAGCCACGAGGAGTGCCTGCATAACAAGAAGGGACAGGCGGAAAACGTGCGCCATCTGGAGGAAGAAGCCAACAAGATGCATGCTCAGCGCATGATTCAGGAGACCGATGGCAAGTATGTGGTGGTGAATCCACCATTCCCGCTGATGACCACCGAAGAGCTGGATGCTGCCTTCGACCTGCCTTACACCCGTCTGCCTCATCCTAAGTACAAGGGCAAGACCATTCCGGCATACGAGATGATCAAGTTCTCTGTGAACCTGCATCGTGGCTGCTTCGGCGGTTGCTCGTTCTGTACAATTTCGGCGCACCAGGGCAAGTTCGTGGTTTGCCGAAGTAAGGAGAGCATACTGAAAGAGGTGAAGAAAATCATCGAGATGCCTGATTTCAAGGGCTATCTGAGCGATTTGGGCGGTCCTTCGGCAAACATGTATGGCATGCACGGCAAGAACCAGAAGGCGTGCGAGGTGTGCAAGCGCCCATCGTGCGTGAACCCTCAGATTTGTCCGAACCTGAACACCGACCACAGCAAGCTGCTGGAGATCTATCATGCCGTAGATGCCCTGCCGGGTATCAAGAAGAGCTTCATCGGTAGTGGTGTGCGCTACGACCTGCTCCTACACAAGAGCAAGGACGAGAAGGTGAACCAGGCGGCAAGGGAATATACCCGCGAGCTGATCACCAAGCACGTGAGCGGCCGACTGAAGGTAGCACCGGAACATACCAGTCCAGAGGTATTGAAGTTCATGCGCAAACCATCGTTCGACCTCTTCTACGAATTCAAACGCATCTTCGACAAGATCAACAAGGAAGAGGGGCTCAACCAGCAGATCATTCCATACTTCATCAGTTCGCATCCGGGCTGTCATGAAGAGGATATGGCAGAACTGGCAGTAATTACCAAGGGACTCGACTTCCATCTGGAACAAGTACAGGACTTCACCCCTACCCCAATGACGATTTCTACGGAAACCTGGTACACGGGATACGACCCATACACCTTGGAAGCAGTATTCAGCGCCAAGACCCAGAAGGAAAAGCTTGCCCAGCGCATGTTCTTCTTCTGGTACAAGCCAGAGGAGCGCCGTGCCATAGAGAGCGAGCTTCGCCGTATCGGCAGAACGGATCTCATAGACAAGCTATACGACAAGAAGAGCTTCGGCGGAAATCATGGCGGAGGTTTCAAGGGCAAGAGGACCAACTTCGACGACAAGGCGATTGGTTCTACCTATGATAATCCGGGCGTAGGCAGAGGAGCCAAGGGCAAGCGTGGTGCCGGCAGAAATGCAGCAGAGCCAAATGGCGGAAGAGGCCGTGGCAGAAATGCAACAGACCGCTTTGCACCAAAGGGATATGGCAATGTGGGTTGCTATGATGAGGAGAAATACCTCAATGAAGGCCGTCCTTTGAATGGTAAATTTTCAAGAAACAGTCATGCTCAGCAAGGCAGAGGAAATAATGCTCCGCAGGGCAGAAGCAACAACGCCAATGCTAATATCCGCGATGCAGTAGCCGCAGCCAGAGCCGAGCTCCGCAATCAGAAAGAGCAAGGTGCCGGTCTCTTCAAGGACAAGAAGAAAAAGAGTTTCAATCCTAATTTTGACACCGACAACCACAATCGCAAGAACCGCTATAACAGCGGAGATAAGAACGAGCGTGGCAGCGGACGTGGAAACCAGGGAAGAAACGAAGGAAGAGGCAGGAGAAGATAATATGAAATTAATAAAAAATCGCCGTTTATCTCGAATATGAGATAAACGGCGATTTTTTAATTAATATTGTCTCAACGCCCCGAGCAATTCAGCATTCTCAGTCTTGTTTCCGATGGTGATTCTCAGACAGTTGCCGCAAAGCTGAACCTTATTGCGGTTTCTTACGATGATGCCCTGTGCCACCAGATAATCGTAGATGGCCTGCGCATCAGTAACCTTTACCAGGAAGAAGTTGGCATCCGTAGGATAAACCTTCACGGTGATAGGCAGATCCAGGAAGGCAGCCATCACCTTCGAACGCTCCTGAAGGATGTTCTTCACCCACTCATCCACCTTCAATGGATTCTTCAAGACCTCAAGTGCCTGCTGCTGGGTAAGCAGATTCACATTATAAGGATATTTCACCTTATTGAATATGTCAATAATCTCCTTGCTGGCAAACGCCATACCCAGACGAAGCGCTGCACAACCCCATGCCTTACTCATCGTATTGAGCACGATGAGATTAGGGAAATGCTTCAGCACACCACGGAAGGTGCGCTCGGAAGAGAAATCGCTATAAGCCTCATCCACAATGACTATACCATCAAAGAGGCGAAGCACCTCTACGATAGCCTCGCGATTGATGTGATTGCCCGTCGGGTTGTTAGGGCTGCAGAACCATACCACCTTGGTATTCTCATCGCAGGCATCAATGATCTTCTCTGCAGAAATCTGATAGTTCTCATCGAGCAACACAGAGCGATACTCCACGTCGTTGACATCAGCACAAACCTCATACATACCATATGTAGGAGCGATGGCTACCACATTATCCTTACCAGGGCGACAGAATACACGGTAAACCAAGTCGATGGCCTCATCCGAACCATTGCCCAGGAAAATCTGGTCTTCAGCTACCCCCTTGATCTTACTCACCTGTTTTTTCAGTTCCACCTGCAGAGGGTCAGGATATCGGTTATAAGGGTCGTTATAGGGATTCTCGTTGGCATCGAGGAAGACGCGGGCATTTCTACCAGCGAATTCCGTACGTGCGCAACTGTAAGGTGCCAAGTTCCAGATGTTTTCTCGGCACAAGTCTTTTAAATCTTTCATACCTTACTTTTATTTTAGACTTTTTACTCTCAATCTCATGGCGTTGGCATGTGCCTCCAACTGCTCGTTCTCCGCCATCGTCACCACAGCATCACCTATGTTACGAATACCTTCTTCCGTGAGATGCTGGAAGGTGATCTTGCGGTTGTAACTGTCGAGGTTCACGCCATTGTAAGCCAGTGCATAGCCATGGGTTGGCAGGGTATGATTGGTACCGCTGGCATAGTCGCCGGCACTCTCACATGCATAGTTGCCCAGGAATACGCTGCCCGCATTCACCACTTTCTCTGCAAGCTGCTCATAATCAGCAGTTGCAATGATGAGATGCTCAGGGGCATAGGTATTGCAGAGATCGATGGCTTCCTCTTCGTCCTTCACAAGGATGAACTTGGAGTTGTCCAATGAGGTCTGCGCCATCTCCTTACGTGGCAACTGTTCCAACTGCATTTCCACTTCCTTCTTCACATCTTCCAAAACCTTCTCGGAAGTAGTGATGAAGAAAACCTGAGAGTCGAAGCCGTGCTCAGCCTGCGACAAGAGGTCGGCAGCCGCAAAGACAGGGTTGGCAGTTTCATCAGCGATGAGACAAACCTCTGAAGGTCCTGCCGGCATATCGATAGCCACATCGTGGAGAGAAACCTGCTGCTTGGCAGCCATCACAAACTGGTTGCCCGGACCGAAGATCTTATATACCTTAGGCACACTTTCTGTTCCGTATGCCATCGCACCGATGGCCTGCACGCCGCCTGCCTTGAAAATCTTGCTTACGCCAGCAATTTTTGCCGCCATCAGGATAGCTGGATTCACCTTACCCTCCTTGTTAGGAGGCGTGCAGAGAACAATCTCCTTGCAACCGGCAATCTTGGCAGGAGTGGCGAGCATCAATACGGTGCTAAACAAAGGTGCAGTACCACCAGGGATATACAATCCCACCTTCTCTATCGCCACGCTCTTCTGCCAGCAGGTGACACCAGCACAGGTTTCCACCTTCTTACCCTCAAACTTCTGGCTCTGATGGAATGCGGCAATGTTATGATGGGCGAGGCGCAAAGCGTCTTTCAGTTCTTGAGAAACCAGTTGCTCAGCCTCTTCGATTTCAGCTTCAGTCACAGCCAAAGAATCGAGATGGGCATGATCAAACTTCTCCTCGTAACGCTTCACGGCTTCATCGCCATGGTTCTTCACATCGTCGAGTACACCTTGTACGGTCGCATTCAACTGCGATACATCCAGGTGTGGGCGTTCTACAATCTCGCTCCATTCCTCCTTTGCAGGATACTTTATTACCTTCATTCCTTATTATACTTTGAAATTTATTAATACATTGAACTTTGCAAACAGTTCAATGTTACAATATCATCTTCTCGATTGGTGTCACCAGGATGCCCTGTGCACCGAGTTCCTTCAACTTACCGATGATTTCCCAGAAGCGCTTCTCATCGAGAACGGTGTGGATAGAGCACCACTCCTCGTCTGCCAATGGGATGATGGTAGGACTCTTGATACCAGGCAATACCTGGGTAATCTCCTCTACCTTCGCCTTAGGGGCATTCATCATCACGTACTTCTTGTCCTGAGCAGAGCGTACAGCCTCGAAGCGGAACAGCATTTCGTTGAGAATCTGATGCTTCTCATCATCCATTTTCCAGTTGCCGATGAGCAGAGCCTCGCTCTTCATCACTACCTCAACCTCGGCGAGATTGTTGCTTACCAGTGTAGAACCAGAGCTGACAATATCAAAGATACCATCTGCCAGACCGATACCCGGGCTAATCTCCACAGAACCAGTGATGACGTGAATGTCGGCATTGATATTGTTCTTCTTCATGAAGTTGCGCAGGATGTTAGGATAAGAGGTAGCAATCTTCTTGCCATTAAACCATTTCAATCCTGGATAATCAATCTTCTTAGGGATGGCAAGACTCAAGCGGCACTTGCTGAAACCCAATCGGTCGATAATCTGTGCGTTTTCACCACGCTCTACAAATTCATTCTCACCCACGATACCGATGTCGGCAACGCCAGAGGCTACGCTCTGAGGAATATCGTCATCGCGGAGATAGAGCACCTCCAGAGGGAAATTACTTGCCTGCACCAGAAGAGTGCGCTTTGAGGCGCTTACCTTGATGTCCGCCTCTGCTAAAAGATTCATTGTGTCGTCGAACAGACGACCTTTACTTTGTACTGCTATTCGTAACATATTTCTGTATTTTGTTTGAAAAACATTGCAAAAGTACATAAAATTGTTAGAATATGCAAATAATTTCGCACTTATATGCTTTTTTTTTGTACTTTTGCAGTCGCAATGAGAAAAAAATTATATTTATACACATTATATTCGCTGTTTTTACTTGCCAGTTGCGCTGACAAGAAACCGCAACAGGAACTCACTCCCTGGGGAACTCCCGTGGGCGAAGTGGAATCTATGGATGGTTCTGACGAAGAGGAATCTGACGAAAACGCAGCAGATGGCGATGCTGGTGCTCAGGCTCAGCAACGGGGTTTGTCGCTGTCGGATATCCAGGACAATGGCGAGCTGATCATGCTTACAGTGAATGGTCCTACCACCTATTATGATTACCACAACCACGGAATGGGTCTGCAGTATCTGCTCTGCGAGAAGTTTGCCCAGCAGATTGGTGTGTCGTTGAGAGTGGAGGAATGCAAGGACACTACCGAGATGATTCAGAAACTCCAGAAGGGAGAAGGCGACATCATCGCCGTTCCCCTGCCCCGTCATATATTAAAAGGTGAAAAGTCATCGGCAGGAAAGAACAATACGGCTGCAAAATCGGTTTCCGGAGATAGCAAGACTATCAATCTACTTTTCTGCGGCGTAACACCTGATAAAGGCAAGACGCAGTGGGCGGTAGTTGGCGGCAACAAGAGTCTCGCCGACACCCTGAACGGATGGTTCAAGCCAAAACTGATAGCCGAGGTGAAAAAGGAAGAGTCCTTCCTGCTCTCTACGGCAAGCATCCGCCGACATGTCTATTCTCCTTTCCTCAACCGTTCCAAGGGAGTCATCTCCCGCTACGACCATCTCTTTATGAGATACAGCGGAACGGCACGTATGGACTGGCGCCTGATGGCTGCACAGTGTTACCAGGAGAGTTGCTTCGACCCGAATGCCAAATCATGGGCTGGAGCCTGCGGACTGATGCAGATCATGCCATCTACCGCTGCCCACCTGGGATTACCGATGAGTGCCATCCACGATGCAGAGGCGAATGTGGCAGCAGCAGCCAGATACATGGCAGAACTCCAGGGACATTTCTCGGATGTAGGCGATCCGGCACAGCGTGCGCTCTTCGCTCTGGCTGCCTATAATGGCGGTTTTCACCATATCCGTGATGCAATGGCACTGACCAGGAAACATGGTGGCAACCCACAGAACTGGGGACATGTAAGAGAATACGTGCTGCGCCTTACCCAACCCGCCTATTATGGCGACCCAGTGGTGAAATATGGTTATATGCGAGGTACAGAGACGGCAGATTATGTAGATAGAATCCGTGCCCGCTGGAGCGAGTACTGCGGTGGAGCCAGCTTCCACGAGAGCTATCGGGGCGGCAGCCGTGGTCCGCACATCGGAAGAGGTGCCGACTCCTTCAATGGAGCACCGGTAAAATCAAAAAGAAACTATCAAAGGAAATACCATATATAAATAGGTATAAGGAAAATCAAATACTCTAAATGACAAAGGCTTCTGCGGATCCGCAGAAGCCTTTATCATTATTTCAAAACTTCATCGAGCAAGGTGTAGAATGCAGGATCCTCACCTACGATGGTCTTTACAATCTTGCCGTCAGGACCTACAACAATCTTGGTTGGGAAACCCTGGATGGCATATTTGCCGAGTACATCGCTATCCTTTGGATTATAAACGTGAATCCATGGCAACTGATGCTTTTCTACAGCAGCCTTCCACTTATCCTCGGTATCACCGCAGTCAACGCCCAGGATCTCGAACTTACCCTTGTACTTCTCGTAGTACTCCTTCATCTTAGGCATACCCTTGATACACCAGATACACCAGGAGCCCCAGAAGTCGATGACTACATACTTGCCACGGAGGCTGGAAAGAGAGAATGGCTTGCCATTGATGTCATTCAGAGTGAAGTCAGGAGCCTCTACACCGGAAGCCTGAACCACCTTAGCCTTCTCCTCCATCTCTGCGCGCTTCTTGGCACGCTCAACGATAGGCTCATAGTATGCCTTCATTCTACCATTCTTGACGTTATCCGCCATCAGACTGATCAAAGTCTCCTTGTCCTTGACATCATCCAGCTCGTCGATGAGAAGTGCGATACACTCCTGATCAGAATGCTGCTTGGCATAAGCAAGAAGGTCGGCAGCATACTTCTTCTGCAAAGGTTCCATACGCTCATCTACAACTTTTTCGATAGAATCGCGGTTGCTGTCATTCACATTGTCAGAATACCATTTCCAGAGCGCCTTGATATCCTTGTAAGCCTGACCCTTATACTCATCCATCAAATCCTGTTCCTGATAGAATTTACCTCCCTTGATATCGACGCCCTCAGTGAAGTTACCGTTCATCTCAATAGTCTCACCCGGAATGGCAAAGACACGGTTAGCCTGAAATACTCCACTCTTGATGACCTTCAGGTCACAGAGATAAACCCATTGAGGCTTATCAAAGTTCTTGGAGAACTCAAACTTCTTTTTCTTAACCTCAATGTTTTCCGTCTTTCTTCCAATCATAGCTACCAGAGAATCCGGCAACCCCTCTACGTTACCCTTGATCTGAAAGGTTCCGCTCTGAGCCATCGCTACTGCAGATGCCAGCATCATAGCAGCTGTAAAAATCATTTTCTTCATTTGCTTTATGTTTTATCTTTTATATTTCCACATTAACTTTTATCCATACCTTAATTATATAAGGCATTCTTTATTCCTCATACTCCGTAGTATCCTCGATACCCGCCTCAGCCAGGGCTTCCTTGCGCTCCACGCAGGTACCGCACTTTCCGCAGTGCTTCTCACCACCCTTGTAGCAGCTCCAGGTCTCGGCATAATCAATGCCCAGCTTCTTGCCGATGGCTGCAATCTCGCCCTTGGTGATGTTGGTATAAGGAGCCACCACGCGAACATCTACGAAGGTGCCAGCCTCGGCAGCCTCATCGATTGCCTTGATAAATTCAGGGCGACAATCCGGATAGATAGTGTGGTCGCCGCCGTGATTGGCGATGAGCACCTTCTTCAGATTGTTGCTCTCAGCGATACCGATGGCGATACTCAGCATGATACCATTACGGAAAGGCACCACGGTAGATTTCATATTGTCATCGGCATAATGTCCCTCAGGGATGGCATCGGCACCTTCCAGGAGAGAGCTCTTGAAATACTGATGCATGAATCCCAGATCAATGGTGATATGCTTGATGCCCAGTCGCTCGCAGTGCATCTTGGCGAAAGGAATCTCCCGCTCGTTGTGATTGCTTCCATAGTTGAAACTGATACCCAGGGCTATCTCGTCCTTCTTGTCATAGAGCAGGGTAATACTGTCCATACCGCCGCTCACAATAATTACTGAATCCTTCATTTATTTTGAACTTTTTATTTTAAAATCAGATTATACAATATTCATAAAGTCAGATTGTACACAAAAATCTGCGTAATCCGCGAAATCTGCGTGAGATCTTCACCCGAACAGGCAGCGAAACGCCTCTTCCACCTTCCTTACGGGATGAATCTCTATCTGATATTTCTTATGGTCGAAACCATGATAATTATACTTCGGAATGATGATATGCTGGAATCCAAGCTTCTCTGCCTCAGCGATGCGCTGCTCGATACGGCTCACCGGACGAACCTCGCCACTGAGTCCTACCTCGCCACACATACACCAGCCCTGCTCTATCGCTGTATCCACATTGCTACTCAATACCGCTGCCAGCACACTCAGGTCCATCGCAGGGTCCGTCACTCGCAAGCCTCCCGCAATGTTCAGGAACACATCTTTCGCCATCAACTTGAAGCCCACTCGCTTCTCCATCACCGCCAGGAGCATGTTCAGTCTTCGCTGGTCGAAACCTGTTGCCGAGCGCTGCGGAGTTCCGTATGCCGCCGTGCTTACCAGAGCCTGCGTCTCCACCAGGAACGGGCGTACACCCTCAATGGCAGCACTGATGGCAACACCCGACAATCCGTCGTGGTCTTCCGTAAGGAGCAGTTCCGACGGATTGCTCACCTGTCTCAATCCTCCCTGCAGCATCTCATAGATGCCGAGTTCCGAAGTGCTTCCGAATCGGTTCTTGATGCTTCGCAGGATGCGGTACATATAATGTTGATCACCCTCAAACTGGATAACGGTATCCACAATATGCTCCAGGATCTTCGGACCAGCTAGGGTTCCCTCCTTGTTAATATGTCCGATCAGGATAACAGGGATACCGCTGGTCTTGGCAAATCTCAGGAGCGATGCTGCGCATTCACGCACCTGGGATACAGAACCAGGAGAACTATCCACACTCTCTGTAGCAATTGTTTGGATAGAATCGATAACTATCAGTTCTGGAGCCACTTGCTGAATATGGGAAAAGATTTTCTCTAACTGTGTTTCACAGAGAATCGTAATATGATCGAAGGCATTCTCCGGTGGAATTCCATCTGCCGAAGCAGCATCTCCAGTTGAACCATTCTTCAGCATAGCCTGTCCCTTCGCCAGTCTGTCAGCTCTCAGCTTAATCTGATGAGCACTCTCCTCACCGCTCACATACAGCACCCTTCTGTGTTTCATATTCAGGATGGTCTGCAGCGTAAGGGTACTCTTTCCGATGCCCGGTTCACCGCCCAGCAGGGTGATGCTTCCCGGCACCATACCGCCACCCAGTACGCGGTTCAGCTCCTCGTCCATCATATCGATACGCGGCTCATCCACAGCCGAAATATCCTTCAGATTCATCGGCTTGGCATCCGCGTCGGAGTGTTGCCCACCAAACATGGTAGCAGCCCCGCCATGCCTCATGGTCATGCCAGCGCTTTTAGCCGCCTGCGATCCCGAATCAGCCGCAATGCGTATCTCCTTAAAAGTATTCCATTGTCCGCAGCTAGGGCATTTACCCATCCACTTGGCACTTTCCTGCCCGCAGTTGCTGCAAACGTATGCTATCTTATCTTTTGCCATAACGATTGAATTTGTCGGCAAAGGTACAGTTTTTTTTCTTTAAACACTAAAAAAGTAACCATTTTTACATTTTATAACCATCGTTTTGCAAAGTAGATATGGCAAAAAAGCTTATCTACCACAAAAAATCTTTAAATCGTAGCAGAAAGATTTGGTAGTACCGATTATTTTTGTTACTTTTGCCTACGGAAAGAGTTTGTTACGACCCGACACCACTCCTATTTTTATATAGTATGCACATAGGAGCCTGATAAGCTCACTAGTCGTAGGGCAAAGGTCGTTTCAGCAGTAAACAGGGTTAATAACATAATACTAATTATAAAAATTTAGGTAAAATGAAAATTGAGAATTTTAACTTTGCTGGTCACAAGGCAATCGTACGCGTTGATTTCAACGTGCCATTGGATGAGAATGGTAATGTAACAGACGACACTCGTATCCGCGGTGCCCTCCCTACTTTGAAGAAGGTACTCGCAGACGGTGGTGCGCTCATCATGATGAGCCACATGGGTAAGCCAAAGGGCAAGGTTAAGCCAGAGCTTTCACTCTCTCAGATTGTTAAGAACGTATCAGACGCTCTCGGTGTAGAGGTTAAGTTTGCTAAGGACTGCGGTAACGCTGATGCTGAGGCTGCTGCCTTGAAGCCAGGTGAGGCTCTCCTGCTCGAGAACCTTCGTTTCTATCCTGAAGAGGAAGGCAAGCCAGTAGGTGTAGAGAAGGGTACTCCTGAGTTCGACGCTGCTAAGGCTGAGATGAAGGAGCGTCAGAAGAAGTTCGCTGCTAAGTTGGCTTCTTACGCTGACGTATATGTAATGGACGCATTCGGTACAGCTCACCGCAAGCACGCTTCTACAGCTGTCATCGCAGATTCTTTCGACAAGGATCACAAGATGCTCGGTTTCCTGATGGAGAAAGAGGTTAAGGCTGTTGACGCAGTTCTCGGCAACATCAAGCGCCCATTCACAGCTATCATGGGTGGTTCTAAGGTTTCTACTAAGATCGGTATCATCGAGAACTTGTTGACTAAGGTTGACAACCTGATTCTCTGCGGTGGTATGACTTATACATTCTCTAAGGCTCTCGGTGGCAAGATCGGTATGTCTATCTGCGAGGATGACAAACTCGATGTAGCTCTCGACGTAATCAAGAAGGCTAAGGAGAACGGTGTAAACCTCGTACTCGGCACAGACTCTATCTGCGGTGATGACTTCAAGAACGACTGCAATACTCAGGTTTGCCCATCTAACAATATCCCTGACGGATGGGAGGGTATGGACGCAGGTCCTGAGACTCGCAAGGCTTTCGCTGCAGCTATCAAGGGTGCTAAGACAATCCTCTGGAACGGTCCTGCAGGTGTATTCGAATTCGACAACTTCGCTGGTGGTTCTAAGGCTATCGCTGACGCAATCGCTGAGGCTACTAAGGAAGGTGCATTCTCACTCATCGGTGGTGGCGACTCTGTAGCTTGTATCAACAAGTTCGGTTTGGCAGATCAGGTATCTTATATCTCTACAGGTGGTGGTGCTCTTCTCGAGGCTATCGAGGGTAAGGTATTGCCAGGTGTAGCAGCTATTGAGAAGTAATCAATAGGTATCTATATAAATTGAGTTCGGGGGCATCCCATCCGTGGATGTCCTCGAATTTTTCAGTATAAGATACCCTGCCTTAATAATCACGATACAGTATTCCCTTTATTCAATATATTATTAAAACCGAAAATTTAAAAGAAATTAATGGATTGGATTATTAATCTTTTCACCAACACAGAGTCGGTGGCTCACATCGCCCTACTCTACGCAATCGTGATTGCGGTTGGTGTGTATCTGGGAAAGATCAAGATTGGTGGCATCTCGCTGGGTGTTACATTCGTGCTCTTCGCAGGTATCCTGGCCGGCCACGTGGGCTTCACAGGCCCTAAGGAAATTCTTACCTTCGTGCAAGACTTCGGATTGATACTCTTTGTCTTCATGATTGGTATGCAGGTGGGTCCTGGCTTCTTCGAGAGTTTCAAGAAAGGTGGTGTGACGCTGAACTTGCTTTCTGCCACAGCTATCCTGCTCAACATCCTCGTGATGTTCGGATGCTATTACCTCTTCTTCGACACCAGCAACCCACAGAACCTGCCTATGATGGTGGGTACCCTCTATGGTGCGGTTACCAACACCCCAGGTCTTGGTGCTGCCAACGAGGCATTGCTCAGTGTTTTCCCTAACGGTGCTCCTAGCATCGCCAATGGTTATGCCTGTGCCTATCCTCTGGGTGTGGTTGGTATCATTGGTGCTACCATCCTCATCAAGTACATCACTCGCGTGGATATGGCTGCAGAAGAAGAGCAGCTCAACGAGGAGGAGGCTGCCAACCCTCATGCAAAACCTCACAATATGCACCTGCGCGTGGAGAATGCCTACATCGCAGGTAGAACGCTGAGAGAGGTTTCAGAGTTCTTGAACCGAGACATCGTCTGCTCAAGACTCCTCCACAACGGAGAAGTGAGCATCCCTAACAGCAAGACTACATTTGAGGTAGGCGACGAGCTGCTCGTGGTTTGTGCTGAGGCTGATGCAGAGGCCATCAAGGCTTTCATCGGTCCTGAGATTGATGCAGAGTGGGACCGCGAGAAGGATGAGGTTCAGCATTTCGTATCCAGAAGAATCATCGTTACCCGTCCTGAGATGAACGGTAAGACCCTTGGCAAGATGCACTTCTCCAGTGTATATGGTGTGAACGTGACCCGTATTTCCCGTCAGGGTATGGATCTCTTCGCAAGCCGTAACCACCACTTCCACGTGGGCGACCGCGTGATGGTAGTAGGTCCTGAGGAGAATGTAAACCGTGTGGCTGAAATCATGGGTAACTCTGTAAAGCGCCTCGATGCGCCTAACATCGCTACCATCTTCATCGGTATCATGGTGGGTATCATCTTCGGTTCTCTCCCATTCGCTATCCCTGGCATGCCAGTGCCATTGAAGCTGGGTATCGCAGGTGGTCCGCTCATCATCGCCATCCTCATCGGCCGTTTCGGTTATCGCATGAAACTGGTTACCTATACCACTACCTCCGCCAACATGATGCTGCGAGAGATAGGACTGGTACTCTTCCTGGCGAGTGTGGGAATCAAGGCTGGTGCCGGATTCTGGGACACAGTGGTTCAGGGCGACGGATTGAAGTATGTGGGATGCGGTTTCCTCATCACCATCATTCCTATCCTCATCGTGGGTACCATCGCCAGATTGAAGTTCAAGTTCAATTACTTCACCATCATGGGTATGCTTGCCGGTACTTATACCGACCCTCCTGCACTGGCTTACGCCAACGCCTCCTGCTCTAAGGAGGCTCCAGCCGTAGGTTACTCTACCGTATATCCATTGAGTATGTTCCTCCGTATCTTTACAGCCCAGATCGTGGTGCTGTTCTTCTGCGGAGCATAAACGCTTACAAAAGTTAACAAAACAACTAGTAATAGTTATAAATTATAAAAGAGGTGCACAAAGATAAAAATTTGTGCACCTTTTTTGTTGCCTTTTCACAAATTATTCGTAACTTTGACGCATTAAAGCAACAGACAAGAAAACCTAATGTGATTTTCTTAAAAATGAAAACTTCTAAAACGTTGATATGCGTATGAAGAAATTGGGATTTTTGATAACCATGCTAGTCATCGCATCCTTGCCCGCTTGGAGCCAGGGAGTCAAGAGCATCCGTATTACGGAGGTGATGACCCACAACCGTACCAACCTCGTAGATGAGTACGGTCAGCACAAACCATGGGTGGAATTGAGCAATTCCTCCTTTACCACGTATAACGTACGTAGTATGTTCCTAACCACCGACCGACGGGTTCTCAACAAGAATCTTTCGCCCGAAGCACGCCGACAACTGATGTGCCCCTTGCCGAACAACGAGCCCCGAACCACACTGGGCGGCAAGAAAAGCATCGTCATCTTCGACAGCAGTTCCTGGTACAAGGACGGCAGGAACGGGCAGTTCTGGAAGGCAAAGGATTCTTCCAACACAGGTCCTTTCCACCTCAATCTGATTCTACAGGAAAAGAAGCCCAACTGGATAGCCCTCTATGACGGAAATGCTGTGGACTTGATAGACTCCGTAAGCGTGCCTATATTGGCAGCCGACGAGAGCTACGAACTAAGCCAGGATTTTAAGACATGGGAGAAAGCCATAGCTGGAGCCATCACCCCGGGCTATCTGCCACAACACATAGAGCTGAGCAAGGCACAGCTTCTGAAGAAGCAAGATCCATACGGCATCGGCATCTCCGTGCTTTCAATGGGCATCGTATTCTCATGTCTCGCCCTCCTCTTCGTCGTATTCTGGGCATTCGGAGCCTACATGAAACACAAGCAGCGCATCGCCCATGCCACCGAGAAGCATGCCACCTTATTATATAAGACCGGCAAGAAGACCATTGAGGTAACGCAAGACCTGAGTCATAAGACCAATATCCTGCTGAAGGATGGTCTGAAGACCAAGGGTATCGACAAGGAAATCTACATGGCGGTCATCTCGCTCGCCCTCAAGGAATACCTGGAGGATGTACATGATGTAGAATCCGGCATCATTACCATCAAGCCTAAACAGACAAGATGGAATGCTCCGAAATTCAATAATGTTAAGTGAAGAACGAAAAGTGAAGAATTCAACAGCTTTACATTTCATAAAGTTCAAAATTCAAAATTCAAAGGATATGAAGTATCAATATACAGTGAAAGGAGTCGATTACGAAGTCGAGATCCAGGATATAGAAGGCAACATCGCCAATGTAACCGTAAATGGCATCCCATTTGAGGTAGAAATGAAGCAGCCAGTAAAGGCTGGCAAGCAGAAAGTGAAGTTGGGAGGGACAGCTAACGAAGGAGCTAGCAGCTCATCATCAGCCCCTCAGAGCGCAAAGGCATCTGCGGATTTGCAATCCGCAGCAAGCAGCGGCCAAACAGGAAATGCAGGAGATGCAGGAAAAGCAGCTACCGGCAAGCCAGTGGTAGCCCCTCTGCCTGGCACCATCAACGAAATCAAGGTGAAGGTGGGCGACAAGGTTAATGCAGGCGATACCGTCGTGATCCTCGAAGCCATGAAGATGCAGAACAACATCGAGGCTGAGACTTCCGGAACCATCACCGGCATCAACGTCAATAAAGGCGATGCCGTGATGGAAGGAGATACGTTAGTAACCATTAAATAGATAGCTTATGGATTTCATCATACAAAACTTCAATGAGTTCCTGACCTATACGGGCTTTGCGAATGCCACGGCAGGAAACCTCGCCATGATCGTGATAGGAGTTATCTGCATCTGGCTTGCCATCAAGAAGGATTTTGAACCACTTCTCCTGGTGCCCATCGGACTGGGCATCATCCTGGGCAACATCCCCTTCCGTGCTGATGCCGGACTCGAAATAGGTCTATACGAAGATAATTCCGTTCTGAATATCTTCTATCAAGGAGTAAGACAGGGATGGTATCCCCCACTCGTTTTCCTGGGCATCGGAGCGATGACCGATTTTTCGGCATTAATATCCAATCCGAAGCTGATATTAATCGGTGCAGCTGCCCAGTTTGGCATCTTCGGTGCCTACATGATAGCACTGGCTCTGGGGTTCGAACCGAACCAGGCAGCCGGTATTGCCATCATAGGTGGTGCCGACGGACCTACCGCCATCTTCCTGAGCAGTAAGTTAAGTCCTAACCTGATGGGAGCCATCGCCGTTTGTGCCTACTCCTATATGGCATTGGTGCCAGTAATCCAGCCCCCATTGATGCGTCTGCTCACCACCAAGGAAGAGCGCGTCATCAAGATGAAGCCAGCGCGTCAGGTATCACAGACAGAGAAGATTCTCTTCCCTATCGTCGGTTTGCTGCTCACCACCTTCATCGTGCCATCAGGTCTGCCATTGCTCGGTATGCTTTTCTTCGGAAATCTCCTGAAGGAAAGCGGAAAGACTACTAGACTTGCCAAGACAGCAGGCAGCAGTCTGAATGACATCGTGGTTATGCTGCTCGGCTTGACTGTAGGCTGTTCTACCCAGGCATCTGAGTTTCTCACCCTGAACACCATCAAGATCTTCGCCCTCGGTGCCCTGGCATTCATCATCGCATCAGCCAGCGGTATCCTCTTTGTGAAACTGATGAACCTCTTCCTGCCAAAGGGCAAGAAGCTGAACCCACTGATCGGAAATGCCGGTGTGAGTGCCGTGCCTATGAGTGCCCGCATCAGCAACAACCTCGGCTTGGAGTACGACCGCCACAATTTCCTGCTCATGCACGCCATGGGTCCGAACGTTGCAGGTGTTATCGGTTCCGCCGTAGCCGCCGGCGCCCTGCTGGGATTCTTCAATTGATCAATACGAAAAATGAGAACTTGCTCAAATGCAAGTTCCCATTTTTCGTATTTCCTATTTTCTAAAAGAGCACAATTTCTAAAAAAGCTAGCTCTTCTTGATCGTCATTTTGCCTTCGAGCGAGATGATGATTTCCACCTGATAGCTCACACTGCTGTCCGGCATAGCCAAAACCACTCTATAATGAAGTCCATCGGTATCCACCTTTTTCAGTACGATATCACTCAAAATCGCCTGCTTGAGGAACTCATGAGGAACCTGTCCATCGAAATCCTCCTTGCGGAAGTCACGGCCGAAAATCTTGCTGGCTCCCCGGTAGATATTCACATTCACGATGTTGTCGTAATAGACATTATCCACCTCTACGCCATCATCATTGTATGAACTCTTGAAAACCTTATAGGTAGTAGGGTTCACCTGCACATAGAGATGCAACTTCTCATCGCCTGCATACACCACAGAATCTCGCTTGATAAGCGTATTCTGGTTGAGAACCACAGGCTGATTATGCAGAAACTGCTGCAGATAAGAAGTATCGTCTGTCTTGACGAGTTTCATGATATCGCCATTCAGCACCTTAAACTGGAAGATATGAGCAGCCTGCTTGATAATCGGATATTTAGTCGTATTGGCACCCTTCATCACCAGCGTATCGCCAGCTATATAGAAATATACCGGTTGGCTGGTAGAATCAGGATAGTAGATGGTGTCACCCTTCACGCGAAAGACAACATTATCTTCATCATCGCCATCCAACCAGATGCCCTGGAGCATTTTCTTGGCAGCAGAATCCTCCTTTACTCCGGCAGAATCCTTACCCGCAGACTTCTGTCCGCAGCTGGCCATCGCCGCCAGGAGGCTTGCACACAACAATATGTTAATAACTTGTTTCATCTTTTCACGATATCTTACTCAAAATACTCAGCCTCCTCAAAAGACAGCGCCTTATTGAGGTCTTTTTCTGAGAGCAATACATTTTCGCCCTCAATAGGCCACTTGATACCAATGGTTTCATCATTCCAGCGGATACTTGCCTCAGCTTGAGGAGCATAAGGGTTATCTACTTTATAGGTAAAGATTGCCTCGTCGCTGAGCACGAGGAAACCATGCGCAAAGCCACGAGGAATGAAGAACTGCAGCTTGTTCTCCCCGCTCAGTTCCACCATTACATACTTGCCGAAGGTCTTGCTGTCTTTACGCAAATCTACCGCAACATCCAGGACCTTACCCTTGATGACACGCACCAGTTTAGCCTGCGAACTTTCGCCCTTCTGATAATGAAGGCCTCGAAGCACGCCTCTACTCGACATAGACTCATTGTCTTGCACAAACTCAACATGATAACCAATGTGGGCATCGAACTCAGCCTGTTTCCAAGCCTCGAAAAAGTAGCCTCTAGCATCATCAAACACTTTTGGCTGTATGACCCACACACCTTCTATTTCGGTCTCTGTATATTCCATTGCTATACTTGTTCTATTTTTTAGTGGCAAAGGTAATACTTTTTGGCGATATAACAAAACAAATTAAACTTTTTATCACTCCTTACGAAAATTTCCTTTAAAATAGTTGTCCAATTCCCAAAAAAGCCGTACCTTTGCAAAAGATATTCAGAAAAAGAAGATAAACATTTAGACGTGATAGAAATTAACCGACATATAGAAATTCTGCTCTTGAGCAACGATTGTGTAATCGTACCAGGTTTTGGTGGATTCATGGCTCATCATGTAGATGCACGTTACGATGGCAGAGACAATATGTTTTTGCCACCGCTGAGAACTGTAGGATTCAATCCACAGCTCACGATGAATGATTCTCTCCTCGCACTCTCGTACGTGGAGACTTACGATATCAGCTACCCTGAGGCATTGCGCCGTATTGAGGATGAGGTAGTTGAAATCAGACAATCATTGGAAAACGAAGGTAAATTCGAAATAGAAAATATCGGTATGCTCTTTCTCAACGAAGATGGCAACATCAGTTTCGAGCCATGCGAGGCAGGCATTCTTACTCCAGACTTCTATGGTTTGGGAGGTTTCGACATGCTTCCTATCGCACAGATTGACAACGGTGAACAGCAGAACGAGAATCAAAACGTGGCAATGACAGTAAATCTTGCCAAAGAGGAACAGCCAGTTAAAAAAGAGGTAGAAGCACCTGCTGCTCCAGCCAACAATTCGGTATTCATCGCAGAAGAAGAGGAAAAGGCTGAATTCATCAGCATCAAGAAGAGCTGGCTGCGCAACATGGCAGCAGCCTGCATCGCCCTCATCGCCTTCTTCACCATCTCTACTCCACTCGGAAGTCCTACTATTGAGAAGAGCCAGATTGACACGGGGATGCTTACCCGCATCATGCCTAAAGAGATGACTCCGGTAAAAAGCAAAGAACTGCTGCTCCCTACTGATGAACCGAAGCTGATGGAGACCACTCCTACCGACAAGGCAGAAAAAACTCCGGCAATGGCACAGGATAGAGAGATTGCTACTCCAACAGCCTCTTATTACAGCATCGTATTGGCAAGCCGCGTGACCAAACGCAATGCAGCCAGTTATGTGGAACACTTGCAGGACAAGGGCTTCAAAGAGGCAAGAGTTCTGATTACCGACAACAACGTAAAGGTGATTTATGGCAACTACCGCTCTGAGAGCGAGGCATATAACACCCTCAACCGACTCCATACCAACGAGGCTTTCACTGATGGCTGGATTACAAAGGTAAAGGAGTAGTTTACATTATTATATATAGAAAGAAATTAAGGAAAGAAAAAAATAGATATGAAAAGAGTACGTTGCCCTAAATGCGATAATTTCATCACGTTCGACGAAACCAAATACGAGGCAGGCCAGAGTCTGGTCTTCGTTTGTCCTAATTGCAATAAGCAGTTTGGCATCCGTATGGGCGTTTCCAAACTCCGCGAAACCCGCAAGGAAGAACAGATTGATGAAAATGCCAATGAGAATGGCGTAGGCTCCATCGTCGTTATCGAAAACGTATTCGCCTACAAGCAGGTCATCCCTTTGCAGATGGGCGACAACGTCATCGGAAGATATATGAAGAACAGTGGCATCAACTGCCCTATCGAGACCGTAGATCCGAGTGTAGATATGAACCACTGCGTAATCAATGTAAGCCGCGACAAGAAAGGAAAATTGAAATATGTGCTGCGCGATGGTCCTAGCTACACCGGCACCTTCGTAGATAATGAAATCCTGGGCGACCGTGAGCGCCGTGTCATCGAAGACGGCACCCTCTTCACCATCGGAGCCACCAGCATCATCCTCCGCACGGCAGACAGCGAGGAGGAATAATGGGAAAATAACAAGTTGAAATAAAACCAAGGGTTAGAGTAGGAACAATCTTACTCTAACCCTTTTTTTACTGATAAACACGTATAAATATACCAATAATTCTTACTTTCTGCAAGAAATCATAGCGATATAGTAATCTTTTTGCTAATATTTTCGTTAGATTGAAAGAAAATGTGTACCTTTGCAACAGAAATTAGCAATACGTGGGACCAATACTCCCGATACGTACAAAAAACAGAAGAATTACGTTAGGTTATGGATGTAGCAATCGTAAAATACAATGCCGGAAATATCTATTCCGTAGTCAACGCCATGAAGCGTTTGGGCATAGAACCAGTACTCACTGATGATGCCGAAATGCTCCAGAAGGCAGACCGCGTACTGTTTCCAGGTCAGGGGCAGGCAAGGGAAGCCATGGAATATCTCAAGGCCCACCAGCTGGACCAGGTGATCAAGAATCTCAAGCAACCCGTATTGGGCATTTGCGTGGGACAGCAGCTCCTGTGCCGACATTCGGAAGAAGGCGATGTAGATTGCATCGGCATCTTCGATGTGGATGTGAAGCGATTCCAGCCGCAGAAGCACGAAGACAAGGTACCAGCTATGGGATGGAACGAGATATACGATCTGAAGACGGAGCTTTACAAGGGATTCGGAAACAGAGCCGATGCAGCAGATGCAGCTATGGGAGAAGCCCTGCAGCATCCCTACTCTTATTTCGTACACAGCTACTATGTGCCACTCTGCGAGGAGACTATCGCCAAGGCTGATTACATTCTGCCTTACAGCGCATCGCTCCACAAAGACAACTTCTATACCTGCCAGTTCCATCCTGAAAAGAGCGGAAAGGTAGGAGAACAGATTTTAAAGAACTTCCTGGAAATACAGAAATAACTATCAGGAAATGTAAGAGGGGAATCCTGCAAGGCAGATCTCCTGATGATATGAAATAGGATATAAAGCAATAAAAGAAATATGATAGAATTAATTCCTGCCATCGACTTGATAAATGGCCAGTGCGTTCGCCTGACAAAAGGCGATTACGACCTGAAGAAGGTCTATAACGACAATCCGGCTGAAGTAGCCAAAGACTTCGAGAAGCTGGGATTCAAGCGACTCCACGTAGTGGATCTGGACGGAGCCAAGTCGAAGCATATCGTAAATGATGCTGTACTGAAGGCGATTACAACCGAAACGAATCTGACTGTAGATTTCGGAGGCGGTATCAAGACCGAGGAAGACATCGAGAAGGCATTCGCTGCAGGAGCCAGTATGGTAACCGTAGGCAGCATCGCCGTCACCAATCCCGACCTCTTTATGGAGTGGATAGATAAATATGGTGCCGACAAGCTTATCCTCGGAGCCGATGTAAGAAACGGCAAGATTTCTATCAATGGATGGAAAGAGGATTCTTCAGAAGACCTCCTCCCCTTCCTCAAGAAATACATCGACAAGAGTGTGCGCTATGTGCTCTGCACAGAAATCAGCAAGGATGGCACCCTGCAGGGACCTGCCATCGAACTATATAAAGAGGTAATGGCAGCCTACCCTCAGCTTCACCTCATCGCCTCGGGCGGAGTGAGCTGCAATGAAGACATCGAGGCTTTGGAAGCCGCCGGCATCCCAGCAGTAGTCTTCGGCAAGGCATTCTACGAGGGTAAGATTGATGTAGAAAAGTTAGGAGTTAAGTAATCATAAAGTTCAAAGTTCAATGGTCAAAGTTCAAAGTAACAAAGGTTTGGCAAAGCGAATCGTCCCTTGTCTTGACGTGAAAAACGGAGAGACCGTGAAGGGAACGAACTTCGTGAACCTGAGAAGCGCAGGCGACCCGGTAGAACTGGGCAAGGCCTATAGCGATGCAGGTGCCGATGAACTCGTATTCCTTGACATCACAGCTAGCTTCGAAGAGCGCAAGACCTTTACAGATATGGTAACTCGCGTAGCTGCCGAAATCAATATCCCGTTTACCGTGGGTGGCGGCATCAACGAGCTGAAGGATGTAGATCGACTCCTCAATGCAGGCGCCGACAAGGTCAGTATCAACAGTGCAGCCATCCGGCATCCGGAGCTCATCAACGAGATAGCCAACCATTACGGCTCACAGGTCTGCGTCTGCGCCATCGATGCCCGTCTCGATCCCGACGGCTGGCATTGCTACGTGAAGGGCGGAAGAGAGCGAGTAGAACTCGGTCTGTTTGATTGGGCTAGAGAAGTTGCCGACCGTGGTGCCGGCGAGATTCTCTTCACCAGTATGGACCACGATGGCGTGAAGCAGGGCTTTGCCAATGAAGCCCTTGCCCGTCTTGCAGAGGAAGTAAGCATTCCTATCATTGCATCGGGTGGAGCTGGCAAGATGGAACATTTCCGTGATGCCTTCACCCTGGGAAAGGCAGATGCAGCACTGGCAGCCAGTGTCTTCCACTTCGGTGAAATCGCCATACCTGACCTGAAAAGTTACCTCCGAAAAGAAGGCATCAACGTCAGGTTGTAAACCGGAGCCTTAAGGCTAGATACTTTTTCCCTTAAGGGAAAATAATTATTTCCTTAAGGGAAAATATTTTTTTCCTTAAGAGTGAATAAATCCCCTATGATAGGGCGGAATTGACAATGGAGTAAGCAAACAATTAAATTGTAAAGATAAAATGGAAATAGATTTTGAAAAAATGGGCGGACTTGTTCCTGCCATCATCCAGGACGCTGTAACCAAGAATGTCCTGATGCTGGGATTCATGAACAAGGAAGCATACGATAAAACCATCGAAACCAAGAAGGTTACTTTCTGGAGCCGTTCTCGCAACTGTCTTTGGACCAAGGGCGAGACCTCAGGAAACTTCCTCAATCTGGTAAGCATTCAGATAGACTGCGACAACGATACCTTCCTGGTAAAGGTTCATCCAGATGGTCCTACCTGCCACAAAGGCACCGATACCTGCTGGGCTGAGGAGAATACGCTGAACCCTATCCTCTTCCTCTCTGAGTTGCAGGACTTCATCGACAAGCGCCACGAGGAGATGCCTGAGGGCAGCTACACCACCAGCCTCTTCAAGAAGGGCGTGAACAAGATGGCGCAAAAGGTTGGAGAAGAAGCCATTGAGACGGTTATAGAAGCTACAAACGGAACCGACGACAAGCTCATCTACGAGAGTTCCGACCTGCTCTACCACCTCATCGTGCTGCTCACCAGCAAGGGCTTGCGAATCGAGGATGTAGTAAAGGAGCTCCAAATGCGACACGACCCGGAATGGGACAAGAAGCGCCGCGTTGCAAAGAGCAAAGGAGAAATGAAATAATATATCTAGCTCAAGGCTATCTTGCAGCAGCTCGCCCTGAAAGGGCAGAAGCCCCTAGCCCAGGGCAACACCCTGGGTATAAAAAGATATTGGCAATACGCCCTGAAAGGGCAAAAGCTTTCAAATACATTAAATAAAGGAGAAAAAATTAGGATGTTAATAGATTATCAAAACGTCAGCATATACCAAGCCGACAAATGCGTGCTCAAGGGCATCAACTTCCATGTGGATGAAGGAGAGTTCGCTTATCTTATCGGAAAAGTGGGCTCGGGAAAGAGTTCACTCCTGAAGACCCTCTACTGCGAGCTTGACCTCGTGGAGGGTGAGACCGACAAGGCAGAAATCCTCGGCAGAGACCTCAAGACCATCCGCCGCAAGGACATTCCTGCCCTGCGCAAGGAACTGGGAATCATCTTCCAGGACTTCCAGTTGCTCCACGACCGCAGCGTGCGCAAGAACTTCGAGTTCGTGCTCAAGGCTACCAAATGGAAAAACAAGAAGGACAGAGACAAGCGCATCGAGGAAGTGCTCAACGAAGTAGGCATGATTGAGAAAATCGACAAGATGCCTCATGAGCTCTCCGGTGGAGAACAGCAGCGTGTGGCCATCGCCCGTGCCCTGCTCAACAATCCGAAGATCATCATCGCCGATGAGCCAACGGGAAATCTCGACCCAGAGACCGCCAGCAACATCGTGGGACTGCTCAAGGATATCACCAAGCAGGGTACAGCTGTAGTGATGACAACCCATAATATCCCGATGCTCGACAAGTTCCCTGGCATCGTATATCGCTGCAAGGATGGTTTACTCCACGACGTGACCAACGAGTACAACCACATCGACCTGACAGAAGATGGCGAGGAGAATTAAAGGGGGAAAATGCAACAAAAGAACAATAAAAATTAAACATTAATATAATTTTACGACTATGAAGGTAATGAAATTCGGAGGTACTTCTGTAGGCTCACCAGAGCGTATGAAGGGAGTAGCCTCTTTGGTTACAGAATCAGGTGAACCAACTTTCATCGTATTGTCTGCGATGAGCGGTACAACAAACTCTCTCGTTGAGATCTCTGACTATCTCTACAAGAAGAACCCAGAGGGCGCCAACGAGGTAATCAACAATTTGGAGAAGAAATACATGCAGCACGTGGAGGATCTCTACTCTACTGATGAGATGAAGAAGACTACACGCGAGTTCCTGCAGGGCGAGTTCAACTATCTCCGTTCATTTACCAAGGATCTCTTTACTTCTTTCGAGGAAAAGAGCATCGTGGCTCAGGGCGAGATTATGAGCACCAACATGGTTGTAAACTACTTGAAGGAACAGGGTGTAAAGGCTGTATTGCTCAGTGCATTAGACTTTATGCGCACCGACAAGAATGCAGAGCCAGACCCACAGTACATCAAGGAGAAGCTCGCAGCCATCATGGAGGAGAACCAGGGCTATCAGATCTACATCACCCAGGGCTTCATCTGCCGCAATGCATACGGCGAGGTAGATAACCTGCAGCGTGGTGGTAGCGACTACACCGCATCACTCATCGGTGCAGCTCTCCCAGCAGACGAAATTCAGATCTGGACAGATATCGACGGTATGCACAACAACGACCCTCGTGTGGTAGAGCACACAGAGGCTGTTCGCCAGTTGAACTTCGAGGAGGCTGCAGAGTTGGCTTACTTCGGTGCCAAGATTCTCCACCCTACCTGCGTTCAGCCAGCCAAGTATGCCGGCATCCCAGTTCGTCTGAAGAACACCATGGATCCTAAGGCTGATGGTACCATCATCGACAACGTCATCGTACGTGGCAAGATCAAGGCTGTAGCTGCCAAGGACAACATCACTGCCATCAAGATCAAGAGTAGCCGCATGTTGCTCGCTACAGGTTTCCTCCGCAAGGTATTCGAAATCTTCGAGAGCTACCAGACTCCTATCGACATGATTGCTACCTCAGAGGTAGGTGTGAGCATGAGTATCGATAACGACGCTCACCTCAACGATATCGTCAACGAGTTGAAGAAGTATGGTACTGTAACCGTAGATTCAGATATGTGCATCATCTGCGTGGTAGGTGATCTGGACTGGAGCAACGTAGGCTTCGAGACCATCGCTACCGATGCCATGAAGAACATCCCGGTACGTATGATTTCTTACGGTGGCAGCAACTACAACATCTCATTCCTCATCAGAGAGAGAGACAAGAAGCAGGCTCTGCAGAACTTGAGCAACGTATTGTTCGAGAAGTAATGTAAGTGAAGAGCGAAGAATGAAGAGTGAAGAATTCTAATGTAATGCTTCCTGTCCACTCTTCGTTGGATATTCTGACTTAACCATAAGTTGGATTTTCTAATTTGACTATAAGTAAGATATTAACAATAAGCATAAGCGAAATGAAAGGTACATTTCCAATAGATAAGTTTCAGGAGATACAGACTCCGTTCTACTACTACGACACCAACGTGTTGCGCCAAACCTTGAAGACCATCAACGCAGAGGCTGGCAAACACGAGGGCTTTGAGGTACACTATGCCGTAAAGGCAAATGCCAACCCTAAAGTGCTCAACATCATCTGCCAGGCTGGTTTGGGTGCCGACTGTGTGAGCGGAGGAGAAATTCAGGCTGCCATCAATGCAGGTTTCCCTGCCAATAAGATTGTGTATGCCGGTGTAGGCAAGAGTGATTGGGAAATCAACCTTGGTTTGGACAAGGGCATCTTCTGCTTCAATGTAGAGAGCGTCCCGGAATTGGAAATCATCAACGAACTTGCCGAGAAGAAGAATAAGATTGCACAAGTTTGCTTCCGCATCAACCCAGACGTTGGTGCTCATACCCATGCCAACATTACAACAGGTTTGGCTGAAAACAAGTTTGGTATCGCTATGCGCGATATGGAAAGCGTGATAGAGGAGGCTTCCAAAATGAAGAACATCAAGTTCCTGGGTCTGCACTTCCATATTGGTAGTCAGATACTTGACATGGGTGACTTCGAGGCTCTCTGCAACCGCATCAACGAGCTGCAAGACCAGTTGGAGGCTCATCACATCGTAGTGAAGAACATCAATGTTGGCGGTGGCTTGGGTATCGATTACAACCATCCAAACCGTGTGCCTATCCCAGATTTCAAGGATTACTTCGATACATACGCCAGGAAGTTGAAGTTGCGCGATGGACAGAAGTTACACTTCGAGTTGGGCCGTGCAGTAGTGGGTCAGATGGGTTCGCTCATCACCAAGACGCTTTATATCAAGCAGGGCACAGCCAAGCAGTTTGCCATCGTAGATGCAGGTATGACCGACCTGATCCGTCCTGCCCTCTATCAGGCATATCATAAGATAGAGAACATCTCCAGCGATGAACCTGCAGAGACATACGACGTAGTAGGTCCGATCTGCGAGTCGAGCGATGTATTCGCCAAGGCTGTAGATCTGAACAAGACCCATCGTGGCGACCTCATTGCCCTTCGTTCAGCCGGAGCCTACGGTGAGATCATGGCGAGCCAGTATAACTGCCGCCAGTTGCCAAAGGGATATATCACAGAAGATTTTTAAAGGAAAGCACGCCCTGAAAGGGCAGAAGCACTTAGCCCAGGGCGATGCCCTGGGCTAAGACAGTATTAGCAATGCGCCCTGAACCAACGGTCACCGGCCGAAGGGAAAGGTAAAGGGCAAAAGCTTTAAAATACGAGAAAAAAAAAATGATGACAATTAGTTTAACAACTATCATAGCAGGCGCAGTAGTGGTATTATTGGCAATCCTCGGATCGCTGATAAATCCATTTCTGCGCTCGTTGCGTTTTCCTGACAATGCAGAAAATGAGGAAAATCCTGCTGAGGAGGAAACTGATTCTACAGCAGAAACAACAGCTAAGGAAGAGGAGGAATCCTTGGAATCTAGAGAACCTATCTCGGTGATTATCACCGCTCACGACAATCTCTACGAACTGGAGCATAATCTACAGATGTTCCTGCAGCAGAAATATCCTGCCGATTATCAGGTAATCGTGGTTTGTCAGAGCACCGATGGTGAGACCCAGGATTATCTGAAGCGCATGGCAGCCGAGAATTCTCACCTATATTATACATATATCCCTGAGAGCTCCCGCTATATGAGCAGAAAGAAGCTGCAGATTACACTGGGCGTGAAGGCTGCCAAGTATGAGTGGATCATCCTCACCGAACCTACCTGCACCCCATCCAACGACAAGTGGCTCTATACGATGACCCACAACTGCCAGGAGCCTAACCATCTGGTTCTGGGCTATGTAGCTTTAGACGAAGCAACCAAGGGTGTTCGCCGATTCGACAGCATCCGCAAGGCATTCTATCTGCTCCGCCGTGCCCAGCATAGCTACGGCTACCGCACCCACATGCCAAACGTAGCCTTCCGCAAGAGCGATTTCATGCGTGAGCAGGGCTATCAGGGCAACCTGGAGTATGTGCGCGGAGAATATGACTTCCTGGTCAACAAGTATGCAGCCTACGGAGATACTGCCGTAGAACTTGACTGCGATGCATGGCTCATCCATGATGAACCAACCGACAAGGCATGGCACAATGCCCACCTTTATCTCCAGGCATCCCGCAAGAGTCTGACCAGAGCCAAGTCGATGATGGCGCTGTTGGCAATGGATCACCTCTTCCCTCACCTCAGCCTCATCGCCTCGCTGGCCACCCTGGCATACGCCATCCTGATGCAAGACTGGATCCTAACAGGCATTGCAGGTTTCGCCCTGCTTCTGCTCCTGATTCTCCGCACCGTCATCGCCCACAAGGCCATCAAGCATTTCGACGATGACATCTCGCTCCTGAAGCTGCCATTCTATGAGTATGGTATCATCTGGAGAAATCTTGCCAACAAGATAAGATACTGGCGTGCAGACAAGAACGACTTCACCAGTCATAAACTGTAGAACTTTAGAATCAACAAGCAAACTTAAAATAACGATGAAAGTATATTTGTTCATTTCCAAACATAAGAAGACACTGAAGATGTATCTTCCTTACATCGAAGCGCTGCAGCAGAAGTTCGACATCACCGGAAACCTGGTAGATGCCGATATCGTGATGATACTGGGAGCATGGACAAGACAAGGTGCCCAGCTCGCCAGAATGTCTCGCAAGATGGGCATCCCCTACATCGTTTGCCCACTCGGCGACCTCTCAGAGCGCAACTGCCGGAATCCGCATTTCAAG
>OMCR01000023.1_pt1 | contig 55568 bp, 49 predicted proteins | sample 1645091 | NCBI WGS metagenome assembly OMCR01 (sample SAMEA103958141, study PRJEB25191) | human gut metagenome | biome: human-associated habitat [ENVO:00009003]; feature: intestine environment [ENVO:2100002]; material: feces | place: Germany | collected 2013/2015 | reverse complement strand
GGATTTCGTTAGGAATCTTTAAGTTTTTCATCAAAGACTGCTGCAATGTGGGTTACAGTCTCGCCCATCTATGCTTGCATACAAATGGAAGTTGCCTTTGTAAGCCTGCTCTATGCGAACATCAGTACAACTTTTGCCATCTATCTCAAAAGAAGCAGAACTGTTGTCTTTATCCTCCAACCCCCATGATACGAGATGAGTATTTATCGCTGATTCTATGGAACTGATCCACCTGTCTTGAACGGCATACCGCTTGGCTATGTCACGGAATTGCCGCAGAGAATCAGCTACTTCCCTGATGATTGCATCAGCACGCCGAATGCCATTGTCCTTGGCAAACAGAATGGCATCATCGTAAGAAATATGATGCAGCTTAGACCTTACATACATACAATGACCCGTATTGGGTAAATAGCCTCCTGTATCTATAATATAAGTGAGGTCATAGGCTGGCGACAAACGCCAAAGACCCGCCTCGTCCATCACAAAAGAGAAATTCTTTGTATGGTCATCCGTATTGTTGGAAAGTACATTGAACACAAGTCTTCGAAATACTTCCTGGCAATCAGTCTCCGGCAAATGTAATTTTCTGCAGACTGCCACAAGTCCTTCATAACTATCGGTTTCTGGAGAAATCGCAGCAAGGGTCTGCATATGCAATTTCCGCTCACCATCACGGTCGAAACGCTTCGTTATAAAATTCCTGTTTCCATCAATCTCATATAGTCTGGATGGCATCATATCTATTCCCGACTTGATGGCCATCTCGTAATAGGTCATCTCTATCTCGGCAGAACTATATTTCGTATCGCCAAATTTCAATATATAGTAATCATAATCCTGCAGCCCAGCCACTTGACCGCTTCGTATCTCCCCCGTAGTTTTATTGATGGCAATGATAGCCTTAGGCTGGCGTCCACCAGCCGATGTTCCCACCGTAAGCAAGGACTGCATAGTGATAGATTCCTCTGGCATGATATGGGCATTTTCACGCTCGATGAAAATGCGCTCAGCCAAGTCTGCCAACGACTTGACATCTATCTTTTCTGCCTTATCCGTCTTTGCTACCTCTGGTAAGAATTCCAATGCACCCATACCTCGCTTACCGATAAAGGATAGTTTATCCAACGGAGTTATATCAGCATTAGGAATATGATTTTGAATTCGCCAAAGTTCGAAAAGCTGATTACCCCAAGCATCCGGCAACAAATCTGCCAAAAATGCAGGAAGTTTTTGGTACATTTTGGCATCCTCTCCCCACACGGGTGTCATTGCACGAATACCACGCACAGGGGCTTGAAGAGGAGAAACATCAATTCCCTTCTTCAAAAACTCTGGATTATATATAAAGTACGATAGCCTACGGTGTTCGTCCCATGCCAAGCGACCGATTTCCTCGTCCCAAAGTATTACTCTTAACGTATTTACCATAACCAGTTATTATTTAGTATGACGTATTCTCTGTGCCCTTTTCTCATCCCTTCTCATCAGATAAGGTGAAGGGGGTAGTTCTGGAAGCACATCATTTATGGCATCAATCTGCCCCACCACCTTCAGCAAGAGAAGAAAAGTGGCAAGCGAAAGATTGCCCGCTGTTCCATTCTCAAACTTGTGGATGGTGGTCAAACCAAGCCCCGTAAGCTTGGCTACCTCTTTCTGGGTGAGATTGCATCTCATTCTATATTCCTTGAATCTCACTCCCAGCAAACGTACTAACTCCGGAGTAGAATATTCATATAAATCTGCCATAATCTTTCATTTATTTATCTATCATTATAATGATATTTATCCATTATATCAGCCTTTATCTTCAATATACTGATATTTACGGATGCAAATATAACAAAAAGAAATGAGACAGACAAACTTTCAAGAGTTTTTTTCTAACTTTCTGTATTTTTCAGGAAAATGATGCGAGGAGCCGCTTACAAATGACGCAGATTCACCCATTCCTTTACACTCGCACATAAACATTTTTTCTTTAAAAAAGTCTCAAAGTATCATTGTTCGCTTGTATATTGCTGATACATAATGGTTTACAAAATGTTACTTTTTAAATATGTTTACAAAGAAGCATCATAGAAGTATCATGATTTCCATAGAAGTATCATCAAATCACCATAAAGCATTGTACAAAAACACAAAAATATAGTCAACTAAATATAGGAAACTACAATCGCTTGCTCAAATAAATTGCCCAAAAATCACCCCATAAAATGGGCACTCGATGCCCACCGTACGGGCAATGAGAGCCCATCACTTGGTCTGTCGATGCCCATCACATGGTCCCTGAGTGACCGTGTGACGGGCACTCAGGGACCAGCCAATGTGCTTATTCCTAACTTCAGTTGTCTGTCTTCCATCTTATTCCTGGTTAATATAAACATACTTTATAAACTAAAAAGGAAGACACTATCAATTATATAAAACGGAAATACTAGACATTTCTTAGTTTTTACTCCTGTTTTTCTAGACATAAATCCTCCCAAAAAGGCTTTCTTGTAAGCGACTTACCTGAATTTTATGATACTTCTATGGAATTCATGATACTTCCATGATACTTTTTGGTAAACATATTCGGAAGTCTCACCTTATAAGCCTTTATGTATCAACAATATGCCAGATATCAATGATACTTTGATACTTTTTCGAGAAAAAACATTTATGTGCGCGAAAGAAAAGGAAAGAAGGAAGCAGGGATTATACAAGACAAAAAGCAGCAATGGGCTATTACTCCATTGCTGCTTATTTTATATTATTGTACAATCTTGAAGCGGATACGCAAAGAATGCGCATTCTCATCCCAATTGGTACCAAGCAATACGAACTTGCCAATCTGAGCTGTTGAGCGGACATGCTTGCCAATACATGGACAAACATCATAATCGCCGATACGAACCAGACGCAAGGTTTCACTAGCATCATCAGGCAAACGATCGAGTTTCACCTCTGCTGGAATGTGGTCGCGATCCACAAACTCGTAAGTCACAGGCATATCAAGCTCTATCAAGCGATTCATCTCCGTCTCAATCTCCTTCTCCTCCTGGCGGGTAGGCTTGTGATCGACTACGAAGGTCATCTTACTCTTCTTGCGCTCAATATGTGCATTTCGGCTGCGCTCACAGCCAAACAGGCGAACCATCAACTGATTGAGCAGATGCTCAGCCGTATGAGCAGGAGGGAATTCCTCCTTATGATGCTCATTCAATATGATATCACTTTCCTCCATCTTGACATTGAATTTATAGATTCTTACTCCGTTAGCATCCATTGATATCGGGAATACGCCATCCCTCTTCAACTCTACCTTCTTCTTGCCTCCCGAGAATAATTCAGTTACCAGAACCTCCTCTTCCGTAATCTGGAAGAAATCGAAAGCATGTCCAGGGATGCATACCTGCAGCTGGCGAGCCTCCTGGGCAAAGTTGAGCACGATGAGCATCACCTCATTATCCTTCTTGCGAAGAAAGGCAAAATTGGTACGTGGATCAAAGCCATCTGAACCCGGATTCACATACATCAGGTCGAAGGTATCACCTTCGCGAAGCGCCTTCTCCTCATTGGCAAGACGGAGAAGCTGGCGATAGGTAGCAGCCAGATATTTCTGCTCTGCAGTATATGCTTCCTCCTCACCTTCCTGATAAGCATGGGTCAGGGTCTCCGGACCCCAGTAGTCGAATATCGTAGTACGGCCATCTCTGCCGCTGAATCCTTCCTTGTCCATACCCTTCTCGCCAAACTCCTGCCCGCTGTAGAGCATGAAAGGATTCTTCTGGAAGAAGAGACTCATGGCTGCTGCAGGAATCGCCTTCATGGCGCTACCGCAGAAGAAGTCGCTGGCTATGCGCTGCTCATCATGGTTCTCCAGGAAGTAGAGCATGTGATCGCGGATGTCATCCACCACCTGCCACTCGTGAGTGATACTGGCTGCCGGACGCTCACCACGAATCACACTGCGAAGACAATCATACATACCCACCTTATCGTAGAGATAATCGAATCCCGCCTTCACATAGTTGCGATACTGGTTAGGATCATACACCTCACCGATAACAATGATATGAGGAAACTTGGACTTCAGAATCGCCGTAGCGTATGACCAGAATGCCGTAGGCACCATCTCTGCCATGTCGCAGCGGAATCCATCCACACCCTTGCTTGCCCAGTAGAGCAGAATATCCGTCATCTTACCCCAGGTGCTTGGCACCGGCTCGTAGTGATAGCTTCTGCCACCTGCATCGCAGTAATCCACACCATAGTTGAGCTTCACGGTCTCATACCAGTCGTTGCAACCCGGGCGGTTGTCGAAACGGTCATTTCCCGTAGCTCTTGCCGGACTCTCCTCGTATGGCTCATAGATTTTGGCATCCTTGGCATTATAAGCCTTGAACTCCGGTTTAGAGTAGCGAACTTCATTCAGGTCGAGATCGCCCCATGTATAATAGAAATTATTCTTCGTAGAGAAGTGCATATTGGCATCATCATCTTCTCCCAGATCCCGTACACCTGCCGGTTTGCAGATGGAATGATACTCACGAGCCACATGGTTCGGCACAAAGTCCATGATGACCTTCATGCCAGCCTTATGCGTACGCTCGATAAGACTCTCCCACTCCTTCATTCTCAGGCTGACATTCACGGCCAGATCAGGGTCGATGTCATAATAGTCGGTAATGGCGTATGGCGATCCAGCCTTGCCCTTTACTACCTCAGCATGCTGGGTAGGAATACCGTAAGATGAGTAGTTTGTCTGTGTGGCGTGACGAATCACACCTGTAAACCAGATATGAGTGAAACCCATGTCATGAATACGGGCCAACACCTCATCATTAAAGTTATTAAGCTTTCCGCAACCGTTTTCTTCAATGCTGCCATTCTCCTTACGGGTGGTATTCCTGTTACCAAACAATCGGGGGAGAACCTGGTAAATAACTATTTTTTCCTTCATTTAGCGGTCGTTACTTAAATGATAAAACGTTTTATCCTCCCGGCAACGCCTTTGCCGGAAAGATAAAACGCATGATAATTCTGATAGATGATTATGCAATACCGTGATTACCTACAGTCTTGTCGATGCGGCCAATCATACCCTGCAAAGCCTTGCCAGGACCACACTCTGTGAAATCGTCAGCACCATCAGCAATCATAGCCTGAACAGAAGCTGTCCAGCGTACTGAACTTGTGAGCTGAGCAATGAGGTTCTGCTGAATCTCAGCTGGATCTGTATGAGGCTTGCCATCTACATTCTGATAAACAGGGCACTTAGGAGCTGAGAAAGCAGTCTTCTCGATAGCTGCCTGAAGTTCGTCCTTTGCTGGCTGCATCAATGGAGAGTGGAAAGCACCACCTACCTTCAATGGCAGGGCACGCTTGGCACCGGCAGCCTTCAACTGCTCGCAGGCAGCATTGATAGCATCAACATTACCAGAGATAACGAGCTGACCAGGGCAGTTGTAGTTGGCAGCAACTACAACGTTGCCCTCTGTGCTAACCTGAGCGCAGATTTCCTCAACCTTCTCATCAGGCAAACCGATGATGGCAGCCATAATTCCAGGATTAGCCTCGCAGGCCTTCTGCATAGCGTTGGCACGTGCAGCCACCAGCTTCAAACCATCCTCGAAGGCCATAGCACCTGCAGCTACCAAGGCTGAGAACTCACCGAGAGAGTGACCAGCTACCATAGCAGGCTGGAACTCATCGCCCAGGCAAAGAGCAGAGATAACAGAGTGGAGGAATACTGCAGGCTGGGTAACCTTGGTTTCCTTCAACTGCTCGTCTGTACCAGCGAACATGATATCAGTAATCTTAAAGCCGAGAATTTCATCAGCCTTATCGAAAAGTTCTTTTGCCAATGCGTTGTTGTCGTAGAGGTCCTTACCCATACCTACGAACTGAGAACCCTGACCAGGGAAAACAAATGCTTTCATTTTTATCTATTTTAAAAATTTATTATTAATAATTTCTTCTTTATAAGCGAATTCCATGAATTCGGCTGCAAAGATACAATATTTTTCTGAGAATCGGGAGAGAATAAGCTAAAATAAAGTTATATATGTACTAAATTACCACTCTATTATACGATTTTACCCTGATATCGGAATACAGAAACAAAAAATCCCTAATGCCTTTCGGCAAAAGGGATCTTTATATTAATTTGCTTTACAGTGCGAAAATTTTCGTACTTGTGTCGATTTGAGATTATATTATTGAGGATTACTCAGCTGCTGGAGCCTCTTCCTCTGCTACAGCCTCAGCTGCAACCTCCTCAGCAGCAGGAGCTGCAACAGGAGCGTTCTCAGCAACAACGTTAACTGGAACCTTAACCTCAACCTCCTTGTGATAGTGTACAGTAGCCTCGTACTCGCCTACCTTCTTAGCATCCTTCATAGTGATGATCTTGCGATCAACCTCGATGCCCTTCTTAGCGAGCTCCTCAGCAACAGTTGCAGCATTAACTGAACCGTAGAGCTGACCAGTAGCACTAACCTTAGCAGCAATAGTAAGAACGATGCCATTGAGAGCCTCGCCCTTCTTAACAGCCTCAGCCTTGATAGCCTCAAGCTTGTGAGCCTGCTGCTTCAAATCCTCAGCCAACTGCTTCTTAGCAGATGGAGAAGCGATAACAGCCTTACCTGTAGGGATAAGGAAGTTACGACCATAACCACTCTTTACATTTACGATATCGTTCTTGTATCCAAGACCGATAATATCTTGCTTCAAAATAATTTCCATTCTTCTTCTCCTCCTTAAATTACTTCATCAAATCGGTTACGTAAGGAAGCAAAGCGATCTGGCGAGCACGCTTAACAGCCTGTGCCACGCGGCGCTGATACTTCAAAGATGTACCTGTGATACGACGTGGAAGGATCTTACCCTGCTCGTTCAAGAACTTCTTCAAGAACTCTGGGTCCTTATAGTCGATGTACTTAATACCGCTCTTCTTGAAACGGCAATACTTCTTCTTCTTTGTGTCGATAGAAGGAGCGGTCAAATAACGGATTTCTGATTTCTGATCTGCCATGATTAAGCCTCCTCTTTTTTACCAAGCTTTGCACGACGCTTCTCTGCGTAAGCGGCAGCATACTTGTCAAGTTTAACAGTCATGTAACGAATTACTTTCTCGTCGCGGCGATAAGCTGTTTCGAGCTTAGCGATAACAGTTGGCTCAGCCTTGAACTCAACCAAGCTGTAAAAGCCTGATGTCTTCTTCTCGATGTTGTAAGCCAACTTCTTCAAACCCCAAGCCTCTTTGTTCAGAATCTCAGCACCATTATCGGTGAGTACCTTCTCGAACTTAGCGACCGTTTCCTTCATCTGTTCATCAGACAAAACGGGAGTCAAAATGAAAACGGTTTCGTATTGATTCATACTACTTTTGTAAATAATTAAAAAATTAATATTAAAATTCTCTTGCAAAACATAGAAATGTGCGCGTAAACACACACCTTTTCACGAATTGCGGTGCAAAATTACAACTTTTTCTTGAATTAACCAAATATTTTTTGTACTTTTGCAGAAAATAATTGTTAATTGCAAGAAAATATGGATAAAAGACTCAAAAAATCGCTCCATACCCTCCCTTCCATGGGTATGACCTTCATCGTTTTGGGCGTTCTGCTGCTTGCGGCAAGCTTCGCCTTTGCCATCAAGAACAACATCATGCTGTTTGCAGGTCTGTTCTTCATCCTGGCTGGCATTGCCGGATTTGTCTATTCGCTGAAGAAGGGATAAGAAACGGAACCTGGACATGATGTTTCAGATAAGACGATTCAGAAATGAAAGAAAAAAAGGGATAGGTTTTCTGCAAACTTATCCCTTTTCTCTTTTTCCATAGATAGCTTTCTACTGCTTTATACAGTTTACAGCTTTTCTGTCAATCCATATTCCTAATCCATATCCGGAACGATGAGCTTGTAGCCCTTACCATGGATATTGATAATCTCAATCTGCGGATCTTCCTTCAGATGCTTGCGGAGCTTGGTGATATACACATCCATTGAGCGCGCATTGAAGTAGTTGTCGTCGATCCAGATGCTCTTCAATGCGAAATCACGCTGAAGAATCTCGTTGGCATGAGCACAGAGAAGAGCAAGAAGCTCATTCTCCTTAGTAGTAAGCTTGGTCTGCTCATCACCGATGGTAAGCAGCTGCTTCTGTGTATCGAAGGTAAACTTACCGATGTGGTACATGGTAGATTCCTTGGTCTTCTTGCCACGTACACGGCGAAGGATAGCCTCTACACGGAACACCAGCTCCTCCATAGAGAAAGGCTTGGTGATATAATCGTCAGCACCTATCTTGAAGCCTTCCAGAATATCCTCCTTCAAAGTCTTGGCAGTAAGGAATACGATTGGCAGATCTGCCGTCTGCTGGCGAATCTCCTGAGCCAGGGTAAAGCCATCCTTCTTTGGCATCATCACATCGAGTACGGCAATATCATACTTGTTCTTGGTGAACTCCTTGAAGCCAGCCTCACCGTCAGGGCACAATGTTGTAGCAAAGCCCTTGGTCTGCAGATACTCACGAAGCAACATACCCAAATTCTCATCATCCTCGCAAAGCAGGATTTTTACTGTCTCTTCCATATTCTTATTATTTTTACTTGTTAATATTCTATTTATCATTGTCTTTTAATCATGTATCACCGGCAGCTTGATGGTAAAGGTAGTACCCTTGCCCAATTCGCTGTCAACCTTGATTTCTCCACCATGCAATTCCACGATTTTCCTCACATAGGCGAGACCGAGACCGAAGCCCTTCACATCATGCACATTGCCCGTATGTACGCGGTAGAACTTGTCGAAGATCTTCTTCAGGTTCTCCTTCTTCATACCCAAGCCCGTATCATTGATAGAGAGATACAGATGATGTTCATCATTCCATGTCTTCATCGTGATAAACAGAGGCTCTTCGGGTTTACGATACTTCACGGCATTGTCCATCAGATTGAAAATCACATTCTGGAAATGAACCTCATCCACATAGAGCGTAGAGTCTATCGCCTCGATATCCACATATATCTTTCCACCCGTATGTTCTACCCGGAGTGAGAAGGAATGAGCCGCATTTTCAACGATTTCATTCAGATCGAGCTCCTTCTTCTTGAACACCGCCTTCTTGCGGTCGAACATACTCATCTGCAACACCTTTTCTACCAGGAAACGGAGTCGCTTCGATTCATCATCTATCACACCACCCAGATGCTTCTGCATCTGCTCGCTCTTGGAAACCGATGGGTCGTTAAGCATCTGTGCCGCCAGACTGATGCTGGCAATAGGCGTCTTCAACTCATGGGTCATATTGTTGATGAAGTCATTCTTAATCTCCGTATATCGCTTCTGTCGGAAGATGACCACGATGGTGAAAATAAAGGTGATGAGCAATACCAGCGTAAAGATGACACTAGGAATCATGAAGCGCACACTGGAGAAGATGTAGCTGTTCATATCTGGGAAGTGAACCTTTACAACTCCCATCTTCGACTGCGGGTCGTTGCGGAAGAGTACCTGCGAATAGCTGTATTCCTCACCCTCGTCGGTATAATCCGGACAACGGTACACCTCCCTGCCATCCTGGGTTGTTACCGTAAAGTGATAAGGGATATTGATTCCATTGTTCATCATCTCTGCCTTGAGATCCTGATCCAACTGCTTGAAGTTGATTCGTTCCTTCAACGGTTTATCGGATGCCGAGTAGAGAATGGAATAAACCACTTCGTCGAGCAACGCTTTCTGATACACATAGCGATTCTTTACAATCTCCTGCAAGGACTTCTGAGTCTCATTAAGCGAGTTCTTGTCGCTGCGCAGAATCATCGCCTTCGGCTTGTTGGCAGGATTGGTTGCAATGGTCTTCAACTCGAAGGATGAATAGACCGTACCATCCTTGCCTACCACAGAATACTGATGAGAGTGCTGGATAGTTCCATCCAGCTGACCGCTGCGGGTTCCCACAGAATCCTTCTTACTAGCCTTGCGTTCTGTCTCATTGACATCCTTTTCAAGATAGCGCAAAGTTTCATTCAGCTCCAAGTTTCTTGAAGCTTGATATAGGGCTCTGTTGACCGACTCGTCAAACTGTTCCTTCTTCATGTTCACCATCTCCTGGATGTAACTGAGCTGCAGAAAGAGCAGCGCAAGGAACGAAAAGCCCATAATAATGGCTATGGTCCAAATCGTTTTCTTTTTCATAGGGGCAAAGATAGGAAATTTCTTAATTGGTTAACACAAAACAGTTAATTATTTCATTTCAATTTGCTCAAATTAACAAAAATAAATGGTTATAATTGCATATATAAAAATAAAAGAGAGCCGACATATCACATGCAGGCTCCCCATTGGTCATATCAACATAAAATTTTAATTTATATAAGAGAGATAATTCGAAGTTATATTTCAAACAACAATTTTATCATAAAGATGAAATATCTTTTTTACTCTATTCTGCCTCCTTAGCCAGTTCTGCCTCATGATCGGCAATTAGCTTGCTCTGGATATCGGTAGGAACCAACTCGTAGCTGGCAAACTTGGTGGTGAACGAAGCACGACCACCGGTAAGCGAGCTGAGGGAGATAGAATAGTTGGCAAGCTCCTTGAGTGGAATCTTGGCACTCAACTTCTGGTAACCAGCCTCAGAATCCATACCCATGATAAGGGCACGGCGTCCCTGAAGATCACTCATCACATCACCCATATAGTCGGCTGGCACGTAAACCTCCAGATCATAGATAGGCTCCAGAATCTTTGGACCTGCCTGCTTGAAGGCATCGCTGAAAGCACGGCGGGCAGCCAGCATAAATGACAACTCATTGCTATCTACCGGGTGCATCTTTCCATCATACACGATAACGCGGACATCGCGGGCGTAAGAACCTGTCAGAGGTCCATGCTCCATACAATCCATGATACCCTTCAGGATAGCCGGCATGAAACGGGCATCGATAGCTCCACCAACTACAGAGTTGAGGAATACCAACTTGCCACCCCACTCCAGCGAAACTTCTTCGCGGCTCTTGATGTTCATCTTGAACTCCTGACCGTTGAAGGTGAATGATGTCGGATCTGGCATACCCTCTGCGTATGGCTCAACGATGAGGTGAACCTCACCAAACTGACCAGCACCACCACTCTGCTTCTTATGACGATAGTCGGCACGAGCCTTCTTGGTAATGGTCTCACGATATGGGATGCGAGGCTCCTCGAAGACTACATTAAGCTTTTCGTTGTTCTCCAGACGCCACTTCAATGTACGGAGGTGGAACTCACCCTGGCCTCGTACGATCACCTGGCGCAACTCCTTGCTCTGATCCACAACCCATGTAGGGTCTTCCTGGCGCATCTTGAGAAGAGCAGCCATCAGCTTCTCTGTATCCTGGGCATTGACAGCCTTGATGGCACGAGAGTACTTAGGATTAGGATACTTGATGAAATCGAAGCGCCACTCAGCACCCTTTCCATTCAAGGTATTGCCCGTCTTCACGTCCTTCATCTTCACGGTACAACCGATATCACCGGCATTCAACTGATCTACAGGCACACGGTTGGCACCCGCACAGGCATAAATCTGTCCGATACGCTCCTTGGAACCACGGTCAGAATTGGTCAGGTCGTCACCACTCTTGATAGAACCACTCATCACCTTGAAGTAACTTACCTCACCGATATGTGGTTCCAAGCCTGTCTTGAAGAAGTAAACACTCTCAGGACCATTGGTATCAGGAGTAATTTCCTCACCACGGGTATTATGCACCTTAGGCATCTCGCTTACGAAAGGAACAACGTTGCCCAAGAACTCCATCAGGCGGTGAACGCCCATAGACTTGCCTGCGCAAACGCAGAATACAGGGAAGATGCTGCGAGTTACCAATCCCTTGCGGATACCCTCACGAAGTTCATCCTCCGTCAAGCTTTCACTCTCGAAGAATTTCTCCATCAAGCCCTCGTCGTTTTCGGCAGCAGCCTCAACGAGTGCAGCATGAAGTTCCATTGCCTTGTCCATTTCCTCCTCAGGAATATCCTCGATGATAGGAGCACCGCCTTCTGGTTTCCAGGAATATTTTTTCATCAATAACACGTCAATGAGAGCATTGAAACCAGAACCTGTCTCGATAGGATATTGTATCTGCACACACTTGGAACCATAAATGTCCTTCATGGTAGCAATGAGGTTGTCGAAATCGCACTTGTCTGAGTCAAGCTGGTTAACGAGGAAAATAACAGGCTTGTTCAACTTCTCTGTATAACGGAAGTTGTTCTGGGTGCCTACCTCTGGACCATACTGACCATTGATAAGGATGACTGCCTGATCGGTAACGTTGAGTGATGTAATGGCACCACCTACGAAATCGTCGCTACCAGGGCAATCTATAATATTAAGCTTCTTATTGTTCCACTCCACATGAAAAACGGTAGGGAACACTGAGTAGCCATACTCCAACTCTACTGGGAAGTAGTCGCTCACCGTATTCTTCGCTTCTACAGAGCCTCTACGCTTGATAACGCCTGCTTCAAATAACATACTCTCGGCAAGTGTAGTCTTGCCGCTACCCGCACTGCCCAGCAATGCAATGTTTTTAATCTCATTAGTCTGATATACTCTCATGACGCTTATAGATTTTTAAGGGTTATACTTAAAATTGCTAGTTATTCGACAGTCCAATCATACGATTTTTCTGTTTCGTGCTACTAAATTACACATTTTTCGGCAATCCTGCAAATTTTTTCACAAAAAACTTGCTCTAAATTAAATTATATTAGTAATTTTGCATCTTGTTAAGACATACTTCTAGGCTTATACCTTATTATATATAGAAAAAGATAAGACTAAAGCCAGAAATGCCGATTAGGAATTCAGACTTTAAAAAACATGGCAGGACTATACATACATATCCCATTCTGTGAGAGCCGCTGCATCTACTGCGGTTTCTACAGCACCACATCCCTCAGCATGCGGGATGATTACGTTGATGCTCTGTGCAAGGAAATGAAGATGCGCCCCTTCAAAACGGCAACTGATTACGATTACAGTTTAAAAACCATCTACCTGGGGGGTGGAACTCCCAGCCAGCTTACCCACGATCAGCTCATCCACCTTTTCGAAGGTATCAAGGAGGCTTATTTCCCTCCAAACCATCCGGAAGAAGAATTCTCAAAAATGGAAATTACGATGGAATGCAACCCCGATGATGTCTCAGAAGAATTCTGCAAGACTCTCCTGCAGCTGCCCGTAAACAGGGTAAGCATGGGAGCACAGACTTTTTCAGACCATCGCCTGGGCTTCCTTCACCGCCGCCACAAGGCTGCAGATGTCAAGGCTGCCATCAAAAGGTTGCGTGGCATTGACATCCACAACATCAGCATCGACCTGATGTTCGGATTTTCTGGCGAAACTCTGGAAGACTGGAAAAAAGACATTGATGAAGCTATCAAACTGGGGGTAGAACACGTTTCTGCCTACAGCTTGATGTACGAAGAAGGAACGACTCTCTACAGAATGCAGGAACAGGGAAAGATAGAGGAAATCGATGAGGAAACCAGCCGACAGATGTATGAGCTACTCATCACCCAACTCACCTCTGCCGGATACGAGCACTACGAAATAAGCAACTTTGCCAAGCCAGGCTACCGATCACGCCACAACAGCAGCTATTGGCATGAAGTGCCCTATATCGGAATAGGTGCAGCCGCCCACTCCTACAGACGAAAGACTAAAAGAGGTGAAGAAAACAAGATTGAAGCCACCAGAAGCTGGAATGTGGACAACATCAGAGAATACATCGCTTCCATCCAAAAGGGAGAATTGCCTAGTGAAAGCGAATCTCTGGATCTTTCTACTAGATACAATGACCTTATTACCACGGCATTACGGACAAGCGACGGTATTGATTTAGAAAAAATGGGAAAAGAGTTTGGTGACCAATTAGCTTCTCAGATGATGCAGGAAGCAGAGAAGCATATTCATAGAGGACTCATGAAGATAAGCAACGGGAAGCTATCACTTACCCATCAAGGTCTTTATATATCAGATGACATCATGAGCGACTTTATGATCGTATAAAATATATGATGGCATAAGACCACATAATCGCATAAAAAATGGAGCCTTAATTCCAAGGCTCCATTTTATCCAGACCATATTTCTTATATCTTTCGTAGTAATACTGTTTAATTTGATCAATTGCCTGAATGGTTGACTTCTTTTTCTGAAAAAAAGGCTTTACCATCTGCAAAAAAACAAACAGTACTACCACTATCAATAAAATAATGGCCCAAGACAGCACCTCACTCTTCAGATTGACATGAGGTTGAATGAGAATACCTGCAGCCACGGGAAGGATATAACACACCCAATCCATAGGCGTATCTAATTTCGTTGATTCCAGGTATTCCTGCCGCAGGTTGCCAGGAGCATTCAAAAGCATTCTCTTGCTGTGTGCGCTCCAATACTCTTCAAATTCTTTTTCCATTAACTTTTATTACTCCTCTTATTTAGGTACCAGTCTAATAGGCTATCTACAGACATCACCTATTCTCTTATACTCTTATTTATTATAACAATTTACTATTGTAGTCTTGCATTTCATGCAATTCGTCGACAAAGATACTACATTTATCTGTAATCCGCAAATATTTATCTCCAAACATTATTTTCTTAACTATATTTTACTAAAATATTTTTTTTAAAGCCGTTTTTAAAACAAGACACGCTATTTAGTATCGAAAAAAAGACTACAGCCAAAAAGAAAAGCATATTCCCCCTGTACACACCAAATAAAAGGGCAATACTCATAGAAGCATTGCCCTTTTTAAATACTATGTATTTATTATTTGATGTATTTTTTATCTCTCACCCAATGGAGTATAATCCAACTCACCCAGAATATTCTTGTAAGCAGGACGAATAATGCGGCGACCCTCGAAGTTGAGTTCTTCGATGCGATGGGCAGTCCAACCCACGATACGGGCCATAGCAAAGATAGGAGTATAAATCTCCTGAGGAAGACCAATCATCTCATAGATGAAACCACTATAGAAGTCGAGGTTGGCACAGGCAGGCTTGCTGCCGCCACGATGTTCCTGCAGGCACTTGATACCCTCCTGCTCGATAAGCTTCAGGAAGTTGTACTCATCCTCTCTACCCTTCTCCTTGGCAAGCTCGCCAGCCAGTCGCTTCAACTCTACGGCACGAGGATCGCTCAAGGTATAAACCGCATGGCCGATACCATAGATAAGACCCGTCTTATCATAAGCCTCCTTGTTGAGCATACGCTTCAGGTAGATATCGAGTTCGTTGATATTGGTCCAATCCTTGATAGCCTCCTTCAGATGATGGAACATATTGATAACCTTGATGTTGGCACCACCATGAAGAGGACCCTTCAAGCTACCGATACCGGCAGCGATGGAGCTGTAGGTATCCGTGCGGGTAGAAGAAGTAACACGCACCGTAAAGGTAGAGTTGTTACCACCACCATGCTCTGCCTGGATGATGAGGAGCAGATCGAGCATACGCGCATCCAACTCTGAGTAGTTCTCGTGCTTCATCATATAGAGGAAGTTCTCTGCGATAGAGAGATTCTCGCGTGGATGGCGAATGTGCAAGCTTCTGCCCTGTACAGAGTGACGATAAATGTTGTATGCATAGGCGATGATGGTTGGGAACTTCGCAATCAGTTCCACACTCTGACGCATCAGGTTGTCGCGGCTGATATCGTCAGGGTTCGGATCGAAGGTGTACATTTCGAGCACGCAACGAGCCAGGATGTTCATGATGTTAGAACCCTCCAGCTCGATGATGTGAGTAATGGTACGGTGGTCGAGCGGCATGTTGTCGTTCAGGAGTTCCTTGAAAGCCTCCAGCTCCTCCTTATCCGGCAGCTGACCGGAAAGGAGCAGGAAGGCAACCTCCTCAAATCCGAATCGCTTCTCCTTCAGAAGAGGAGTAACGAGATCGTCAAGCTCGTAGCCACGATAATAGAGCTTACCCTCGGTAGGCTTCAGCTTGCCATTCTCATCGCGCTCGTAACCCACAACGTTACCGATGTTGGTCAATCCTACCAGCACACCAGAGCCATCCTCATTACGAAGTCCACGCTTTACGTTGAACTTGGAGAATGCATCCTTATCTATCTTGCATGAGTTCTTTACCTCATCGCTTAATTTATATATCAAATATTCTTTATTCATAACTGTTACTTCTTTGCTGCAAAGTTCAATGCAGAACCAGCCTTGAACCATGCAATCTGTGTATCATTATAAGTATGCTCTACCTCGAAACTATCCTCAGAACCATCCTTATGCTTCAAGATGACTGTGAGTTTAGAACCTGGAGCTAACTCCTTCAAACCGGTGAGTGAGATGCGGTCGTCTTCCTGTACCTTATTATAATCATCCTTATTGCAGAATGTAAGGGCGAGCATACCCTGCTTCTTAAGGTTGGTTTCGTGGATACGGGCGAAACTCTTGGCAAGAATCACCTTCACGTTCAGGAAACGAGGCTCCATGGCTGCATGCTCACGAGATGAGCCTTCACCGTAGTTATCCTCAGCCACCACGATGCTGCTGATGCCCTGCGCCTTGTAAGCCTTGGCTGCGGTAGAAACCTCCACATACTTGCCATCCAACTGGTTCTTCACCTTGTTGCTCTCGCCATTGAAGGCGTTGACGGCACCCATCAGCAGGTTATCAGAGATATTCTGAAGATGTCCGCGGAACTTCAACCATGGACCAGCCATTGAGATATGGTCGGTGGTACACTTGCCCTCGGTCTTGATGAGGAGAGGCATATCTACCAGGTCCTTTCCATCCCAAGGAGCGAATGGAGCCAATTTCTGCAGGCGGTTGCTATCTGGAGCAATTACCACCTCAATGTTAGCATTTGCTTCGCTAGGAGCGATGAAGCCCTTGTCTTCTACGGCAAATCCCTTAGGAGGGAAGGTGAAACCAGCAGGCGCATCGAGCTTCACGCTGTTGCCATCCTTATCAGATAAGGTATCGGTGGCAGGATTGAAATCCAGGCGGCCGGCAATGGTGAGTGCCACGGTGAGCTCAGGGCTACCGATGAAGGCAAATGTATTAGGGTTGCCATCAGCACGACGGCGGAAGTTTCTATTGAAAGAGGTGACGATGGCATTCTTGCGGGTGTTATCGTCGGTATGACGCTTCCACTGTCCGATGCAAGGACCGCAGGCATTGGTCATGATCAAGGCTCCAATCTTCTTGAAGTCATCGAGGATGCTATCACGCTCGGCAGTATAGCGAATCTGCTCAGAACCAGGGTTGATGATGAGCTGCCCCTTTACCTGGATGCCCTTCTCGTAAGCCTGGCGTGCCACACTTGCCGCACGGGCCAAATCCTGATAGGAAGAGTTGGTACAGCTACCTACCAATCCTACTTCTACTACCATAGGATAATCGTTGGCAGGCCCCTTCGCCTTCATGTGAGAGATAGGGGTTGCCGCATCTGGAGTAAACGGACCATTGAGATGTGGCTCCACCTTAGAGAGGTCGATTTCTACAATCTGGTCGTAGAAGGCAGATGGATTGGCAAGCACCTCATCATCAGCACGAAGCTCGGCTGCATTCTTCTGGGCAAGGGAAGCAATCTCCTCACGACCCGTCTTGCGGAGATATTCGCTGGCATTCTGGTCAAATGGGAAGATGGAGCAGGTAGCACCCAGCTCTGCACCCATGTTACAGATGGTAGCCTTACCCGTGGTAGAGATGCCGTCGAGGCCATCGCCAAAGTATTCGAGGATGGCATTGGTACCACCCTTCACAGTGAGAATGCCCAAGATTTCGAGAATCACATCCTTTGGAGTAGCCCAGCCAGAGAGCTTACCCGTGAGATGCACACCGATGAGGCGAGGCATCTTGAGTTCCCAAGGCTGACCAGTGAGCACATCCACGGCATCGGCACCACCAACGCCCACGGCTACCATACCGAGACCGCCGGCATTTGGAGTATGGGAATCTGTACCCACCATCATACCGCCTGGGAAGGCATAGTTCTCGAGTACCACCTGGTGGATGATACCAGCTCCTGGTCCCCAGAACCCGATGTGATATTTCTGAGATACCGACTTCAAGAAATCATATACCTCCTTGTTGGTCTTACATGCTTCAGGAAGGTCTTGAGTAGCACCCACGTCTGCACGAATCAAGTGATCGCAATGTACTGAAGCAGGAACAGCCACTTTATCCTTACCTGCGTTCATAAACTGCAAGAGCGCCATCTGAGCGGTAGCATCCTGCATCGCCACGCGGTTAGGTCGGAAATCCACATATTCTATACCTCTTTTATATGGGCGCAACTCAGCAGGGTCGAAAAGATGCGCAAAAAGCACCTTCTCGGCATAAGTGAGAGGTCGTTTCACAGTAGCCTTAGCCTGTTTTACACTTTCCGAATACGAAGCATAAAAGCTTCTCAGCATTTCAATGTCCAGTATCATCTTATTCACTAATTATTTGATTAACTATACATTCGTGTGCGCACACCATACAACAGCATAATACGCACTACCGAACTTTTTTGTTTGCAAATATACGAATTTTTCTGCAAATAGTAGCACATTTTATTGAAAATTTATCATTTTGCTAGCATTTTTCTTGATTCTTGATGAATTTGTTGCATATTTATGCGTAAGAATGGTATTTTTCCACTATAAATAAAGAATTCAAAGTAAAAATACAAGAAAGGCAAGAAAACAATAGTAAAAGCATCAGAAAATAAGAAAACAATTGCAGAAGAAAAAGAAAAACGATAAAACATTTGGCGCTATACACATTATTTATTATCTTTGCAGATGTTATGAGAATAGACATTATTACAGTATTACCAGAGATGCTGGAGGGATTCTTCAATGAATCTATCCTGGCACGTGCGCAGAAGAAGGGCCTCGCAGAGATCCATCTCCACAACTTGCGCGACTATACATTAGATAAATGGAAACGAGTGGACGACTATCCATACGGAGGAAGCGCCGGAATGGTGATGCAATGCGAACCAATAGACCGATGCATCACTGCCCTGAAGGCAGAGCGTGACTACGATGACGTCATCTATGTATCTCCGGATGGCGAGACCTTCAACCAGAAGATAGCCAACGAAATGTCGCTGGGTGGAAACCTCATCATCCTCTGCGGTCACTACAAGGGAATCGATCAGCGCGTGCGCGATCATCTTATTACCAGAGAAATCAGCGTAGGTGATTATGTGCTCACGGGCGGCGAACTGGCAGCAGCTATTATTTCAGATGCGGTAATCCGCCTCGTACCAGGAGTCATCAGCGATGAACAAAGTGCCCTCTCCGACTGCTTCCAAGACGACATTCTGTCAGCTCCTATCTACACCCGTCCTTCAGACTACAAGGGTTGGAAGGTTCCTGAAATCCTGCTTAGCGGCAATGAAGCAAAAATCCGCCAGTGGGAGTTTGACCAGGCAATGGAACGAACCAAGCGATTAAGACCCGACTTGCTTAAAGAATAATAGGCTAAAGCCAATCTGCAGGATGGGCATATATAAAAAATAAGTATATATATTAAAGTTGAGCATATATATTAAAGGTGAGCATATATATAAGAATAGCCTGTTCTCAAAACACGAGTTTCTGTTTAGAGAACAGGCTACTTCATAAAGAGTATTCCATATCAGGAATCCATAATGAGAACTTCATTATAGGAATTTCTCACAAAACTTTTCTCCCAGCATAAATCCTTCTTCATAGAGACGTTCTAACTTATCCGTATCCTTTTCTATGCGCCCTACTTCCATTGGACGAATCGGACGGATACAAGTTATTTTGCCAGCAGCCTCCAAATCATCAATCAGTTGAATCTGCTCATTATAAACCTTATGCCGATGACTCAAGACCACTCGCAGGCGCGGATAGTTCTTATATAAATAAGGTAGCTTTCTATCTTTGCCAGTATCTCTCCAACCTTTGTTGCGGGTCAAGACAACCACATTGTGCTCATAACCTTTGTCTATAGCTCTCATCACGGGAATACTGTCTGCTATTCCACCATCGAGCATTGGGATACCATCCACATCCACGATTTTACTCACGTATGGCAAACTGCTGGAAGCACGCACAATATCAAGGGCACGCTGCCGATCATGATTTTCCGAAAGATACATAGGCTTGCCCGTAAGACAATTCGTGGTAACCATCTCGAATCGGTCGGCATATTTAAAATAGGTATCAAAATCGTAAGGAAGCAACAGATTCGGAAACTTATCGTAAAGCAACTCACGGTCGAAAATACACCCTTGCGTTACCAGATGTCGGATGCCGATATACTGATACCTCGCCAAATAATCGATATTTGAGATACGGGCACGACGCGGCTGGCGACTGATGTACGACATACCATTACATGCACCTGCCGACACCGCCACCGTATATGGGAAATAAACATCATGCTTCATAAAAGCATCAAGTACGCCACTGGTAAAGACGCCACGCATACCTCCACCTTCCAAGACCAAACCAGTTTTTTCCAAATTCAACTTCATAACCTTTATCCTTCCACTGTTTTTTGATTGCATTACACTAATCAACATTCATACTCTTACAGATTATCACTCTCTGCATTACTAACGATTTGCACTCTGAGAAAACTCATTTTCTTACATTTTGTCCCTCAATAAGAGCATTTTTATATTAATTATTTATAAATTCGCTAGTTTTTTCTATTTTTGATTGCAAAGATAATACATTTTTGCGAAATAATTGCTAACTTTGCAGCAAAATAAAGTAAAATTCTAAAAATATGTTTAGTAAGGACACTTATATCAGCCGCAGACAAGAGCTTAAGAAGCTCGTCAAAAGCGGCGTCATCATTCTTTTCGGAAACAACAATTCACCTTGTAATTTCCCTAATAACGGATATTACCCATTCCGCCAGGACTCAACATTCCTGTACTATTTCGGTTTGCAGCGAGACGGTTTGGTTGGTGTAATTGACATAGATAACGATATCGAAACTTTAATCGGTGATGATATCGACTTGGTAGATATTGTATGGTACGGAAGCGTAGATAGCGTCCACGATCTCGCAGAGCAGGTGGGCGTACATAATTCGGCACCAATGAAGAGCCTGAAGACCATCTGCAATGATGCTATGGCGAAGAAACGCAAGATTCACTTCTTGCCACCTTACCGCTATGATATCAAGCTTCAGGTATTTGACCTTCTCGGAATTCATCCAAACCAGCAGAAAGAGGAAGCCAGCATGGATCTCATCAAGGCGGTTGTCAAGATGCGTTCTACCAAGACTCCAGAGGAAATTGAGGAATTGGAGCGTGCTTCTGTTATCGGATATAAGATGCACACCACTGCTATGAAGCTCGTCCGCCCAGGAATCACAGAAAAATATGTAGCAGGACAGGTAAGCGGAATTGCTCACTCTTATGGAGCAATGGTTAGTTTCCCTACTATCTTCAGCCAGCATGGAGAGATTCAGCATGGTTATCCATCTATGAATCTGCTCGAGGAAGGAAGACTGGCACTTTGTGATGCAGGTGCAGAGACCATGAACAATTACTGTTCAGACCATACCCGTACAATGCCTGTCAGCGGTAAGTTCAGCCAACGCCAGTTGGAAATCTACTCTATCGTAGAGGCTTGTCACGACTACGCTCTGGAAGTTGCAAAGCCAGGTGTGAAGTGGGCTGATGTCCACTTTGCCGTATGCCGCTTGCTCTTCGACCGTATGAAAGAGTTAGGCCTTGCCAAAGGTGATACAGAAGAGGCTGTACGTGCTGGTGCCCACGCTATGTTCCTGCCTCACGGATTGGGACACATGATGGGTATGGATGTTCACGATATGGAGAACCTCGACCAGATAAACGTTGGCTTTGATGATGAAGTTCGCCCTAACCTGGAACAGTTTGGTACAAACTGCCTGCGTATGGGTCGCCGCCTTGAAGAAGGCTTCGTAGTAACAGACGAGCCAGGCGTTTACTTCATTCCAGCTCTCATCGACGACTGGAAGGCTTCAGGTCATTGTGCAGAGTTCCTCAACTTCGATAAGATTGAGACCTACAAAGACTTCGGAGGCATCCGTATCGAGGATGATGTGCTCATCACCAAGGATGGTTGCCGATTCCTCGGAACCGACCGTATACCTTACCATCCAAAGGATGTAGAGGATTATATGGCAGCCCACAGAGGAGAGATTCTTTAAATAGAAAAATCCATTCAAGCAAATGAACGAAGAACCCTCAAGTTTTTCAATACTTGAGGATTTTTCATAGAGAGATATAAGTATAGAATAACATTATTAATTTAAGAGAAAAATTTCATGAAGAAATCAATGATCGTTGCAGCCATGTTGGCCATGGTTGCCACTGGCGCAAATGCGAAATCAGCAACTGATTCTGCAACTATTGCAAAGAACAAGCCTGTATTCACAGTAGTGAAGCAGAATCCTATTACAAGCATCAAGGACCAGAACCGCAGCGGTACGTGCTGGGCTTACTCTACACTCAGCTACTTCGAAAGCGAGATTCTGAAGCATACAGGTAAAACCTACGACCTCAGCGAGATGTTCGTAGCTAACAAGACTTATATGGACCGCGCCACTATGGCAGTGAGAATGCACGGCGACGTAAGCTTCTCTCAGGGCGGTAGCGCATACGATGTACTTTATGCTTTGCAGCACTACGGAATCGTACCGGAGGGCGCAATGCCAGCTCCAGGTACTTTGACAGGCGACTCACTCGCTAACTTCGGTGAGTTCTTCGACGTAATGACTCCATACGTAGAGGCTGTAGCTAAGAGCAATGCTAAGAAGATTTCTTCTGCCTGGAAGAGCGGTCTTCAGGGTATCATCGACTCATATATCGGTAAGACTCCAGAGAAGTTCACATATCAGGGCAAGCAGTACACTCCACAGTCATTCTGCCAGAGCCTCGGCTTGAACCTCGATGATTATGTTACCATCACCAGCTACACTCACCACCCAATGTGGAGCAAGTTTGCTGTTGAGGTACAGGATAACTGGCGTTGGCCTTTGAGCTACAACGTACCAATGGATGACCTTTGCAAGATCATCGACAACGCTATCAACAACGGCTACACTATAGCTTGGGGTGGCGACGTAACAGAGGACGGCTTTACTCGTAAGGGTCTCGGTATCGCATACGACGTCAAGAAGGTTCGTTCTATGGCAGGTACAGACGCAGACCACTGGTTCAAACTCTCTAAGGACGAGAAGAAGGAGAAGTTCGATTCACTTGGTGTAAACGCACCAGAAGTTGTTCCTACCCAGACTATGCGCCAGGAAGCTTTCGACAACTGGGAGACTACCGACGACCACGGAATGCACATCTATGGTATCGCTAAGGACCAGAACGGCAAGGAGTACTATATGGTAAAGAACTCATGGGGTGAGTATGGTGACTACAAGGGAACATGGTATATGACCAAGGCTTTCGTAGCTTACAAGACTATGGACTTCATGGTAAACAAGAATGCCATTCCTAAGGATATCCGCAAGAAGCTCGGCATCTAATTTATTCAAAATAAACAGAACCAAAGGCAGCAAACAGCAAAGTTTGCTGCCTTTTTGTTTACCTACAAGTATTATTTTTACTTAAATCTAGATATTTTTAAATAAAATACTTCATAAACATTTTCGATTGTCATTTTAATTTCGTAACTTTGGGGGCAGAAATAAAAAATAATTAAAATGCATTTTAAATGGAATTACGAAGAACCGACACCAGAGCTGGAGAAATCGGCTAAAGAACTAGCCGACAAACTCAGTATCAGCCCTATCCTAGCCAAGCTTCTCATCCATCGAGGCATTACGACAGAATCTGCAGCCAAGCGTTTTTTCCGCCCCCAGCTGTCAGATCTCATCAATCCATTCCTGATGAAGGATATGGATATCGCAGTAGATCGCCTCAACGATGCTATGGGAAGAAAGGAGCGCATCATGGTCTATGGAGACTATGACGTGGATGGATGCACGGCTGTAGCATTGGTGTACAAGTTTCTGCAACAGTTTTATTCCAACATTGATTACTACATACCAGACCGATACGACGAAGGCTATGGAGTAAGCAAAAAGGGAATAGACTTTGCGCACGAAACAGGTGTAAAACTCATCATTATCCTAGATTGCGGCATCAAAGCTATCCAGGAGATAGAATATGCCAAGAATCTTGGCATAGACTTCATCATCTGCGATCATCATGTCCCTGACGACGTGATGCCACCAGCTGTGGCCATACTTAACCCCAAACGCCCGGATGATCCGTTCCCATTCAAACATCTCTGCGGTTGTGGCGTAGGATTCAAGTTCATGCAGGCTTTTGCCAAGAACAACAACATTCCTTTCTCACGCCTCATCCCATTACTCGACTTCTGTGCCGTGAGCATTGCTGCCGACATAGTGCCTGTGGTGGATGAAAACCGAATCCTTGCCTTCCACGGACTCAAACTTCTCAATACCAATCCAAGTATCGGACTCAAGGCGATTATCGATATCTGCGGACTCAACGGAAGAGAGCTGTCTATGAGTGACATCGTCTTCAAGCTAGGACCACGCATCAATGCATCAGGACGTATGGAGAACGGCAAGGAAAGCGTGGATCTGCTGGTAGAGCGAGACTTCGGTCAGGCTCTGAAAATGGCAAAGCACATCAATGAGTACAACGAACAACGCAAGGACATAGACAAGCAGATGACAGAAGAAGCCAATCTAATCGTGTCACGACTGGAGACACAGAAACACAACTCCAGCATCGTACTCTATGATGAAGGTTGGAAAAAGGGAGTCATCGGCATCGTTGCATCCCGACTTACGGAAATCTACTTCCGTCCTACCGTGGTATTGACCCGTGACGGAGACCTTGCAACAGGTTCGGCTCGCAGCGTAACAGGATTCGATGTATATTCTGCCATCAAGAGTTGCCGCGACCTGCTTATCAACTTTGGAGGTCACACCTATGCCTGCGGACTTACGATGAAATGGGAAAACGTGAAGGAGTTTAGAGACAGATTCCACCAGTACGTGGCAGAACATATCGCTCCCGAACAGACGGAAGCGATGCTCAACATAGATGCGATGATAGACTTCAAGGACATAACGAAGCAGCTGCACTCAGATTTAAAGAAGTTCTCACCTTTTGGTCCATGCAATAGCAAACCCGTATTCTGCACGCAGAACGTATATGATTACGGCACCAGCAAGGTGGTGGGCAGAGAGCAAGAGCATATCAAACTGGAATTGGTAGATTCTAAATCGAGTACCGTAATGAACGGAATTGCCTTCGGGCAAAGCGCGGCTGCCCGATACATCAAAAGCCGCCGCAGTTTCGACATTGCATACACCATTGAGGACAATATTTTCAAGAAGAATCAAGTCCAACTTCAAATAGAGGCTATCAGGCCAAATGACTAAGAAAAAATGGCAGATCAATTTCAACTTATTCTGCAAAAGTATTGGGGGTATCCTGATTTCCGAGGCATTCAACGCAATATCATCGAAAGCATTGCCTGCGGACGGGATACCCTCGGTCTTATGCCTACAGGTGGCGGCAAATCCATCACATTCCAAGTGCCTGCCTTGGTCAAGGAAGGTGTATGTATCGTTATCACCCCTCTCATCGCCCTGATGAAAGACCAGGTACAGCATCTTAGAGAACGAGGTATACTGGCTGATGCCATCTATGCAGACAAATCGAGAAACGAAATTCTCCAGACGCTCGACAACTGTATCTTCGGGGGCGTAAAGATTCTCTACGTTTCACCAGAACGACTCGCATCAGAACTCTTTCAGACCAAGCTCAAACACATCCATGTAAGTTTCATCACAGTAGATGAAGCCCATTGTATCAGCCAATGGGGCTACGATTTCCGCCCTTCTTACCTGCAGATAGCCAAAATCAGGGAAATGATTCCCCAGGCACCTATCCTTGCTCTTACAGCGACTGCGACTCCAGAAGTTGTGGATGATATACAGGAAAGACTCCATTTTGCAGAAAAGAATGTGTTTAAGATGAGCTTCGAACGCAAGAACCTCGCTTATGTTGTACGCAACACTTCCAATAAGCAGGGTGAAATGGTGCATATCCTGCAAAGCGTGAAAGGCTCAGCCATAGTCTATGCCCGAAGTAGAAAACGCACCAAGGAAATGGCTGAACTATTGTCTAAGAAAGGTATTTCCGCCACCTTTTACCACGCCGGACTCGCTCCTGATGAGAAGGATGTGCGACAGAAAGCCTGGCAGGCAGACGAAGTAAGGGTGATGTGCGCCACAAACGCCTTTGGAATGGGAATAGACAAACCCGATGTGAGGATGGTGATTCACATAGACTGTCCCGATTCACTTGAGGCTTACTTCCAGGAGGCTGGACGTGCCGGAAGAGATGGGGAGAAATCCTATGCTGTACTGCTTTTTGACAGAAGCGACGAGTCGAAACTCAAGAAACGAATAGATGATACCTTTCCACCTAAAGAAATGATACAGGACGTTTACGAACATCTTGCCTACTTCTACCAGATAGGTGTAGGTAGCGGATGTGGCAAGACCTTCGAGTTTGACATCGATAAATTCTGCATCACCTACAAGTTTTTCCCTACCAAAGTAGATTCTGCCCTCAGGATTCTTGAACGAAGCGGCTATCTGCACTACGAGGACGATCCAGATGGTAAAGCCCGCGTTATGTTTCTCCTGGGCAGAAACGAACTTTATATACTCGATCAGCTTCCTCCTACACAGGAGGCGGTCATCACAGCATTACTGCGCAGCTACGGCAGTCTGTTTGTGGATCTTACCTTCATAGACGAGCATCTTATTGCCCGCCAGGCGGAATTAAATATCCAGCAGGTATATTTTGCATTAAAGAACCTGGCAGCCCGCCACATCATCAAATTCATCCCCCGCCGCAAGATACCTTTCATCAGCTATACACGCGACCGTGTGGATGGCAACAAGGTACAGATTCCGCAAGAGGTATGGGAAGGCCGAAGAGAGCAATATATGAAGCGTATTCAAAGCATGCTGCAATATGCCAAAAATGATGAGATATGCCGCTCACGCCAGTTACTCGCCTATTTTGGTGAACATAATGAAACGAAATGCCAGCAGTGTGATGTTTGCCTGGCGAAGGAAACGGAAGAGAAAGAAAAGGAATTCCGCAGAAAGATTGCAGAAGAAGAAATCATCATAGAAGACCTCAAAGTCATAGAAAAAAAGGATGATTGAAAAGATAAAAGGATCATTGAAAGTCGAAAGGATGATTGGAAAAGCAACCTCCTTTCGACTTTATCATATACGTAAAAGGGAGCGACCCATCGCGGACCGCTCCCTTTATAACATTATGTACGAGAAAAAAATTAGTTATTCTCAGGACGAAGCTTACGTACAGTAACACCAGCCTGCCACATCTCCTTGTTGCGCATAGCCTCGAGTTCTGCGTTCAACTTCTCACGGTAATCAGCCTGAGAGTTCTTGTCGATAGAAATCTGAGCCTCATTACCAGTCTTAACAGAGTAATACAACCACTCCATAACAGGCTTGATAGCCTCACGGAAACGAGGAGCCCAATCAAGAGCACCACGCTGAGCTGTTGTAGAACAATTAGCATACATCCAATCCATACCCTTAGCACCAAAGAGAGGGCCAAGGCTCTGAGTCAACTCCTCAACAGTCTCGTTGAAAGCCTCAGATGGAGAGTGACCATTCTCACGGAGTACATCGTACTGAGCCTCCAAGAGACCCTCGATAGCACCCATCAAAGAACCACGCTCACCAGTAAGGTCAGAAGTAGCCTCACGCTGGAATGTAGTCTTGAACAGATAACCTGCACCGATACCGATACCGAATGCAATAGTCTTTTCCTCTGCCTTGCCAGATGCATCCTGGTAAACAGCGTAAGAACAGTTCAAACCACGACCCTCGCAGAACATAGTGCGGAGAGAAGTACCAGAACCCTTAGGTGCAACCATTATAACATCAATATCCTTAGGTGGAACAACGCCTGTGCGATCGCTCCAGTTGATAGCGAAACCATGTGAATAATACAAAGTCTTACCTGGTGTGAGGTATGGCTTAATCTTTGGCCAGCAAGCAATCTGACCGGCATCAGAAAGCAACATACAGATGATAGTACCCTTCTCAGCAGCTTCCTCGATAGAGAACAAAGTCTTGCCTGGTACCCAGCCATCCTTCAAACACTTCTCGTAGGTCTTACCCTGACGCTGTCCGACGATGACGTTGAAACCATTATCGCGAAGGTTGCAAGCCTGACCAGGACCCTGGATACCGTAACCGATAACTGCGATAGTTTCGTTCTTCAATACTTCACGTGCTTTCTCCAATGAAAATTCATGACTGGTGACAACAGTTTCCATTACGCCACCGAAATTCATTTCTGCCATAATTGTAACTTAATTTTTGTGCGGCTTGCCTATTGTGGAGCCGCGGGTTATACTTGTCCATACGGATGCGAGCTGTATTCTTATCCAAAGAGAGCCTGTTTGATCCGTCCACCACCTACACGAGGAAGCGGCACTGGGTTTATTTTTTATTTCGAGTGCAAAGGTAATGAATTTCTATGAAACCACCAAATTTTTCTTTCATTTTTTTATAAATTTCACCTTACTCCTTACAACTTCCACCTCGATATCGCTATTTTGGCTGATTTTTGTTATTTTTATGCAAAATTCTTCCATTTTTTGAGGTTCGTTAACAGAAGCTTCTTTTTCTGTTTTTCCCCCATCACCCACCTTCTCTACATAGAAATTCAGCTGATCGCCCTGATGACTCTCTGCTACGTATGCGATTTCGAAGCGCTGTAAAAAATGAGTCTTGTAATAATCTAGGTCAAAAAGATCGAGTACATGCTCGATATATTTCACAGAATTAATATGGCCATTTACATCTACATCATTATAATAGGTATGAATAGTACGTACCAATTCTGCATTCTTACCCATCTTGACACGAGAGCTGGCTGCAATAGGACAAGGTTTCTCTGTTTCTATATATTCCTTGATAAGTCCATCATGGATACTGAAAATATCCACTGGCTGACGGGTCTCTGTATCGATCATCGCCCAGACACTTTTACCATAGCCATATACCTTCTCTGCTTCAGAACCATCCGAAACAGATGAACAGATCTTAAAGTTTCGGCTAGTGAAGTACTTCATCGCACTCTCTACCCAGGTTTCTACATAAAACTTATCATAAGACTTTGGCATTTCCTGCATCTCGATAGCGAGACGACTCAAGACCCAGGTTTTGTGTCGGGGCATCAGATAGTTCATTCCATAACCACGATCATTACTATGGAAATCGGCAGCATTCAGAAGATGATTTCCCAAATGCCCCATAAACAGACGACTTGCAAAATCGCAATGGAAAGGTTCCGCCAGAAACTCGTAGCAACCTACCTTATCTAATAATTCCTGTTTCATATTCTTCGGTTTTTGATTTATTGTTTTATACCTTATTATATATATAACGAAGCCCCCTATATCTTTATTACATACAAGAAACTAAAAAATCCCTCTGCTCTTGGTCTTCCAACCAGGTAAGCAAAGGGATTTTCCTCGTTTAAATCTGTTTGTTCCAGAATCAATATATTCTTTCAGAATTCCTGTCCGAGACTATTCTTCTGAATTCTTTTTCAGATAATCAGAGATAGGCTCATCGAAGCTTCTTGTAACGGCAATTCTACCACTTCGACTGTACTGCAAAAGACAATCGAAACTGTTGAGCTGATGGAAAAGATCAGCGATATCCTCAGTAAGACCCGCCAAGAGCACAGTACTATAGGTAGGATTCACCTCCATCATACGAGCATCGTGCTTGCGGATAGTACGGGAAACCTCAGGATTCTCCAAGAGAATAGGAGTAGAAATCTTGTAGAGTGCTACCTCGTGGATGAAAATCTGATCATCTGTATAATAATCACTCTTCACCACATCAATTTTCTTCTCTATTGCCTTGTTGATTTTCTCAATCTGCTCAGCATCACTCCATACCGTGATGGTATATTTGTGGATGTTCTTGATACTGCTAGCCGACACATTCAAGCTCTCGATATTCACCTGTCTTCTTGTAAATACAGCCGTAATCTGATTCAGAATACCTGCAATATTCTCAGAATAGACAAGCAATGTATATAATTTCTTATCGTTGTTATTCTCCATTTTATTTCTATTATTTAAAATGTATAGTTACACCTTATTATATATATAGCCGAAAGCCATTAATAGTGGAGTTCAAGCAGCATTTCGTCCACACTCTTTCCCGGCAGAGTCATAGGAACAATATCCTCATCTTCCTTGATGGCGCATTCCAAAAGGTAAGGTCCCTTGGTGCTGATCATCTTCTCAACCTTCGCCTTCAGATCCTTGCGGTCGATTACCACATCGTAAGGAATGCCATAAGCCTTGGCAATTTCCTCATAACGAGGGTTCAGCATATGGGTGAAAGAGCGACGTCCCTCAAACATCAAATCCTGCCACTGGCGTACATTGCCCAGATAGTTATTGTTCAAGAGAATCATCTTCACTGGTGCCTGCTGCTCCATGATGGTACCCAATTCCTGGATGTTCATCTGGAAACCGCCATCACCGAAGAAACAGCAGATGGTACGGTCTGGTGCGCCGAATGTTGCACCGATAGCAGCAGGAAGACCGAAGCCCATGGTTCCGAAACCACCACTGGTAACAATACTCAGTTTCTTGGTGAACTTGAAGTAGCGGCTACTGATCATCTGGTTCTGACCTACGTCGTTCACGAGAACAGCCTCATTATTGGTAGCTTCAGTCACCACATTGGTCACCTCACCCATCAGCAGAGGGCCTTCAGTAGGATGAATATCCTTCTCGATAACCTTCTCCTGCTCCTGCTTGCGATATTCCTCGAAGGAATCTCTCCACTCGCGATGAACATTCTTGTTCAAGAGACGAGTGATGGCAGGCAACGTCTGCTTGCAATCGCCAATCACAGCCACATCAGTCTTGATGACTTTATCGATTTCCGACTTATCAATATCAAGATGGATAATCTTAGCCTGCTTAGCATATTTGGAAGGAACGCCCGTGATACGGTCGCTGAATCGCATACCGATGGCAATGAGCACATCACACTCCTGAGTCTTCATATTGGTAGCATAAGAACCATGCATACCGAGCATACCCATATTAAGCGGATGGTTGCTAGGAAGAGCTGAGAGACCGAGCAGGGTACGACCAGCCGGGATATCAGCCTTCTCCAGGAATTCAACCAGTTCATTATGAGCACCACCCAGTTCTACGCCATGACCGACGAGAGCGAAAGGGCGCTTTGCCTGATTGATGAGTTCAGCAGCTTCAGCTACAGCCTTTTCATCAATCTTCGGATATGGATTATAAGATGTAACCTTCTCACATTTCACCGGTTCCCACTCACAAGTAGCAATCTGAGCATTCTTGGTGAAGTCGAGTACTACAGGTCCCGGACGACCGCTACGAGCGATAAAGAAGGCACGGCTTACAGCCCATGCCACATCCTCAGGACGACGAATCTGATAAGACCACTTAGAGATAGGCTGGGTAACGCCCACCAGGTCAACTTCCTGGAAGGCATCAGTACCCAAAGCGCCCACACCCACCTGTCCGGCGATGACCACGATAGGTGTAGAATCCATCATGGCATCCGCAATACCGGTGAGCGTATTAGTTGCTCCAGGACCACTAGTAACGAGAGTAACACCCACTTCGCCGCTGACTCGGGCGTAGCCCTGTGCAGCGTGAGCAGCAGCCTGCTCGTGACGAACCAAGATGTGATCGAACATCTTCTTCTCTCCTCTCGTGTAACCATACAGTGCATCAAACACTGGCATGATGCTACCACCTGGGTAACCGAAGATGGTCTTAACCCCTTCGTTATGCAGGGAGCGCATCAATGCTTCAGCTCCTGTTATTACTTCTTTTGCCATTTATCTATATCTTATTCTGAATAATTCAAAAACTTTATTTTCTTTGTTGTCAAAGACAAACCTTCTTGCCTGGGAAACCAGGAAAGGATTAATCAATGATTCTTACACCACCCTTATCAGCAGAGCTTACGCTCTGTGCGTATGCACGCAAAGCCTTACTAACCTGACGATTACGCTTCAGCGGCTGCTGTGGACGTGCAGCAAGTTCCTCGTCGGAAAGCTTCACATTGATAGAGCGGCTAGGAATATCGATAACGATGATATCGCCATCCTTGATTTTGCCGATGTTACCACCAGCAGCAGCCTCTGGGCTAATGTGACCGATACTCAAGCCAGATGTACCTCCTGAGAATCGACCATCTGTGATGAGGGCACACTCCTTACCGAGGTGACGGCTCTTGATGTATGAAGTTGGATACAGCATCTCCTGCATACCAGGACCACCCTTAGGACCCTCGTGTGTGATGACAACACAATCACCAGAGTTCACCTTACCACCAAGGATACCCTCGCAGGCATCTTCCTGAGAATCGAAGCATACTGCTGGACCCTCGAAATGCCAGAGTACAGGATCCACACCTGCGGTCTTCACTACGCAACCATTCTGCGCGATATTACCGAAGAGTACTGCAAGACCACCATCCTTGGTATAAGCATGTTCGAGATCACGGATACAGCCATTCTCTCTATCTGTATCAAGACTCTCCCACTGTGCATCTTGACTACCCATCTGAGTGGAGAATTTTCTGCCTGGAGCAGAATGATAGATGCGGTCAGCCTCAGGATCAATCTCGGCACCTGTGATATCGTATTTCTTCATCTGCTCATCGAGAGTCTTGCCATCCACACGCTTCACAGCACCATTGATAAGGCCACCCTTGTTAAGTTCGTTCAGGATACCCAGGATACCACCGGCACGGTTGCATTCCTGAACGCTATACTTCTGAGTATTAGGACTCAACTTGCAGAGGCAAGGAACCTTGCGACTGAGCTGATCGATATCTTCCATCTTGAAATCGGCACCTGCTTCCTGAGCCACAGCCAAGAGATGGAGCACTGTATTTGTACTACCACCCATTGCAATATCGAGAGTCATGGCATTGAGGAAGGCATCACGGGTAGCAATGCTACGTGGCAATACGCTCTCATCGCCATCCTCATAATAAGCGTAGGCATTCTTTACAACCTGACGAGCCGCAGCCTTGAAGAGTTCGATGCGGTTCTTGTGAGTAGCGAGAATAGTACCATTGCCAGGAAGACTCAAACCGATAGCCTCTGTGAGAGAATTCATAGAGTTAGCGGTAAACATACCAGAGCAGCTACCACATCCAGGGCAAGCACACTGCTCAATCTGTTTCATTTCCTCATCGCTGACACTGGTATCAGCACCCTTAATCATAGCGGTAATCAAGTCAGCATTCTCGCCTTTCCAGCGACCAGCCTCCATCGGACCTCCAGAACAGAATACAGTAGGAATATTCAGACGCATAGACGCCATCAACATACCTGGGGTAACCTTATCACAGTTGGAAATGCAGATCATAGCATCAGCCTTGTGCGCATTCACCATATATTCCACAGAATCAGCAATAATATCGCGACTTGGGAGTGAATAGAGCATTCCGTCGTGACCCATAGCGATACCGTCGTCAACAGCGATAGTATTGAACTCAGCTGCATAGCAACCCATAGCTTCAATTTCCTTCTTGACAATCTGACCGATTTCGTGAAGATGAGTATGTCCCGGAACAAACTGCGTGAAACTGTTCACGATGGCGATAATAGGTTTGCCAAACTGCTCATGTTTCATACCTGCAGCTACCCAGAGTGCTCTGGCACCTGCCATTCTTCTGCCTTCAGTACAGACGCTACTTCTTAATGGATGTTTCATATCGTTATTATCTCTTTATATTATCTTGTTCTTTATTACCAGAAGGTCTCTCTCAAGCCTTCTTCTTAGAATTTTGACTGCAAAGATAGTGAGAATTTATGAAACAAACAACAAAATCCGCAAAAACTTTCAATTTTTGCGGATTTTTGTTAGGAAATAAGCTAAATTGCTTACAATTTATCAGACCCCTTACACAAAAGCAGCCCGATTGTGCAATAATACAAGGGTCCTTATATGTCTTATACAAACAGATTAGAGTTCAAAGACCTCGGCAGAACGAGCCTTCACCTCAACCTGCTTGTTGCCAGCACCAGCTCCTTGTGCTTCCACCTGGAGTTTCAGCGTTCGAGGCAAGGCATTCACCACCTTGAGCCAGGTTTTACCGGTCTTGGAAACCTTTACCACGCTGGTGCCCACGTACTTCTTGAGAGCTGCAGGAAGGTTCAGGCTAGATACAATATAAGTATCACCGGAATGCTGACCAAACATCTTCTGCATCTTGTAACTCTCGGTGAGTCGGATTTTCTCCGAATTATCGAAGTAGATCATATCCGGGTTCCAGTTATGATAGCCATCCTTGCAGAGCAGAGGAGCATAAGAAGTCATTTCCACGACATCTCCGTTACGTTCCACATTACAGAGATGAATACCCTCTGCCAAAGCGCGGTCTAATTCATTATTGCCATTTGCAGCATACTCGCCCAGATACACCTTCGGAGCCTTACGGTCGTAATGATCGTAGTAATCCTGATGATTGATAAACCATCCTGGCTGCTCATAATAGTGCTCATCTACCGCATCAATCCATTTTTTATTCTCCTTTGCAATCTTCCAGCCCTCGATATAGTCGGAAGATGGACTATGGAATGGACCTACAGTACCTACTACTTCAATTTCCGGATGCTTCTCCTTGAGAGCCTTGCAGATCATCAGATAGCGCTGTTCGAAATCGGTGGAAATCAGATCTTCGTTTCCGATACCTACCATCTTGAGATTGAAAGGAGCCGGATGTCCGGCATCCGCTCTCATCTTTGCCCACTTCGATGTGGCAGGATCACCATTCGCCCACTCTACCAGGTCGAGAACATCCTGCACATACTTTGGCATTTCTGCCATTGGGATTCCGCCCTGCTGTCCGCAGATGCCCTGCGCATTAGGCTGGGAGTTCTGACAAGGTACACCAGCAGCCAATACTGGCAGAGGCTCAGCGCCCATATCCTCACACCACTGGAAATACTCGAAGAACCCCAGCTTACGGGTCTGGTGATAGTTCCAGATATTGAGAGCCGGTTTTCGGTCTTTCAGTTCACCGATACTCTCTTTCCAATGATAGATGTTGCCGAGTCCCTGTCCGTGGAGCATACATCCACCAGGGAAACGCACGAAGCGAGGCTTCAGCTCAGCGATGATCTCAGCAAGATCCTTTCTCAGACCATGACCTTTGTAGGTATCCTGCGGCATCAGGCTCACCATATCTACGGCTACCTTTTCCTCTCCCTTAGGCAAGAGGGCAAAACGGGTATCCTTGCCCAGTTCACCTTTATATTTGTCTGTGATGACAAGCTGCGCCTTGTATTCAGCCCAATCAGGTCCCTGCACCTTCAGCTTAGCCTGAGCTATCGGAAGTCCTTCCTGATCTACGAGTGCTACAGTAAGCTGCTTTTTCTTGCCGTCGATACAACGGGCATACAGACTCACTTCGTAAGCGGCACCACACTTGATGACGATTCCCTCCCATCCTATATTATAAATAGGTGTAGATGAGAGGATGGCATAATGCGGATTATTCACGCTTACCCCATTTTCTGTAGAAATGATGGCAGAAGAGGATGACGATACAGAAGAAGATGAAGCCTCAATTCCCATCCAGGCAGTTGCAGCATTCCAGCCTTTTCGCTCACCATTGTATTCGAAATCGCCATTCTGCAGGAGTTCTGCACAGAGTCCGCCATCGGCAGCTCTGCTGATATCCTCGAAGAAGATGCCGATAAGCTTGTCGCTGATGCGATGACTCTTCTGCGGATTCACCGTGAGCTTAGCCGTGAAAGCATCTGCTGCATCCGCCTCCTTTACCATTTTAGCGTGCTGAAGGACAGCCTCCTCACCTTGCTCATTCTTGATTTTCTCCTCTACATCAGCGATATAAGCCTTCAAATCAGCCTCATTCTTAGGCAGCTTCCGGCTGTTTTCCTTTGCTTCCTCAGCCAGAGCCTTATGCCAGGCGCGGATATAGTTCAGATGAATGGCCGGAATCTCGAAGTCGTTACCCTCTATCAGTTTACCATTGATGGTAGCCGTATCGCGCTGCCAGAGGATTTCATCTGCAGCAGCTTCCAGCGAATCTTCCTGGAAGATGCGGAAATCCTTGTCGGCATGAACGTATCTTTTGCCTTTCTCCGTCTTCAGATAAAGGTCGAAGGTTCCATCTTCCATCTGATAGGCAGCCACATCACTGATATTCTTCTCCTTCATGATAGGATAATCTTGTGGTCGCCAGGTTACGAGATCTTCAGAATAAGCCACAGCAAACTGTGGTGAGGTCTTATTTACACTCCAAAGAGCCCGCCAGGTACCATCATTTGCCTTGAGAACGAATGGGCGATACATCTTTTTCTCACTGCCCCAAGGTCCGAAGTCAGAGGCACAGAGCTGACCTACATCCACCCATCTTTCATCGTCTGTAAGATAAGCGAGATGCAGTCCCTGGTTGGGAGCTGGAGAATACACGAAAATCTGGCAGGTAGAATCCTTGCCCACTATGGTATAGGCAGGTGCATCCTTATCTGCAACAGACAAAGTCGCCTTATTAACTTGTTTCTTGGCAGCTGGCATTTGAGTCTGCTTTCTGACAGGAGTCAGCGCCACAGCTTGGGTCATAGCCAACAGGGCAGCCGAGAAGAGTAGATACTTTGGTTTCATCATATTACTTCTTATTTATTTTTTGCTTGTTTTTAGATTCTCAATTGTATTACATTAATATATATAGATGATACGACTTTAAAATCGTATAAAGTTAATAAAAAAGGGGTAGAATGCTTCACAGCAACCTGCCCCCAACCTAACAACTAAACCTAATACACTCCCTAATGGAATAGAGAGATTTAATCATAAATTTCTTTTTTTCCTGCGGCAAGCGTATTCTTCATCAGCGAGCAGATGGTCATCGGACCCACTCCGCCCGGTACTGGAGTAATGAAAGAACACTTTTCAGCCACTTCATCGAACTTCACGTCACCATTCAGGCGGAATCCGCTTTTTCTGGTGGCGTCAGGTACACGAGTCGTACCCACGTCGATGACAACAGCTCCCGGTTTAACCATATCGGCTGTTACGAAATCAGGCTTACCGATAGCCGCAATGATAATATCCGCCTCCCGGCACTCCTCCTTCAGATTTTTGGAGTGCGAGTGGCACACAGTAACCGTAGCATCTCCATACTGCTTCTGCATCATCAGCTGGGCCATAGGCTTGCCCACGATGTTGCTTCTGCCCAGGATAACACACTTCTTACCGCTGGTTTCTATCTGATAATGCTGCAGCAGGGTGAGGATTCCAAGCGGAGTAGCCGAGATGAAACTAGGCATACCCAGCGACATTCTACCCACATTCACGGGATGGAAGCCATCCACATCCTTGCGATAGTCTATCGCCATGGTAATCTTCTGCTCGTCGATGTGCTTCGGCAAAGGCAGCTGCACAATGAAACCATCCACGTCAGCATCCTTGTTGAGCTTATCTACACACTGCAGAAGCTCCTCCTCAGTAACATCCTCCTCAAAACGGATCAGCGTAGATTTGAATCCGCACTTTTCGCATGCCAGAACCTTGTTCTTCACATAGGTTTCGCTGCCACCATCGTGACCCACCAGCACAGCCACCAGATGTGGCTGTTTGCCTCCTGCGGCTACAATCTGAGCCACCTCCTGAGCAATCTGTTCCTTTATGGCGGCTGCTGTAGCCTTTCCGTCTATTAGTTGCATCTTACTTTTTCTATTTTAAGAATTTTACATTGATAAGCTTCGAGCCTTGGCTCTCTGCTTCTGAATTACATACCTGGCATCTTAGGCATACCTGGCATACCCTTCATACGGCCCATCATCTGCGCCATCTTGTTGCCAGTCATCATCTGCATCATCTTGCGTGTCTGTTCAAACTGCTTGATGAGCTTGTTTACCTCCTGGATATTGGTACCAGAACCCTTGGCGATACGCTGGCGGCGAGATGTATTGAGGATAGATGGATTGGTACGCTCCTTAGGAGTCATACTCTGGATGATAGCCTCGATACCCTTGAAGGCATCCTCTGGGATATCAACATCACGGATAGCCTTGCCTACACCCGGAATCATCGCAGCCAGATCCTTGATGTTACCCATCTTCTTGATCTGCTGAATCTGATTGTAGAAGTCATTGAAATCGAACTGGTTCTTGCGAATCTTCTTCTCCAACTTCTTAGCCTCCTCCAGGTCAAACTGCTCCTGTGCGCGCTCTACCAGCGAAACCACGTCACCCATTCCGAGGATACGGTCTGCCATTCGAGCAGGATGGAACACATCGATAGCCTCCATCTTCTCGCCGGTACCGATAAACTTGATAGGCTTAGTAACCACAGTGCGGATACTGAGGGCAGCACCACCACGAGTATCACCATCGAGCTTGGTGAGAACTACACCATTGAAGTCGAGGCGGTCGTTGAACTCCTTGGCTGTATTTACAGCATCCTGACCCGTCATGGAGTCAACTACGAAGAGAGTCTCATCCGGGTTGAGATGATTCTTGAGGTTGCTGATTTCCTGCATCATCTGCTCATCCACAGCCAATCGACCGGCAGTATCGACGATGACCACATCGTTGCCGTTGGTCTTAGCCTGCTGCAAAGCGTGGTCAGCGATGCTGAGTACATCCTTGTTATCAGGCTCACTATATACAGGCACACCCACCTGTTCGCCTACTACATGGAGCTGCTGGATAGCAGCAGGACGATATACGTCGCAAGCCACGAGCAAAGGCTTCTTGCCTTTCTTGTTCTTGAGCATATTGGCAAGCTTACCGCTGAAGGTAGTCTTACCAGAACCCTGCAAACCACTCATCAGGATTACAGCAGGGCGACTTTCCAAATGCAATGGAGCTTCCTCGCCTCCCATCAGCTCAGCGAGTTCGTCGTGAACCAACTTCACCATCAGCTGGCCTGGCTTCACGGCTGTCAAAACATTCATGCCGAGTGCTTTTTCCTTCACCTTGTTGGTGAATTCCTTGGCAACTTTGTAGTTAACGTCGGCATCGAGGAGTGCACGGCGCACATCCTTCATGGTCTCAGCCACGTTGATTTCGGTAATTTTACCCTCACCCTTCAGAATTTTGAAGGAACGTTCTAGTCTATCACTTAAATTTTCAAACATGTTCTTAATTGTACTTTTTTATTTCGGGCACAAAGTTACGAACTTTTTCCGAGAAAGCCAACTCAATCTCGATTATTTTTCATTTTCTTGCTCTTTTGCTTCATTTTGAACATTTGGAAGCGTTTTCTCTGATGATTCCTGCCTGGTCTTATCCTGCTTTTCCAAAGTTTCTTTCTTGTTAGCGCTCAGATTGATAGGATTTTTCAGTTCATACTTCTTTCCCGTAGCCTTTTCGTAGGCAGAGACGATAGGATCCTTTCTGTCCATCTTCTTGAAGATTTCCTGAGCCTGCTTCTTGTGCTTCCGGTCGCGGCTGCCCTGCTTGTCCATCCAGCCGAAGGCATCGAAGCCGATTCCTCCCGGTGATGTTGGCACAGAATTCACCTTCTCTTGTATCTGCTCTTCCATATTGTCGATATGCTCCTGGTTCTTGCCCCAAACGGTCACTTCACCAATCTGTTTGGCTTCGGGAAGGAGAAAAACGGTATCAGGCAACTCCTGATAGCGGATGGTTGCCTTGATATAGCCCGGTTTGGATACGGTAGCAGAATCAAACTGGTAGCGCATGTTCCAGTAACCCCGATAGTCGGTACGCGCCCAATGGTTATTGTTCGTATGAATGAGGGCTTCCCTGATAGGCACATGATCCTCGGCAGATGCGATGACGCATGTTTTCTGCGCAAAGACCATGGAAGCCATCGACAGCAGGGTTATCATCAAAAATATAATTTTCTTCATAATCTTTGCTTTTTTGTAGGCAAAAATAACAAGAATCCTTCATTCCGCAAAATATTGCAATAGATATTAACCAGATTAAGCAGATATTAACCTCTACGAGCAGGAACCTTCTTTTTCGATACGCTTGGCTTCTTCCAGGAGCTTGATGGCATCCACATACTGCGCGATACCCTGAGCCACCTCCTTGGCAGCCTTCATCGCCAGCACTACGGTCTGAGGGCGATGCACCACATCACCTCCGGCGAATACGCCACGACGGGTAGTCATTCCGAAAGGACGATCTACCACCTTTACATATCCCTTCTCATCCACCTCGATTCCAGCAGTAGTAGAAACGATACGGTTGGCTGGGCGCGAACCGATAGCCAGATAGATTCTATCAAAATTCTCTACCCTTTCGCCCTCAGGTGTATTCAGCACGCAGCTTCCCAGTCTGCCATTCTTACCCTTCAGGAAGGCTTCTACGGTAGTTTTCCATTCAAACTTCACACCTTCCTTTACGGCATCCTCGTATTCGCTCTTGATGGCAGGCATTTCCTCCTGGGTCTTTCTGTACAATACGGTAACGTCAGCACCCAGACGGATGGCAGTACGGGCAGCATCCATCGCCACATTTCCACCACCGATTACACCTACCTTCTCGCCATCGCGCAAAGGAACCATATCGCGGGGCAAAGCACCTTCGTTATAGGCATTTACATTATGCAGGAAGTAGGTACTCTGGCTTACACCATGGAGCTTGCTGCCCGGTGTAGAGTCCATATTCTGAGGCACGCTGGTACCGGTACCCATGAAGATGGCATCATAACCGGCACGGAAGAGACTGTCGATGGTGACATTGTTTTCGCCCACCATACAGTTGGTGATAAACTGCACGCCCAAGGCAGCAATCTTGCTCACCTCATCGCGCACCACAGTCTTTGGCAAGCGATACTCCGGAATACCGTACATCAGTACGCCACCCGGTTCAGCCTGTCCTTCAAAAATCGTTACATTGAATCCCTGTCTTGCCAAATCACCGGCTACGGTAAGTCCTGCAGGACCCGAACCGATTACAGCCACTCTACCACGGGTTTTCTGTGGCAGGAGCTCACGGGAGAGCTTCATCTTGGTATCGAAGTCAGCGATAAACTGCTCCAATTTTCCAATCTGTACAGGTTTTCCCTTCTTGCCGAGCACACAATGTCCCTGGCACTGCTTCTCGTGTGGACACACGCGTCCACAGATAGCCGGCAGATTGCTCTTGGCATTGATGATGCTCATCGCAGCACCCATGTTACCCATCGACAGTTCGTGTACGAAATCCGGTATATCGTTTTCAATAGGGCATCCCTTCTTACACTGCGGAATCTTGCAATGCAGACATCTCTTGGCTTCCTCAATCGCCTCTCGGGTAGTGAATCCCTCATTTACCACCTGAAACATGCTAGGCTGTTCAGCTGTGTTATTCTGTTGATCAATCTGTTCACTCATAATCTACTACTCTTCTTTGTCTTCTGTTTTTCCTATTTCTGCTGCTTGATTTCGATGTCTTCCTTCACATGATTTCTGATTCTGGTGAGGAAGAGTTTCATGCGCTTGGCATCCTTGTGATCGATGATGTCGATGAGTTCAGCCAGCTCTTCGCGAATCTGGGCCACCTGTCCAGATGTATATGGGTTGAAGAGGATTTCCTGCAAGAGATAGTCATCCTCGTTCAATACGCCCTTGGCTATCTGCATGTGGCGCTTGAAGGTGGTACCAGGAGCATCCTGATGCTTCATCACCGCCGCAAAGGCAAAAGTGCTGACAAATGGAATACTCAGCGAGTAAGCCACCGTCTGGTCGTGCTCATCAAAGGTGTACTCATGAAGGCTCAGTCCGAGCTTCTGATAGAGATCCTTGAAGAAAATCTTACCCATATAGTCGCCCTCCTTGATGATGACCGCATTCTCCTCGGAGAGCTGGTTCAGGTTGGCGAATGTAGGACCGAACATCGGGTGGGTGCTCACGTATCGGAAGCCGCTCTTGTCGTAAAACTCCTGCAATCCTGTCTTCACCGACGCAATGTCGCTGATGATACAGTCTTTAGAGAGATGTGGCAGCAACTCCTCGAATGCCGGGATGGTGTATTTCACGGTTACGGCATTGATGACGAGTTCCGGGCGGAACATCTCCACCTCCTCCATCTTGGTGAAACGGTAGCAGTTATAGGTGAAGCGCAGTCGCTTGGCATCCTTTTCATACACAGCCACCTCGTGGTCGAAGCTGAGCAGGTCGATGAAAAAGCTTCCCATCTTTCCTGCTCCCATTATCAAAATTCTCATTTCATTATAATGTGAAGAATGAAGAGTGGAGGCCGAAGTCTTTCGTCCTCTACTCTTCACTTAATTTATTTCTGATTCAGAATTTCCAACTGCTGGCGAACACTCTCCTCGTGGATATGCTCAAAGATCTGGGCAGCAAACTCTGGGCTCATTCCGCAGAGTGAAGCCTGGGCACCACGCTTCTCGAGAATCTCGTTGTAGCGGTTGGTCTGTACGATTGTCATATTGTGCTCCTTCTTGTAGGTACCGATTTCGCGGCATACACGCATACGCTTGGCAAGAAGATCCATCAGCTGGTTGTCGCACTCATCAATCTGACCGCGCAGCTGATGCAGGCCCTCTGTAGAATAATGCTCATCACGAACTACGAGGAGGCTCAGGATGTAATCCAGGATATCTGGAGTAACCTGCTGCTTGGCATCGCTCCATGCATCATCAGGAGAGCAGTGGCTCTCTACGATCAGACCGTCGAAGCCCAGGTCCATAGCCTGCTGGCAGAGAGGAGCGATGAGGTCGCGGCGACCGCCAATGTGGCTAGGGTCACAGAGGATAGGCAACTGAGGAATGCGGCGGTGCAGCTCGATAGGAATCTGCCACATAGGGAGATTGCGGTAGATCTTCTTGTCGAAGCTGGAGAAACCGCGGTGGATGGCACCAAGTCGCTTGATACCAGCCTGGTTGATACGCTGGAGCGCACCGATCCAGAGCTCAAGATCCGGATTCACCGGGTTCTTCACCAGCACAGGAACATCCACGCCCTGAAGGCTGTCTGCCAGTGCCTGCATGGCGAATGGATTGGCAGAAGTACGGGCTCCCACCCACAGAACATCGATTCCATATTTCAAGGCGAGCTCCACGTGCTCAGGAGTAGCCACCTCGGTAGCAGTGAGCATACCGGTCTCCTCCTTCACCTGCTTCATCCAAGGCAAGGCAGTCTCGCCATTTCCCTCGAAGCCTCCTGGTTTGGTACGTGGCTTCCATACACCAGCGCGGAACATGTGGCAGCCTTTAGCAGCCAGCTGCTTGGCGGTAGTCATAACTTGCTCTTCAGTCTCTGCAGAGCATGGGCCTGCAATGACGATAGGGCGTTCCTGATCACTAGGGAGATTCAATGGTTCTAATTCTAATTCCATAGTCGTATATTTTAATTTTTTATTTTTTTTACTTTCCAAAGACTTTTCTGATTCTTTCCAGCGCCTCCTTCATTTTCTCATCCTTGGCACAAAGGCTGATGCGGATGTATCGCTTGCCGTTGCTTCCGAAGATGAATCCAGGGGTGATGAATACGCGCGCCTCGTGGAGAATCTTCTCTGTGAGGTCTTCTACATCGGCGTATTTCTCCGGAATCTTGCCCCAGAGGAACATACCCACTTGGTTAGGATCAAACTTGCAGTCCAATACCTGCATGATCTGCTCGGCGATGTCGCGGCGGCGGCGATAGTTGGTGATGTTGTTCTCACGGTGCCACTCATCGGTATTGTTGAGCATGGCCTCGGCAGCAGCGAGCTGGATTCCGCGGAAGCATCCGTTGTCGATGTTGCTCTTCACCTTCAGGATCCAGGAGATAAACTGCTTGTTGCTCGAAATCATAGCCACACGCCATCCCGGCATGTTGTGGCTCTTGCTGAGCGAATTGAATTCGATGCAGCAGTCCTTGGCGCCCGGCACCTGCATGATGCTCAGCGGATGCTCGTTGAGGATGAGCGAATAAGGATTGTCGTTCACCACCACGATGTTGTGGTCCTGGGCAAACTTCACGAGTCGCTCGTAGGTCTCCATCTTTGCCACGCCTCCGGTCGGCATGTTCGGATAGTTGGTCCACATCAGCTTCACGTGGCTGAGGTCCATCTTCTCCAGCGCCTCGAAGTCTGGCTGCCATTCATTGTCCTCGCGCAGGTCGTAATAGGTAATCTTGGTGCCGAGAATCTTGTTGATGGCAGTATAGGTAGGATAGCCCGGGTTTGGGATGAGCACCTCGTCGCCAGGGTTGCAGAAGGCGAGCGTAACGTGCAGGATACCCTCCTTGCTACCAATGAGGGGCTGGATTTCCGTAGCCCAGTCAAGATCCACGTCATACCATCTCTTGTAATAACCAGCCATCGCCTTGCGCAACTCCGGGATGCCCACCGTAGGCTGATATCCGTGTGCAGCAGGGTTATGGGCTACCTCGCAGAGCGTATCGATGGTCTGCTTAGAAGGCGGCATGTCTGGACTTCCGATGGCGAGGCTGATGATGTCCTGTCCCTCGGCATTAAGCTTAGCCACTTCCTTCAGCTTACGGCTGAAGTAGTATTCCTGTATTTCTGTTACTCTATTGGCTGGTTGTATCATTTTTATTCTCTTTTATTTTGAAATGTTACTATTCTTTTTCCTCATATTCTCCCAGCACCGTGAGTTTCTTCACGAGTGGTGTGATGGCATCGATGCTCTGGCGATAGCGGGTCAGATTATCGAAGGTGAGATCCACGTAGAAGAGATATTCCCATTCATGACCGATGCTTGGCAGCGACTGGATCTTGGTGAGATTGATGTCGTAGAAGCTCAGGATGGTGAGAACCTTGGAGAGCGAACCCTTGTCGTGTGAAAGGCTGAAGACGATGCTCGCCTTGTTGGCCTTTTCGATAGGTCGGAGAAGAGCGGCCTTCTGCGGATTGCAGACCACGAGGAATCGGGTGTAGTTGTGCGGATTGTCGTGGATTCCCTCCTGCAGCACCTTCATGCCATACATCCTGGCGGCGTAGGCAGAACAGATGGCTGCCCATCCGTGCACCTGATGCTGGGCGATGAATGCGGCAGAACCTGCGGTATCCTCAGCCTCCACCGCCTTGAGATCAGGATGGTTGGCGAGGAACTTGCCACACTGCATCAGCGCTACAGGATGAGAGTGAACCTCTTGCAGGGTACTCCAGTCGTCGGAAGGCAGGCAGCAGATGCTGTGCTCGATGTGGAGCTTGTGCTCACCCACCACGGTGGTTCCGCTCTCCCGGAGCAGCTCGTAGTTGTGGAGCAGACTGCCGGCGATGGTATTCTCGATGGCGCAGATGCCGATGATGGTAGGATCTCGCTTGATGTTCTCAAACACCTCCTCGAAGGTAGCGCAACAGATTAACTCTATCTGCTCGCCCTGGAAATACTCGTGGGCGGTAATGTCGTGGAAGGATCCCAACTCTCCTTGTATTGCAATTCTCTTCATTGTTTCACTCTCTTTTTTACATTATCTCCTTTTTTAGGAAAACGGATTTTTCGGAAAATGTTTTTGAAAACAGATTATTTCGAAAACGTTTATGGAAAACGGATTCGAGTTTTACGAAAAACGGTCCTGCTCACAATAGAGCGGGACCGTTTCGATGATTTCAAGAATCTTATATCCTAAGTTGAAATATATACGCAACTTCCCGCTTTACAATTGCTTGCAAAGTAAAAGTAATAGCTAAAAAAGTAAGCGTTCAACTTTTCCATTTTCTTATTCTTTTATTTATTATTCACTTATTGCTTCGAGCATCAACCGATGAAAGTCTCAACTCGTTTGCAAAAGTAATACTTTTCTTTGATACCACCAAACAAATTGTCAGTTTTTTCTTTATTTTCCTTATATTTTCTGCTTTTCAGCAGATTTTCAGCAGATTTTTATCAGAAAAGCCCTAAACTGGCAGATTTTTATCAGCATTCGTATCATTTCGAAAGAACATTTACCGGCATGTTCAGACAATTAGCGGCAACGCTCAGACAATTAGCGGCAATGTTCTCTTCCTTCAGCCTTAAACTCTCCAGTAAGTTCCTCTATCTTCTCGGGATTCAGCTGCAGGTATCTCTGCATATCCTTTCCGGCTCCCTCCTTATCGCCCATCTGCATCAGCAGATTGCCTCGTCTCAGCAGGTTCTTGCTCAGCGCAGCCTTGTTCTCAGCATCCTCGCTGCAAGCTTCCGCCCGCTTCTCCTGCTCCGCTATCTGCTGCGTAAGAGATGCTACGAGCAGAACGGGATTCATATCATTCAAATCCATCATACCTATTCTATTTTAGTTACGCATGTAAGCCCACACGCCCTGAAAGGGCAGAAGCTCCTAGCCCAGGGCATCGCCCTGGGTAAGATAGCAGCCGGCAATACGCCCTGTAAGGGCAAAAGCTTTGTATATTGCCCAGTATTTTAAAGCTTCTGCCCTTACAGGGCGACAAACTTGTGTCCGTAATTACCCAGGGCGATGCCCTGGGCTAGGAGCTTTTGGGCCTTCAGCCCGTTCTTGAACCACATGCGATAGTTCAGTCTGTTATATATAATAATGTGTAATTTATCTGTTGGCGACCAGCATTTACTTGATGGCACCGATAATTTCTGTCACCGACTTGCAGCCGTGAGCATCAAGCCACTCGTTCATACCATCCTTCACCTTCTTGGTTACGGCAGGATCGATGAAGTTGGCAGTACCGATTTCGATGGCAGTAGCACCGCACATCATAAACTCGATGGCATCCTTGGCATTCTGGATACCGCCCAGCCCTACTACCGGAATCTTCACGGCATGGGCCACATCGTAAACCATGCGCAATGCCACCGGCTTGACACAAGGACCGCTCAAGCCGCCTGTACGGATGCTCAGCAGCGGCTGGCGTTTCTCTATATCCACCGCCATACCCATCAATGTGTTGATGAGCGAAACAGAGTCGGCACCCTCAGCCTCTACCGCACGGGCGATGTCGGCAATGCTGGTTACGTTAGGCGAAAGCTTCACGATCAAGGTCTTGTCATACACCTTGCGCACCGCCTTCACCACGCTTGCAGCACCCTCGCAGGTAACGCCGAAAGCCATACCGCCATCCTTTACGTTAGGGCAGGAAATATTCAGCTCGATGGCAGGAATCTTATCCAGCTCATTCACGCGTGCAGCACACTCCGCATAGCTCTCAGGCGAGTGTCCGCTCACGTTTACAATCATATTGGTATCGATGTCCTTGATCTGAGGATAGATGTGCTCGCAGAAGTACTCCACACCTTTGTTCTGGAGGCCCACGCAGTTGAGCATTCCCTGTGGAGTTTCAGCCATGCGTGGATAGTCATTTCCCTCGCGTGGTTCCAGGGTAGTACCCTTTACGATGATACCTCCGATTTCCTCCAGCGGAACGAAATCAGCAAACTCCAATCCGTAGCCGAAAGTTCCCGATGCAGTCATCACTGGATTCTTCAGCTTCAAATCTTTTATATTTACACTTAAATCAGCCATAATCTTTCTTAATCAAATAATATTCTATTACAATTAGAACACAAATGCTTTTGCCCTTTCAGGGCGACTTGCCATTTGGTATATATTATACCCAGGGCGATGCCCTGGGCTAGGTGCTTCTGCCCTTTCAGGGCGAGTGGAGCCAATCAGATATACCCTAGGGAATGACTAGATATCCCAGGTGAGCTGCTTGATGTTGATGACCGGACCATCCTTGCAAACGCACTTATGTCCCTCGGTGGTCTTCTCTACGCAGCAGAGGCATGCACCTACGCCGCACGCCATCTTGTTCTCCAGGGAAACCTCACACTCCACACCAGCCTTCTTGGCAAAGCGAGCCACGCTCACCATCATCGGCTTCGGACCGCAGGTAGAGATCATGTCAAACTGCTCGTTCTCCAATACAGAGTGATTGGTTACGAAACCCACCTCGCCGGCAGAGCCATCCTCGGTAGTGATGCATACCTTTCCTATCTTGGCAAACTCATCCAGCTCCAGCAGGTCGGAAGCCTTGCGGGCACCCAGCAGGAAGGTTACATCTGCACCAAACTCCTTGATGAGTTTTCCGAAGTAGAGCAGAGGAGCCACACCTACGCCACCCCCCACGAGGAGATACTTCTGGCTCTTCTCTGTAGGCATGGTGAAACCATTGCCCAGAGGCAGCATACAGTTGAGCGTATCGCCAGCCTGAAGCTTTCCGAGCTGGCGGGTTCCGTCGCCCACCATGGCAACGAGCAGCCAGAGCTGGTTGGTTTCTCTATCCACGAAATTGATGGAGATAGGACGGCGAAGCATGGTGGCAGGCGAATGATCTACCTTTACTTCTACGAATTGTCCAGGCAGGATTTCCGGCAAAGGCTTCTCGTCGGTAAGCTTAATCAATACGTGCTTATCGCTGAGTGCTTCTACAGAAACCACCTTAAGGTCTAGAACATATTTTTTCATCTTATTGCTATTTTAATGCTTGTTATTAATGCTTGCTGTTAATGCACATTTGATGCTTGCTGTTATACCTATTTTATATATAGGCAGTGCAAAGGTACAACAAAATTCGAACTTCACAAAGAGAAAGAGCGATTTTTTCAGCTCCCCTCTTACTTTATTCCTTCTTTATTCCTTCTTTATTCCCGACAGCAGAGCAGAAATCTATTTCTTCGGAACGAAAGTCTCCCAGGTCTGATCATCGTAGAAGATGCGGATCTCGGTAATCTTACGCTGCGGTTTGTCCACATATTTAACCGCTGCATTGGCGATATTTTTAGGTGTCCTTTTTACACCGTGTGTTTGAGGATGGTCAAAGAGCGATGGAGAAGTAGGGGAGTCGGAACCCTCGCTGCCTCCGAAATCCAGGGTAGGCTCCACCACGCCGCCAGCGCCACCTATGCCCCCATGGCTTCCGCCCATGCCTGCTGCCGAAGCGCCTGTACCAGCCACACCTACAGCGTCTCCATACATATCGAGCGAATCCTCGTCCGCTCCGTTTCCACCTCTGGCGGAAGCCCCCGCCTGGGCACCTTCCACCTTATTAATATACATAGGAGGAGTACCATAAAGCAACCACTCAAGGTTCACCTGAGGCAACTTTTTCTTGATTGCATCCACGATGTCGAGCGATGGTTTTGTGCGATCATTGAAGATGCTGCTCAGGGTCGCTGTCGATTTTCCGATGAGCTGCGCGAAGTTCTGTTGGTTGAGGTGTTGGTCCTCCATGATCTGTCTGATTCTGTCTTTCATCACTATGTTTGAATTTGATTTTTTACGATGTTTTATTTCCGAACAGGCCCGTTTTTGGCCCATTTTTCTTAGATTTTACAAAGATAAAGCAAAAATTTGGTTTTACCAAACTTTTCGGGAAAAATTTTGTTTTTTAAACTTTAGGTTTGTATTTACAAATTTAAACTTCCAATCTTTGCTTTCTTAGTTTTATGGTTTAGATTTACAAACCTAACTTTAGCAATCTAAAGCTTTTACAATGGTTTGCTTTATTTAAAACTATTAATTCACTGAGTTTCAAAGCCTTTATTCCCTATAAATAGGCATTTCAGCCGCATTTATGCATCTTTCTTGCACAAAATTCCAAATCATAACCTTTCATAAAATAACAGAAATCTATAAATCACTGGGTTTCAATATGTTTTCGTTTCAACAATTCGATTGTATATTTATACATTCATATTTCAAAACCGCCCGATTTACATTTACGTTTGTAAATTCACCCTCTTTTTTCTCCGATTTAGTTTTCTTTAATTTAGATTCATAAATATAAAGAACAATTTACAAAATACACATTTATATTACTAAACTACAGAAACATAAACCTTAATAAATGCAAACACTAAAAAAAGAGGGTCTGAGGATGGCAAATTTTTCCATTTTGAGCGTTTTCAAGCCCGTTGGTCGGGTTTTGCTCAAAAATGCGAGTATTGAAGGGGGTTATTTTCGTTAACTATCTGATATTCATTATAGTTAACTGCGATTTCAGCGAAAACTGAAAAATGACCATCTAGATGAAAAATCCATCCAAACAAGAGATTTCCCACGAGAAAAACAAAAAAAATAGCGCCCGTTTCCTCGATAACGAACGCTATTTTCACCACTTTCAGGAAGCTAAACGCCCTCCCCGATTCCAGATCATTTCATTTCTCCGACAAGACGAAGGAGGAGTAAAAATTGGCCTCTCTCCCACCCTCGCCCATCGACGGATTTTTGGAGCCGAAAAGCAGCCTAATGGAGGATGAAGAAGATGAGTTCTCTCATCAATTCGCCTGCCGAAGTAAACGGATTATCGATGCCTTTGCTCTTCGCATCTACCTCTTTCAGCTTCTCGATTATCTGCATCACTTTCACTCCAGAATAGTTTTTCATTCCCATCGTATAATCGCGCACCGCCCAGGTTCCGCGCAAATCCAGGAATTTTGCAAGCTCATTTTCGTTCTGCTTATTCGGAGCATAATAGGCTATCATCAGATTCTGGAAATAACTGAAGAGCAACGGGAGGAGCGCATAGAGCGAACCCGACTTTGGGTTGCTGTCAAAATAGTTTATTATCTGATTTGCCTTGAAAACATCACGCTGGATGATGGCGCTGCGAAGTTCGAAAGCATTGAAGTCCTTGCTCACTCCTATTTCACGTTCCACCACATCCGGAGTCACCCGTCGGTCGGAATCAGGAAGAGAGATGAGCAGCTTGTCGAGTTCGGAGGTGAGGCGATGAAGATCGGCTCCGATATGATCTGCCACCATCTGCACCGCCTTCGGTTCGATGGTTGCCTTGCGAGCCTTGAGATAGGTTTCGATGAAACCCGGAAGCTGACGGTCGTAGAGCTTCTTGCTCTCGAACACCACTCCCACCTGTTCGGCTCTCGGGATGAACTTCTTTCTGCGGTCGATACTGCCGTTTTTGTTACAGATGACGAGAATGGTGGATTTCACCGGTTTCTCGAGATACTTTTCCAGGGCATCCAGACTTTTCAGATTCTGTGCTTCTTTTACAATCACCACCCTGAATTCCGCCATCATCGGATATCCCTTACACTGATCCACCACCTGCACCGCCGTGGTATCCGCCCCGAAAAGCACGGTCTGGTTAAAGTCCCGCTCTTCCGGCTGGAGCACGTTTTCGGCGATATAATCGCAGATCTTGTCTATATAGAAAGGTTCGTCGCCCATCAGAACATACACGGGCGCAAACTTCCGAGCCTTGAGATCTTTCATGATCGACTCGTAACTTATTGCATTTTTCTTTTCTGCCATTGATTTATTTTTTGTATCTTTGCACTGTGATTCCAGCCTGCCATTCATCTGTCTGCACAGAGAATCCCGCCTGCAATCCATTTGCAAAGGTACAAAAATAAATCGAACTATATATATAATAAGGTATAAAAAATGATTCGCTTGAACTTACCAACCTTCGAAATGAAGGTTTCGGGCACCAGACAGCAGCCCAAGATACTGGATGTGCTGCGCAGAAAATACGTAGCCATCACGCCCGAAGAATGGGTGCGCCAGCACTTCGTACACTATCTCATCGAGCACAAGGGCTACCCTGCCTCGCTGCTCGCCAACGAGATTCAGCTGAAATGCGGCGACAAGGTGCTGCGTGCCGACAGCGTGCTCTACAGCCGCGAACTCCGCCCCAGGATGATTATCGAATACAAGGCGCCGCATATCCCCATCACGCAGAAGGTGTTCGATCAGATTTCGGTATATAATCTCCTGCTCCACGTAGATTACCTGGTGGTGAGCAACGGACTGGAGCACTATATCTGCCGGATGGATTACGACGGTAAAAAATATTTATTTCTAGAAGAGATTCCCGACTATTCTGATTTATTGACAATATAGAAAAATCAGACAGAAAGGCAGACACCCGGCTTCTCTCCCATCACTGCATCATCACCCCCCAAAACGCCCCATTTATCCCCCTCCAAAATTTGCGTATTTCCGGTCAACCGTACAGATGCTCAGAAATACGCAAATTTTGAAGGGCCTTTTTTACCGCAAATTCAGTTATTTTTTAATAAAAATCGGCGCAATATTTGGCATTCTACCTATTTATTATTACCTTTGCAGCAATTTAAATATAGAAAAGGTAATGGCAAAAGAAAATATAAAGATAGCCGTAGCCGGAACAGGCTATGTAGGTTTGAGCATTGCCACGCTGCTGAGCCAGCATCACGAGGTGGTGGCTGTGGACGTGGTTCCCGAAAAGGTGGAACTCATCAACCACCGCCGCTCGCCTATCCAGGACGAATACATCGAGAAATACCTGGCGGAGAAAGAGCTCAACCTCAAGGCTACCACAGATGCAGCCACAGCCTACAGGGACGCCGACTTCGTGGTAATCGCCACGCCAACCAACTACGACCCCGTGAAGAACTACTTCGACACATCGCATGTAGAAGAGGTCATCCAGCTGGTCAAGGAGGTGAACCCCGAAGCCATCATGGTCATCAAGAGCACCATCCCAGTGGGCTACACCGAGAACATACGCCGGAAGATGGGCAGCGAGAACATCATCTTCGCCCCGGAATTCCTGCGCGAGAGCAAGGCGCTCTACGACAATCTCTACCCTAGCCGCATCATCGTGGGCAGACCGGCAGGAGATGAGCGACTCGACCAGGCGGCGCATCTCTTCGCAGAACTCCTGCAGGAGGGAGCCATCAAGGAGAACATCGACACTCTCTTCATGGGACTCACAGAGGCAGAGGCGGTGAAACTTTTCGCCAACACCTACCTGGCACTCCGGGTAAGCTACTTCAACGAGCTGGACACATACGCCGAGATGAAGGGACTCGACACCCAGGCCATCATATCGGGTGTGGGACTGGACCCTCGCATCGGCACCTTCTACAATAATCCGTCGTTCGGATATGGGGGCTACTGTCTGCCGAAGGATACCAAGCAGCTGCTGGCAAACTATGCCGACGTGCCCGAGAATCTGATCCAGGCCATCGTAGAGAGCAACCGCACCCGCAAGGATTTCATCGCCGACCGAGTGCTCCACATGGCAGGCTACTACGATTATGCCAACCAGAACAACTACCGCGAGGAGGAAGAGAAGCCTTGCACCATCGGCGTGTATCGCCTCACGATGAAGAGCAACAGCGACAATTTCCGCCAGAGCAGCATCCAGGGCGTGATGAAGCGCATCAAGGCGAAGGGCGCCCAGGTTATCATCTACGAGCCTACGCTGAAGAGCGGAACCACCTTCTTCGGCAGCCGCGTGGTAAACGACCTGGAGGATTTCAAGAAGCAGAGTCAGGCAATCATCGCCAACAGATACGATAAATGCCTCGATGATGTGAAGGAAAAAGTCTATACCCGGGATATCTTCCGAAGAGACTAGGAAGAACGCCCTGAAAGGGAGTCCGATGAGCCTAATGGGATTCAGAGAACGCCCTGAAAGGGCAAAAGCTCCTAGCCCAGGGCACCGCCCTGGGTAATCAGGCAAGCAAGCCTGTCGCCCTGAAAGGGCAAAAGCTTTAAGAATATCGCATATAACAATAAAAAGACAAAGATAAAAATGGCAAAATTAGTTATCAATTCCTATGAGGATTTTGCATCTCACCTCGGTGAGAAGTTAGGTGAATCAGACTGGTTGCAGATCGACCAGGACCGTATCAACAAGTTTGCAGACGCAACCCTCGATCCACAGTGGATTCACGTAGATGTAGAGCGCGCCAAGGTAGAAAGCCCTTACCACAGCACCATCGCTCACGGCTACCTCACCCTCTCTGTACTGCCTTATCTCTGGCAGCAGATCATCGAGGTAAACAACATCAAGATGCTCGTAAACTATGGTATGGATGAGATGCGTTTCGGTCAGCCGGTCATCACCGGTTCACGTGTTCGCCTCGTGGCAACACTCCATGATATTCAGAATCTCCGTGGTATCTGCAAGACCAGCATCAAGTTTACCATCGAAATAGAAGGTCAGCGCAAGCCAGCACTTTCTGGTATTGCCCAGTTCCTCTACTATTTCGAGAAATAAAAAAGAAACCTCTTTATAATCAACACTTTGCCCCCTTCCGAAGTTGCATGCTTCTTTCTTAGCATACAGCAGAAGTCGGGGGCTTTTTTCAACTTGATTACAATTCAGAAAAATCAGTATATATGGCAGCAGGAAAATGGATAGGAGGCTTTCTGGGATTCATCACCGCAGGACCTCTTGGCGCCCTTGCAGGATTCGCCCTCGGCTCGCTCTTCGACCATGGGCTAGACGAGGTCAACAAGCCTGGCAGTGAGGGATATAACAACAGAGAATACTCCAACGCCTACGAAGCTTACAGCGGATATGGCAGCGGAGGATATGGAAACGGAAGTTACGGCGGCTACGGTCAGCAGCACGCCTACGAGGGAGAGCGAAATAGTTTTATGTTCTCGCTCCTGGTTCTCGCCTCATACATTATCAATGCAGATGGCAGGATCATGCATTCAGAGATGGAGCTGGTGCGCCGGTTCCTACTCCAGAACTTCGGTATGGCGGCGAAGCAGCAGGGCGAGGAAATCCTCCTCAAGCTCTTCGAGCAGCAGAAGCGCATGGGCATGCAGCAGTATCGCACGGTGATACAGGACAGCTGTCATCAGATACGTGCCAACATGATGTACGAGCAGCGCCTGCAGTTGCTCAACTTCCTCGTGATGATAGCCCAGGCAGACAATGTGGTTTCTCCTGAGGAGATTCAGGCACTGAAGGAAGTAGCCCTCCACATGGGGCTGGAAGCATCGGATGTAGATCAGATGCTGGGCATGCATGGCGGCGGCTCTTCAGCCACATCAGCCACTTCGCTGGAAGATGCCTACCGCATCCTCGGTGTCTCCCCCGACGCTTCCAACGATGAGGTGAAGGCAGCCTATCGCAAGATGGCGCTCAAGCATCACCCCGACAAGGTAGCAGCTTTGGGCGAGGATGTTCGCCGTGCCGCTGAGAAGAAATTCCAGGAAATCAATGATGCCAAGGATAAGATCTACAAGGCTAGAGGCATCTAGGAAAAGGATTCCAGCAAGGAAATTCATATACAGCAAAAGTGCCGATAGGTGAATCCTACCGGCACTTTTTTATTTGATATGTCAAGGCATTCAGCCTTTTTTGCTTCAATGTGTCAAGACATGCAGCTCGTCACGCCCAGAGAGGCGGCGATAGCGGTCAAGATAGATATAACTATCTGAAATACAGTTTTCCAGGTTTCTTTCTTCATAGGCATTTTTTTAGTGATTAATTCCGTTAGGCGTTTCGGCGGATTTGCAATCCGCCGTTAAAAAACGTCCTAACCTATTTGAGCTCTGCGGATTTGCAATCCGCATCAAGCAAGATTTACAAACTTACGTTGTCGCCGCCGCCGTCTGTTCCGCTGTCAGTTCCACCGCCAGTACCCTGGCTAGTTCCGCCGCCCTGCGATGTTCCGCCGTTATCCTTGTTAGTCTCCCCGCCAGCGCCCTGGCTAGTATCACCTCCGCCCGGAGTGTTCTCCGAGCTACCGCCATCAACGGCTCCCGATGTATAGTCATCGTATGCCACGATCTTGGTGAGCTTCTTCAGCTCGGCGTTGCTCCAGGTCTTCGTGTTTC
>OMCR01000002.1_pt1 | contig 163452 bp, 149 predicted proteins | sample 1645091 | NCBI WGS metagenome assembly OMCR01 (sample SAMEA103958141, study PRJEB25191) | human gut metagenome | biome: human-associated habitat [ENVO:00009003]; feature: intestine environment [ENVO:2100002]; material: feces | place: Germany | collected 2013/2015 | reverse complement strand
TAATATTGATAACTCTGGATAATCTTTTAAGCATATCCAGGCATTCACAGATTACTCCTGAAGAGAAGAAGAGAACCTCCCTCTGACAGAATAATATCATAGATTCAAGCTTTTTTCCAAGTTCAATGTTATTCGATTCTATCTTATATTCAAATATGTTTCCATTAAACTTGGCATAAGCCCTTTCTCCGTCCTTTTCAATGTACACATTGTTGTTGTCTATACTTCCTATTGATATATTGTCAAAAGTACTGACAAAATCCTTCATGTACTCCAATATCCTGAAGTTATTGATATTATTATTTAACTCCATTTTTTACCATTCATTATTGCAAGTTTGTAAGAAAACATGACAGACAGTATAGATGCAATAGAAGACATGATAACAGTCCTTCCATGCATGCCAAAAGCAGCCACGAATATAGTAGTTGCTATAAGAACAGATGAAAACAGGATAGTTATAATAAAGATTACGGCAAGAATAATCTTCTTTGCGTTTTCCTTATTGTTCCAGTAAGGGACCATAGCCGTTATTCCAGTCTCAAGATATGACTTGATCCGGCTGTTCACAGAAGATATGATAACCATACCGTCATTGTCTATTGTTATGTCCGTTCTCATATAAAGACCATTACAGAACACTTTGTATCTTCTTGCATTGACAGATACATCCTTGTCAAGGACAAGATTGAGTTTGCCATAAGCATCCATCATTGACAGTTGTTTTCTTACCAGCGCAGCCAGTTTGTTTCTATTTGAAGAACGCCCGTCGATGATCTCGAACTTGATAAATCCATTCTTTACTTCCATAACCTAAATAATCTACGGGCCTCCTTCAACCCGGTCTCTACTTTCTAAATACTTTTCTTCCCTCTTTTGGTCCTACACATCCTTCACTTGGACCAGATGTGGCATTAGGAAACCTTCCCATATCATGTTTGTCATAGTATAGCATGGCAATAGCATTCCAGGCAACTTGGGCAAGATGCTGCAATCCACTCCCAGGATCAATGCGCTCGCCTTTAAGATAAGCCATCATGTGCCTCATCAAAGCTGCCCTATAACGCTCAAAACCATCAGGAATATTCTTCCATGAGCCCGGAGCATATTTCTTGGCACCATAATGGAATATCTTGACGATATCCTCTATCTCTTCCATTGGAAGTAATTCCCATCTGAGCTTATCATCAAGCCTGTCATTCTTAAATTCTCCAGAAGGTGTATTTGCACCTTCGCTGTCCTTTATTTTTGTGATTCTTGCTTGGGAGCCAATACAATCAAAGATGTTTCTTGATAACTGGCATACATTTTCCCTTTTTGCTGTTATCTTATATCCTTCACAGCCTGATCCGGCTATTCCCGATTTTATATAATCTTCATATTTGCTAAATGGAACAAGGGTAAATTCATCGTTATTCGCGTCAACTACGAAATACATGCCATATCCATTCAAACAATATAATGGAGTGAAATCACCTGTGACATACTTGTATTCATAAGCAAGTCTTGCCAATAAATATTCTATAGGAATATTGACATATGATTCTTTATCGTCAAACCCAGATGATGCATTGCCAAGCATCTCAGATATAATATCATTCATATATTTTCCAGTATCAGGAGATATGACAATATTGCCTTGATTGATATTTTCCAAAATCGCATTATCACTGTTTTTGAACCTGTAAGATATATCAATAATCTTTAAGATATACTCATGGAATTTTGATTCACTAACAAATTCAAGTGTTCCACAATTCATGTCTTCATTGATATCCATATCGAATACCTTATCAGACAACATTGGCCTTAATGAAAATATATTTCCTTTTATACTTTCGTTTTCAACGATATATATATCATTTATCGCTTTGTTTAATATTACTTTCCTCATCATTCTATTTTCGTTTTGCTTTATAATAGGATCAAATAATAGACCAACATTATTCTTATTGACTTTTACGGAGTATCCATCTTTTTTCCAGCCAAAATCAAGATAGTTGCCAATATCATCAAAACTGCATAGTTTATAATAATCATCTTCGCTGGAAATCATATAATACATACCGTTTCCATCAATACGGTAAATAGGGTCTTTATTCTCTGTTATGATGGAATATTCCTCGGCTATCCTTTTCAATACGTATCTTTTACTGGCGGTATGAAAAGGACTATCAAGGACAGAAGGACATCCACCGGCCATTTCAGGGAAAAGGCTCCTGATTTTTGTATGTTTGATTTCGGCACCTATACTCCCAGGTATAAGTATGGTATTAGATGTTTTTGTCATTATTGCACTTCTATCAGAAGAATATATCCCATTGGCAGTTGATACCATAGGCCCGACAATATTATCAAATTCTATTTTATTGACATATCCAATGATATTCTTTTTAAGACAATAATTTACATCCATATCAAATTTGCCAGTAGGAAGAAATACCCTGACGGTTGCATTATTTCCGTCAGGGCTTTCTTTTTGCACTATATACAGGTTATTATACCCATTATGCCTTATCAGTTCCTTCATCCTTATCGGATTCTTTCGGGGCACGCAATACAAGGACTCTTTCTTCCTCTTCCTTTTCCTTTCTTGCCTTTTCTTCCTTCATCTTCCTGACGAGTCCTACAAGCTGGTCCTTGTCCATGGACTCGAAATCCTCATCTGTATCTTCAGATATTTCCTTAAGTATGGATATCGCTTTTGCCTCAAGCCTCTTGGCGGTAGAAAGAGTATCGCCATAACGCCTGTTCTCCCTTGAAATGAACGCAGCGTGCATGATCTCATTCTCTTCCTTTAGGTCATTTGCTATCTCCAGGGCCTTTTCTACGTCCTCTTTTGAGACTTTATCATGTTTCAATACTACTTTATGGAATTTAACCGCGAGTGCCAGTAAAGCCTCGTAATACGTGCTTGTTTTAATTGTATAGTCCATCTGTTGTTCTTTTTAAAATCTGTTTTACTTCTATGTTTTCTCTTTGAGAAACATCTTGATCTTTTCCATTGCGGTCTTTCTTATTGACCTGATGGATTCTTTTCCCTGACCGAGCATCCCGGAAAGTTCATCCAATGTCTTTTCCCGGCATTCTATGCCAAAGAGTGACTTGAGTATGAATCTTTCTTTGGGATTAAGGACACTGAGCGCATTATGTACCAGGTTCCTTATCCTGTCTTCCTCGGCAAATTCATTTTCAAAGTCTGATTCATCCTCGAGAAAGGCAGACATCTCCTTGTCTTCACCTTCCTCTATTGGGGCATCCAGGCTTGATAATGTTTCAGAGGCCGCCATGACATCCTTTACGATCTCATAGTCGACCCCTACGCCTTCAGCAATCTCCTCAACGAGAGGATCCCGCTGGTTTTCCGTATAGAACTTATCCTTAAACTTATTTATCCTATACATCAAGCTTACCCTATTGCCAGGTATCTTGATACCGTTGTTCCTGAATCCTATTTCGCTCATAATCTGCTGTCGTATCCACCATACGGCGTAGCTTATGAATTTGAATCCCCTTGTGTGGTCAAAGGCTTCCGCGGCTTTTATGATACCTATATTGCCTATTGCGATGAGGTCTCCCAGCTTGTAGCCCAAAGATTGATATCTCTTTGCTACACTTATGACAAACCTGAGATTATGGAGTATAAGCTTTTTCCTTGCCTCCATATCCCCTTGTTTTATTTTCTCGCATAGTTCGACCTCTTCTTCGGCGGTCAGGGTCTTGTACTTCTGTATCTCCAGAAAATACAGGTCAACAGCCCTTGAGTCTCGTATCGTAAACTCTTTTGTAAGCCTTATAGTTTTCACAGGATAAGTTTTTTGGCAAACTTAGCATTTAACAACGTCAAATGCAAGTTTTGACCATCAAATCATGATCCTAAACTGAGGATATCTTTATATAAACATCCAGCGTTTTTAGCTGCCTGTGCGTGCAGGTCATCACATCCCACGAATGTTATATCAGACATCGAGTTTATACCATCCCTTGAAGCCTGCATAAGGACCAGTTCAAACATACCTGTATTTGGATATGTAAACAAGTTGTTATTATTGGTCCTTTCTACCACTTCCTTATTTACCTTGCATGTTTTCATGTCAAATAAAGCTTTTGCGTATTTGAATGCGTCAATGTAATAGTCATTGCCATTCTTGGGCCTACCGCATGCAAGAACAGTATAATATCCTTTCTTTGACAAGTTGGAAGCCTTTTCAAGGTTATCCTTGTCAATATGGATATCCATACCGTCCATTGACATAAAACATGCTGCTTCTATTATTACAGCTTTCATGTTTCAGATTTTATTGTTTTTAATTATGCCAATAATGCTTGTCCATTTATTCAAGATGGAAGGATTGTCTTCTATAATGAACAAATCGGACTTCATTACTTCAGTAGTATCAAACTTCCCCTCTTCGGGGTAGTTGATATTTCCATCGCTATACAGTGTAAGCACATCTTTCATGGTTATAACGCCGTGGGCTACAAATCCATTTGCGTAATCATCATGATTTGCGTGCATACCTATATACACATTACCTTTGGACATCATCTTATACACCTTTTCATTCTCCATTTTTATGGCATAAGACATGTCATGGCAATCAATCCCCCCTAATGGCTGGACCAGGTCATCATTGCGTTCTTTTCCGTTTCCATGTCCTACAAAGTATCTGAATGGATATGGGCCATTATGCACAGTGGATGGACCGCTTGATGCCATGGCCATTCTATCAGGATTGCATTTTTCCATGAAAACAAGATCCACTCCATTATACGGCAATGCCTTTCCGGCCTTGCAATAGGTATTATAAGCATCAGCATTGCATGCCTTATAGTATAGTACGCCATTCATATTATTTTGTTATAGGGTTTTCAAGTCCCTTTACCAGACGGAGCGCGGCTATAGCTATCATATCAGGAGTAAACCAGAAATCATATTCCTTGAATTTTGTCCTAATCCATTCAGGCATGAATACATAATTACCAGTTGGATCATATATGCCTATACAGTAGTCACCAATTTTACTTTCAAATGTATCAGCAATAGCAGCAGCCAATATTCCATTTGCTACTACAGTAGAAGCTTCCATTGGGTTGAGGCTTGTATCCATATATTCACAAAGACAAGTCTTTTTACCGTCGGTGGTAGCCATATACATGAAATTCAACATAGATATATAATCTTTATCTTCCATGTCAAATCTTGTACAATCCATATCGCCAATATCGTATTTTGCCATAGTATTGCAGGAAAATCCTACTCCCGTACTTGCAGATACATGGATTTCATTGTTATCGCCAATGATATAAGATTTTTCATTAGCTTTCTTGATTGGCAGTTTCTTCAGGAACTGTCCGCTTATATAAGCACTAAACTTCCTTTCTACTTCTTCACAGTGCCCGTCATATGCCAACAACCCGGATACATTATATCTTTCGTTGTTACCAAACACGACATCATATCCATTGCCATCATTTTTGGGAACGAATGTGCATAGTATATTCATGGTATCATACTCGATACGACCATACAATACATATACTTTACCCTTGTGCCAACACACATGATAAGGCATCCTGCCAACCTTTTCATAACATACCAGGTCAACATTGTATGCTACGTCATTACGGACAAATATATCTCCATCCGTTATGGCATACACATCTTCGACACGGATAAATCCAATATTATCACTGGCAGTAATCATATTGCCTGCCATAATGCCGACATTCATTGGCCTCGAAGCGAACTGGTGATATTTGTACTTAATAATTCTCCCCATTTTCCTTTTGATTTTTCATTACCGTTTAATATGGTTTCATACATTCTTTCTTCGGGGTATAAACACCTCCTTATTGTATAGGGGATATCAGGCCCTATATCGAAAACAATCTTGTCGACTATCTCGATAGACGGCCTGTCGCGTCTAATGATCAAGGCATTACTGAATCTGACAGAAGAATTATCAACGAACTCTTCTCCAAATTTAGTTATGCCAGAATCATGCATGCCAACCATAAGGAGATCCTTGGACAATACTGTATAAAGCAGCTTCTCATGAAGCATCAGGTACATGTCTACCTCATGGCGTTTGACGACCTGGTATTTGTCTTCAGAATCATCAATATGTTCCATGAACATTATATCATCAATAGTTGGTTCATTCTTGCTTTTCTTTAAGAATAAATCCACATTCTTCTTGTCATGAAGAAAAACCAGGTCTATATCTTTTGCGCAATCACCCATCAACCATTTGTCGAAGTGTCCATTAATCTTATAGAAAACAACTTCAATAGGACTTTCTTGTTCCATGATATCCGACTATTCCCCTTTCCATAACCTTATTACGCTTTCAACATGATTACTCATAAATACCCGATATTTATATATATCAATACCAAGCATATATATATCAGTATTAACTATATTTCCTGGCTCACCATTCCTATTGAATAAATACAGATAAGTATGATCCATGAATGCCTGGAAGTACCATCTTGTCTTCTTGTCTTCGCCGACAGAACACATTCCGTCTTTCTTGCCTTTTGCTATACCATCTACAAAGATTGCATATTTGACAATCCTGGTTTCGACATTGGAATCATCGAAATCAATTACTTCTGCTTCCATGCATTCCCCATCACCTACAGGGACAAAGTACTTGCCTTCTTTTATCGACAGGGCTACCCTGCTTGGATAATCAAACAGCCCATAATACATCTTATCCACTTTCTTCGAAACGGCCGCAATGATTCCGTTGTTGTTTGCAACAAACAATTCGCCATCACGGGACTTAAGGATAAACAAACCTTTGTTTTCCGTCTTGATCTTTTCAGTTATTTCCTTGTCATACTTTAGTACCTCCCCATAGTAGTCCACATAACTGGCTTCCTTGTTGCGTAAGGCACCGGTAACATTATCAATATCTTCATTACTATAAAGGCCTGCTACGGCAAGTTTCAGTTGATGGTTGGAACCCTCAACAAAATCAACGCATCCCTTAAGATCGACAATAAAGACGGTTCCCTTCCCATCCCTCAACGCAACCAGGCCATCCATCTTCTGTGTATCAATATACTTTACAAGCACAGATCCTTCAGGAATCTTCAGGAATATCTGGTCGGTAGATCTTGTCATCTCATAATCCAATGATGCACCAACCTTGGCTTTCCCGTTCATTATTACACCAACAGGAAATGGCAGGTCCTCATCATACTTTAAATTGATTCTCATGTTTTTCTCCTTTCTTTATTCGTTATGACTATCCCATTCCACCCTGGACAACCAGCCAAGCAGGAATGCGTTCCTTATTATCTTCTTTCCAGCGCCGGTACTGGCTTTCTTCCCAGCACCACGTATCATGATGCCAAAGTATCCGGAATGGCCATTAGCTATCATAAGGGCAACTTTATTCGACCCGCCATAGACATCCTTGACATCAATGAGCTTAGACAGCTCCCCGCGGCCAAGGGCAGTCATTTTCTTTGCCCATGCACAGTCCACTTTGGCATTCCACCACTGTATCCTTGCTTGATCCCATAGCCATGGCAAGGGATATGGCCTGCAAGACACAATCCTTTGGCATGTCAATGCATGCCTCGTCACTCTTTCTCATTTTTCCTCCTTTTTAAACATTAGACAAAAAAACAAGGGCTACACGCCTCACGACGTACAGCCCATAACTAATACATGACATTTTATGAAACAGTTTCCAGTCGTTTAAACAACTTTTACCTGATTGACCATATTCTCGTACCACCCGGTAGCTTTTAATGCCTCAAATAAGGCGAAATCACGTAAATATACCCTGTTGCTGCAATAGGACATACTAATACCATGTTTATCTATAACAGCAACCCCTTTTACGTGATGGCACCTGATCGCATCCAATACTTCCAGCTTACCGTCTACCAAGGCTATCGCCATGACAGTACCCCTTCTTGAAGGATCTATTGCCAGGACGACTTCACCGGCTTCAACATGTTTGTTATCGAGTACCTGGATATACCTGCTCTCGGAATGGTTCACAATAGGATAATCCCGGTATTTCATTCCATCCACGCTTATCCCGGAACATTTGGACATTTCTATTTCCCCGATAGTCCTGATTACCGGGTTTTCGACAGGGTATCCGCCCCCTGCCCGATACAATATGTTATTGTTCATCTTCAATTCTTAGTTTATAGTTTTCGCTTTTATACAGCATTTCCCTTCTTCTTGCCAGTCCGTCATGAAGCCGGCCAATCAGGCCATAGGCTTCCCCTTCCCCGATTTCAAGCCATTCCATGGGTGTACCTGCCATTTTATGGGTAAGTATCGTCACGTATGTGCCCTGGGTGCCGGAACCAATGCATTTGCCATCCTCAAACAATACCTGTGACTTGGACTTTTCACCGGTATCTTTCACGGTGCAATCCCTCCATCCCTTGCCATCGAATGGCAGCTTTGCCCTTACAGCCAATCCCGTGCCGGGCATGTAGTCCATCATGCCGTTTATGGTGGTGTCCAGCATCTCCAATGTCCCACGATAGCTGTCACGTCCAATATCGCGTAAACCAAACTTGATATTGTCGAACAACCTTCCAGCACTGCCATGGCAATCCCCTTCCAGCTGTGGAAGACAGGAATGTGTCATGGATTTATCGTCCTTGTCAACGGATATTATTGAATGGGCCTTGCTATGCCCGGATACCGTGACAATCCTTGAGAAGTCAAACTTCTTGGCTCCACTTCCAGTTATTGCAAGGATACCCATGGGCTTATCCACACCGATATCAATGTGTTTACCGCCTTCCATATCTATGGATATCTTGCTGTCATCGCCATTATAGCCCATCAGGCAGTTGGACCAGCCACCCTTATTATCCAGTATCTTGCATCCCCCTACAGCCTTGTCTTGTGATATGCATGATGCCAGTGCCTTGATATGGCATGACAGCAGGCTGCCCTTGGCAATGGTCTTATTATCTCTTTTTTTATCATCCTCGCCAATAAACATATCCGTACCATCCATGTCCCCAACAAGCCATTCCAAAGGCTTTCTTTCCTTTCCATTCCCCTTGACAGGAAGGAAAGATGCAAATCCTTTATGGGCCAGGCCAAGGAGGGATACTATCCCCTTGCCGCTATCCTTCAAAGCTGCAACTCCATGCCTGGGACATCCCATTCCCATTGGGATCCGGGCAGGCCTGTATAATGCCATTCCGACATCATCAAATATTTCATCAAATCTTTGTCCAGTCATCATTTTCGTTTACTTTTTGTTGTTTTAATTCATTTTTCCCTGCCCTTTCCATTCCTTCGACTACATAGTCTTGCAGGAAGAGCATAAGCTCCTCCCACTTGACATCCAGCATGTCGGCAACCATGTTCGAGATGTTTTCAGTAATGAATACGGCGCCCAGCTCATGGGGGTATACATAGTCCTCAATGCCATCTTTCTTTATAGAGAATGCATCATCACCATCTGGATCCTTGAATGCCCCTATGTCACCCTTTACCCACGATTTGCCGTCAATGAAGAATCCCGGCTTGTCCTTTACCAATAACCCGGGCAGTTCAACTTCAACCATCAATGCCCTTATGACAACAACCAATATACTCATTAAAGGCATATTGTCACAACTGACAGGTTTGAGTCCTGCACCATCACCCAGGCCTATATCGTAGTTATTTTCCTTTTTGCCGGCAATAGCTACTATGGCCTTTCCCTCAGAAAGGAGCCTTGTGTCAACACCGGCCACAAACCTGCCGTCATGCGTCCTGAGACAACACATACCCCTTCTATTCATATACATGGTTATACCAAGATTGTCATTGATTGCCATATTCATAAGGCTTGAACAATTTGGATAGATCGTTTATGCCATACCAGTCATCAAGACCCTTGCCTATCGCACCAGCCGTTATGGTATACCCAACATCCTTAAGGGCTATCCCCGATGGATTGAAGGGACCGTATCCAAGTATCATGGCCATATTGCTTATCCTCATCGGGCAAGGGATATGGCCATTTTCCCCGTATATGTCCACCCTGATGGTGCCGTCCCCATCCATACTGCCTATATATCCACCAAGCAGCATGTTCCTTGTCATCATGCACAATAGTCCAGGAGAGGACAGCTTTCCACCTTCCGGCATCTTGTCCATGTTATTCGCATCATCAATAAAACCTGTAAATATCCTTGCCCCTCCGCCTTCCTTGTAAGAGGATACGACATTGCCATTGCCATCCCCGGCATAGCAGTCCCCTCCAGCATCCTTCGTGAAAACCAAATTACCATGGTCCCGGTCCCCACGAATGACCAGTCCATTTATTCCTGCTTTTTGCATCTTCTTTCTATTTTATGTTTTACATTCCAGTAATATCCCCAATCCTTCTTCCCCCTATGGATCAGGATTGCCTTGTCAATGTCCTTGCCGGGATTATGGTGTCCCTGGTACAGCTCGAACATCTCCCTTGCTTTCCTGTAGTTTCCCCTGTCGGCATAGCTGTACTTCTTCTTTCCAGCTATACGATTACATTCGTCTACATACACCTTCAGCATCTGGAACCGTCCATATGCCGAACTCTTTGGATTCCTTGCCCTGTCATTATTGCCAGATTCCTCCTCGCATAATGCCCAGACCAAGGCTTCCCATCTCTCGGTTTCCTTTGCCTTAAGATACTTCCCTGCATTCCCTGCATCGCAGCACTTGTTTTCCCAGGTGCCACCATGCAGGGAAGATAGGCATAATATCACACTAAACAATAACTTTTTCATATTTCCTTATCAAATTCCATACCCGCAATCCCAACGTGGAAAAGGACTGCATTGCCAATACTGCCTTACATTGCATGCCCGGATGTAATCTACATATCCAACATACAGTTGGATGCTTCCGGTACCATCCTGTTCCCTTACGCGGATTTTACACATAAGGCCATCCTGGTCCATACACTTCATGGCATCCGCTTTCCCATTATCGCCGTACACTTCACCGGGATCTTCTACTATTTGATAATCCTGGTTATCCTTTGAGGATATGCGTATCCCCATCCCTCCGGAATTTATTGATATGGGAACCCGGCAATCCCTCCATCCAATCCAGCCGACGCCATTGTCCCATCCACTTATTCCACCAACAGGAAATCCATAAGCAACAAGCCTTATGGATGGCTGCGCCATGGCACAAAATGCCGTCATGGACAACAACGCCAGCATGATAACAAACTCCTTCATACACATTGCACATTAAAAGTTGGACATGGCCTGCCATCATGGAACCCGGACCACATGCTCCCCCGACACCGGGAATGGCAGATATGAAAAGCACGCCACGTCTCCCGACGTAGCCATGCCATAACTTAAAAAACCATTAATAAAAACCAATGATAAAAAACCAAAGCATACATATACGAATAACAAAGCTTAGGGGCCACAAGCCCCACGGCCCCATTACGGCCCCAGAAACTGGAAATACCAAAACTCCATATAAACTTAAAAAGGACCGGACACCGGCACCCACTGCCGGCATCCGCATATATAGGCCAATAAATACGATGTCAAACAAAACCATGACGCGCCCCACAGCGAACCATGGCAAACCATTACAAAGGGATAAATACATATGGCAAAGCTTGTCCTCCCGGACAGCCCACCAAGACCAAACCAGTAAAGTAGTCAAAACCATTACAACAGGAAATACTTCGAGGCCATATAGGGAAGCAACACCATCGGACCCTATATGGCCATGCACGGCACCCACATGCCACAGCTTGCAACGGCAACAATCCAAACTTGGCAAACCCATATAAAAACCACAATGGACCTATAAGTAAAAACATATAAGGAAACATACAATACCAGCGTGCCCCACGGCAGGCTATCCCCCCAACAAAAAAAAATAAGGTGGCCAGCCTGCCACAGGTCAGCCACCCAAAGATTGGAAACACATGGATTGCCATTCCTGCGAGTGTCACAAGGACTACACAAAGAACGTGGCCGGAAGGGTACCATATGACCCACCAGCCATACAGCGTGACAAAAAAATGCCATCCATGCGAAACCCAAACGAATATAATAACCACATACGAATACAAAGGGGTAGTTGTCTTATGGCGGTACCACATGCCAAACATCCCACGATGAAACACATGGCAAAGACAATATCGCATCAAAAAGAATCAAATGGATGAATTTCGGACCAGTCATAGCTACCATGCGGTACGTCACCGCCTTATCCCTTTTTTATCCATCGCGCGCGCGTGTATACGAACATCTTTCCCCAGTATTATATTGTATATATAATATGTATGGAAAACAGTACAATACACCCACTTCACGACAATAAGGACTATTTCATTGGTTCCCAGTTTTTAAGGTAAGCCACACAGTGCATCATGAATGGGTAATTACACTGTGTGGCAAGGGAAACCCAAGCGTCATTCCTTCTTTAGGACAGACACAATCCCCACTAAACCGGATACGCTACCCGGAATACGTTTCCAGGTAATCCACCACCAGCCCTTTTCAAGGCTTAATGGTGTTACCGGAATTAGTGGAAAGAGGGGGTTTCCAGGAGGGTTGCAAAAGTACAACCCTGTGAAAACCCGTTTTTTACGAGAAACCTTGAATCCCATTAAACAGCTTGACGAGCCTCAAGGGCCTTGGATTCCCTTTCGTATTCCCCAATGGACTTGGCAGCAGCAGCGTTCAAGGCAGCTATCTGTTCAGCAGCTGTCTTGCTGACAGCACCTTCAGTGAAGTCTACGATTTCCAGGTTCATCAAGGTACTGTTCTGGGTACGGGTCTCGTTATTAAGGCTTCTAACCTTAATCTGCTTCCTTTCCTTTACTTCGACTACTACCCCGTTTTCTACCAAGGCTTTGCCGAGGTATCTCTGGGACGGGAACTGCCCTGCCGCAACAAGCAAATTGGTTTTCGGCTTCTCAGGGGAGAATCCCTCGTGGTTGGCAGCATAGGTCAATCCAGTAGGAGTGGCCTTGATCCCCTGTTGGGGTGACTCGACAGCTTCAACGGCGTTTTTGGCAATACTTGACAAGTAGAAAATGCCGTGACGCTGGCTACCGTCAGGAGCTACTACGATTACGAATACCGCATTTGCAGAGTTCGCTGTCCGTCCGACTTTGGCTTTGAAAACAGTAGGCTGGCCAGGAACCTGGATGAACTTAAGCAAGCTGCCTTCCTCGAAACGGGATATGTCGAAGTTTACGGCAACTTGCTTGTCGTCTTCGATTGTAGCTTCTTTCAGGTTCATGATACGGATGGCGTTTTGTGCTGCGGCCATCAAAGCAGCTTCGTTGGAAATTGAATAAGTCCTCATAATACAAAAAATTTAAATGGGTAAAACAATAAAAAATGAATAAAATAAAATATGCCTGTCCTTTACGGCGGCAGGCTTTCCGTAAGTACCAAAGTTCGGGGAAACCAATTTCTGGTTTGGCCTCCCTTCCTTCCTTGCGCTCCAGTCCAATTGATCGTACAGTTCCGCCATAGCCGTATTTGGCCATGGCTTCCCTGACAGGCAACGGAAAGAAGCCCGAAGGGAAAGTCCGGGGTGTGACTTCCATAGGCTTTATATATAATACAGGATTTATAGGGTGACGGTAATCATGCTGTAATCGGCTCCCGCCACTTCGACAGCGTCTTCGCCGTCGTAAGTATTCCGGGAGCAAAAATTATATAGCTCACTTCTCATCTTCTCCATCTTGTCTTTCTCTTCATAGTTTGTGACAATCTTTCCGTCATATCTCTTTATGAACTCTGCTTTAAGCGATTCGAACTCTGACGCCTTTTCAGGCGACAGTTTGTTATTGCCCTTGTACTCATAGATATACAATGCAACTGTAATTGGCCTTGTCGAAAATTCATCGTTATAAGACACTTCGGATATGACAGACACGGATAATACTTTGAGTGTCGTTTCCTTCTTCACGTATTTCTCACACGCGTTGATGATTTCCTGTCCTGTGAAAGATTCCAAGATATCAATGTTACGCTTTTCGACTCCAGTAATGATATCCATGAAGTTATCAGACTTGTTGTCATCAATCGTCTCCATCCAGTCAAGGATGTTGGAAATGACATTCTTACTACCTTCTGCCATCACTCCCCTGAGAATCATCTCAGCATAAACTCGCTTCATTTTTATTCCCTCCTATTGCCTCGACGCAAGCGCACAATACGTCACAGCCCTTTATACGTTATTAATACTCGTGTGCGCTGGAATACGATGGGCGGGTTATACGTTGGCTTGTATAAAAATTCCCGTCACTTTCCTCGCGGGGAATGGCGGGTTCATTGTCCTACAGTAAGAGAAATCTTGCTAAAAAGGTTAATTCACGATTGTTTCGCTGTGAAGTTAGGGAAAAGTTTTGAATATTTTTCTATCTTTGTGGTGTCGTCGTGATGACGATCTAAAGTCGAATAACATTATATTTACCCGTTCAGCAATCGTTGGACGGGTAATTTTTTTACGCATTTTTGATGTTATTTTTTTTACCTTTTTCCATGTATATATATATATATATAGAAAAAACAGTATTGATAGACAATTAGTTACAAATCTATTTTTACGTAATTAGGGATATTTTTTGCCCTTTTTACGTAAAAATAGAGTCGATTTTACGTAAAAGGGGAAAAATTTTGCCCCTTTTACGTAAAAAGGCCTGTTTTAACCAAAATCAATTTTTTGTCTTGTTTTATATATCTATATTTGTGGTATTAATTTAAAACATATTGATATTATGTTATTCGATTTTAGTAACATCAGGAATATTGTAGAAGGAATTGAATTGATAAATCCAAACTGGTCACTTTTAGAGCAATTGGATAAACTTTTTCTATTAAGGAAGATAAAGGGTGAATCAAAAGTATCTGTTTCAAATAAAAGGTACGAAGAACAGTATAAAAGAAAAGACAATAATTATCAAGATATAAATAGGCTTACGGATGATCCTGTCACTGTTGAATCTATTAGAATAGAAAAGTATATAAAACATCCAGACGGTGTTATGGTTTACAATGGTTTTTATATGGCATCAAATAACTATGAACTTATGATGAATATGGCACTGATAAAATTAATGTTTGCTCAAAATATAAGGTACACAGAATTTAAGAATATAAACAACAACAAAGTTTGTGGACTTCCAGGATATATTTATTTAGATAAAAATGCCGTTTCTTTCATAGTGGATATATTCAATATAAATTTCGAGAATAAATCATATCTGGATCTTGATTCTAAATCAAGAAGAAAGAGAATAAGCAAAGTTATTAAAGACTTTATAGATTATGGATATATAAAACAAGCAAAAAGAATTGACGGATCTTCTGTTGTTGATTTTGTAGGAATGTATTCACTAAACATGTTTATGTGTTATAGCGGGGAACAAATAGACAGGATTTCGTATGAGATAATAAAAAGGGAGATGGAACAATTTGTATTAAATAATCCATCCATAAATTTAAACGATTATATAGATGTAATCCAATCCAAAGTTGCCAATAGCAGGATAAATATAAATGACTTAGAGTGTGTTGATGTATATCTTGTAACAATAATCAAAACGTATAAACAACAGCTTTCATTTGCCCTTGAGAATGGTTTGGCAGAAGGAATAAAATTTGATGTTTCATTGTTGGCAAGAGAGCATGGTTGTACAAGAAGGTCTTTCGAGTACAAGATTAAAAACCTTGTAAAGAATGAAGATTTGATAGAAACAAAGAATAACTATTACATCCTCAACCCCGAACGATATTGCGTTTAAAAAAAATATAGGCCAGACTTTCAAGCCTGACCGATTTTATGATGAATGGGTTTTTAAGTAAAAACAGGGAGTAGCTTGGCAATTATAAGACTGGAATGTTTTTGCTTAAAAACACATTCTTCTTCAAATCGGCCCAGGCTTGGCAAGGCTGAAAGAAAAAAAATAGGTCTGACAATCCAGTAAGGGGAGCCAGGCCTATTTGTTTGTTTATTTATTATCCCAATCAGGATTTATGATAAGACGGAATCCGTTTGTATATGGTTATTAATAAAAAGTTAGCCGTTAGTTAGGCTCCAACGGCGAAGAATGAGTATGCCTGTTACTTGTTGGCAACAGGCATTAAGTTTACCAAACGCTGTCCACTGACACGTCCGCTAAACGTGTTGCGGTGATTGAACACCTCGCCACGCTTGATGACGAATGTCACATGGCCTACATCGCCAGCCTCGTTCATGGCCTTGCGCCAGAACGAAACCACCAATGCGTGAAGCTCCTTTATCGTCATTCCAGGCAGGAATGAGTTAAGGACTTCTGCGTTAAGGGAACCATCCATGTAGTTGTGGACTGTCCCGTCCACATCCGTGCGGTCGTTCTCTGAACGAGCCAACATCCGGATGTAGACAGGTTGCCCCTCTACAAGGACGCTACCGTTCGCATCCATAATGTCACAAAGCAACACTACGGACACGGAGACCTTGTCCACAAGGACGTTATTCTCCAGCCGTTTGTACTTCGTGAGCACAGAGGCGCAAGCCTTTGCAGGATCAGAGGAGAATCGTACAAGACGGCCCTCCTCGAAGGGTGACACACCACGCCAAGCCACCGGTGTGTCCAAGGTGGCAGCTGCAATTTCGTTTGCAGCGACGGCCCTACGAACGACCTCGTCGTTCAGACTGTTTAAATCAGCACCGAGGGCAACGACGTGCTGATTAGGAGAACCAACGTATCTCATGGCTGAAATAGTTGTGGGGAACCCTTGCCGGTAGAGTCCCCCGATTAGACAAAAAGGCTGCCGGCACCAACCAACGATATGTCTATATCGCTGTATATTGATTAGTGGGTTATATGTGACTTGTATATGTATATTGTAAATTTTTCGATGATTTTTTCCCTGGCAGAATTTTCGGGACCCCCACCCCCCACTTTGAATTTTGGCGAACCCCGAGGGGGTCGCAAAGTGGGTGTCCTCGTCCGCATAATTCTATTATAACCATACAATTGCCATCATTAATCCTCTCTCCCTTAACCTCTCTCCCTTAACCTCTCCCTTAACCTCTCCCTTCTCTTCTCTTTCCCTACCTTGACCCCCACTTCCTTTAACTCCTCCCTATCTTATTAATCATTCATTCATTCCTCCCGTTGGCCATCCTTCCTTCTATTCCATTAATCCATGGTCTCCCTTCCCTTCATTATCCTTCTATTTGATCTTACGCTCCCATTGACCATCATCTACCTATTACCATTACCCATCTTCCATTCCTCTATTTCCCTCTATCTTCCCTTTAATTTCCTTCTCTTATTTGGCTTTACAAATACTTCCCGCTACACTTGTCTTGTTTCATTTGAACTATTATGGCATGGATAGGAAAATTACTTTCTTAAGGAAACTGGCTGGGGGCCTGTCCTTCCATTATCGTTTATACAGATTGATGGATGCCGGAGGATTCGTCTACTACCCGGTATTCATACGTTTGTTTATACTGGGGTTCCATATGTTCAATCCGGCATCATATTCCGGTGCTAAGCCTTTTATAAAGGAAGATGGTAAGCTGTGTATGGAAGAAGGGATAAGTGACGGTGTATGGGATTTGATATATGTTTAGGCATGGCTGGGGATAATGGGCTTCTACCGGATTGGGAAGGATGATGGGTCCGTAAGGCAGCTTATGGATGGCTTGATTGTCAGATTGGACAATGGTCCTGGGGAAAGGGAAGCCATCATAAGCGGTGGAAGGGGATACGGGCATTCATCAAAGGAACACAGTCCGGACATAGGGCCCTGGAAGGAAGTATCCATGGGAGGGACATACTACTTCTTGATGCCTCCATTTGGGGTGGTAACGCCCAAGCTGGAAATAGGCTGGTCTTATAACCTGGACATAAAGGAGTTTACCATGATTGGCAATTCGGGAAGGATAGGCTTCCTGATGGGGAAAGGCAAGATGGTGATTGGTTCCAGGCTATTGTCAAAGGTAGTTGATATGTCTTCCATAAGGGGAATGACGGCAATGGATATTGGATACGTACTGGAGGATATGCCTGTAGACGGTGGCTTCCATGTAAATGTTTCCGGGATGTACAGGAAAAAGACAATAGGGACCTTTGGGTTACTGCTTCTTGGATCAATAGAAAACGATATTAAAAAATTAATGGCATGGGCATGACGATAGACGGGAAATTTGAAGTGTTGCTGGACAGGTATTTTGGTGGCTACATGATAGTGGATGATCCAAAGGGGAAGGGATCGTTGATACCGTTTATGGAAAGGAACGGCAACTATGTGGATGTAGGTGACGGCAGCATAAACATGGCAGGGCCCTTGGCTGTGCTTATACTGGTAAAGAGAAATAAGTATGGGTATATGACATCCAAGAATGTAAAGATTGGGGATGTATTGCTGTCTGTTGACAGGTTATTTGGGTCCGCTAAAGGGTGGGTGGGGGGAATCATTGGGCTGCCCGATGAGGCCCGGGCGGGCGGAAGATACCGGCTTCTTTGTAAGGGATGACTTGTCCTTGGATGACGATCGGCTGGAGAAGATGGGAATAGCCTCCATGATGCCGGACTGGCAAATGCTTCATACTTTGGAAAACGAAGACCCTTGTCACCCTCCATTTGTCAGCCAGGACCAGGTATGGAACCTAAGTGCCCCCTTGATGTGGATTATGATGGACAGTGGGAATGGCAGGGGGTCCACGCTGGCACCTGTCATTGGCAGGATGATGGATATGTCCATAAAATGCAACGGATATAAGGTGTATAACCCATACCTCAGCGCACTAAAGCATTGCTTTGGATACTGTCCTGGCCTGCATATGGCATTTGGTGGCAGGCAGGAAGACAGGTATGGTCATTTCAAAATGGGCGTCAAGGTAAAGGGGGGAGCCGATAATTGGTATTACAGTGGCGGGACAAGTCATGCAAACAAGGTATTCGGTGGGGACATGGGAATGGACAAGGACTTCAGGGGGTGGGTCCAGTCATTGGTGTTCCTGTTGCTGGATGGTCCGATAGGCCGGGTATACAGGTTGTCCGGTAGTTCCTTCAAGCTGAATCCTGTGTATTGCCATGGATATGCAGGATGCTGGTTTGGACTGGGCCCGATGTCTTCTTTAAGCAACTTTGGGAACAGGCTGGTAAAGGGATTTGACAAGCTGGTGTATCAGGGTGGAGCCTTTGAATGGAATGTATTGTCCCTTGTAAGTGGTAATGCCATGAAAAAGCTGGATATAGATATAATGGATGACTGGCTGGAGGATTATGGGATAAAAGGCCATATGGCTACCCTTGTCCATAATCCGGCTGATTACCTTTGTGTATATATGATATTTGGATTAGCACAAAGATTGATATATGGCGACAAAGAAAAGATTCAGTGGACAAAATGGGGATAAGTACCCGTTTGGATGGGATCTTCCTGTCAAATGGGAAGAGGGTGATATCGCGGGTGGATACCCATTGCCCGAGGTGGGCGTATATCCGAATAACAGGTTCGGTGATATAGCGAGGTCCCAAGGCCTGGAGACTGCAAGGAACTGGAGAAAGGTCAAGGAGGGGACTACGGCAGGTATAAACAGGTTTGCGTCCCCTGTTACTGGAGGCGCGATGACTGCCGTATCCTTCTCTCCTGCCGGTGATGCAATAGATGCCGTGGACTTCTATAATGCAGCCATGAAAGGCGACGGTATGGGCATGGCATTAGCCGGGCTTGGATTTATACCTGTTGTAGGAAATGTAGCAAAAAAGGCAGGAAAGTATGGAAAAGCAGCGTTAAGGATAGCAGCGGAAGAAGCTTCGGATAAGGCTTATGGCCTTATAGGGAAATACGTGAATAATAAATATATAAGACCTGTACTTAAGAAAGCGGACGAGTATTTTGAAAAACATCCCATGATAGATAAGGAAGCGTTGGAATTTTATGAAAAAGACGTTATACCAAGAGCCAAGAAATATCAAGGAGTGGATTTCCATATAAGTCCTGATATGTTTGAATATAGATACAAGCTGTTGGATATGGATGGAAAATTTGGATTTAATATAACCGGTAATGGGATTGAAAACGGAAAGACATATATAAGGATAAGACCGAATGATGGTACGCTTGTACACGAAATAAGGCATGCATCACAATTAAAGAATAAAAATAAACCAAACAACAACGGATTCTATGATGTGCTGTCTGAAAAATCTGAGAAGAAATTAAATTCAACGTATATGCCAAGAAATCCTGACGATGCTGGAGGGTATGCTAAAAGTGTTGTCGAGAAAGAAGCCAATAACACTGAAATGAGGTATCTTTTATGGAAAAGGTTCAAACAACAATTTGGCAGGACACCATCAGTGGAAGAACTTGACAAGATGATAGACAGTGTTAATGGGGAAAGACTTTACAATGAGTTGTATTCCAAAAGTGCATATATGGATAGTTACCTTAATAATATGATTGATATGGGTATGGCAAAAGAGGGGGCAGGCAACTTTATAAAGGGCGCATTAAAATACGTGCCGGTCATTGGTGGGGCTGCATTGGTTCTTCCATACCAAAGTAGTAATAATAAAAATAAGGGGAGATTTGACTATGAGCAATAAAAAGGGATTCATGCAAGATGGAAGTGGTGATTGGACATCTGAAATATTACCTTATGATGAAGATGTACAGGGAACTATAACCATTCCTATTTCGGAAGAAAGGCAAAGGAGAAAATTTATAGGAGAACCACGGAGAAGATCCATGGACAGGTTTAAGAAGGGTGTTGAATACGTTTGGACTGCCAGTAGGTATTTACCCGGTATATATGGAATAATACCTAATGCCGTAGAATTTGCTAAAGCTATAGACGAAAGGGACCTTGGGGAAATGGTATCAAACTCAACATCATTCCTTCCCCTTGTCGGTTGGCTAAGAAAAGCGAAAGCATTGAACGATGCAAAGGGATATGCAAGCTCTCCTGGGATAAAGCTGTTGAAGTGGAATAACATGGATGATCTTGCCAATGAATTCGGTAAGGATAAAGCGGAAAAGATCATAAGTTATGGCAACTGGGTTGATAATACAGCTAATGTAACCATGAATGCTATTGAGGATTTAATAAAGGACAAGAATGAAATGACTACGCTTGAATGGTTGGGTAGCAGGCTGGATAGGAGGCCTAAAGTCGGCGATACGGGAAAGAAACAGCCTGGTGGACGTGTAGGCATAAAGAAGAAAAGATTCGATAGTCCAGGGAAAAGATTCATGGACTTACCGGGTGAAGTATCATCGAGATAAAAAATTGTCATTATCTTTGTCCTGACGTTAAATTTCTAAACTTTTGTATTATGAATGAATTATTGGAAAAGATAAACAAGCTGCATCTGGATTTCATGGCTGATGCAACAAAGTTTTCCGAAAAACAAAACAAGATGGCCGGTCGTCGTGCAAGGATGGCTTCACTTGAGATGGCCAAGCTGATGAAAGGGTTCAGGCAGTTGTCATTGAAAAAAGAAGGGGAGGCCTGATGCATGAGGGCTACCGAGTTCATGAGGAAGGTGTTTACTTCCCAGTCCGGGATATCCTCAAAAAGGATATGTGGATTCATGGGATGGGTATCATGCATAGTATGGATAAGCTATTACGTCTTTACAAAGCATGATATACCCGGTATAGTAGAAGTCTTCATCATGTCCTCGGTTGCCCTTCTTGGTCTTGACACGATACCAAAGAGCATAAGTTCATTCAATAAGGGAAGGTGTGACAGTTGTCCGAAGAAGGACAGTTGCAAGCCACCGAAAGAAAACAAGGTGGAAGAAGTTTAATAACATATTGTTTATAATAGATTCATTTACTATGTTTGTGGAAGTTTTGCAAGGCTCTTTCCATTTATGCCGGTTGCAGCTGGCGAGAATAGGAAATAGGTCGCGACAGGCTTCCGGCAAAATGGAATGTGGGATGACTTAAATGGTTTAATGGCTAATATTTTCTTCATTTGATTTTTGGTTAGGTTATAAAGTAAAAGTAATTATTAATGTGAATAAGTCAGAAAGGCGGTTGACAGTGATGCCAGCCGCCCTTCGTATTTTAATCGAGTAAGTTCAGTTTATTTCTGCATGTCGGAGTAATCTACTATGGAACAGTCTGTAGTAAGGAACATACTTGCTATTGAGACTGCATTAAGTATAGTCATTTTGGCAACACTTGTAGGATCTACAATTCCTTCCTTGACCATGTTGTCAACAAACTTCATGTCTTTGGCATTATATCCGCACTTGGGGGATTTATCCGATGCTTCTATAATATATGAAGAGAAATCATTTATTTCTTCTTCTGTATAGTATCCGTTCTTGAATATATATTCAAATGGATTAAGGACAGCTATACACATACTCTTATATCCACATTCAAATTCCTTTCCTTTATAAGTGTATTTATCCTTATAAATAGACAAGGCCCTTTTTGATGCTCTTAAAAAAGTGCTTCCACCACCGGGAACAACTCCTTCTCTCATGGCTGCGCGGACAGCACATACAGCATCGTCCACACGATCTTTTATTTCGCCTGTCTCTGTTTCAGAGTTAGACCCGACATATATAATAGATACACCGCCGGAAAGCTTGGTAAGACGCTCTCTGAACCCAGCTTGTTCCTTACCCGTATTAACTTCCACTTCATGTCTCAGATAGTTTATTCTCTCGGCTATTATAGCCTCATCGCCATATCCGCCCATAATAGTGGTGTCATTCTTTGTTATAGTAGCTTTATCACAGATACCGAACATGTCTTCATTAAAGTCATCCATACTGGCTTTTGGTGTACCGGCAATAGTAGCACCGAGCATGATTGACAGGTCATCCATTATTGCTTCTCTCTGTCCACCAAATGAAGGAGCTTTAATGGCACAAAACTTGAATCCATTCTGGACCTTGTTTATTGCCAATGCATTAATTACATCCATTGAGAATGAATCGGCTATGATAAGCAATGGTTTTTTAAGCTTAACGGCAGCGTCCATTACATTGATAATTTCCATGGCATTGTCAAGCTTCCCTTGATAAAGAAATACAAAACAATTTTCAAGGATACAGTCGCGGCCGAACTCATCATTGGCAAAATAGGATGACTCCATACCACGATCAAACCTCATGCCCATTACTGTTTCTACATACGAGTAATTGACAGGTGATGTCTCTACGCTTATAGCTCCATCCTGTGTTGATTCAACAACTGCCTTATATACAAGGTCGCCAATTGATTTATCGTTATTGGCAGAAATAGAAGCAATAGCTTTTATGAGATTTGGCCTGTTCTTGATAGATGTCGATACGGATCCAATATACTTGACCATATCCATGGCGGCAGTCTCGATACCTTGCTTGATATTCACCGGCCTCATCTTGTTGTAGTCTGGATCACTAATGACATAATCTATAATGGACTTGGTAAGGATACATACGGTAGTACTTCCATCGCCAACATCATCACAAGTTTTCTGGGAAGCCTGTCTAAGCAATTGTATTCCGGAATTAACTGTAGGATCATCTGAAGAAACAGCTTTGGCAACTGTTATACCATCTTTCGTTACCCTTGGTTCCTTATATACATCGCGTATAAGAACATTTCTTCCTGATGGGCCTAACGTACATGATACGGCATCAACAAGAAGTTTCATGCCTTCAAGCATTTTTCTTCTTGCTTCATTTTTAAATAAGATTGTTTTCATCCCTTCTCTTCCTTTCGGTTAATGATGTAAATAACTCTGTCGAAATTGTAAAACGGATTCATCCAGTAAGCTATCTTCGACATGCTTACGCTTACATTCCTGTTTGGCTTTACGCCAATCCCATATTCTTTGTAGAACATATAAAAATGGCTTTAAAATTCGTATGACGCAAAAATAATGATGTTTTATGGAATATAAAAGCCTGGCGCGTTACAAAACGAACCAGACTCGATAAAAAAGAAAGTCCTTTGACAGAAATTACAAATCAATTGAAAAAGAAAAGAATTAATCAACCAACTAAAAATTATAACGTCTTATCTGTTCCTTCATGTCAACACCACCGCTTCCTCCATACCAGCTGCTGTCACTTGCATTGGTTCCACTATGAATAAAGTTCCTAAGGCCTCCAACTCCACCAAGCCAAGCCATGCCGTATGCAGCATTCCTTGTCAAGCCAAGCTCATTAAGTCTTTCTATATCCTTTTTGGTGAGTTGCCTTTCTATATCGTTAATCATTTTATTGGCACTCGCTATTTGCAATATAGGATTAGCCAAGAAGTCTTTTACACTTGCTCCTGAATAAGCAATGATGTTGTTGTATTTCTTGCCATCCTGCATAAACTGGAAGTATCCGTATGCCGGAGCATGAGGATTCTTTGATGTCTGGTTAAATCCCGATTCGTTAAAGGCTACTTTGGTAAGGAATGCCCTGTTCTTTCTTGCTTCAGGATCAATCTTCTCATACTCATCATAAGCCTTATTAAACTCAGCCAGTCTTTCTCTTTCATTTTTTGTTGTACTGAATGAAGAAGAACCAAGCTGGAATCTATTGCCTTTTTTGGTTTTAGCTACATGCTTGGCAAAAGGATCGACTTCTTCCATTGATAAGTCTCTTTTGGTATTCGTATCTGTATTCAGTTTAACACCTTCTATTTTGACATTATCCATTCCTGCCAATTTATATATCTCTTCAAGATATGGGGAGTTATAAGCTGATTCATAGTCATACAGGCCACCGGTATCTTCCGGAGTCAATATGACAGGTTCATATGTAGCATAATCCATAGGCATGATTATTAATGTTTAAACTTTCTCGCATTTGCTGCAAAATTAGCTCTTTTTCTTGTTGTGGGATTAGATGATCTCTTTCCCTCAGCTATACAAGCAGAGGTTACACCATTATAACCTCTTGATTTACAGTAACTTGTAAACTTTCCTTTGTTCTTCGGATTAATATGAATTCCAGATTTACCGAATCTTACTTTCTTGTTTGATACTTCGAATTTGCCGCCTTCTTTATATAGTTCCATAGCTTTCCAATTTTATATATACAAATCTATCTACTTTTGAATCGTAAACGGAATGAGATGGAAATGATTATCAGTTTTTTAGATTTTGTTAATAGTCTTGGAATAAATGCCTATGACGCTATAATAGGATTTGTCATAGCACTTACATTCCTGAGGCACGATAAGATATTGTCTTTTGTATTTAATAAGTATGAGGGAAAAATAAGGAAGTTAAAGCATACATCAGAAGAATATACTCTTGAAAGTGCTGATACGATAAATACGGAGCTCGAGGCAATAGTAATGAGTGACGAAAAAATATCAAGTGCCATATTGTGTAATTATCATAATAGCGTCTCGAGCAATGTTGATCTATCGTATTATTATTTCACGTCATTGACGGAAGCAATGGGAATGAACTCAATACGTCAATGTATGGATATATGGCGTGAGAGAAGTTATATGAACTATCAGAAAGAACTCAAGATGATCCATAGGTCAAACTGCGTTATAGTAAACATAAATGATAAGGATGATATCGCGGTATATCCAAAAATGGCAAAACTTGTAAACGATAGTGGGATGAAAACTGGAATATTCATTCCAATAAATATGATAAATAAACCCATCGCATTTATAGTCTTGCTTTATGAAGAAGAGTACTACATAAAATCAAAACCTGAGTTCTTATATAAGATAAATAAAAATATAGACGACATAAGCATATTGATAAATTATTCAAAGGCAAAATAAGATTATACAGATTATAAAAAATCCGCTTTACGAGTTTCGTGAAGTGGATTTTTTTATGTTCCTTTGTAAAACACAAAAATCAAATTGAAGATGGAAGATATAATATTAAATGTAGACAAAAGAAACGATAGTATATGCTACAATGACAAGTATCATATCTACTGGGACGAGAAGGATGAGACCACTTTGACTTCAGTAACTACGCTTATAGGCAAGTATGAGCAGGAATTTGATACAGGGTTTTGGTTGAGATATAAAGCACTTCAAGCCATACTCGGAGAAATGAATATACCATCCAAAGAATCAAAGTCATTATTTGAAAAGCTTAGAATGTGTAAGTTTTTTGATGAGAAAGAGATACTTGAAATGTATAATATCAATTCAGGATATTTTAGCGATAAAGTAAAAGAGATAAGAAATTCCTGGAAGAATACAAATACTGAAGCTTGTGAAAAAGGAACAAAGAAACACTCATTAATGGAACATAAGTTTGGTAATACAGGAAAATACAGCCTATTGAAGCTTGGTATAACAAGTCCTGTAAGATACGAACCTGAGGTACATGGTTTCAAATATGTAAACCATGCCATACCTGAAATGCTCGTTGCCTTGAAAAGTGGTGATTTAAGAATAGCCGGACAAGTTGATTTGCCGGTAAAACTTGACGACAAAATAAAAGTATTCGATTATAAAGGTCTTCCTTTGGATACTTTGATACCTACTACAGATGGATTTAAGCTAATGAAATCAATGCAGGAAGGAGATATCGTATTTGATAGATACGGTAATAAATGCAAGGTTACCGGTGTGTCAGATGTCCATTATAATCCATGTTATAAAATAACCCTTGAGAACGGCATTTCATTTATTGCCGATGAAGAACATAGATGGGTTCTTGATGTCTACAAGAAATATGAATCAAAAGGCAACACGATGTATTGTCTCGATATGTCAAGTAGGGAGTTCTATGAGACAAAAGAGATAAAGGGCTTACTTGATCTTGGATATAAAGCAAGTATTCCCAATACCGGTCATATTAAATATGATATCAACAAGCCTGAGCTTCCTATAAGCATGTATGAGCTTGGATTTGTTTCTGGCTTATATAACTTTTCAACTGGGAAAATAAAAGCCGGAGAAAGCAAGGATACGGTTATAGGGATATGTAATTCAAATAAAATCAAACCGTCTGATCTGGTAAAAATCATAAACTCTTCGTTTGTGATGAATGGAGATGAATGTTCTTTTTCATTGCTTTATAGATATCCGTTATTTGACAGACTGGAGTTTATGAAGGGCGTGATGGGTTCATGCTCTGTAAATGACATAAAGGATACTGTATTCACTTTTAATGATAGCTTATTCGGTATTGGATTCCACTACTTCATGTGTTCAATGAGGCTTATGTACTCAAGTATGGAAGACAATTATAGAAAGCTTTCATATAACACATTCGTACTGAAGAAGATTATCGAGAGGAAGGTATCTGTAGGAAAAGTATATATAAAGTCTGTCGAGAGATGTGATACGATACCAACAAAGTGTATTGAGGTTGATTCTGTATCTCATACATATCTGTTTGGAAGAGAATATCTGACTACTCACAATACGAATAAAAAGCTCAATTTCGAGTCGTATAAGGACAGTTTCGGTAATTATCAGATGATGAAAGACCCACTGTCTGACGTAATGGATTGCAATGTATCACATTATCAGTTACAGCTATCTATCTATTCATACGTCATAAACAGGATATATGGTCTCAGTGTAATGGAGCCTGAAATACTTTATATAGATAATAAAGACAAACTTGTAAGGATTCCGTTAGAATATGATAAAGATCATGTAGTTGCTTTATTGAGACATTATAAGGCTAATGTGAATCCAAAAAATGAGTATAAGAAAGTCGTAAAACTTGATTTCAATAAATACAAACTGGTTAATAGTTAAGATTATGGTAAAGGAATTTGTAAAGAAAAGAATTGGAATATCAGCTATTCAGTTTAAAAATGATGCTGATACAATCAAACAGATCAAAGAGTCCATGGGTGGTTTATCCAATGGTGTTGAGCCTGACGGTACCATGGATACCGAAACACCGGAAGGAACTATGATCGCTCCTGAAGGCGATTACATCATCAAGGGTGCCAATGGAGGGTCCTATCCATGCAAACCGGATATCTTTGAAAAGACGTATGGCAGTGCAGGGACCACCTTCATTGAAAGAATGGAGCAAGAAATCATTGAACTGAAGGATAAGTTTTCAAAGCTCAGCAAATTTATCATCAGCGACAAATTCGAGGGCCTTAAGCATGAAGTAAAGATAACCATGATGATGCAGGCTTATGCCATGGAAAAATATCTGTATTCTCTTGAATCAAGATATAGGGATGTAAAAGATGGCGTAGTTGCTGAAATCAATTATCAGGGATTTGATATAGCCCTTCATTTCATGAAGATAGGATATGTCGTTCCAAGATCTTCCAACCCTGACGTAATCTATTCCATGCAAGTTCCTGCTGGCATAGAAGGAATGAATATCATCAGCAAGATGACTTCTCTTCCTTATTCCATTAAAAAGATAATTGATAAGCCTATTGATAAAAAGGAAATCAAATACAGGGACCAGTTCTTGGCGTTTAATACGATTACAAACGAAGCAACATACTTCTGTCCTACAACAGATGGTTTATGTGCTACTGATTGGTCCGTATTATGATTGGCACTCCAAACATGGATGATATTGCCAGGGATAGGATGAAAATATGCAAGAAATGTCCTCTTTATAAAGAAGAGGCATTTCTGTTTCCTAAATGTAATGGCAATCTTTATCTCAATCCGGAAACAAACGATGTTTCGAGATATCCTGAAGATGGATACATGAAAGGATGTTCTTGCTATCTTAACTACAAAGTAAACGAGCTTGAGGCCAAATGCCCGGCTGGAAAATGGTAATACTATGTGGTTGACAAGAAAAACAAGAAACATTGTTGTAGGTACTTATAGAAACCTATTCGGTAAAAAAGAAGACCTTGCAAGGCGCAGGAAAGATACATGCAGGGCTTGTAAGTTTAGAAAAAGAATAATAATTACGGACATTTGCTCAAAGTGTGGATGCGTTATCAATTCAAAGGTGCGCGTAGCCGATGAGAAATGCCCAAAAGGATTTTGGTAATGAAAAATAATTTATCTAAAACAAGATCTGTTTCGGCATCAAAGGCGACAGATATTAAAAAGGATTTATTAACAGCGGCGGCTGGCAGAAAGAAGTCCGGGACAAACCTTACAGTCGGTAATGGTACAGTAAACACCGCAGATAAAAGGCTTGAAGAGATTGAGGAACAGATCATGTCTGAACACAATTCAATAGTTGATGAACAGGTTGATCGTTGGAACAAGAATCAGGAACAGAGAAAAAAGGATCTTGAAAAGCTAAAGGAAAAGATGGATAAGATAGATATCAGGCCAACTGGTATGTATATCCTCGCTAAGCCATTCGAGGCTAATCCTTTTGCAAGAATGATAAAGACTGGTTCCGGTGTAATTGTTCCAGAGTTTGACAATTCATATAAAAGCATGGATACCGGCGATATAGAAGAGATGCAAAGATTCTCTACGTTCGCCCAGGTAATGGAAGTGGGTCCAATGTGCAGATATGTCAAGAAAGATGATATCATCTTCTATTCAAGCTCATCAGCACAGCCTATCCCTTTCTACGGTTTAGGTTTTGAACTGGTTCCGGAATCCGCTGCCACTGCCATAATAAATGACGCGGACGCCCTTGAAGAAAGGTACAAGGTATTGTACGAAAAGTTCAAGGACTACGGTCTTAAGTAATATGGCAAAAGAGAAAGAAAAAATCTATTTCAATCCTGGGGATGTAGTAATGCTCAAACAGGGCAGCGAACTTGACTGCGCCCCCAGGATGGTTGTTGTTGGACCTATCAACAAAAGGTTCAAGAGTGCCGAAGGTGGTGATGAATTAAGGGGTATACTATGCAGATGGTTTACGAAAGATCTTGAGTTGCAGGAATGCATATTTTCCACAAAGGATTTAGAATTTGTTTCACATTCAAAATAACGATAGTATGAACGAATTTAATAAGGTGATGCTTATCCTGTATGGTCCTGGCTGGGATAAAAAAATAGACAGGAATAAAATGATAAGGCAATTTAATGCCAATAAGCAAAGCTTCAGAAATGCTGTTTTCAATAAACAGAAGAATGAAGCAGGACAATTACTATCTGCACTTCCAAATAGCGAACCTGAATTGCCAAGTGCAACTATTAGTACAGGTCCTATTATTGATGCAAGCCGTATTCCTGGAGCAAATAATAAGCCAAGAGCACAACTGGAAGAAGGAATAAGGTTGTCTAGGATGCCTAAAAAAGACCCAACTAAAACATCTGGAAATGTCATACCAGAGAAAAAAGCTATTATTGAATTTGGAGATTTAACAATGGTTCCTAATACACAAACATATGTAGACCCGGAAACAGGAATAGGATATGATATAAATTCTCCTGAATATAGACAATATTACCAAGATTATCTGACAAAGAAAAGAAATAAAAGAATAGGATGGGAAGGTCGATTAGATGAAGCCATTGGTCGTAGTGCAATGAATAATGAAGCAGCTTCAGTTGCAGCGCCTCTCGTAAATGCGGCAACGGGAGCAGCAGCAGCATCGGCTTTATCAGGTGGTATATATGGTATTAATGTTGCAAGAGCTATTAATCCTGCAAAAAATACAGGAAAGGCAATAAGGACAGTTGCATCAAATGCGGCAAAAAGAATTCCTGGAATAGCTGAAGATGCCAGATTAGCAGCAAATAGGGCTGGAATGTATATATATAGAAATTTACCAGGAACTGGAAAAGCAACTAATGCAGTAAGACAAGTTGGCGAAAAAATTAATAAAGGAATAAATATTACATCAAAAAATGTACAACAAGTTGGTAATGATATAGCAAATAATATGGAAAGATTTGGAGGAAATTTAAATAAACGGTTTAGTCTTATTACTCTTCCTGAGACACCAAATGTACCAGGGTATAGTGTAATATTACAGCAAGGTGGTCAGGTGCCCCAGCAAAATGCACAACAACAATTCGTTGCTTATATAGCAGAAATCTTCGGTGTACAAAATGAGGCCCAGTTGAAACAAGTGGTAAGCAAGCTTGGCAAACAAGGTATTGCACAGCTTCAAAAAGCATTTCAACAAGGCATTCCTGCCGAACAGGTACGCAAGCAAATGCAAGGTGGTACCCAGTCGGCAAGACAAGGAGCAAGAATAACCAGAACTGGAGATTTTGTCCCATGTGCTAAATGTGGTGGAAAGACCAAGAAAAAGAGATTTGGTGATGGCGGAGAAGTCCAACACGCTGGCTGTGGCTGTTCCGAAGTTCGTAAGGGATGTAATGGTATGTCTTTTATGGCTAAGTGTGGTGGACGGGCTAAGAAGGTATCTAAGAAAGAAGATGGAGGTACAATTCCTGAAACGTATGGAAGACCTATTGGTGGAGCAACTGTATTGCCATTCCTTTTAAAGAACTCAAACAAGAAACCAAAGAGGTTTGACGCAAGATAAAATATAATCAAAGTGGAAGCTGCCGGTGTTAAGATTTTTATTTATGATGTCACGAATGGTGAGTTCTATGTCAACTGGCCAGAAATAAAGTTGGTAAAGGAATTTGCCGATCTGTGGCTTATGGCAAAGGATGTATGTAGATGTGAATGCAAGAACGCTACCAAGAGCGTAATTGATTCGGCAAGCGTATCACGTTTCACGAGTTATTGCAAATACGTTTTCTTAATGTCTGATTGGAAATCTCCTTATAGGGATTATCCTGTTGAGGACAGATCATTCTATGCCATGAATGATTCAGGACTATCTGAAAAAGAAGTAAAGTCTGAAGAGATGTCTAATGCTGTTTCCAAATGGGACGAGATTCAGAAGATGAACAGGAATTATCGCCTTGTCAAATCAGCACAGACACAGGTCGACGAACTTATAAAATACTTTGATGAGCAAGGAAAGCTCGCCAAGACGATCAACGGTAAGCCCGTGTATAAGGCAAGTGACATCATGAGCGAGCTAACAAAGCTCGGGGACGTTTCTAATTCGTTGGCGAGGCTTGAAGAGAATATCAAAGTAGGAAAGTCCGGTGATGCCAAGATAAGGGGTGATGCCCAGGAAGGATTCCTTGTGGACTTTAAGCAAGAAAAGGAGCGCAGGGAAAAATTAAGAGAACAGAAAAATAATGCTGGCGCGGCAGAATAAGTCGCGCCTTTTATTTGTAATAACATGGATTATAGAGATATAGATTATTATAACTGGGATGTCAAGATAAGTGACGGACCTATAACATATTTCGATCCCACCTTATCATATCAGGCGACGGGATACAGGCCGATAGACGACACCCATGGTCTTGATTTTGATCCTTCATGGTTTACTGAGATAAAGGATATTAAGGAATCTTCGAAAAGGTATTGTCCATACCCATTCAACTCTAAGCCATATAGGGATTTCTGGACAGAGATAGGATGGCGTTGTAGGGAAGGGTATAGTGTCAATGGATATACATTGACAGGAGACAATTATTACTTTATTAACTTCTATAAGCTGTTGTCATTGGAGCTGGATATGGCTGGTGGTGCCCGCGAATATCAGACTCCTGATTTTTATGTCGAGCAGTACAAATATTTTCACTATGTCGATTTGTGCCGTTTCTATGGCCTTGACGGTTGCACATTAAAAGCCCGTGGTATTGGTTGGTCAGAGATTAATGCATCCATGGTAGCCAACATGTACACATGGAAGGCAAATACAAGATGCATGATCTCAGCATTCCTGGAAGCCAATGTAAAACAGACTATCAAGAAGGTATTCGATCAGATGGATTACAACAATGCGAATACCGAAGGTGGTATGCGTAGGTTGAGGCAAAAGAAGGACACGGAGTTATTCAGACGTGCATCACATATTGTAAATATTGATGGTCAGAATGTGGAGCGCGGTCATATGTCGGAAGTCGTTGGCGTAGTGTGCGATGAGACACGAAAAATGCGTGGTGATCGTGTATCCTTATTGTTAATGGAAGAGTCAGGCAGCTGGTTAGGGTTCGAAGATGCTTTTGAAAAAGCCAAGGCACTTGTCGAGATACAAGGTAAACGCGTCGGCACTGTACTGAGTTTTGGTACCGGTGGTGACAAGGGAGCCAACCTTGCTGGTCTTGCTGGCGTATTTAATGACCCAATACCTTCAAGGGTTCTTGGCTATAAGAACAGATATAACAAGACCGGAGAGGAACAGATCACAGGATTCTTTGTGCCTGCCTATACCATAGTCCGCGACAAGATGGATAAAAGAGGATATACACCTCCAGAGAAAGGCAAGGAATATTTTGGCCAGAGAAGGAATGCATTGGCAAACAATCCAAGCAAATACCTCATCTTCTGTGCTGAGTTCTGTTATACACCTGAAGAAGCATTGGCATTGGAAGGAGATGGAAGATTCAATACGGAGCTTCTGACGCAACAGAAATCCAATATAGTAAACCTCAACCTTACACCACAACAATATACACCTGTCAGGGGAATACTCGAATATAAGCTTGCAGACGGTCGTGTTGACGGGGAAATACTCGGAGTGGAGTTCATAGCCAATCCTAAAGGCAAGGTAGTTGTCATTGAGCCACCTATAACACCTGAAGCAGGCGGATCATACAGGAACCTGTATGTAATGGGTATAGATGGTATTGACTTTGGCGGTAATGATACTTCAGAGCATACCAAATACGCTTCAGACTTTGCGTTTGCTATCAAGAAAAGAATGATGGGGTTACAGCCTCCTATGTATGTATGTTTTTATAGGGACAGGCCCAATGATATCATGGAATGTTTCAGGACGACATTAAAGGCTATCCTATGGTATAACTGCAAGGCTCTTATAGAAAAGACAAAGACATCATTCCTTACGTTCATGCGTGGCAAGAAGCTTGATACTAAATACATGATGAGAAGGCCGAGGGGTACGATGGGTAATACCAATTCCGGACATTCAAATGAATTTGGTGCTCCGGCATCAGAATCAGTTATACAACATGGTCTTACACTCGTCGATAATTATGTTGAGGAATATTGTGACTATCTGTATTATATTCCCGTAATAGATGAACTGATAACCTATTCATATAAGAATAAGAGAAAATTCGACTTTGTTGCAGCTATGCAAATGGCTGAACTTGCAGATGAGGAATTATCTTCATGTGCCATAATAGCTGATGAATCCCAGTTCAAGAATAGCAATAAAGTACAATATGTATATGGTTATTACACTGATGAAAGAGGATATAAAAGGAAAGGCAAGATACCGTTGAAACATACTAAACGAATAGAATGGGAAGAAGAAGTGAAAGATGGTGGTACGATATATAAATCCAATCCTTTATATTCAGGAGCAATAAGTGTAGAAGAAGATTCACTTTTGTAAAAAAGAATTGCAATGATTCTAAATAATGAGATTGGTTGAAAAACATATTGTTAAGGATAATAGGTTTAAAGATATATGCTTTAAGCCTGGATTGTTATACAATTATGTTTTATATAACGTAAGGCAAAATATATTTTCAGGTAATTATCTTAAAGAATATGATTTTTCAACCAAACTTTGCAGAGAAAACCAATTTGATTTTAGAAATTTACCATCTTCTATATCACAACAAGTAATCCATCAAGTATTTTCAAATATTAATTCTTGGATAAAACTAAAAAAGGATTTTGAAAAGAATCCTGGTAAATACAACAATCATAGACCTAAACTTCCTAAATATAAGAAAGGAGAGAAACAGGATATGATTGTATTTACTACTTCTTGTTGCAGATTAAAGAAAGATGGATATATTCATTTTGTAAAGAATATTATTGATCCAATAAAAGCTAATATAGGAGATAATAAATTATGTCAGGTTAGAATTATACCTCAAGCAACATGTTATATCGTAGAAGTAATTTATGAAAAGAAAGAACAAGATTTAAATCTTGATAAGGATAATGTTCTTTCGATTGATTTGGGATTAAATAATCTTTGTACATGTATAAGCAATGTAGGAGTTAAACCTTTCATTGTAAACGGAAAAGTTATAAAGTCCTTTAATCAATAGTATAATAAGGATAAAGCTAAATTAATGTCTTTTATTGGAAATAAAGGAACTTCAAACAGATTGAAAAGACTTAACAATAAAAGAAACTTTTGGATTAATGATAAAATTCACAAAATTAGTAGATATATAATTAATTTCTGTAAGAACAACAATATAGGAACTATTATTATAGGATTAAATAAGGGATGGAAACAAAATATTGAGTTAGGTAAAAGACTTAATCAAAAATTTGTAGAAATACCTTTTTCGAAACTAATAGACAAAATAACTTATAAAGGGAAATTTATAGGGATTAATGTTATCACAACTGAAGAATCTTATACATCTAAAATAGACCATTTAGCTTTTGGACCCCTCAAAAAGCAAGATATTTATTTAGGAAAAAGGAAGAAACGCGGATTATTTCAAAGTCCTATTAGTAAGTTTCTAAATGCTGATATTAATGGAGCTATAGGAATAGGGAGAAAAGTATTTGGTAATTCCTATGTTAGCAGGATAATTAGTAGTGGGTTAGCGTTTAACCCGATTAGAGTAAATATTTTGTAATACAGAATTGAATCTAATAAATAAAACTAATAAATTTAATAACGTGAGAAGAAATTTCAGTGTTGACGAACAGCGTTGCCTGGATATAATCAGGGAAGAACTCGATTGTGAATATATAGGCGACTTATATGTGAGGGAGGCTAAGAACTCTTTCACTGGAGAAAAGTGTGGATGGACACTTGTTTTATGCTTAAATAACCTTGATAAACCCATGTTTATAAATTACATAGGAGACGACAAGGAAACATTCTTTAAGTTGGTTAGAAAGCAAATACATGAAGATGATATACCTTCTCATGCCAGATACTATCATGCCAACTATATGAATACCGAAAAGGATTGTAAAGAAATCAGGAGGAATAGATGTGGACAATAACGAGATAATAAACAAAGCCGAACAGCATATAATAGAACTTGTGTATCCTAAAGTAAAGGTGCAGAAGGCATATAACTATTATAACTGTAGACTCGATCAAGAACAGTTTAGATATCTTGAAGAGAACTATGGTATAGGCAACCCGACGAGCATGGAGTTTATACCTCTTATAAAGAAACATGTTGATGCCTTATCGAACGAACACTCTGAAATCCCGTTGATACCTACTGTTTCTTGCAAGGATAAGCGTACCATATCGGATATAATGCGTACAAAACAATTAAGGATAAAGTCTGAAACACTTCGTGAGTTCAGGAAGATGTTCAGAAACTCTGTCTTGCTTGGTATTAATGGCAAGATAAATGATAAGCTTATATCAGATAAGATACAGGATGTAATAGAAAATATAGATGAAAACTTCATAAGTGAATACGAGATAACTGCCCAAAACCTTATCAAGTTCATTATGGAATCAAGGAATATAGACTTGACAAGCCATAGAAAGAAACTTGCTAAGGATCTTTTTATATCCGGCCAGTGTTATTTCAGATCACTCATTACACCTGATGGGCATGGTACAATGCTTGAGACCTATAACCCAATGAATGTATTCGTTGAAAAAAATCCTAACAGCAACTATGTTCAGGATTGCAATAGAATGGTTGTAAGGCATTGGCTTACCTATCATGAGGTACTGAAGAGATATGGCAGATACCTTAATCCTGAAACAAAGAAAGAGCTTGAGGATACATTCAGGGAACAGGCAAGGTATGTAAACTCAATGCTTGTAAGAGCGAATGTGCCTGACCATAATCCATTTCCTATATCTCAACATGTGGGTGATGGAGTGTCTATAACACCAGGATTTCCTGGTGACGGAGACGAATACCAGAGAAGTTATTATAACAGGTTTATACCTGTATATGAAGTTGAATGGATAGAATCAGAAAAGAACGGAAAAAATTCATTCAGACTTGAAAGGTATAGGGCTATAAGGATCGGGGAAAGCATATATATCAATAAAGGGAAGGATGAGAAGGCTATAAGGACCATTGATGATCCGGACTATGTTGGATTATCGATGAATGGTATTTTCTTCTGCACAAGGGAGAACAAGCCATTCTCGTTGGTGCTTGCCTGTGCCGGTCTTCAGGATAGGTATAATATAGTTCATTACCTCAGGGAATCAGCATTGAGTAATTCAGGAACTATTGGAGATTATGTTGATTTAGCCAAGCTGCCTGTATGCCTTGGTGAAGATTGGGCAGAAAGACTTGAGAAACTGGCTGCATACAAGAAGATGGGATTCCATTTGTTTGATTCATCACAGGATGGTCTTCCTACCGTCAATACAGCTTTTAACGGATATGATGATACACTGAAGGCGCAGGTTGTACAAGCCTTTAATATGATTATCCAGAGTATAGAGGAAACAACTTCAAGTGTTACCGGTGTATCAAGAGAAAGGCTTGCCAATGGTATTCAACAATATGATTCGGTAAGAAACGTACAAACCGGCGTGAGGAATTCGTTTACCATAACGAAAGACTGGTATGACCAACTCGACATGGTTGACAGAGATATACTTATCACGCAGCTTGATCAAGCCAAAATAGCTTATAGAAATGGATTGCAGGGTGAAATAACTCTTGGCAAAATGAAAAAGACATTTGTTGCATTGCCTAAATATTTCACGATGACAGATTTTGGTGTAAACATAATACCTTCTTCAAAGATATTGCAGGATATGGAGACATTAAAATCCGCTGCTGTCGAATTTATAAGGAACGGTAATTATGACACCGAGCTTGTCATGGAAGCCTTGACATCTGATTCTCTTACTGATCTTAAATACAATATAGCCAAGGTCTATGAGAAAAAGAAGAAAGAAGACAACATCATGGGCAAGATGAATGAGCAGATACAGCAGCTACAGCAACAGCTTGAAGAAACAAGCAAGCAACTTGAGGCTGCCAATAAGAAGATAGCTCAACTCGATGAGAAAAGACTTGATATCGAAGCTCAGAAAGTTAAGGCTGATACTGAAGTATCCATGTATAAGGCAAGAACAGACCGCGACTTTAAGAGAGGTACACTTGAGAACCAGAAAAGAAGGCTTGAGCTTGAAATCAATCAGCTGTCTGATGGTAATAACTATAACGATAAGATAAAGGATGTAAATGCTTTAAACTGATAAACTATGGAATTGAAAGTTGAAGTATGTACAAGGGAAAGATGCAAGGTATATGTTAAGGATATAACACCAACAAGTTCTTCTGAAGGCTATCTTCCTGAAGATAGTGAATCATATATGAAGGACAGGTTTAAATACTCCGAAACAGCATCTATCGAAGCTATATACCTGATAAGGTTTGAAGCTTTGAAAAACAAGACGAAAGAAGTAGTTCATGTAAGCCATTCTGAATTTACCAAGGATGACATGTTCAAGATACCTATTAAGTTTGACGGTGTATTCAATGTGGTCCATATTGTATTGCCTACTAAGCAATGGTTTATGGATACATTCAATAACAACCCGGGATTTCTTGAGGTATATGATGTCATCTATTATGTTGATGGAACATCAATATATAAGACAGTAAAGGAAAGGAATGAAGGATCTCTTAATGACTGGACATTCACCCAAGTAGATATAGACGAGCTTATAGAAAGGAATACTGAAGGCAGTACTATATCACGTGTATGTGAGACATATGTTTCAGTCTGTTATCTTACATACTGCTACATATCTTTGTGTAAACGGATTTTCGATGGTGATGGCTTCTCAAGATGCTCCACCAGAGATAAAACAGATAGAGAACTATCGTATAAAAGAGACCTTGTGTGGATGACTTTAAATGTCATAAGGTATATGGTCGAGTTTGGCGATTTACAGGAAGCACAAAGACTCATTGAAACGATCGGTGGTTGTAACGGATTATGTGAATGCTGGTATGAACATTATAATAAGCCAGCAAATTGCGGATGTGGATGCGGGTAAAAAATATGTGCCATGGAATGTAATTGCGGTATATTGGAATTTGACAAATGTGACCAGGTGGTAGCCTTGAAGAAAAAGGTCATATGCGATTATAAGGACATGCTGCTGTCTATACAGAAAGGGCATATAGTTGACTATTCGCGAATCATGAACGAGATCGCATTGGTAGAGACCGCTGAAAGGGGATGGCTTCCAAAATGCGATTTTTATATAAACTTTTATTTAGGAACCAAATGGGAAATAGCGGAACGATTTTAACTCCTGGTACGGAGAATCCATGCAGTCCTGTCATTCCACAAAATGACGAGGGCTTTTTGAAGCATGATAATTTCCTTGGTGAATTTATCAACGAAAGGGAGAAATCGTTGGCAAGGACTAACCTCGGTGTTTACGGGAAGGAAGATACCATGACGGCGGTCGCTATTGAGAACATGATCGCAGAGAACGTGTCCAATGCAATAAACGACCACTGCAAGGAGAGCGACCCCCACGAGATAATTCCTGTTGTTTTAGAAAAGTTGAAAGGATATGTGAAGCTTGATGGAACTACTCCATTCCAGGCTCCGCAGAAGGGTGTTAATCCCTCAAGTCCTGAAGACCTTACTACAAAGGAATATGTAGACACTAAGATGATATCCCATTCAGAGGACACCCATGATCCTCACAAGACGATGAATCTTGTCAAGGAAGCTTTGGTGGATTATGCCCTCGCTTGTGACGTATATCCTAAAAACAAGGTATATACACAAGCTCAGGTTGATACACTCATAGCTGACATGGTAAAGAACGATGGTACTACCCCGTTCAAAGTTCCTCAGAAAGGCGTATATCCTAAGTCCAACGACGATCTTGCTACCAAGAGGTATGCTGATGATGTATTCTCGAAACATAACCTTGAGAGTGATCCTCATGGTCTTCGCGAATATGTCAATACTAAATTGGAGCAATATGCCCTTGCTGATGATGTCTATAAGAAAAATGAGACCTATTCAAGACCGCAGGTAAATGCAGTCATTGAAGGTCTTATGTGTGATGTCATCAAGAGAGAGATCAATAAGCATTGTATAGAAGACGATCCTCATAAGACATGGGCTACCGTACAGGAACAACACTATGTCAAGAGAGATGGATCTGTTCCTTTCACTGCACCTCAAGCAGGAAAGCCTGGCGTCATGGATGATGATTTCATCGTCAGGTCACAGCTGGAAGCCGTAAGACAGGCTATAGAGGAAAAGATAGACAATATAGGAGCAGACTTCTTCTGGAAGACTTCAGGACCGGTGCAGACTACCGTTGGTATGGTAGAGGACAATACCGAGTTGCCGAGCAAGATTTCATTCCAGGATATCATGGATGCAATATTCTATGGTGATGGCGTGAAGATAGAAGTACCGAAATATACTTCTTACGGCTCTATGGTAGATGTGACAATGCACGTAAGGCCTGCAATGCTTATAGACTATGTTGAACTTTATCAGGAAGGCAATATGATAGGGCGATTTACATACAATGATTTCGTTGATGGCGGCGAGCATACTGTCAAATCAATGCCTATCACAAAGAATCCTACTAAGTTCAGAATGAAAGTATTCTATACTAACGGCAATGTAAGAACTGCCGAAGCCGAGACAAAGATTGCCTATGGCGTTTATGTGGGTATAACACCTAAATGGATGTCTGGCTCTACTATGTCAATAGAATACATGGAACAGCTTTTGCTGTCAGATCCTACCAATAACAAGAAGTTCAATCTCGGTGACGAGGAAACTGAATATAAGATACACTATAAGTTTAATACTCCAGAAGAGGTTAAGTCATTGTTCATAGCAATGCCTATAACTTATCCTGACCTTAATTATATGTGTACTATTACACAGCAATTCCCTGCATCGCAGTTTGAGTGTATAAATAATATACCATTGCAGTTCCCTAATGGAACAATCGTAATGTATAAGATTTATATATTCCCGGTAGGAATAGCAGAGATGGATATGTGTGCAATTTATAAATTAATGCCAACAGAGTAATATGGGAAATACACAGTATAGTCAAATCATAGCTCCTTTCAAGAGGGTGACTGATGCCCCTATTGAAGCTGATTACCTGTTTGCGTCTGTTGATGATCTTTACAAATGGGCAAACAGCAATAAATCTGTATTACATGCCGGATTGCACAAATGCGTAGCAGGAAAGACAGCCGAAGGAAAGTCATACGTAAGTATATACACTTTCGTACCAACTGACAATAAGGCTGAAGGAGACCTTATTATCGAAGTAGGCCTTAAGGCATTTATCCTTAAAGAACTTATAAGCAGCTTGTCACTTGACAACATCTTCTGGATGCTTGACAATGACGCTACAAGTCTTGAAAATATCAGAGACGAGATAAAGGCGATCTGGGGAACATCCCAAGTAGAAGAGCTTGATGAAAAACTCAATAGCATCAAAGAGCTTATTGATGCTGTTAAAATGATTCGTCAGTCCATCGGATCTATCACCAACAGGTTAGCTGAAATGAGTAAGGCTGATGAAGCATTGGCTGGAGCACATGATTCGGATATAGTGAAATATCTTGAAGGATTGCGCTACAACTCAATAACTGACATCAACAACAAGCTTGTAGAGTTCTTTGATGAGGTAAATCCTGACGATCCAGCTATCAATAGTTGGAAAGAACTTATGGCATTCCTTACTGGATTCAGCGACCAGAAACCTCTTAAGGTTATCCTTGACGAGATTTCAGGTATGGCTGTTGAATATAAGGAAAGTGATACGATTAAGTTCTATCCTGATGAACTGAAGACTGGATTAAGACTTTCGGCTGATGTAAAAGTATCACAATCTACCGGTAATCAGATATCTGTTCAGAAAGATGGTCTGTATCATAGCGTTGATATAGATATGAACGGGAATCTGTTACAGTTTAAGGTGAATGGTAATATTGTTAAGATCGTCAACCTTGCCGACTATGCAATGTCTATTGAGGACATCATATACGACAAGGAGAATGAATGCATCGTAATAACCTTCAAGACACCTAACGGTAATAAGATTGCAAGAATACCGGTAAGCCAGATCATCCGCGAGTGGGATGTAGAAAATTCCAAGGACGAACCTGTAAAGCTCGATCTTGAAGCAAGTGTCGGTTCAGGAAAGGATAAGTTAAAAGCATTTCTTGCTCTTGATTCTGATCCTGACAATATCGTACAAAAAACTTCGAAGGGACTCGCGGTAATTGGTAGGGCACATCTTATCAAGTATAATAACTCAACTGTTCATGAAGAACTTGATAAACTCAACAAGGCTATTGATGGCATGGATGCAAATAGCTTGCTCGTTGAACTTAAAAAGTATGTAGATGAACAGGTCACGAAGTCAAAAGAAGAAATTCTTCTTATCGTAAATGAGAAAGAGGAATCATTGGAAGCTAAGATAGAATCAATTTCCAATAAGTTTGATTCATTGAAACAGACTGTTGAAGAGAGAATCAACAACATGAATACTGTTATCAATGAAATGAAACAGGATTTGGAAGATATCAAGGAGATGAATATCAATCAGCATGTTGACATTGAAAACATGAAGAAACAGATAGAAAAGCTCGTTGAATCTTCTACTGCTGACAATGAAGCATTAACTAAACATATACAGGATAAGAATAATCCTCATGAGACAACAGCCGAACAGGTTGATACTTATACCAAGAATGATATTGACAATATGCATTCATGGAATGAAGATTTTTAAAATAACTTTTTCATATAATATTGATTATGGGAAATATGACAAGACGTTCAGACCAGAGCCAATTGGATTGGTTGTGGGAAATGTATGGGGAGCGTCCTGTGGTGTCAGATCCTAATGATGCCAAAGGAGAAGACCTTCTCAGCAAGGACGGCACAACAAGAATGATATGCCGTATGATCCAGAACTTAGTTCGTAAACTGGATCTTGTTCCTAACCCCCATTGTGATAATCTTCTTGATGTTATCATTATAGAAGATGACGGTGACAGGAAAGTTGCTTTTTCAATTGAAAAAGAAGATCATCTTGTTGCTGTCAAGATGCGTAAATCTACACAGGCAGACGTTGACGATCAGCTTTGCAATGAAGTAAACAAGTTCGTCGGTGAGTTCAGGATGATGTCAGGAAAACGTCATGTTCTTGACTTCTCTTTCCTTGAACTGGAAGGTGTAAGGACTAATTCCATCGAGACATTCGTTGAAGACGGTAAGGTTTATTCAAATCTCCGTTTGGCTCAGTCACTTGATAAGTGTATCTCTGCCGAGATCACACGTGCCGGCCTCATTATTGAACTGAATGTTGCTGATTCTCCAGGTCAGGCTCAGCTCGTTCCTACAAGGAATGGTTTGACCGTTGAGAATAAATGGGAAGATGGTACTGACTATCGTTTCTCAATGTGCACTTATGCACAATACATGGCTCTCTGCAACGGTGAAGGTAATTGTCCATGTGGTGAAGACTGTGACTGTGACTGCTGCAAGCCTATTGCTGCTCAGAAAGGTCATATCTACTTCATTACTGACAAGAACTTCTTCTATCTGAATGGTGTTCGCTATGGATATACAGCTATTGTTTCAACTGATACAGTAAACCATACTGTAACAGGCGACGGTATCCATCAGTTCAATGTAAATGTATCTGGACGGGCAAACAACCTGTTGCAGGCAATCGAATCAGGTCTTTACTGTGATATTAGGTGGAGTGGTTCAAACAAAAACAACTCTTTCCGAGTATATAATGAAAGAGAATCTGATTACAATCGTCTTACTGAACAACAGAAGAAAGAGGCTGTCTTCTATTGCTATGATACTCATCGTATCTTCATTAACGGCGTAGACTTCTCTTCTGTTGATTTGATCGGTAAACCTGGCGATACCGGCATTTCTTCTGTATATGGTTATATGACTGCTAAGTTGAATAACCTTGATGAGAAGATCAACACAATGCAGAAGCAGGTAAATTCTGATATGACTTTGATGTCTGAAAGGATCGGTATGCTCCGTGAGAAGGCTGAACAGACTGAAGAAGACCTGAAGGCATTCAAGGGGTTTGAAGCAAATAACAATCTGGGTCTTTCCAATAGCATCGGTGCAGTAGACGAGAGAGTTACCATTGTTGCTGAAATGGCTGAAAAGACTGACAAGGAAGCCGTTAAATGGACAAAACGTGAAAATGATCCACATAAGGATATTCTTCTTGAACAAGGAGACGCAATTGCTTCAAAAGGAACTAATGGTGAACGCGTTAAGATTGCCAGAGTAAACGCGAAGAATAACGTGGCATTAGGTGATCCTTCATTCGAATTAGAACTTAAAGGTTCTGGATTGCATCCCGTATACAATAATGATCATGAGCTCGCCTTCTTACATGAACTCAATGACGAAATTGAACGTGCCAAGATTAAGGAAGACGAGATCCATGGACATCCAGGTGACAATGTAGACAGCGTTACTGTATTTGGCAATAATGCTGCCATTAAGGAATTTGGAACCAAGATCGAAGATGAGACAAAACGTGCTCAGGCTAAGGAAGATGAGATTCTCGGTCATCCGGGCGATGCTTCAGATGTCATGTCAGTATTTGGCGTTAAAGCTTATATTGATGAAAAGGCAAATGAGTCAGTTAAGTTTGACGATGTAGAAGATGCTGAAAACCCGGGTCGTAAGGCTATAACATTGAAGAATCATGATCTTCTTGTTGGAACAGCTACAAATGGCGGTACATATAATCTTGCAATGGTTTCTAAATGGGATGTTGCAGATTATGGATCGAAAGAGCTTCCTATTAATCTTAATGGTTCAAAAGAGCATCCTACATACAATGACGATGACGAATTGGCACTTGTTAAGGATCTTGAGAATTATGTAGAATTTGTAAGCGTAGAAACTCCAGAATTGCCTGGTCGTAAAGCTGTTATTCTTAAGAATCATGACTTATTGCTTGGTACAGCAACTAGTGGTACTACTTATAACTTGGCTATGATTTCTAAATTTGATGTAGCTGATTTCGGTACTAACAAGTTACCTATCAACTTCAATGGTTCTAAGACTCGTCCTACATACAACGATCTGAAAGAACTGGCATTGATGGATGACCTGAATGATATCCTTGAAAGGATCTCATTGCTTGAAAAGGCTACATCTTTCAAAGTTGTTGATGTATTGACTGGACAGCATTATGACAACGCTAAGGCAGCTATTGATGCAGGAGCAACAAACATCCGCGTATATAATGATTTCTCTGAAAACATCTCTATAGCTCCCAATAAAAGCATCTCGATTGACTTCGGTGGTAACAAGCTTACCGGGTATATCAAAGCTGAAAAATTGGCTGAAGGAGAGACTTCAAATATCGTTATCGAGAACGCGGTAATTGACAATACATCTGCAATCGGTGTTCTCGGCCAGGATCAGGAAACGATCAAGCAAGGTGCTGCCAATGTCCGTCTTGAGAACTGTACGATAATGAACTTCACTGACAAAGGTCTTTATATGACCAATGCAGGAAAGGTTGAAATTATTGGTTGTACATTCGATGGATGTTCAAAAGGTAAAGACCATATGGTAGACTTCAATCTTTGTTCAGTACAGAATGCAGATATCCTCATCAAGGATTGTAAGTTTGTCAACATTGAAAACACTCTTTCACCTATTAAAGTGTGTGTAAGGGGTGGTAATGACGATTATTCGCACGATGTTAAGACTGGCTTGCACGTCTGGAATGGAAGCTCATACGAAGACCAGGAAGGCCAACCGGCTACAATAGCTAATCTCGTTATCGAGAACTGTACGTTCGAAGAAAACGAGTCTGCCAAGGCAGATATCATCATAGGTGATATTCCTAACTACGACAGCCCGGTAGAACCTACTGTAGGTCCTCGTACAAGCACTGGTAACTTCCCGTATTCTATCAACTGTGGTGGAAACGCCAAAGTTTGGAAACGCTTCGAAGGAGAAGAATCATTTGAGAACTTATAAATCAAAAGGGGTTATCTTACATATAGGATAACCCCTATAAAAATTTCTTGGCATGAAATACATTATAACAAGAGGTCTATTTGCGAACTATCAGCCTGAAGGAAAACATCGGGATCATATATTCTTCGCAGTCGATCGTGGAGTGATCTTCATGAACGGGAAGAAATATGGAATAGATTCACAAGAAGGTCTTTTCATAGAGAATATCTCTTATTCTGCCGGAAAGATTACTGTTTACTATTCAAATGATACCTCTGACGAGTTTACGATAACTAAAGACGATTTAGGCCTCTCAAACGTAACCAACGATGCCCAGGTAAGACGAGATGAACTTGGTGTTCCACTTGGTGTTCCTACACTTGGGGAAGACGGTAAGATTCTTCCGGAGTTCGTTGAGGGCATTATGAATCCTGTCGTTGGACTTCAGAAATTCGTAAATACAAGATCTGATCTTGATTCATTGATTCCTATTCCGTCAGACGGAAGAAAGTATTATGTAAAAGATGAGGATAAAATATATACGAGGATCGGTAATGAAGATGGTACTTGGGATGATGGTAAGAAGCCACATACCAATACAATCTATAATCACAGGGAAGCCGACGATCAAGGAAGAGTAAATGTTATCTATAGATGGGACGGAACCACTATGATGGAAATATCTTCTACCATAGTTATTGGCGAAGTTGCCGGTACTGCATTTGAAGGTAATAGAGGTGTCAAGGCAGAACAAGACATCAAAGACTTGGATTCCAGACTTAATAAAATAGAAGACTGGTATACTGGAGAATAAACACTTTATTATAAACAAAATAAAAAAACGAAAATGGCAAAAATTAGTAATTTGTTTTCAAGGCTGACTAGGGCACAGTTCGATACTCAGCTTTCAACAGGTGGTGGATTTGAAGACTATTGCATTGTCTTCATTTCTGATGAAAAGAAAATATGGAATAAGGACGTATTCTACGGCCTGTCAGACGAAGAGGAACAAGCTATCCTTCTTTATCAATCAAAATTATCTGATGAACTGACTACACCGGAGGGTCACGGTGGTCTGCCAGCAGGATCAAAGGTTTCTGAATTGAAGAAGAAATCACTGTCAGAGCTGTTTGACGCAATCCTGTTCCCGGTTATTCAGCCGACAGTAACTCCTCCTTCTGCATCAATTGTTCCAAAAGGTAGTTGGGCAGCCAATGGTGTTTATGAAGTAGGCGCAGCAGCTCCGCAGGCAGCGAACTTTACTACTGGATTCAACAAAGGTAAGGCAACTGTTCCTGGACAAGCTCAATTGGATCGAGCAGGAGGACAGACTTCATCTAAGATTACTCTTGGCGATAGCGAAACTCTTCCAGCTAAAATCACTGCCGGTTCAATGGAATATACTGTTACTGTTAAGTATGGTCAAGGTCCGCGGCTTGTAGACTCTCACGGGAATGCAGCTACAACTAATCCTAACCCGCTGCCAGCAGGAAGCGTAACATCAAAGACTGTTATCTATGGCGTTTATCCATTCTTCTGTAATGGTGCAACAGCTTCAGATTCTCAGCCTGACACAAACTTCCCTAAGTCATTCACACCGAACGCAAAATTGCCTCTCGTTGCTCCGAGCGACAATATCATCGGTATGAAGTTCGCTTCTGAGGTTACCAATTCAACCCACATGGAGTTCCTCTTCCCTAAATCAAGGAGAATCACAAAGGTTGAGTTCTACAATACAGCGTTTAATAAATGGGACGTTGTTAATGCCGGCCGTTATGAAATCGCTGACGCAAATCAACAGAACATCAACGGTACGATGGTTGACTATAGCAAGTTGACTACAAAAGGATCATTCGTTGGTGCATTGCAGTACAGGGTTACATTGTCAGCGTTCTCTGCCAGGATGGCTCCTGTGATGTTGATGAACGACGAGATCATGCCATTGGCTGCTTCTACAAGAAACCGTGAACCTGGATTCTCTGAACTCGCTATTAACTTTGAACCAAAATCACAAGCTCCGCTGGATGCCCGTACAGTCGTTCCTACAAAAGCTGACTTGATCGCTCCTGATACTTATGCTGACAAGAACTACTTCAAGGGTATGCCGGTATTCGTATTGGCTGATGAATCAGCAGGAGGCGAAGTTACATTATATGTATTGAAAGATCCGGCACGGATCACAAGCTCAGGATACGAAGGATGGAAACGTATCGACGTTGGTGATGCCCAGTCTGTAATCAATATCGTTAATAACCTTACTACTGGTGGTACAGACAAGGCTTTGTCAGCAGAACAAGGTAAAGTATTAAAAGGCTTTATTGATGCTCTTCAGAACAATACAGTAAATGGCAAGAAGATTTCTAAAAACCCGGTATTGGCAGGTGCGGACATCGCTCTTACTGGTTACGTTAAGAGTGTATTGGAAGCTGGTAAACTTGCTATTGCGGCAACAGATACAGTCAATGTAGCTATTGGTAAATTGGAGAAACGTGCTGATGATGCAAACTCTAATTTAACAACTGAGTTAGAAAAGAAGATTGATAAAGAGAAGATTGGACAAGCAGATGGAGTCGCTTCACTTGATTCTACCGGTAAAGTTCCGTCAACTCAACTTCCTTCTTATGTAGATGATGTCATTGAGTTCCAGCAGACATATACTAATAAGGCTTCTATTCCTACATCAGGATTAACTGTAGGCGCTTTGTATTATGCAACTGCTGAAAAATTGATGTTCAAGGCAACAAGCGTTACAGCTCTTGATGCAGGTACTAAACCAGAATCAGGTAAGATCTATATTGCCATAGCTGGAGGTAGCGCAGATTATCTGAAACAATACCGTTGGGGTGGTGACGCGGCAGGTCTTGTCCAAATCACTTCTGGTAATTTGGTACTTGGAGAAGTCGCAGGAACAGCTTATGAAGGTTCAAAAGGTAAGGCCAATGCAGGTTTACTTGCATCTCTTGGTACTAAATTGATTTCTTCTGTTGATGCTCCTACGGCAGGTGCTGATAAGGTTACATTCAACTATAAGGCTATCGTTAAAAGTGCTGCGAATTTTAAAGCAGAAGCTCCTGCTATAGTTGATATCCCAGCAGCTACAAGTAAAGCAGCCGGTGTTATGAAGGCTAGCGACAAGAAGAATTTGGATGTCTTGATTACTATCATGGGTGGTGATCCTGAAGATCCTGAAAGTCCTGTCAATCCGGATTTAGCTGACTACTTGAAGAAGTCTGATGCAGGTGTCGGTGTATTAAAGACATTCGCCAAGGCTGGTAAAAGCGCAGGAATCGCAAGTGGTGATACATTGGCAGTTGCTCTTGGCAAGATCGTTCTTACATTGGATACTTTGTCAGGTGGTAACAACGGTGCCCTGCCGACAGATCCAAGTCAAGGTGGTGGTGATCCTGAAACTCCTGGTTCAATCACTAACATTATCAAGCAAGAACTTGGTAAATATACTGTAAATGCTAAGGCCATCAATACTAACCCGGTACTTAACGGTGCTGATATTGCATTGACAGGCTTTACAGAAACACCAGATGGTAAACCGGCAAATCCTAACAACATCAAGGCAGCAGATACTATTAATGCAGCTTTGAAGAAAGCTCAGAATAGAATCGAAGCTCTTGAAGCTCTGTTAGACTGGTATGAAGGAAAATAATCTTTGAACTTTTACCTACTTATAATCAGAAAGCTCTGGAAGGAGAAATCCAACCGGGGCTTTTTCGTTATATGATTTCTTTACAAAAGTTCACTTTATTAAACTATAACTTGGATTGAAAAGTTGCTATAATACGATTAGTGGTTAAATCAAAGAATATAAAGATATGATTAATAAACGATTTTTGAATTTTAAGACGTATGCAGAATTTGATCGTCTTAAAGAAGCTGGGGAAATACGTCCAGAATCTATAGTGTGGATAGCTGATACAAACCAAATGTGGACGCACGATACACTTTATAGTTCAATAACTGAAGGACAGGCTCGTAAACTTGCCGGCATATTGGCTGATGGTGCAGGATTGAAATATCTGACAGATAAACTTACTTATGAGGAATTGCCAGATCAAGCCACAGTCATTGATATTGATGGCAAGGTTATGGATTTAACGAACGAATCAAGCAATGAAGATATTCTTGCTGTATTTGGTACTCTTCCTGACTTTACAAGTCTTATAGAGACTGTACGTAATTCGGAAACCATACTGAATAGTATATTGGTTAATGGCGAAAACGGAGTTGGAAAGGTAAATGCAACAATACTTGCCAAGAAAGATACAAATACTCTTCATCTTATATATTTTGATTATAAAAAGAGGACATTTGTTCAGCTTACAATAGCCGAAACTGAAGGTGTTTTCTCTTGTACAAGAGTAGAATTTGGATCCGCTAGTGGTGGAGATACTACTCCTGGAGTAGCCATTACAGAAGCTGAACCAGTGCCGGGCAGCCAGGAAAAGGTATATTATCAAGTAGTAGAAGATGATGCTGATTTAGGTGTTGATAAAGATGCTCCGGCTGATGGAAACATGTATGGTCGTAAGGACAATGCATGGCAGAAGATTGAAGCTGCTGCCGGGTCGGACAATGTATATGTTTTCGATTATAAGAATATAACAGTTGAAAGTACAGCAGAGCTCAAAAACGCTATAAATGCCGGAAAAACAATTGTTATAAATAATAATCCTAATTACTATTATGCAATAAGGGCAACAGCTCAACTTGGCAATGTTTACCTGTCATGGCAATCAATAGCCGAAGAAAATGTTACCATATTTAATAATTCTTCTCCAGCTACAGTAAAACAATCCTCTGTAACAAGCTATTTCTTGACAATAAAAGAAAGCGATGGAACTAACGTATTAACTTCCAATAAGACTGGTATTTCAAGTGGTGGTGCTTCATTATCTGACGCATTGGGTAATGGTTATACCGTAGCTTCTTCGGGGTATGCTTCAAAGAAATATTCAAAATTCATGTTCTTTGCAAATGCAGACCTTGGAGAAAGTACACCTGTGATATTTGATAATGTAAACATATTCAGGACAACTGGAGATACCGTTTATAAACGTGTAATGCCTGACAAGAACGGTAAGCTTTATGAGTTCTCTTTTATTATTACAAATGGAGAATCTGCAAAGATTACAGCAAAAGAGATACCGTCAGGCTCTGTTGATTCAAGTAATTATCTGGCAAAAAATAATACAACTAAATTTACTCCAACTGAAGATTATAATCCGGCTACTAAGAAGTATGTGGATGATAAAGAAATAGAATATATAGATTTGACTAAATTTGATTTTAGAGTTGGAAAAGAAAAAGATGTTGATTTTAATTATAATATAGGACAAGGAATATCTTTAGATAATATTAAAAATGGATCAAATATTAGAGCTAAAATAGGATTAAAATCGCCTATTAATCCAGATGTTACAATTACTTTATATGTAAAAGGAAATTATGATTATAATACTGTATATATAAATGATGTATATACTGATGATTATATTTATAGTAAAAATAAATTTATTACTATAAATATAACATATAAACCTACTACTAATAAATTATCTTACATTATAAAAGTAATTCCAAATCAATGTATTCTTACTGAATCTGAATATGCTGCTCTTGGTACTACTCCAAATACCGATAATGTACTTTATTTCGTAACTCCTGACGCATAATATTATGATAACGAAATCAGTTACAAAAGATCGTATAATCATACCGGTCAATATCAACGGCAAAGAAGCTCATATGCTTGTTGATACCGGAGCCAGCATCGGTATTGTTGATATTGACTGTATGAAAGAATACGGTTTTAAGAAAGGCGTTAAACTTGAAAGTCAAATAGTAGGCGTAGGCGGAGAATCATCCTCTGCCTACCATACGAAAGACTTACAAGTAGATATTGAATGTATTAAGCTATATCAATTTATTACGATGGATATAGATACTATAAAGAAGTCTATTCGAGAGAATACCGGTGTGACTATACAAGGTATAATTGGACTTACTCAGATAAAAATGAGCGAAATGAAAATAGATGCTGATAATGGTATAATTAAAATAGGATATTAATTATGGCAATATATCAAAATGGTAAGGAAGTAACCCCTAAACTCAATGGTAAGAATTTGAGTAGAGTTATGTATAATGGAAAACAGATATGGCCGACAAATAACATAATTCTTATTGATAAAGCTAATTCAGTAGCTGGAGATATTTGTATAGCCGATAGCAACAAGAATCTATTATTTTGTAGGTTTGTTAATAGTGGAGCTACTCATAAATTAAGTGATTATACTCCAATTGGAATAACTGTTGTACCAGCAAGTCATGGACACTATGCTGATGGTAAGTGTGCTATTATATCACTTAATTATATGAATTGTGATACGCCACAGCAAGGTTCTAATTTAGCACGATCTATGTATTGGGGTGTATATGGAACGGATATAGCTTCATTACCTAATTTAGATCAAGTACCTTATGTAGGCCCTAATGGTAATGTTGGAGCTGATGTGATTGGACAAACAGACAATGCTTGTTTACCTAGTGACCACCCACAATTTAATAAGGTAAATAATCTATACGATACAAAGACTAAGTATTATTATAATGATAGCGATAAATATATTTCTTCTCCATATAATAACGATGGGACGTTTAATTCTAATTATAATTTAACTACTTCGCCTAGTAGTACAGCTAACTGTTTAGCTGATTTTGATGGCTATAATAATACTAAGAAAATAATAGAAGTAAGAGGAAGTAAGGATTATTCAACATGGAAACCAACGTATAATAATGAATCGGATTACCCAGCAGCGTCATGTTGTGATATGTATTCAACCTATGGTACTAACCAAGGGGAATGGTATCTTCCTTCTGTTGGTGAATTAGGATACGCTGTGGTAAGGCAACAAGCTATTAATGATACGATAAGCAAATTAATCTCTGCTGGTATAACTAATATAAGCATAGTTTCGTTGTACTACTATTGGAGTAGTTCCGAGTACAATAGAAGCTACGCTAGGAACATCGATTTCGACAATGGCCGCGTCTACAACTACGCCACTAAGAATTACAACTATTCAGTTAGGGCGTGTCGTCTTGTCTAAACTATTTCGTCAACTTCATAAATAACTAATTTTACAAACAACTTAAACTTTTAAATATATGTTAAGCGTAAAACAATACATTAAGAATCCGAAATTCGGTCAAGGTGACGAACCTGAATTTCTTCCTGTTGGTACAACTGGCATCGACACAGTTAAGAATCGTCTTTTGCAAGTAGAAAGACAAGCTCTTAATATAACCATTCGTGATAAGAAGAATTATGCCAGTCTTACTGAAGCCATAGCTGCTGTGACTGACGATAAATATAAGTTTAAAGGATTTATTTTGACGTTCTATACTGGTACGGAATGGGTGTCAAAGAGGTACAATGGCGAGGATGCAAGTGGATTCGCCGATGAAGGAAATTGGATAAACGTAGGTGACGCAGCAGACGGTATACAATACTTAGACCTATCTATATTCCCAGAAGATAGCGGAACATTGTCTGAGGAAGATTATCAAAAGGTTGTAAAAGCGTATGAGAATGGCATGACAATTGGATTGTATAGTCAAATGCATGCTTCAATAAAAATAACTAATTCGGAAAATACATATATTATATATTGGTTTTCATTGATTCCTGAATCTAAAACTATTGCAGAGTTTATTTTTTCTATTAAAAATAATAAAACTTACACACGTGATTATAATGTAATAAACTTGATAAATAAAGGTAATGGATCAAGAGTTTTATCAGATAATGAAGATTATGTTGAATTTGTAAAACCGATTAAAATAGAATTAGATACAAATCACGGAGGAACACTTACAAAAGAACTTCATCCAAATATATTTTATAAATTGGGTGATTGCTCTTTACTTACTATAACTCTTTACATTAAGGTATTAGAACCTGATATTCTTGATGAATATATGTTTGAGTTTATTTCAGGTCCTACGCCTACAACTCTTGCTGATATACCTAATATCAAGTGGCAGAATGGAGAAAAGTTAGTTCCTGAAGCTAACTTTACTTATCAGGTATCTATCGTTAATAATTGTGCTGTATATGCCAAATTTCCTAATGCTTAAGAAGGGGGTATTATGAGCATGTTTAGAAGAAGATTAATAATGGCGCAGGTATTAGAATCAGAGGGATTTGTACCAGGAGTTAAAGAATCAGAAGCAGGAGATATATGCTTATTTAATAAAAAAACGAATAAAAAAATAATAGTAAAATTATCACAATGGTCATCAAGTAAATATCCAAGTGATACTTATTCTCCTATTGGTATTGTAGTTGTACCAAGTTCACATGACGTTTACGAAGACGGTAGTTGTTCTATTGTTAGTCTTAAACTCATGAATGTAAATTCTCCTGATACAGGTTCCAACAATACCAGTAATGTTAGTATAGGTGGATGGGATTATGATATACCAGATTTAGCAAACTATAGCGTATTTAATACTACTAGCAATACATCAGATGGAAGTATAAATGGAACAACAGGTATTGCTGATACTGATGGGGAATTTCCTTCAGACAATAATTCTAGTATAATGTGTATGCATGATAATACTGCTTATTATAAAGGCGCAACAGGCAAATACATACCTTCTCCGTATTTAAATAATGGAGATAGAAATCCTGGTTATTATCAAAAAACAAGTCCTTCAAATACGGGAAATTCTTTATCAGATTTTAATGGTCTTGGTAATAATGAAGCAATGATTAGTTTGGCAACTCAACAACCCAATTGGAAAACAGATGATTCTATAATAGATAATTATCCTCAAGGATATTACGCAGCGGCTTGTTGTTGTTGGCGTTATCATACGGAAGGAACTAATCAAGGAGATTGGTATTTACCGGCAATTGGAGAATTAGGATATTTCATAGTTCGTTTTAATAAAATTTTAACTACAGCAAATCAATTATCAAGTTATTATGGAAATGTAATTGATTATTCATTAATAAATACGTTCATATCATCAACAGAAAGAACTAAAGATGATGTATTTATTATTTCCAAATCAAGCAGTTATGGTAATCTTGGTGGATTTTCTATGAAAAGTATGAAATATCCATGTATTGCATTTACAAGAATTAAATAATATAAATAGAATATGAAACGATACGAAAAAAGACAATGAAATCAAATACTTAAACCAGATTGTTATTAACAAATATAGTTTCGATATTCATAACTCAATAGAAGAAATGATTCTTGTTGTTGGTTAAGTATATATTATTATACTATTGTCTAACTTTTTAAAACAAACGAACATGTTACAGATAATTTTTGGTTGCATTATAGGCAACATCATAACACTGGCTATTATAGCCGCAGTTATATTCTACTTCTATAAGAAATATAAACCGGCAATCATCGCCAAAAAGGATGAACTCGAAGATAAGGTTACTGAAATAACTGACGCTGTCGAGGATATTTCTGAGAAAGTAGAACCTATCGTGTCAACGATTGAAAAGATCGCTGAGAAGTTTGAAAAATTGCCATTTAATAATTAATACTTTCACTTATTATGACGAATACAAGGATACGCGTCCTTCGTCTTTGTAGAATAAGTTACATTGCATATACCGTAGTATCCGACATTGAAGGTGCTACGGTATTGTTTGATAATGAAGACGTTGGAACAATAACTGGTGGTAAACTTACCATCAGAATAAAAGAAGAAGAAGATACAGGTACTCATACAGTAGCTGTCCAAGGTGGTACATTAAAGCAAAAGGATGATGAATATAAATTCAGTCATCTGGTAAAAGGTCAGATTCCAAATACTGCTAATGCATCGTGGAATGTTACTGACTTTGCCAATATCACCTCAATCAAGACTTCTTATGCTGCCAAATACCCGGCTCAGGGACAAGTCACCCTTGAAAGCAGGATGATAACATTAAATACTGAATATGATGAAAGTTCTCAGGCTGTATCTTATACTCCTACTACTTTCTCAACTGAAGTAAATCATACTCTTGAAACTGTTCCTGTTATTGTTAAGCTTACTCAGGCAGAAAGTGGTAAGGAAATGAATGTTAATCTTCTCCAGGATGCCGGTATACAATATAGCTACACAGTATATTCTGATATAGAAGGTGTCACAGTTGATTTAATGAACGGTGAAGAAGTTCTTGATACATCGACTATTCAAGATGGTAGTCATGTATTTGTTTTATGGCATGACAAGGCTAAACCGTCTCTTAATGTTAGTGTCACCGGTGATGGATCATTGCTTCCGCCGGCAGAACAGACATATTTGTTCCAGAACAACAGTGGAAAGATTAGCCTTCCTGGTATAGGTGGAACATTTAATATAGCCGATCACTACAATATTCAGTCAAGCTATTCGAATGTTACTTATTCATTCCCTGATGTTGCAGCTTGTGACATGAATGGATTTGTTACGTTGAATAAGAAGGCTACTGAGTCCGATGCAGTACAGAAGACTTATACGCCTACACAAATCGTTCTTGATCCTACGGAAACTCAAAAAGATGGTTCTATTGAAATTACCCAGGAAGAATCAGGAAAGAAACTTGCTCTTCAGTATACGCAAATGGCAATGGTATATTATGAATATACCGTTAATTCCGATGTTGAAGGTGCACAAGTATTCTTTGATGGTTCACTTGAAGGAACAATCAATGGTGGTAAGTTAGTTGTAAGAAAGTATGAGAATATCGCTAAGGAGAGTTACAATGTTACATTGCAGGGAAATCTTCCTCAAGACGAAGTAACGTATCAGTTTGAAGCTACACAAACTTCATTGACATTAAATAGGCTCGGCGAGACCATAGCTGCTCCTATTACTTCAAAGAAGAATACTAAATCTTATAGTCATTCTACTGGAAGTGTATCCAAGAATAAGTCTGTTACATTTAACAAGAAATCAACTGATACGTCGGTTAATCATGCTTATACAATGACTGGCGGTACGTTTGTTTCATTGTCTGGTACAAATCTTGTTGTTACTCCTAATGATACATATAAAGAGAGATCTGAAACACTTACATTTAAACAAAATGATTCAGACAAGGCTGTTACAATAAGTGTATCTCAATCTGCTATGGTAGATGTTACATATACAGTTTTATCTAATTGTAATGGAGCATCTGTTAAGATTGATAGTGTAGTAAAAGGAACTATATCGAATGGACAGTTTGTATATAAGATAATAGAGAATCAAGCTCCGGCATCTGTTAAAGTAGAAGTTACTGGTGGTCTTCCAGGTAATACTACTGATTATACATTTACTGTATCGCCTACAAGTCTGTCATTCTCTGATAAAGGCGGAACAAAAAATATCACAATTACGTCTAAATCAGTTACAACTACATATGTTAATGCTGCTGCACAAAACTGTTCTAAGAATAGCAGTGTAACCATGAATTATACCTCTTCTAAGAGCACGAATAACAGTGTAAGTTATTCAAGAACTTCACTTTTTGGTACAGGCGTTAGTAATAGTGGAACAAGTATTACATGGGCCGCAAATCCTGATAAACAGCAAAGATCTGGTAGCATAACATGGACTCAATCAGGAAGCAATAAGACTGCTACAGTAAGTCTTACCCAGGCAGCTAAAGTTGCTTACGCTTATACTGTAAATAGTAACTGTGAAGGTGGTACTGTTTATTTCAATAATGCCAACAAGGGTACTATTTCAGGTGGTAGATTATCATTTGAAGATGATGCTGCAAGCGGAACTGTAAGAATTAGCGGTGGTGTTCCAAGTAATTCAAGTAGTTATATAACTAGTAAAACAAGAACTAACGGACAAGATTCTGAATCTGATACTACTACTGATTCTACAACTATATTTAAACCAGAATTAGGAACAACTTGGAGTAGTTTGGAGTCTATAGGTATAGTAGATCCCGGACATTCTGGAGGTACTGTAAAATTAGGTGTTCAATCTCTTAGACAAAGTAGAGTTGGTACACGTTATCGTTATAGAGATATTTATGAATCTCGTGATCAATATCGTGATACTACTTATTCTGCTCCTTCTAATGAAACTGCTTATGGAGATAGTTCTGCGGTAACAATGAATTATACTTCAAGTACATCTACAAGATGGACATCATGGTCATTTGATGGTTATGGTTCTTGGGGATCTTGGGGATCTTGGTCTTATAGTTCATATAGTTATTCAAGAATTAACATAACTATAACAGAATCTTTATCATGGATAATTTGGAGTAAAAGAGAAACAGGAAGTGGTGATAGTCAAGCATATGAAATATCATTTAGTTATACAGAAAATACTGGAGCTAATAGAAGCGGATATGCAACTATAAGTAATGGAAGCGAATCTCATAGAGTATTAATTACACAAGTCGGTGTTGAATATGTATTTAAATTTAGTGGATCTTTAGGAGCTCATAGTGCAAATGGAACTACTAATAGAAATAATTTAACCGAATGCGGTGGAAAATGTAGACTTATAAGTTATAAAAAAGTAGGTAATACATATACTCTATTAAGTGTCCAATTTGCTTCTGGAGGACAGCCAAGTCAAGTATATGATTATTGGGCTTATGGTGATGCAGGTAGCGGAACAAATACAGGATGGGATTTTGCTATAAGTTGTAAACAATCTCCTTATATGTCTGGTTCTCCAAATAGTAGAAGTTATACAGTTACTATGAAGCAAATAGAATCAGGAAAAACTGCCAGTATTACTATAAAACAATCTGATTATTTTTTAAATATTGGTAATAAAACTACTGATACTTATAATCTTGTTTGGAATGCTTATACCAAAAATACCAATACTGGATATAAATATCCTGCTTGTCAAAGTGGAGGAGATAGTGCTAATTGGCCTACATGGATTGCTGATTCTCAAGCTAGTTGGCTAGGACTAAATAATGGTCAGATTACATATACAGGTAAAAATGGTAGTATTTTATATTGTAAAGCTCTTTCTGATAATAAATCATTTAGTTCAAGAACTGGTAGATTTACAATTGGTATTCAAGGTAAAACTTCTCAACTTAGTCCCGGAACATATTCATTTAATGTTGTTCAAGCTGCTGCTCCAAATGAGTTCTATTTAAATTTAAATAGTTATTCATATAGTATGTTTGCTGTTAGTAGAGGATCAGTTACAAGTTTAAATTCTACTGTTCCTCAAATAATAAAAGAAAATAATGTTACAGTTAATTCTGTTATAACTACTACTAATTCAAATGCTATTGCTGCTCCATTCACTCTTTATGGATCACAACAATTTAAATTATGGGCTAGAAATTCCCCTACTGGTGCTTGGACTGTTATTAGAACATTTTATATTAGTCCTGGTGGTACGTATTAAATATAAATAAGAAACAGGGAGCCTAAGACTCCCTGTTTTTTATTTTACTTCGATCCAAATCTCTTGTTCGTCCTTTATTATATCCCATAGTTTCTTAAAAGCCTCTTTTATCTCTTTTAAGATACCATTTCCGACATAGGTACCAATACCTATGCAACCTAAAACAAATTCGGCAGAACCAGCGCAATGGATCAATATCCCATCAAATCCTTTTACATTGATAAGTCTTGGTATGCGACCACCACAAGTGCATTTATAAAAATCTTTTTTACTGAATTTTGGTGACACAACGTTCGTTGTTACTTTATACCTACCAGTAGGTATCGCAGTCTTACCATATACCTTTACCTTGGTAATTTGTCCTGTTGTCATTGAATCATCGAGGCCTCTGTCCTTATCTTCAATTGTATCACAGACATACTTGCCATTAGCATACAATTCGCCCATTGTGTACGAATCTGTACGTTCAATTCTTTTTACTTCTAATAAAATCATCTTTTAATGCGTTTTAAAGTTAATTTTTCACTAACTTCGCCGAAAAAGCAAAGCTATGGTAAAGATAAAGAAATTCTTTATAAATCTGTTTGCCAGATTCCTTGGTCCAGAGTTCAAATTTGAAGGTACGATACATATTAAGGATATAGGATTTTGTGGAATATTCTACATGTATTACTATCATCATAATTCTATGAAATTCAAGAAAGCAATATTCTTCGTAAATTCATTTGGTGTCATATACATCAATTACGGTTGTTTTCTTGAAATAATTGATGGAATAGAATGTGATAGTGATATTATGAAGTTTGTTGAGAGCAATAAACTAATAAAAAAGACAAGCTGTAAAAATGTTGCTCTCGATATCATTCCGGCAACAATGCTATTCCTGTTTGATATTGGCCAACGTTGGCTTACGGAAATGGCATATAGTTTAATTGACAATAGAATAGTTCTCTTGAACAATCAGAAAAAATAAATTTAGGGAGATCTGAACCATGGATATAATCGGTAAAAGAAAAGAGATAGAAATACTTGCCTATAACAAGGCAATAGAAAAGATGGATGACCTTATTGAGAATTTTCATCTTGATGACAATAACGACGACAAGACGCTTCAGAAATATTTTCATATTATAAGAAGTAATATGGAAGAGCGTGTAAAGAATATATCAGATAAAGAGAACAGGATTCGTTTTAAATCTGAATTCATATATGTTGAAGGTGTCGTTACGGGAGTTCATGACAATAGAAGAAACTTTGCATCATGGATATACGAAGTAAAAATAGATGAATCTGGAATAAATAGTACACGTTATTACTGCTTATATCCAGGGAAGTTTAATAAGTCAAATCATCCTGAAGTAGGAGACATTGTAAGGCTTAGAAGTAGAAAAACTAAGAATAGACCAAAGTTTAGTCCATTGAATGCAAAAATATTTGAAATAGTAAAAAGGAAAGGAGAATAAAATGCCTAGTTATTCAGTAAAAGAAAAGTTAGAAGCATTGGAAATTGCTTGCAGAATAAATAATATCCCTGATAATTATAAGCTCGAGCTTACCAATAAGATTATCAGTAGCATGGGATTTGAGATTAAGGAACCTAAGAGCGGAAGGGTTGTATCAAGAAAGAAGTTTATCGAAGGACGGCTTGGAGAATTTGCACCGTTCGAAAGCTTATCCATTATACTTGGATTCCAACTTAGCGAAAAAGAGTTTATAGAACTAGCAAAAAAATCTGCTGTATCATTAGGTGCCAGCATAGTTGAAAGGAATAATAGATTGTACTTGGAGAATCCTGACGGTATAAGTACTTGTTTCAAAAACGAGTTTGGTTATGACAAGGATATGTCGATGGATTTGTATGAATGTTTTGATGTCAAATCTAAACCGTTGGATTTTGGCGATATTTGCGATGATAATAACAAATAAAAAATTCGCGCGAATGATACCCAGGAAAATTATTCAGATCGATGATCTCCATGTAAAACTTATGATGGAGAATCTTGGACTTAAGGAGATATCTATACGCATAGAAGATAGAACCTTAAGTGGACTTGAAGATACTTCAAAGAGATTCTGTAATGTCAGATATGAGCATCTTGGAAGTAGGATAGAAAAGCATATAGGATATAATACAAGAGTCGAAAATCCTATAACAGGATTTGAAAATACTCCTATAACAGCAGAAAGACCTACTCATGTAACATTTATCTATCTTCCGAATAGCGTAGTTGAATTTGCCGTTAGAATTATCAATGAAGCTAAAGGAACCGATATACTTTCATCTGTATTGCATAGATTCTCCATTGTTAAAGAAGGAGAAGATATGAGCTATAAGCTTATTGAATCACTTATTATTCCTTATGCAAAGAACTGTTGTCCATTGTATAGGAATGATGAGTTATTCTCGAAGAAAAAAGTTGTCGTTCCAAACATTCCAGAAAGAAATAAAACCATAATGTTTATACCTTTCTTTATAGATAATCAGGAGGATCTTATCCATGTTGATTACTATAATAGAAATGAGGATTTATCATTTAGGATGTATGGTGAGAACTCTTTCTATGTTGCAAGGATATATACTCTTTGTATGCTTAAGGAGCTTATAAACGAACATTGCATCTGTCATAGATGTGAATGTCATCACAATTGCTAATTGATTTGTTTTTCCATAATATATAAATGTTTGTTTAATTGAGATTCAATAAGGTCGGGACTGTGAAGTTCTGACCTTTGTTTTAAAACGTAGAAGCTATGGGCATGAAATTATTTGGCAGGAACTATAATGAGATAGGCGATATAGATTCCGACTTCTGTATAAAAACGAGAGGACAAGTAAAGGTCCAATATGGCAAAAAATTTATTGACCTAATTAAAGATGGTAAGGTCAATGTAGATGCCGAGTTTCTTTTTAAGGTAAAAGATAAAGATGCCATAAAAGGAAAAGATGGTATATATCTTGTCGGCGATGAAGATCTATACGTTAAAGTAGGAGACTTGATAATTCCTATAACCGGTACTGAGGTAGATGGTAAATTCGTTGCTTACGAAGAACAAGACAAAGAACCAGAAGAACAGGCTATAGCTCAAAAAAATATAGGTATATCATTTGATTCTGTTGAAGATTTTGCTGCTTCAGGAATAAAAAATGGATTTGCGTATATAATAAGTGAAGGCAAGTTTTATTCAATGAAAAATGGGGAACCAGAAGAAATGATATCTGATCTTCCTGTGCCATATACTAAACCTATATGGATAAAAGTAGGTACTGACGGTACAAACACATATTCATTATTTATAGATGGTTATTTCTCTGCTAATGGAGCTGGAATAGTTATAGGCTCTGAATCCAATGGAATGCATATGTATTGCGAACAGAATAAAACATTTATGGATTGTAATGGAGAGATAATCTTTCAAATTGATGGTGTTGATGCAGTAAAAGTATCAAGAGAAATAATAACATTTAAAAGCGATCTTAAGGTAGATGAATCAAAAAAAATAGAAACAGAAAGGATACAATCTGGAAAGGGGTCTGTCGGTGATGGATTTTTAATGTATGTAGATAATGCCGGAGAGTCACATCTATATATAGACCATCTTCATGTTAGAATGACGGAAGACACTGCAAACCATGTTTTGTATGAAGAATTATTATCAATGATCGAAGAAGGCAATTTAACACCAAATCTAACTTATATGATAGATGATTTTCAGAATGAGTGGGATATGGTTGATGTTATCAAGGAAGATCAATTTGATGACGATGGAAAACTTGTTAGAAGAAGAAATATACTTCCAATACTTGTAACTGCTGTTACTGCTGTAGAATTAAGCAAATATGCCAAATATGCAGACTATCCATTGTGGAATTTAATATATGATGCCAAATACAATGATCTTATATATAATGATTATGACGGAGAGCCAGTAAAAGCCAAAGGAAGAATAATAAGAATGTATGACGAGTATGGAAATGTTGCACCATATGACTTTAAAAACTTAAAATTCTTGATGGATGGCAAGTGGAGATATACCTTCGGAAATGAAATAGACATGTCTTTATATGGAGAATATTATAATAATGAAGTACAAGGTGATTACAAAATAATAGAAAAAAGATGTGTAGAGAATGAGGCAAATGTTCAGTACTGTCTTAATGAAGGAAAAGCATCAATATCAATATATGGTAAAGAGGTTCATGATAATGTAGTTGGTGTATTAACTGGTAAATTCTTTTTCGATAATGGTGATGCAGGAATATTTAAAGATAATAAGCTGTATGCCGAAGAGTTGGGTGAGGTCAATATAAAAGGTGACTTTATAAGCAATTCATTTACCTGTGACAAGATTTTGAATACAGGCTTTCCAAAAGGCGCATACAATGTAGTTGTCCATGGTGGGTTTGATACATGCCAGTTCGAGGAAAAACAGCTTATACACGATTATTTTCATTCTACCTTCGAGAATATACAGTTCTTTGGTGATAGGTTTTTTGACAAGCTGTATACCGATAAGGTTGCTGACGTATATATGAATGACGGAAAGTTAAGGGTAATATGTATACCTGATTTCTGTTGGCCCGGTATGATAAGCATGTATAACGGTGAATGGGACCTACCTGAATGCTGGGCAGTTTGCGATGGCTCTAATGGTACGCCAGACCTTACAGGATGCTTTATAAGAGCTAATACGAAGTTCGGTCCTGCAAGCCCTGACGAGTATATGGACTATCCTTTTGAAATCAATTCAGGTAATGTTCCTTTGCCTGACCATACCCATAACGCGGGAGGTGGAGGCGAAGGTGGTGGAACGACAAGAATGGCTGGAGACGTGTATAAGTCAAAGATCGTCATAGCCCCATTCGCTGAAGGAGATGGAGAAACTGGCGGTGAAGGTGGTGAAGAAGGCGGAGGTGGATGTACCTGTGCCGGAGTAGTAGAAACAGACCTCATAGAAAGAAAATTGCTTATAAAGCTGCCTAAGTTCTATGATATAATCTTCATTATGTATATAGGCCGGTAATTATTTTTGCCTCATGTTAATGTAAATGTTTTTGGTTTATGGATAATGAAAATCTTTTTTCGTCAAGCATAGATGATGATTTGTTTGACGATGGTGGTAGCAATGGCGGCCAACAAGGTGGAAATGGTAATGGTGGAAACGGTGGAGCACCTTTCAATGGTGGTACAATGGGTGGAAACTTACCAGGAAACAACGACAACAATAATGGCCAGCAAAACAATAACAATAACGGAAATAAAGGTGGCCGGGTAGAAGATGACGAGATCATCAATGCCATGAGAAGTAGGATGCAAGGTGGAGATCCTCTTCAAGGAGAAAACAGAAATAATGGAAATAATGGCGACCTCGGAGGTGGTTCAGGACTAATTATAAATGATAATGACGATGCCATTTCGTATATCTTGAAAAAGAATATGATTGATCCTTCCAAGATTTCTGTAACAGGTGAAAATGGAGAACAGGAAGAAGTAAAATTCAGTGACCTTACAAGAGAAGAACAACTCGATATAATCTCCTCTTTGATGTCGTCAGATAATAACAATGGAGACAATGGCAATAATGATCTAAGCGATGACGAAATAGATCTTATTAGTTCTATAAGACGCAACAGGATGGATATCCCAACATTCATCAATGCCATAAAGGAGTCTGCCATACAACAATACCTTGAAGAGGATGGAACCCAATACTCATTCTCGGATCTTTCAGATGATGATATATTCATCAATGATTATAAATCAAAAGTCCCTAACGCAACAGAACAGGAATGCATAGATGCACTTAATGCTATGAAGAGCAATCCTAATTCATTCAAAAGAACTGTTGACGGAATAAGGGAAAACTATAAAAAACAGGAAGACATAATCCGCGAAAATAATATAAAAGATAGACAGGAAAAAGAGAGGGAAAGACTCGAAAAAGAGGAAAACCTTGTTGTTGATACTATCAATAAGTTTAGCAACATGAAGATTGGTGAGCTTACCGCAAACCTCTCCAATCAAGACAAAGAGGATATTGCCTCTTTCATCCTGGACAGTAGTGTATCTGGAAGAAGGTATCTTCAGGATGCCCTGAATGACCCTGAGACATTGTTCAAGATGGCTTGGTGGATTACTAAGGGTGAAGATGCCATAGATCAGATGCAGAGATATTACAGGCAACAGGTCATGGAAAAACAAACTGCTTCTTATAAGAAGGGTTATGAAGATGCCAAAAATGGCAAGAACATGTCATTTGTTGTTCAAAGAAGTGGTCGGCCGAGAAATGGTGGACATAAAGCCATTCCATCTTTAGCCGATTTAGATGAAGGATTAGATTAATAATGTTAGCAATTAAAGAATTATGCTTGTAGCAAGTTATGTAAACGGAAGCATGGAATCAGGAATTAACGGTTCTACCCGTACTTACGAAGACTGTTTCCATTATATCGGTGCAAGGCCAGAACGCCTTGGTATCGTAGCGAGGATGTATACCGATTTGACAGGTTCATTCCTCACTGAATCATTGAGAAATACATTCTACCTTGACAAGAAGTCAAAGGAAAAGTTCCGCAACATCAACTCTATGATGTATGAATGGAATGTAGATGTAAACTTTATCAAGCGTGTTGAATTTGCAGAGGCTCCGACAGAAAACGGTGAAGGTGGTTCTGAAATCACTATGCGGTTCAAAGAACGCTATTATGAAAAATACGATACATTCCGTATCGAGAAATCCCGTCAGCAATGTTTTGTAATCTCTCGTCCGTATCGCAGGAGTGAAAGATGCTGGGAAGTACAAGTTCGTCTTATCGACAATGACTATAAGAGTATTCTTGATATCGACGCTTGTCAGCCGGGTGATTATACCCGTTTCATCAGTAACTATCATCCTGAATTACACCAGGAAGGTTACACAAAAGCTCAGAGCAACGTAGAAAAGCATCGTAACTTCATCTCAACTCACCGTTGTGATATTTCCTGGTCAGCATTGTATGCAGCTCAGGAAGATGTCTTCTTGCGTATTGCTAAAGGCGAAGGTAATGGTGCAGCTTCTGAAAAAGTGTTCGTAATGAACTCTGCAAAGAAGCAATTAATGGAATCATTCCTTGAAGCACGTAACAACGGCCTGTTGCTTTCTAAGACAAACGTAGACAAGAACGGTAAAGCTACAATCTTTGACCCGGTAGATAATCGTCCTATCTATATCGGTGAAGGTATGATGCCTCAGTTTGAGAGATTTGCATCCAAGATCTTCTACAACACTCTGTCAGTAGATGTATTTAACCGTATGCTTTCCCAGGTTGTTCATAAGGCAGACAAGCCGACAGGAAATATCATAACAGTAGTATGTAACGAAAAATTCTGGACTGACGCTCAGCAGGCGTTGTTCGCTTGGCTTGCACAGTTCCGTACTTGTGGTACGTTCTTGTATTCAATGGCTGCACGCGATTACCTGAAAGTATCAAAGGTTGGTGTAGGTGCTACATTCGTTTCATACGAAGTTGCCGGCAACATCCTTTCATTCAAGGTTGACCGTACATTCTCTCGCGAGTTCGGTATGGAGAAAGGTTATGCTGCATTCATTGATATGACAGCCGACAAGTCAACAGGTCTGCCTGCAATCTGCGGCTTCACTTTGAAGGGTGGTGACTTTATCACAAATATCATAAACGGTGTCGGCGGTCAGGATGGTCTTACTTCAGGCGAAGTTTCTTCTCCTGTTGCAGGATCTAAGGCTGTTATTTGGGGTTATTCTTCAATTGCAGCATTCACACCGTATCGTTCAGCTATTATGTACGAAGTTTAATCATCGTTCATATAAGCTCAAAGGGGATGTCTTCCAGGGCATCCCAATTTTTTAATTTGGATAAGACGGAAAACCGTTCCAATAATAAATAAAGACAATAATTATACAATGGAAAGTTCACGTAAATTTTTAATTAAAGCAACTTACGGAAAAGTAGGACAAAAGTATTTCTTTCAACCAGCAAGAAACCCGGAAACAGGTTTGTTCCCAGAACATATCAGATCGGTAGACAAAAACGGTGATATGATCCTTTCTGATGACGATAAGGCATTGCAGTCAAAAGGAGTGATCTTCTTCCCTGAAAACAAGATCTTTGAGTTTGAATGCCCGAAAGAGTTTGATATGTCAAAGAAGATGGATAAGGCTATCTGGGAGGCTATCATGTATTCTCCTGGTATTGCTTCTTCTCGTTCTCAAAGGGACAAGAATGGAGACTATATAATTGATGGCAATGACAAGAAATACGGTATTGCAGAGCTGTATGTCGAAAACCCGACACTGGAATCTCAACGTGGTGTACAACGGGCAAGATCAATCTTTGACGCTCAGGAACTTGTATTCAAGGATCCTCGTGGTGCTGAAGGCCATAAGTTGATGGTTCGTGTTATCGGTCGCAATATGGATGATTGCGATGATTCAGATGTTCTTGACTATCTGTTGAAGCTCTGTGAAAAGACTCCTGAGAGAATTGTTTCATTGTATAGCTCAGATGATCTTCCAATCAGATTTATGTTCGTTGAGGCAAGGAAGAAGAACGTAATAAGGATGAAAAATAAAATGTATGTATTCGGAAGTGAAGGCCAGATCATCCTTGGTCCGACAGACGATGCAGTCATCTCGTTCCTTAGAAGTCCTAAAAACAAAAAGGTCCTTGAACTGATAGAAAAAGAACTTAATCCATTTCTCAATGAAGGAAAACATGCTGATTCAGGACATCTGAAAGATAAAGATATAGATGCCGAAGAAAGTGATGACTCTAATGGAATTGACAGTGAAAACGCTGTAGGCGTTGATGACTTATTTGGCGAAAATAAGGCTCCTATAAGTACTGTTGATGACATACTCAAAGCTAATAAAGGAAAAGGCTCACGTAAGTGATAGATTTGGATAAACAATAAATTGAATCAAGATGACGGCAAGGCAAGCATTTAACGCAATGTTGATTGAATGTACCAAGCAGAAGACTACTCCTCTTTTGCTTGAGGACTTCAATTATTTGTTCAACAAGACGATAAGGATGTTTTGCGAGAACGTCTATCACGCCTATGAAATCAATCAAAAGGTATCAGACGATCTTAGGGTATTGTCTGGTACTGCAAAACTTGATGTAAAAAAGGTTGATTTCTATGGAACCGAGTTCAGTAACGGGCTTACCGGAGCAATATACGAATGTAATCTCCCGTTGGATTATATGCATCTTCTTGGGTGCGTATGCATATTCAAGGTAAACAAGACATTTGAATGCTATGATAAGGATCAGTATGTGAAGAGAATTGCAGAGAGAAGCACTGTCGATAAGCTTAATGCACTGAATGAGGATTATTATTTAAGACCGTCCGTCAGGAAGCCTTATTTCATAATAAAGAATGTCAACACAAGTGAAGGTACCCATGAGCTTCCTACACAACCCTTAAAAAACGGAGACACACTTTCTTATGAAACTGAAGGAAATGACGGTGAGCTTCCTAAAACAATAAAGATAGGCGGTCAAAACGTCGATTTAGTTGAAAAACCTGCTGTAAATAGATATGGGAACGCCTCTCCTATAAGGCTTGAGATAAGGTATGGTAATGACGATACTTTATTTCATCTCGAAAAGGTGGTCGTAGACTATATGAGAACGCCTCAGAACATAAGACTTACGCAAAGGCAAATGGATCTTGTTGAGGACACTTCTCAAATACTGGAGTTCCCTGACATTACTTGTCAGCAAATTATTAACAGGTTCGCAGCGATCTACTTGGAGAACACTTCGGACCAGAGATTACAAACTAACACGCAAGTCAACCAAGGAATTATTAATGGAGTTCCTGATGGTGTTCAGCCTCAGCAACAAGGTTAAGGCTTGCGTATAAAAATTTACAGACATGTTTAATTGGACAGGACATCACATTATCAACTCAGCAGTTGATGAAAACAGTGGCACGCCGAGATGGGTGGCACAGGATGCACAAGGTGGAAAACCGGCAAGGTTTATCGTTAAAAGAATGGGCCAGTTCACTTCTGAAAGTGTAAAAGGCATTTACAAGACTGCTTACAGCCCGAAAGTTGTCGGTAAGGTAGTTATCACCATGAAGAAAGGTGATTTCGATCTCGAAAAGTCAGGATCTGGAAGTTACGTACTTGACTTGTATGTAAGGTTATCAGGACAGAACCTTGACAGCCGTTTTGCGAATCCATACGTACTTAAGGGTCAGCCATTCACTTACTCTATCGAAGTAACTGATGATGACACTACAGCTACTATGGCTCAGAAATTCGCAAACGTAATTAATAAGTCAGGTGTTCTTTATGGCGATTACAGACTTAAAGCTGCTTATGCTGGGAACGACTTAACTATTACAGCCGGAGAAGTAGGTCTTGAAGAGTTCCTTTTGTTTGAAAAGGCAGACCTGAAACAGATGGACGAAAGACAACCAAACCCTGTACGTCGTACATATAAGAGTGTCAATGCAACTAAGACTGTCACTAAACCGGCACAGGCATTCGGTGATTATGACTGGATTATCAGGAATTACATTCTGCCGACTACTGAGCACAGGAATATATGGTCAGTACATGAACTTGATCAACCGATCCTCAATGGACACTACAATGCTTATGTCATAGATATTTGCAATGAAGTAGGTGTTCAAGGTATGGATCATGTTGGTGATCTTGTTAATGCACGTACACAACATGTATTCTATGTTCTTGATTCATTGGCTACAGAATGGGAAGCTGCATTAGCAAAAGTTGGCACAGTTCAAGCTGTTGCATTTAGTGCAGCTGGAAGATCTGGTAGGTCTGGTAAACCAGCCGGTAACAAGACGAATAACGAAACTACTGATTCAGCAGAAGCAGGAAAATAAACTTTCAGTTTGTGTTTAGTATTTGATTTATGGCCTCGTAGAAATACGGGGTCATATTTTTTTGCTTTAGAACTATTGTAAGATTGAAAAATTATATTTTCCTTTGTGATTGTAAATGGGTACGTGGTGGAATTGGTATACACGCTACTTTGAGGGGGTAGTCGGGGAAATCCCGGTGAGAGTTCGAATCTCTTCGTGCCCACATTAATAGGTCCTGTAAATCAATGGTAAGATTATCTGACTCATAATCAGGAGGTTGTCGGTTCAAGTCCGGCCAGGACCACGAACATTGTTCAGTAGCTCAGTTGGTTAGAGCGGTGGCGCGCCACAAAGGTCGTCGGTTCGAATCCGACCTGAACAATGATATAAAATACGGTCTTCATAGCTCAGTGGTAGAGCGACTGCATGAGATGTTGGTTGTCTTTGGTCCGAATCCAAATAAGACCGTGGGATAGTCCATTAGTTCAGTAGGATAGTAACATAGACCTCCTAAGTCTAAGACGCGTGTTCGAATCACGCATGGACTACAAAGCAGAGATTTAATCGAGGATGAACTCGTTCGAATCTATCTTGCAATAATTCATAGCAAGTGTGTGAACGATCTAATGATCATGTCCTCATAAAGATTGATATAGGTGAGCGTATTAAGCCTATTGGGATTCTGAAGAGAAACACGTCACAAATTGATACGCGATGAAGTGATGTGGCAGGACAAATAGATTTGAAGAGCAAATCAAAAGTCGTGTCAATCTCTGCCCACCTTGCGATTGTCTTATGGCGTAATGGCAGCACAACAGATTTTGGTTCTGTTGGTCTAAGTCCGAGTCTTGGTAAGACAACAAAATGCATTGTTTAGCGAAGAAAAGGCAAACGGCGTATGCTTAGTAGGGTATAATCGAAAGTGCATATTACGTGAAGAATGACATAAGGATAGCTTTCTAAAACATGGTGAAGTACAAGTCATGGAAATTATAAGCCTTGAAAACTTATGATTTTATTAAGTGACAAGTGTTCCCTGGAGATCCCGGTAAAGAGCTTCTGAAAGTTAGGTTCAGGAAGATGTTGAATAGTTGCAAATGTTCAACATTGGATTCTCAAGGTGCAAATCCTGAATACAATGCATATAACATCACGGCATGGAGAAGTGGACTATCTCGTTTGGCTCATAACCAAAAGAACGCCTGTTCGAATCAGGCTGCCGTAACTATTTTAAAATCAAATGATTAACAATTTGCTTGTGTAGCTCAGTTGGTTAGAGCATCTGACTGTTAATCAGAGGGTCGGGAGATCGTAACTCTCCACAAGCGCAAATTACGAGATTGGTAAATGGTGCAGGTTCGATTCCTGCTTGCTAACGGTGGACGCAGAGGTGCTTTTGGTAAGCATATTTACTAAACAACTACATTGTAAGTGCACTGCATGTAGGCTTGTGATTATAAAGTTCTTTATAAGGTACATAATAAACTTGACTGTTAGCCAAACAGTGTTGGTAATGAATTTCCAGCTAAAGAACTTTATTTGGCCCTTTCGTCTATCGGTTAGGACGCAAGATTCTCATTCTTGAAAGCAGTGTTCGATTCCCTGAGGGGCTACAATAAATGATTTATCATGAAAAGAATAAGAAAATTGGTATATAAAAATGGCAAAATAAGATTTGTCGTTGAAGAGAACAGAATATTTGGGTTTATACCATTTTTCTGGACACCATGTCTTATTTATGACGCTTCTTTGGATATGCATTTTCAGGTAATCTTTAATAGTGAAGACGAGGCAAGAAAATTCATGTTAAATGAAGAAGATATTATAGTAGACAGTTCTATTATAGAAACTTCTAGATAATGGAAAATTTAATTGTAAATATAATACTATTGATCATCTATATATCAGGACTTATTTATTCAATTAAGATAATGATAAATAGAGTAGGATTATGGTTTATGTGTCCTGTTGTTTTTTCCAATTATCTTATTTTTTAGTTTGTTTTCTTGGATAACTGTATTATCTTTGAAACTGTTTAGCGAAGACGATTAAAGTAGCCATAGATATAATAGGTTGGCATCTGGAAGTTTTGCCTATAGCCCCGGTGCTTTTGGTATCGGGGCTTTCTTTTGAAACACTTCTTTTCTTTTTCCGGTTAGTATATATAAAGTCAAACCTCTCTTGGAATAATTCTAAGAGAGGTTTTGTAATGTTACAGGATATCTCTATATTCGTGCAACATTTTTAAAAATAAGGACAATGGCAAATTTAGAAAGAAAATCTGAATTGGGGAAGAATAGTAACCAATCAGAAGAAAAAGTATTTAATGCTAAATATGGTAATGAAAATACATGTTTAGTAATAAATGGAATACAAATACCATGTTTTATTATTGATGATGAAAATAATACAAGAATAATATCGTCAAGAGGCATGGCGAGAATATTTGGATTGAGTGAAAACGGTAACTCTTTTAAAAAATTCATAAATTCAGGGATTATAAAATTAACATTTGGTACCGCCCTATCAACTACACCTCCTAAACCTATAAACGTAAGATTATCAAATGGTATTATGGTGTTAGGATATAAAGCTGAAAGTTTAATAGATATATGTATAGCTGTAAAAAGCGCGTATACCGATCCGGCAGATATTAACTATAATAGACATATTTTAGCTGATGCAATAATAAATGCGTCTGCCAGAACAGGTATAATAGCACTTGTTGATGAGGCATTAGGATACAATAGGGAAGCTGAAGAAGGAAAAAACTCCTTACAGAAATTCTTCTCAGAGTTTTTGAGACATGATGCTGCTAAATGGGTAAAAACATTTCCGGACAGCTTCTTCTTTGACATATATAAGATGAAGGGATGGACGTGGAAAATAACAAATAAACATCCTGTAATCGTTGGATTGATTATCCGCGATCTTGTCTATGAAAGATTAGCCCCAGGATTGCTTGAGCAATTTGATAAATTGAATCCTAAAAACGAAAATGGAAACAGAACCTATAAGAATCATCAATTTATAAAAGAAGATTATAGGGATATTCTTCCTGGACATTTTCCAAAGATAGATATGCTCGCAAAGCTTGCAGATTACGATTGGGATAAGTTTACTGAAATGATGGATAAGGTTATGCCTAAATATAAATAACCGGTTACAATATAACAACAAAGTCAAGCCCATTTTGGAATAATTCTAAGAGGGGTTTATTATATAATAATATATTAATATTGGTCTATAAGTTCTTTATCTTCTCGAGATGGAACAAAATCAGGGCAATCCTTTGTCATAACATTTATTACTTCTACATTTTTATCGTCAACATCATTCTCTGTTATTTTGGTTTTTGAAAAGCCGCAATTAACAGTTAAATTCTTTCTCTCTTTTATAGTTATGTATCTCTCTATGAATTTAACATTTTTAGTTCCATACTCATTCGATATTATCCCAATTAGATAAGTAAGATTAGTAGCAACATATACATTGGAATCATCTTTTACTTTTTCAAGTTTATTTAAAAAGTACAATATGACCTTTTGGTTAAATGTAAATTCTCTTTCATACTTATTATTATAAGCTTGATTTATAAATTCGTTATTCATTACATGTATATTTATGGTAGTCTGAAGGATGGACGTTGATATTATTCTTTGTATATCATCTTTCCTATAAACATCTTTGGCTGATATTCTTATTATGTTTATTCCTATATATCTGAATCTTTTATCCTTTTCTTCATCATATTCGTTCCTCTCCTTATGGGAACTACCATCTATTTCATATGCTATTTTTAATTCCGGTATATATACATCCAAAAAGTAAGATTTCTTATCTATAACAAATGCAGCTTGAGTTATTATTGTACATTTTGTCCTAATTTGATTTTTAAGCATATATTTCAATATGTCACAAAAATCATTTTCATATATAGGAGATTTTTCATTTAATTCTAAAATAGTTTTATTTATCCATTTCTTATATCTTGGATTAAGATTTTCTATACTTAGCTTATTGACGTTGCCATTTGGTTCATACAAATCGCAGTTAGCATATACATTAGTTTTAAATCCAAGAGCACTGGCTATTATATCTATATGTCTGTCTATTAAATCCTTATCTATTTCATCTGGATAATATGGGTACTTTTTATCCAACAAAATTCGCTTAGCATTTTCTATGCTAAAATTTCTTATTAAATTTGTGTCCATATAAACTTATTATTTGTTATCAACGAAGGTAGCAAAAGCCAATACAGCAGTGATGCAGGATTGGTTAAAAAAATAAAAATAAGCTCGGGCATTTTGCTCGGGCTTTGTTTTTATCCATATAAAGTTTGACCGTACTTATACTGACGTTATTTTTGCTATAAACAAAATAGTTAAGATTATGAATGTATACGGACAGATGGCTTCTGCCGTCATTAATAATGTCAGATCCGGACTTGTTGGGTATAAACATAATCCATCCATGGATAGGCAACAGGTAGAAGATGAGATTATATGGACCAGGCAAGAGCTTGTTAAGAAATACATCTTAAAGAACATATTACCATTAAAGGAGCTTATGATGGTGATACGTTGCATAGATATAGACTGCAAGGACCTTGAAAGGTGCCGTTGCAATTCGGATGGTTGTGGTAAACCAATAGCTCATTTTGTTATACCACAGGTATTCACGGATCTTGGAAATGGTGCAGCTATACAATATCTCGGATCAACTGATATGACCACTCCTTTTGATTGGTTTACTGATTATATCACTATGAAGTATGCCATATATTCAAGGAGAGGAAAGAAGCGTCCAAGGGTATTCATAGATACATCTCCCAATGAAGAGAATCTATATGACTGTTATCTCTTTGATGCTCCACTTGTAAAACAGGTTACCATACAAGCTTTATTCAAGGATCCAAGGCAGATATTCTTGTATGGGTGCTGTGAAGATACTTTCGAGACTGATGACTTGAGACATAACATGTCATTCATGGACAGGGAGTGCATGGATATAGTAACCAATAAGTTTATCAACTATTATAAGAGATTTAGAGAGAATGATATGCCTAATGATCAAACAATAAATAAACCGTAATATCTATGGAATACCAGAGTTTTAATGCTATATATCCCAGAATGAAACTGGAATATGATATAGAAATGCAGCCAACCGACTTCGAGGAGCTTGCTCTTATAGGATGGGACAGGATAGGTAATAAGCGTTATAGAATGTATCATAGCGTCCTAGAACTTATTCCTACTGATGATGGTCAATATATGGTTGAATTGCCGTGTAATTGCAATATACTTGAGGCAGTGACGCTTGATTGGGGTGAAAACTGGATGTATACGACAAACCTACACCTCAACGGTGACTGGAACTCTCATTATGTGGAGAATTATATCGAGGGAAGGAAGATGCATAAATCGCCTTTCTACGCGCAGGGCATATACGCTAAATATGTTAGAGCCGAAGACAAGCTTTACTTCAGGGAAAATTATGGTCGCGTACATATATTGTATAAAGGAATACTCGTTGATGATGAAGGCCTTCCAAATGTTACGGAAAAAGAAATAGAGGCTATAGCGGCATTTATAGCTTATATACAAAAGCAGAAAGCTGCATGGCGTATCAATGATATCAATTCATTAAGAATGTCAGAACTTGCCAAAAATGAATGGAATAGACTGTGTTCGCAAGCAAGAGTTCCTGAGCATATTACTCAGAATGAAATGGACAGAATACTCGATGCAAGAACATCTTATAACAGAAAACATTTTGGTTGGTCAGCTAAACCTGTAAAATGATATGTACAAGCAAGCTGAAGAATTATTTTCCAAGATGCCGGAAGTTCAGAATGGTAAACTTGATGCGTCTTTATGCGCAGAGATACTCGGGAAGATCGTTTATGAAATGATCAAAGATGTTGTTGCCTTTTCTGAATTTATAACCATTCCCGCTAAAGACAGTAATACCGATATAGATAAGGCTTATATGTGCATGAGAACCATAAGGGGAGATGAGTTCAAGAAGCAATATGCCAAAGGCCTTTGGCCTGGAGTTAATCCTTATCTATCTCAATATAGAGGCCATATAATAGCTTTAAAGGATTCCAATAGAGACTTATATCATAATCTTTATTGTGATCCTTCTATAGAAGCTTATATAGCTTCGGAAACAAACAAAGGAAGAAGATATGGATAACTGGAGAGATTATGCCGACAAGATAGCCGAACAATACCCGGATATGGATAAAAGAACCATAAGAAAGATCGCCTTCTATGGATTGAGAGCAATATACAACATATCCAATGTTTGCAAGGATGTATCAATACTCATGATGCCGGGAAACCATTATGTGTCTTTTGGGAACGTAAATAATCCTGGCAAGGACTTTAACGAGAGAATAAAAAAGGCAAGAGAAGAGGTAATTCCAAATAAATTCTTTTCTGTCATAAATGGAAAAGTAATACCTTCATGGTTTAAATTTCCAGAGTTCAAGAGAGAATATTATGCTTCAATATCGTTTAGGGAATTAATGTCGTTAAACGACAAAGGGAATACATTGAAAAATGTTGTCATGTCATCGTCGCTTGATTATATAAGACTGTTTGACGGAGTAATAATAAAAATTCCAAGTCCTGTATTTCATGGCGATGTATGGAAAGGAACAATTTCATTTGTCACATATTCTATCATTGAAAACACAGGAAAATCTTCAATGTCAGATTATTATTATAAATACAATAAACCTCAAGAAATATCTATTTCAAATGGGAAGAAAAGGAACGACGAATACGTTTAATAAAGGGCTGATGATGGATCTTAATCCACTTACAACCCCCAATGATGTTATGACGAATTGCCTCAACGGTACTATCATAACGTATAATGGCAACGAGTATATGTTGCAGTCTGATGTCGGAAACGGCAGGGTGGAGACAGCTTATCTTCCAGCCGGATTCATGCCTGTTGGTATGGTTGAGTTCGGCGGTATCATATATGTTGTTTCATACAGTCCTTTGATGAATAAATGCCAGATAGGATCGTTTCCTTCACCAGAAAGGAATATTGATTCTACTGAGATTTCTCCATTTGCCGTTATACTTGATAATGGTGATTTCAATTTTTCGTCTGATGGAGCAAAGACGTTTTATGTACAGAAAGACTTGCACAACATAAAGCTTTTCCCAGGAGACAAGTTTATCGTATATGCGTCCAATGGTGATGTTACAGGCAATCACGACAGGCTTTATGATTGCTATAAAGGCGAGATAACCAATAAGATGGTCGAGCTTAATATAGCAACAATAACAAATGAAGGCAAAATAGTTAATCTTAAAAACCTGAGACAATACGATGTTGGCGGAGGGACATATATCATACCACAAATGACGAGAATGCCTGACGGTAAACCTGATCTTGATACATATAGAGATCTGGTTACTTCTCCTTATAATGTTTTCAATAATAGGGTATCAGGTAAACTTGTTCTTGTAGCTGAACTGTTGACAATAGATACTTTCAATATATCCATAGACTATATTATGGATGATGAGGGTGATGAGGCCAATAAGATAAAGGATATACAGATAGTCTTATATGTTGACTATGAATCCAAGGACAATGTATTCATGTATGCCATGCAAGCCAAACTGAAGGATACTGGTGCTGGAGAAGGCGACTATCATTATTTCTGGGCTGAAGGATCCCAGGCTACACCTGGACAGCCTGGTCCTAATTGTGTACGCGAAAACAAAGATCCTATTTGTCTTTATATGGTTGAACAGTATGATACAGAGAAAAGGGAGAAGCGTACACTATATTATGAGATAACACCATGTATGTTCTTTGGTCCTATACCATATCTCAAGAAGTCTGGTGTTATTCAGATAGATAAAATAGGTACCGGATTTATGGAACTGTATGAATGGCGTTATTATGTCGATAACGACTACCTGCAATTAAGCTGGGCAATGCAGACCTATCCTGAATCAGGATACTATATTGACAATATAAACATGATATTCTCATGTTATACCGCCGGAAAACCGGATGTTGATGAAGAAGGTAATGAAACTCCTACAGAACCAGTACTTACAAGAATGGTGTATAAAGTATCTAAGAAAAAGTCGTACAATGGCTCATTTACTGAGAATATACCATTTGATAAAGAATACTATAAGATAACTGAAGGCAAGCTTGAAAAAGACAGATTATATTTCGTTACCATAGAAGTAGAGTATAAGAAAATAGGACAGCCGGATGATACATCAAAATATCGTTATTTCCATAGATGGGTATATACAAATGGAATGTGGAATAAACAGTTCATTGAATGCGAAATTCTTGACTTTATTGTATTGTATCCTGAAATAACTATACATAATAGGATTGATGCAAAATTTATAGAGCCGGAACTTAAAGATGTTATAGAAGGTACTGATGATGGAGAAGGCAATGATCCAATAACACCAAAGAAAAAGAAATCAGACATAACAGCTTATGGTCATGTGTTTACAAGAACAGCATCATTGGAAGATGAAAATGTTCCTCCGGCTGAATGTGAGACAGCTTCAGTTACTCAAAGATTTGTAAGACTTAAATTTAACTGTACAATTACTCCGGAAGTTGAAATAACAGAGGATTACTATGATATGTTTTCGATTGATGAAGATTCTCTAAAACAAGAAATAAATCTTCTTACCGAAAACTGTGATGTTACATTTTCTGATGCACAGATAGAATGTACAGGCTCAATGTCTTCTAATGCCGAAAAATATCTTAAACTTCAACAAAACAAGGATTATGAAGGTGAATATATCAACAGGGTTGATCTTGTTAAAGTCGGGAAAGAGTCTCCATGTGATTTTGTCGGTGGAATAGATGGTACAGATCCTCTTACATATAATCCTGGTATAAAAATAGTAGAAGGGGAACTCAATAGCCAAGAACAAAATGGAATAATACATATAGGTGAATGGGTTGATGAGAACGGACAAAAACAAGGTACTCCACTTGAGATAGATTGTATTGATTATGTTAAATGTTTCTGCTCTTTAAAGAAACAAATGGTAACATATAAATCAAGAGTAAGACCTGTTATATATAATAACGAATCTGCCTCAGAATACAATATAACATATCTTGAAGGGGAAGAAAAATTCAAAATGTCCATAAATCCATTTTTCTCTCCCCGTATGTTCAGAAAAGCCAATGGATGCGTATGTCTTGGTATAATAAATAATGGAGACGGCTCGTCTGCAAACGGATATTATACTGACAGAAGTGCAATGGGTGGTGTAGAAAATCTTTCTTTTGATTTCTTCCATGCCGAAATTAAAAGAGTAATAGATGAAACATGGGCAGCAAGAACTAAATCAACAATGCTTCTTGTAGCCCAATATATACTGGAAAATGATTGGGATAAAAATGACTATTCATGGTTTGGAGGTACAGATCCAGGAGAGGCCATGGAAGATATAAAAAATGGCCCGTTTGAATATCAGGCTGAATATAAGAAGTTATTCCCAACTGGTCCAGACGGGGAAATAGAAGAATGTATTGGTAAATGCTATAGGGTTGGAAAATCACCAACTGCACATTATAGATCATTATGGCTATTCTTTAAAACGAATAATGGCAACTATTTACCAATAAACTTTTTTGGAAATACACATGACGCATCGAAATCTCCAAGAACACAAGAATATGGAGATTATGGATATGGACCAGCTATATCTGAGTTTGTAAAAATTCCAAATGTCAATATACCGATGGTTCTTGTTATGTGGCTTAATCAGATATACATAAAAGAAGACACATCTGTTACTGAAACTTGTTACGTACCAGATAGTATTCATTATTATCCTAATTATGAAACATATTTCAATGTTAATTTTATATCTAAAATGAATCTTGGAAATAGCGATAATGCTTATACAGATTCTAATGGACTTGTCGTTAATCTCGATTTTGGCAAGGATAAGGATGGTAATAATCTTCGTGTTCCTATTGACGATAATCTGATGCATGGACTGTTTGATAACAACCATGAGATAGTAGGCAATCAGGATAATGATTTATTCCCTGATCTTGGTGTTGAAAATGCAGCAGAAGCAGAAAGAAGACCTGATAGCCCTACCGGTACTGAACATGCTACTATAAAAAATAATATCATATTTAAGGTGACAAAAAATGACGGAAAGGCTTCCGCTACATATACAATGTATGAATCCGGAAAGACATTAAGAGATTATTATTTATTCTGTCAGCAAGGTGTATTCAGTGCCATGATTATATATAATAATGGAGATGTTGACAAATCAGACAGAGATTTTGGGGCATATACATATTACACAAATAAAGCACTTGATCTTATACGTCTTGATGAAAAATTTATTGTAAGATCAGCAACAGAATTTTCTCTTGATGAAAAGACAATGGAATATAGATTCACATTTGATGAAAAATCAGATATAACAGGTGGTAACTTTAGGGATAAATTTGTTGTACGGGACAACAAATTGGTTATTCAAGAAACCGCAGTTAAATTTGATAAAGTCCTTGGTCATTTTGGTGATGCTGATAAAGGTATAAAGAAAAAGCATAAACATGGAAATATAACTGGAATAGGTGAATTTGGACCAATTATTTTCCATAGATTATATCCATTAAAGAAATAAGGAGGACTGAATGTGCATGTAGATAATATATTCGAGGCTGGTAAGATAACATTCTTGCAGCCTCTTAATAATCCAATGAGTTTTAATGCCTTATTCAAGGTAGCTCCGACAGAAGGAAATCTTGTATATGAATATAATCCATTCAGGAATTATAGACTTACAAAAGACATGTTCGAATATGTTGGACATTATTATACAAGAGAAGAGCTTGCTGATATGGGGATAACAACTGGTGGTAATTCCTGGTCTGGCGTTCCCGCAGATCAAGATGTTCCGCTTCTCATGCAGGCAGGATGTCTCGTTGATTTTGAGACAGAACAGTTATCTTTTGATGTCAACCATCCAGTAGATGTACTTCCACAATATTCCTATGACGGATCTGTTAATCTTATTCTTAATGATGGAAAGAATATACCGAGGCTCATCAACTCAAGGTTCACGTCAATAGGAATGAACAAGTATAAGGTGATAGACAGGAAGGATGATAACGATACGAACATATATGACCAAGGCAGCCAGTTCGACGTGGATACCTCATTATATAAGCGTGTCGTTGAAATACCTGAGCTTGATTTCCTGGGTGTGTCTTCGGGTGGTAACATGTCTGTCGGCAACTATACGTTCTATTTCAAGTATTCTGATGCTGATGGTAACGAAACAGATTTCGTTGCCGAATCAGGGATCGTCAGCATGTTTGTCGGTACTGAACTTAATGGTATAGTTGGTGGAAGGAAGGACGAGAATACCTATAAGCTTGTCAAGTTCTTTATGAGGAATATAGACGCCTCTTATTCCTATGTATATGTCTACTATGTAAGAAATACAGCAGATATACAGGGAGAAGTAATCAAGAAGACTTATAAGATCAATAAAAAATATGAAGTCTCCAAGCAACTTAACTGTCAGATAACAGTTACCGGCTACGAGGAAGTAGAAGAGCTTACATTGGAAGATATAAACATACAATACTGTATAGCGTCCAGTGTTGTAGCCCAGGCCTCTTGTCAGAACAGGTTATTTCTTGGTAACATATACCGACCTAACATAGACTATAAAGAACTCTCCGATCTGTCACTTAGGTTTTGTCCAGTCATGCATAGAAAAGAAGAGATCTATGAAGGTATATCATTTGATTATACCGAAGAGGCAAGAAATACTTATTGTGATCCTAATTTCATCTATAAATATACAGGATATGCTAATGGTGGCGAAATGTATTGTTTTGCCGTCGTATATATTCTTTCTGACAATACATTGTCTCCTGCCTTTTATATAAGAGGTGCTAATGATGTGTCGGATGAGGAAGGTCAATACACAAGAATCCCAGTCTATCAGGACGTCGGTGGCGGAGTAAGAAGAAGGATCTACATATCAAGCAATGAAGAGACAGGAGAGATCGTTTCCAGTAACGAGAGCGGTGATGATGCTACCAATTACGAGATAAACAATCTTAATTGCCAAAATGCATGGGGTATTATTTCAACTAATATTCCTTCTGCCGGCGACAGAAATGATTCAAACTCTATCTATGGTATAAAGATGTATGTTGATCCGGCAGACAGGCAGGATCTGATGGATGCATTGTCGGCAGTAGGTATCAAAGGATTCTTCTTTGTAAGACAGGGCAGGATTCCTCTTACGTTATGCCAGGCGCTGACAATAGGTATAGACAAGTATTCCAAGACACCTGTTGTCCCAGTTTCTACTACTGTCATGAAACAGTATTATCCAGACCTTGATACAGGTGAAACAGGTGTTATAGACGATGAAATATGCTATATCACTGAAAGATTTCTTTCCAATGACAGGAAGATAACGAATGACTTCGTTGACAGGTTATATATGCTCTCTAATAATAATGTTGCCAATAAAGGCGCAATATGCCCTGATTACGACTGCAATATAGGCTACTTCAATAATATATTCAATGGATCGAATTTCTATGTCAATGAGGCTAATTTTAAGCCCATGACGAAGTTTCTTACTATGGATGGTGTTGATCCAAGGCATCTATATACAGACGTTGTCACTAATGACGAGTTCGACAATGGTACGGCACAGTCCATAGCTGTCGTTACCGTAAATGATGGTGCTCCCGCTGTTGCTACTGCAAACTATACTTGGAGGGCTATGGCCGGTACTGCTGAGGAATCATATAGATTCGAATACCTTGAAAGAGAAAACAAGGTCGATAATGCAGATAATCTCGTCAGGGGATTATGGGGTAATTATCTCGGTATTGACGGGTATGAAGGGGAATGTAAGATTATAAACATCAAGTCTCCTGAAGCAATAGACGCATCTATTTATGACAGGACGCAGGTAAGACACGCTGACAAGACACCATACAGGGCTATCTCCAAGCGTTATTCCATCAAAGCCTTCTACAAGGAAGACGGTACTATCAAGGATGGTAATGGTTTTGACAATGAGATGAGCATCCTTTATCGCGGAGACTCTTTTATCTGTACGTTTACCCATAGGTTCAACAGGAATTTTCAGGATCCAGAATCCCCTATCAATGATAAGATAGTAGACGAAGATACATGGATCAATAACTATAATGCCTCTTCCAGCGAGAATTATGACAGAATAAACAGAGGAGACCTCAACGCTGTGCAGATGGGTATATGGATCACATTCCCTGTTGTGTCATACAAGAATCTCAATGTTCGGTCTTTGGATAACTCATATCCAGGTGAGGAAGCTTTGACAGGTCATAAGAGAGGTTTTTATCCTTACTACGCAGATTCACCTGAAGGATCTTATAAGATACCTGAATCCATGTTTATCAATCAAGGATTGTCTGTAAATCTTAGTGAAAGATGGAATATCCCTGTTCCTGACGTTCCTTATATCAAGAATGAGTTTCAGACGAGAATACTCTATTCAGATGTTCATGTCAACGACGCATTCAAGAATGGATTCAGGGTGTTCCAGGCCACTCACTTCAAGGATTATCCAAGAACATATGGGTGCATCATAAAGCTTGTTGAACTCAGTGGCGGTCTTCTATGTGTCTATGAACACGGCGTTGTCTATATACCGGTAAATGAAAGGGTGGAAGCCGGTAATGGTTCAGGTGGATCAGTATTCATCAATACACAAAACGTATTGCCTGACAATCCTCGTGTAATATCTGACACATTTGGTTCCCAGTGGAAGGAATCAGTTATCAAGACACCATACGGGATATATGGTGTAGATACTGTAGGTAAGAAGATATGGCGTACTAATGGAACAACCTTCGAAATCATATCAGACTTCTGTATTCAGGAATTTCTCAACTTAAACATAAGTCTTACGGAAAGAGAGCTTCTTCCTATTATCGGGGTAAGAAATGTAAAGTCGCATTATAACAGGTTCAAACAGGATGTCATGTTTACCTTCTATGACAATACAGTAGGCTTTGAAGAAAAGGTGTGGAGTATCTGTTATAACGAGCTTCTTAAGTTCTGGGTTACATTCTATTCATGGATACCATCCTATTCTGCCAATATAGACAACATCTATTTCAGCTTCGACAGGGATACTTCCAAATGGATTTCAAAGCTCGGCATTTCCAATAAAGGTAATTCATTCTCTCACGGTATAGTATTGACAAACAATATTATAAAAGGTGGAGGCGCAGTAGGGCAATTAGACATAGTAGGTGTTGAACTTCCCTCTGTTGGTACTGATATAAGCTATTCAAAGGAATTTACTCTCGAAAGAGACAATTTCGGCTATTATAAGATGTTTAGTATCAACGGTAATACATTGTCTTTTAACGGTGATTACAATAGTCTTCTTGCCAACATATTTGTTATAGACAAAAATACTGGTAGACGGGTATTCCTGAATCGTGACAATCCAAACTTTAAGGATACGATAGTCTATGAGCTGAATATAAGATGCAAGATAACGCTCAACTATGACGGTGACGACAACAATATCAAATGGCATGTTAATGGCTGGAACGAGAACCAGCAGCTTGGAATGGGCTACTATGACTGTTCTGTAGCTGTTATTCCACAAGACAACATCAAATACTTGACCACTGACTTCTGGAAGCATGGACAGGCAGGAATCATAGATATTGCCGACAAGCTGAAACCTACTGTATGGTACGGGAAGCTTCATCCATTTGAGTTTGAATTTGTTGTAGTAGACGATTCTGCAATGCACAAGATTTTTGACAATCTGGAAATCATAGGCAATATGGCAGAACCAGAGTCATTTCATTATGAGATTGTTGGAGATGCATACAGCTTTATGGATGATAAGGTATCAATGTATTTCAGGCAGGAAGCATTAAGAGCTTTATATCAGTATAATGGATCGAATATCCTCTATGATCATGACTTCTGGAATAGAGAAGCAAAACAAAGGAAACGTACTGATGAGGTTACCGGGGAAGAATACATTGATAAGACAACCATGTTCCCATTCTATTACATAAGAACAGATACGTTCAATAATGTAGAAGACTATTATAAAGCTGTTACAGCCCCAAATAAAGATTATAACTACCTATCTGGTACTGAAGTTACCTACAACAAGACGATGGATGAATATCATCTTTGGGTGCATTCAAAAGCTGTTGATATAAAATCCCAGTCAAGACTTAGGGGTAATATGTGGTATCTTGAAGATAAATGGTATGTCGAGATAGCTCCAATAAATTTTGTTCAGAAAAACGAAGCTGAATGGCGTAAGGGGAGCATGGATTGCATCAATGATCAAGGATTGCCTGATAAGATGCCAGTCATACCTATACCTGTTGCCAATTCGCCATGTCCTAATGATCTTGTAAATACTGATATATCCAATAATGATTTCCCTGAAGAACTTAAGATGCTCGGATATAATACGGGTGATATAGATACAAGCGACTGGGGAAATGATTATGTCAATGATGCAAGGATGAGATATGGAACAAAAGTTAGGGATAAATGGTGTAGGATAAGAATTAGATATAGTGGTAAAAAGCTTGTCGTCATACAAGCTGTCAGAACTATGTTTACTCAGTCATTTATTTGACGAACTTTGCTAAAAATGAAATGCTATGGGTTTATTACAGGAAGCAACATATTTTGGCAAAGATCAAAACCAGTGGGGAACGTTCAATGTTGGTACTGTTCCCTCACCCGGTATTGAGCTTAGTCGGTTATATGCCGGGCAACAAGGAGGAGTTGCCACAGGCGAAAACAAACAGAGGTTTGGAGATGCTATTATATCTGCCGGTAAGGATATATTCTCCAAACAGAACGCACCAGGTATAATGCAAGGCATTACAAGGGCGATAGATCCTGATTATGGAGTAGCTGATAATATTGGTGTTGAAATCGGTGGAAATCTTATAAAAGGCATAGCTGGCAAAGTTGCCGGTAAGATGGGCATAAGTTCTAATCCTATAGCAGGAGCAGCTGTTGATCTCGGTGTTGCCGGTCTTGGCAAAATATTGGGTAAGGATACAAATTATTCAGATATAGGCTCACAGATAGCCGATAAGGCAGCTGGAGTAGCATCTATGTTTGGTCCTTTGGGTATGGCGGCAGGAGCGGCTGTCAAGCTGGCCAACATGCTTGGAAGCCAGACAGTAGAAGGAGTTGGGCATAATGGGATTGATCAGGCACAACTTGGATCATCTTATAATCTTTCTCAGTACGACAGGGACGATAAGACATTCGGACTGTTTGGTCTCGGTGCTGCAAATAGATATAAGAAGGAAGTGAACAAGATGAGAGGTATTCTTGATCGTGCCGGTGATGTAGCTGATGATTCATACGATGCCAAGCTTAGACAACAGTATGGGGCTGAGACAATGGCCAACAGGGCAAGGATGCAGGATATGGGTGGTGCCAGGATACAGCATGTAAAGGAAGGCGGAGTTATTATAAACAGGGGCTTCATAAACAATTGCAGGAAGCTGCAACAGGGAGGTGCTATACCGATGCCGCAGAACTATAAACCGAATATACCTTCCCAAGCCAATATGGAAACAATGGAAGGATTCAACCAGTATTTGTCTGATACAGGAAGAATGTCTGATGATTATGATTACGAAAGTTTTTACAATGATAAAGAAACTTTTCTTCAATGGCTTGCAGAGGAAATAAAAAATCCCGGCAAGGCTCATTTCACAGACAAATATAAACGTCCTAATCATCCCACATTCCCTGAAGAATCAGTTTATTCAGGACAAGATGATGTTGTTGGTGGAAAATGGAGCAATAGACAAGGTAAATTTACTTATACACCATCTATGTACAATATAAACCAGAACGGCGGAGTTGATAAGTATATAGAAAAATTCAATAGATATGAACCTGACACAAGACTTGATCTTACTGAATACTATAACAGTGCCAATAAGTCAAATATGTCCGATTTAGGCTCGTTAAAATTGAAAAATGGTGGTACTGTCAATGTTATACCAGATGGAAAGCTTCATAAAGAATTAAACCATCTTGATGAGAAAAAGGAATGTCTCGGTGATATAACAAAGAAGGGTATCCCTATTGTATCCATAAAAGATGGCGAGATAGTCCAGCACGCAGAGATAGAGAAAGAAGAACTTGTCATGAGACTTGAGCTATCCAATAAGATAGACGAGCTTATGAAGTCTGATGATGATGATGCAGCTTACAATGCAGGCTTGTTGTTTTATCATGAGCTATTCAACAATACGGAAGATTATACAGGACTTATAAAACGTACAAAGTAATGAAACAGATAGATTTATATGTGAATAATAAATACGACGAGGAAAGTCATTATAAAGTCCAGGTAGCAGAAATAAAAGAAGATCGTATGAAAGGTCTTTCCAATATAGATTCTCTTCCTATTGACGAAGGTATGTTATTTGTATATGACAAACCTATGCATGTGTCTTTTTGGATGAAGGATACAAAAATCCCTCTTAAGATGGTGTTTATCAATGAGGATCAAGAGGTAATAAAAGTTGCTGAAGGTAAGCCCAATGATGAAACATCCATAACTTGTAGGAATACAATGTATGTACTTGAAGTAAATAAGGATGAAGATATTTCTGTTGGCGATGATGTTGAATTTGATTTAGATGAAGATATTGATCCGGAATTTGACATTGATGCCGAAGAAAATGAAATGGTTCTTCTTGATGACGATGGTAATGTACAAATGAGGATGGAAGGCAATGAAAGAGTTGTTTCAAGAAAACATACCAAAGTACTCATACGAAAGGCCAAGGAATGTAAGAAGTGGGAGAAAAGAAACAAAACTAAATTCAGGAGATGCATAGAGGCTTTAGGCAGATATTTATTCTATGTTGTTGATAAACAAAATCACCAGAAAAAGGAATATGTTTAAGCCTTTTGGCTATATTTGTCACGGTTAATTAATCAAATTTTTCATAAGATGAAGATTCAGAAATTTCAAGAAGGCGGGCAGGTGCAGCAAGGTGGCGCACCGGCAGGCCAGGGAGGAGCACCGGCAGGTGGCGGTGATCCAATGGAACAGATAATTCCTGCAATGCAACAAGCTTATCAGGCACAGGATTGTGGTGCCTTAATGCAGGCAGTTGGTGCATTCCTCCAAGTCTTATCACAAGCCCAGGGTGCACAAGCACCGGCAGAGCAACCAACATTTGCACGTAATGGTGGACGCATCACAAGGGTGAGATAAGTAATAAAAAGATTCGTAAAATCAGGCGGATTATGCTTGGGCTTACTGCCTATGCTTAATCCGCCATTTTCATTTTAATAATATGGCTAAAATACCTGTTCGTTTTATGCAGGGCGGCGGCAATGGTGTGAGCAGCAAGCCCGAAGAGAAGAAATTGAATGTCATAAGCACTGGGTACGGAGACGTTGATGCTGACGCTTTCAAAGCTTTCATATCAGACCCGCGCAACCTTGAGGCTATATATGACAGGTATAAAGGATTTGATGGAAGTAAGATACGTGGAGCTGTTTCATCGAAACTACTTGAGATGGCAAACAGCTTCATGAAAGGAGACATGAAATTTGACGAAAGTACTATAAACAGGTACTTGTCAAACAATAACTCATTTGCCTCTGACGGTAAGACAAAGAAAAGGATCTTTACTGGCAATTATAGCCATAAGGACCAGAATACTGTAAACTCGCTTGCTGCGAGGATGATGCTTGATATTATCAATGACAATATCAAAGCTGCATCAGGAAAGAAGGCAGAAGTGGGGAAAGCTAATGAAGAAGCCAGGAAAAAGGCTGAAGCAGAATTAGAGGTATATAAACCTGAAGAAGTATTATGGGATTCAAGGATAAATAATGGAGAAGTAATCCTTACCGGTAACAGAGAAGGCAACAGGAAGGATATACAAGCTATGATAGCTCGTGACCTTAAGAGATTTGAAGATCCCGATTTCGTAAAAGGTTACACTCCTGAGTCTATAGAAAAGGCAAAAACATATTACAATGATCTTGCTAAATATCTTGCTGATGACAGGATATTGTCTGATGAAGATTATATCAGGACGTTCAAGATAAACAATCCTAACATACATAGGATGCTTGATTGGAAAGGAGAAGAACAGCAGGAACAACAGCAAGATCCAATGGCCGGACTTACAGAGGAGCAGAAGGAGCTTGCTCAAAAACAAAAAGATATCAAAATAGCTACTCAAGCTCTTGATATTCGTCAAGGTATAGCTGAAGATGAAAAAAAATTAAAAGAGGAAAGAAGAAGTAAAGACAGGGAAGAATGGAAGAAAAGCTATATGAGTACTCCGGACTATTCAGGCCAGTATGCAACTTATACAATAACGAGAGATCCTTCAATACCTGAAGATGCAAGTGATATGTATAAGAACTGGACAAGCTATATGATCGATAGGCTTAACGACAAGAATAATAGTAGTTTCCGTAATGCATTCACAAATGAAATAAACAACTACTTCCTGAATGGTAAGTTAGACTTCTCTAAGTTTGCATATAAGAATGATCAGACAGGTGAAGTTTTATTTACTCCATCAAGGATAGATCAATTGCAGCCATTCTTCAACAATGTGTATTCAAACAATGCTACAGGTATGTCTTTAATGTCATATCCTAATGCCAGCGGAAACGTCGTTGTATATGATACAAGGAGTGGTGAACCTGTCATAAGGACAATGTCACTTGCCCAAGCTGTAAGAAATAATATGTTTACGGCAGCTGACGCAGATGCCAAGCTTGACATGATGTTTGACAAGACATATCCCATAAGCAATTATGATATTGAATATGATAAGAATACAGGTCAGTTCAGTGTGGTATCACCTTACTTTACTCAAGTTCAAGAGAACGCTCAAAGAGAAGCAGAAAAGGCTAATGGCAGCGTAGGACAAATGCGTAATGGTGGCATTGTAAAGATGCAGCAAGGTGGTAACATAGATTACTCTGATTTATATAAGCTTGGTGCTCCAATGCCTGTTGGAGATGTTGATATAAGTGAGTATTACACAGATGAACAGAATAAGCATTATAACGAGTTCAAAAGAAGAAAAGAGAAAGATAAAAAATCATTTGATCAACAAAGGAATTACGCAAGAGCCAGAGGTGGTGATGAGGAAGAAAGGGTACAACACGCATTAAAAACAAAAGGCGGTAATACATTTGAAAATATAATTGATAATGGAAGTGATAAATTTAGGTTAGCTTCCGCTCTTTTAAATTTGGCATCACTGGCAGCATCCGTATCCGGATTTACCCCGGCATCAACATCTATCGGTGTATTAGGAACATCAATGAATGTATTGGCTGATTGGAATGATGATTCCATATCTAAAGCTCAAGCTATTAAGAATGCAGCTATAAATTTAGGCCTTGATGCAGTTTCATTAATACCGTATGCCGGGATGGCTGCAAATGCATCTAAAACGGCAAAGGCTATAAAAACAGCGAGTAAGCTTATTGGTTCAGGATCTGCTCTTTTTGCATCTGCCGGGTTATTGCAAGATTCCCATATAGCATTAAATGCATTGCAAAACAAAGATGTAAGAGAATGGAACAACCAGGATGTAACTGCAATGCTGAATATCGCCTCCATGCTTATGAAAGGTGGAGCAACAGGTATAAATGCGAAATCAAGATGGAATACATCAAGGGCTATGAAGAGCGATACACAGCAATATGCAGTTAGGGTATCGTCAAAGAACCTATCTGGTAACAAGAACAAGATCGTCCTTTCAGAAGATGAGCTTAAAAAGCTTGACAACATGAGGTTTGAAGGTGGAAATCCCAATGGAAAACTTATTGGGAGTGAGGAAGCCGTTAAAGCTCAGAAGAAGTTCATAATGAACAACTTTGATGTGAAGGAAAGTGATCTCGACTTCAATACGCCTATTAAGTTTACGAACGATTCAAAAGGTCGATTTAAAGGTGTTAAGGATTACTTTGGGACGAGTGGTCGTGTTTATGAACGTAATTTATTCTCTCCAACTAATAATCCTAATAGTACCGGTGAATACGGTTTAAAAACTACTGGTAATAATTCTATTGGCAAATCTTTTGGTTGGATCAATAGACATCCATTCATTCTTGGTTATGACCCTACTGATATGAGCAGGCATACAAGGAAAGATTATGTAAGAAAAGTTGCAGATCAACAAAGTGAAACTACTAGGACACCCAATACGCCGTCACAGATACCTGTAGAGGCACAAAGACAAGCACAGACGCCGATTATTGTTGAACGAAATGGCAATAATAATCCACCATCAACTTCAAATCAATATGAATTGGTTAATGATACCCAATTTTTTAAAGAAGGCGGACGTATCAAACGTGTTAAGCTAAAGAATGGTGGATGTGTTCATAAGCTTCAGGAAGGTGGTGGACAATGGGCTAATGGCCGTCCTCGTGGTACTTACTATGATGATGGAGCCAATTACTTCGACATCTGGTATAATACTACCGGTAAGGCTTTGGAAGACGGGCTTGCCAAGATGCTTGAACTGAAAAAGGCTGGTAAACTGGAAGAATGGAATGCAGCAAGAAAAGGTATCATGAAGAGTTCTCGTGATATTCAGTCTTCATATAAAGGCATGAACAAACAGACTGGATGGGGATTCAACAGTACCGGTTATACACCAGTGGCAGATATAACAAAACAGCATCAAGATGCATTTGACAAGGATTTTAGATCTGCCAATGAAAATATCTGGGCTTATCAAGGTATTCATAGGAGAGGTAATACAGGCGATAATGAATCATCTGCAAATAAGTCAGACGGTATAAATTCTGTATATACCTCAATGCGTACCTATGGTTATACGAATGACAATCAGGCTCAGTTTGAAGGAGATGAAAGATTTAAGAGAATCCAGCAGCTTGCCAACGAAAACAATCTTGTATATGAACCATGGAAGGATATAGCCGAAGGAAAAGAAAATTGGTATGTGTTTAGTGATAGGCCTAATGCAAATCCATTAGATCTTAAACCATTGAATCCAGCCCTATTAAAACCTGAAAATCCTACTCCAGGTAAATTTGATGAAAAGATATATAAACCTGGTGTTGGTGTTCCAGTAAGGACCGATCCTGCCGATTTACAAGAGAAACAACCAGGAACCCCAGGTGGCTCGTCTCCTCTCTTTGGGGATCTTCTTTCAGGAGCTATACTTGCAGGTACTCTGGCGACCAACAAAAAAGCTTTCTATAAGCTTGATACGCCATTATTGTCTCATCCATTATTCAATGCAAAGACTTATGATGGTTACTATGAAAAAGATATAGCCAATAGGGAAGCCAATAAAGTAAGACTTGCCGGTAGACGATTTGGTGCTGAAACAGCCGATATAGACCGTTATACGGCTAATTCATTAGCTGGTGAATCAATAGCATCAGATCTTGAAAGAAAAGCCGGTGTTGAGTCTGCAAATAAGTATGACAAGACTACTGAAAGAGCTATCAATACGTTCAATACCAATGCTACTATGTCTGCCGATACATTTAATAAGAATATATCATCCATAGTAGGCACAAAGAATGCAAACAAACAGCTTAGAGGAAATTATCTGACAGCTCAGTGGGAAGGTGCCTGGAAGCCATTCCTCAACGAGATGAAAGGAAACTGGTTACAGAATCAGAGGGCAAGAAGATTGCTTGACCAGGAAAGATTCATGAAAACTGACTATGCTGATTATCTTAAGAACAGTTGGGATGCAGCATATAAAGAGGCTGGCATTACTAATCCTGATAATATGAATCAACAGTATCTGTTTGAAAACAACAGGAAAATATATGATAAGCATAATAGGTTAAATACCAATTATTACTATGCAAATGCTCCTATATATCGTCAGCAGAATCCACTTATTATGTTTAGAAGTGGTGGTAGAGTAACTACTAGGGTAACGAGAAAAATAGATAATGATTCATTTATGAAGGAGTTTGGAAAGAACGATAGAGAATCAAAGAAGGACTTTACAAAAAGATTCTTAAATTTAAGTACTGGAGCATTGACGCTTCATTCAGCATCAAGAAAAGATCGTCTCGAACTTTTCAACTATCTTAAAAACATAAAGTGATATGGGTAAGATTAGAAGATTTCAACAAGGTGGTGGCATAGGTATTAACTATGCCACCTATACTCCAATGATAATGCCCGGAAACAGTGGCAGCACATCTGTTTCAACATCCACATCGTCTGGATCTAAATCATCAAAGAATAAAGACGATGATTATAGTCTTGACAAAGACGATATAAAGAACTTATTAAAAGATACACTGCCAAGTGATTCTGCGTTAATCGTCGGAGCATACCATAAAGTTGTAAACAAGGTAAACCAGCTTGAAAACATGGCTGCCTACGCATCTCCGGGAGAAGAAGCTATGTATGGCCGTATGATCAAGAATATCATAACTAATGGTATGCTTGAGATAGAAAGGATGAGAGAACAAAGCGTATTTGATAAAAAGCTGTTTGACAAGTATGATTCTGATATAGCTTCCAATGGAGCAACTAACGATATAGCTGTTGATGCAAATGGATTCCTCTTCTATATCGACGATAATGGCAAGGTGAATAAATGTTCATTAGAAGAATCAAAAGGCAAGAGGCTGATGACTTATGGTGATCTTCAGTTGTATAGAAGTAAATCCATAAACGGTGCTTTTGATTCAAACATTATGTCGGCATTAAGCAGTTCTGTTTCATTCAAGGATATATATACTAATATCCAGAACATCATCAATAACATAGGTGAACACAGTAATGAGAGGACTGTGTTTGGCAAGAAATCTGCCGAATATATCACTGGTGGTTTAAAAGGTATTGTAGAAGATGGAAGGAATGGTGTTTATAAGATAGATATAACAAGCAAGTCGGCAACCGCAGAACAAAAGAGATATGCATTGGAAACGGTTATAGAGATGCTTCCAGCTAACCAGATGACAGCACTCAAATTAAGGGCGAGTAGGACAGGTACTTCTGTTGAAGATATGGTTCTCAAGATGATAGCTATGCACGACAAGCCTACATATAAGATGGATGCAAGTCTTATATTCGACCAGGATAAGGCAGATGCAGAAGCTAAGAAGGCAAGTGAAGGCTTGACGAAAATGAAGAATAGTTATGCAAGCATGATAATAAAAGGTGAAGGAGAGCTCATTGGAGAAAAAGTACTCTTTACAAATGGTGGAAACAACAACTATGGATATGCGTCCAATGTTAAGATGATTCCATTCTCAATGCCTGACGAAATCAAGAAACAAACCGTACAAGGCTTGATGACAGATCAAGACCTCAGTAAGCTTTGCGATTATAGTAGTATGTCTATTGGTGGTGTACCCGTCGAACAGAGTATGTCAAACAGGTTTGCACTTGTAAATACCAATATGTACTATATGTATATGATAGCCAAAAATGTAGATGGAAAACTTGTTCCTGACATGGAAAGGCTTGGCCGTATGAATGAAGTCAATAATATCATCAATAAGCAATTCGGTGGTGTCGTCAATGAAGACAACTATGAACAGGTTAATGAGGCAATGAAGAAAGCCAATATTGATATAACATTTGGCAGTGATGGCGAACCTAGTGACAGATCAATAAAGAGATTTATAGCGTTTGACGTCTTTACCGATATTGACACAATAGAAAACATAAAAGATCTCGATCCTGAAGCATACGATGTTGTTGCAGATGACAAACAAGCCGCATTTGTAAAGGAAAGGACCGGCGTGGAAAGTGGTGATTATTGGTTTGGCATAGGCGATAACAAGATAGCTAAAACAGTTATGTTCATGCCTGCCAATACATCATTCCCGGCAATGACTGTCAACTCTACCGGAAACTATAATATACAGGTAAATGGAGATATTGGAGCAAGAGATAAACATATGCAACAAAGTAAGTTTAGGATACCATATAATGACCCAAATAAAATATATGCGGAATAACTCTTTTTGTTCATAATTGTTTTGTCTTTAAAGGTCATTCGAATTGTTTCGAGTGGCCTTTTCCTTTATTTTTGTGGTAAACATAAACTTGATTTTAAAATGGCTCAGGATAGCAAGAAAAATGATTTGCTCCTTAATATATTGGCAAATCCTAGTTACACAATGACTGACTTTATTGATGTCGGGATAAATGCCGACAACTCAACTATTAAGTCAAGGTATGAATATCTTAATAACGAAAAGATAAGAAGAGATCCTACTTTCGCCAAGAGTGATGGTACGTTCGATGAAAATAAGTTCAATAAGTTTTACGATGCCGTTGTTAGTCAGTATAATGTAATGGCTAACAAGTCGTATGATGAAATGCTTGTTGACGAGATAGAGACAGATCCTTATGATATACTGTCAGATCCATCAACCAGAAGATATAAGCTTGAAGACCAGGTTAAGCTTGTAGAGTTTGGCAAGGACATACCAATGCTCAATCCTAACAGGACAAAGTTCTCTGTCGGTGGCGTAGGAAAGATGAGCGAAGGTGCATGGACACCACAAGAACTTGCGCAGATGTCTGAAAGATATAATCCTGAGACAGGTAAATTTGAAGAGTCTCCTGAGAATTGGTTTACAGGTGATCACTGGTACAGTAATATATTCAAGACGACCGTGATGGCTACTTACTCTGAGGATGATCCTGAAGTACAAAGGGGTGAAAGGAAAGCCGGAGAATACAAGCTGAATGACCAAGGAACATACTATACCGAATTTCTTAATGGCAGAACAACATATAATCGCGAGATAGTAAGCAAGCTCGATCTTCTTACCAAAGAAGGAAGTTGGATAAACAGGTATGATTTCTTTGATTCAGACGATAAAGACAAGAATGTGTTCGGTAGCATAATGAGAAATGTTGCTGCCATAGCTCCTATGTTTATCCCTTATGTTGGACAATATTATATCCTTGGTAGTATAGCCATGCAGACTGGCGGTATAGCTACTACTGTCGCTAAGATGGCTTGGGGATCAGATAATGACCTTGTCAATGACGCAGACGGATTCTTTTCACAGTTCCAGGGCGGGACCTCACAATACTCAAAAGAACACACATTTACGGCTGAAAATCTTGTCAATATGTTCGGACAGGTTGTATCACAGATAAAGGAACAACGCTGGATATTCAAGGATGCCCGTAAGATGTTTACTGGAAGGGATATAATGGGTGATGCTAGTGAAATCAAAAAGATGCAAGAGTCATTCACAAAGGCTAATTTTGAGAAGTATACCGAGAAACTAAAAAACGGAGACAATTCCATAAAAGAAATGTTTCTGAATCTTGCCAGGGGTGACAAGGATAAGCTTTTTGATATTGTAAAGGCTTATTCAAGTACTGAAGCAAGAATAGCTGTTGAGGCTGCCCAGAAAAATGCCATGAAATACAGTGAACTTATCAGTCAGATATATATGACTGGTGTTACCACTGCTGATACATATAATCAGATTAAGGCTGAAGGAGGATCGGATATGCAGGCATTGGCATTGACACTTGGATATTCAATGGCTGAGTTCGGTCTTTTAAAAACAGACATAGGCAAGTGGATTTTACCCGAAACAAGACTGGATGCCCAAAAACTGAAACAGACAATAGATATACTTGGAAAGGCAGAGGATGCAGCTATCATGGCCGGTACACGGGCAGCAAGAAATGGATTCATGCAGAAAGCTATCAGCATGGGCCGAGACCTTTATAAGAGTATACCCTATGGCGGTACCAAAGCTGTAATAGGCGGAGCCCTGTCAGAGGGCGTTGAGGAGACATCTGAAGAGTTGCTTGCCGACATTGTGAAAGTAGCTGGAAACGCCTATAACTGGCTTGTGGGTGACGATTTGAGATACCAGACATTCGATAATATGGCTGAGAGATATGGTATGTCATTACTTGGCGGTCTTGCCGGTGGAGGTTTTACAACTGCCACAGGATTATTCAAGGATATGGATAATGGTGCCTTAGAAGGCATAAAGACCAAAGATCAAGCTATGGAATACCTGGCCTATACATTGAGAAACAATGGTATAAGCAAAGTATTAAAGGCTATTGACAAGGCAAAATGGGGTAATCCAAACCTTAGTACAGAGGAAGTAGGCATTGTTGAAGATGAAGACTTTGGGCTTAAATTCTCTCCCGGTACATCTATTGATAATCAAGATAAGGCAATGAAGGATGTCATGAAGAAAATTATCATCATGTACAATGACCTTTTGAGCAATAACGGACTTAACGTAAACGATGATGAATCGGTAAGAAAGGCATTGCTTAACAACACTCTTTATAGCCTTGTTTCCAAATCTATCACTGCCTCATCATATGTATCAGATTTCAATTCTGCTATCAAGGATTTCGTTAAGGCAAAGATGGATTATGATGCAGTCAAGAAACGTATATACGATTCAAATAAAAACGGCAATATAGAAGACAAGGAGAACAGAAGAAATGAACCCGACAATAATGTCGATATCAAGGCATTGAATGATGCTGAACAAAATATGATAATGAAGCGTGAGAATGCGCAGGCTTATATCAATGGCAAGAACACAGGTAATCTTATTCTAAAAGCCATATTCGAACTTAACCCTGAACTTAGTGGTTCATTCAAGAGTGCATCACTCGAATCATATATATCAAGCAAATATGGCGTTGATATAGACACCCTTACAGACGAAAGGCTTCTCGAATATACGAAAGAATATAATGAATTTATTGAGTCTTCCGGCAAGGATTATCTCAATGAAGCCTTTCTTATATTCTCCAATATGATGAGTAAGATGAATCCATATCTGACAAGTGGGACAGAGGCTTATTACGATAAGATAAATATGGACAAGAATGCCCTTAAGATTCTTGAATCAGGAATGAACAGGGCAAAGGTCATGCTTGATAATGTCAATTCGGGCACACCTGACTTCCAGTTGTTCAGTCATCTGTCTAACCTGTCATCCAATAAGCCGGATACACTCAATGAGTCAGCAAATACTGTTTCAGGTATAGACGAAAACCGTATAATAGGATTAGCATTATCAAAGTATAAGATCGACAATAACATATTGTCTTTGGAGGATTATGCAGAATCAAAAATGCAGGCTCCTGAAGGCACAGATAACAACGATGGAATACTGAGAAAATGGAAGGAAAATGACAGTAACGGATTTCAAGGATATATACGTAATTCCATTAAATCTGTTGCATCAAGATACCTTATGGAAGCAAACAAACTCGCATCAAGTTTGATGGGTTCTAAATATGTTGACGCTACCGTAAAGAGAAGCCTTGTAGATACGTATAAAAGGTTATATGACTATGCTGTTAATGTCGATAGGAACAAGCTTATAGCTGCTGCAAAAATATTAAGGAGAATACATGAAGGCATAGATCCTAATACTGAGATGTCATTTGAAGAGGCATTGAATTATAATCCTCTTAGGGAATTTATAAACAACAGACGTGTTAATGGAGAATTTGAATTACAAAATCTTGAATTAACAGCTGGTTCTAATCTTGAAGAAGATGATATTGATATACTTGAAAATATAGATATACAGTATGATGCCATAGAAACAAATAAAGGTAATATGCTTTCAGAGCTTGACAAAATGGTAACCCATATAGCTTCTCTTCCAAGTACACCCGTCATGGAGATGATAGACAAGATGGGCTTTAATAAAGATGGTAGAAGTGCTGTTGATGTATATAATGAGATAGTAGACGTGTTTCAGTCCAAGTCAGGTGATATGAAATCATTTACACTCACTTCTGAACAGGGAAAGAACATAAAAAGGCTTGCCAAATATTCGGTATTCATCACTTCTATACTCGATGCTACAAGGGATGACAATAGAAGTATTATCAACCCGGTATCCTTTATAGACACGGCTAAGAAATATGCTTCTACCGATCCTTCTTCTATATGGAAGAATATGAATACAATTTCCGGTGATATAGCCAAGAAGATGAAGTATGAAGTGGAGCGTATCAATTCACAGCTTGACTTCTATCTGAAAATAAGCAGGCTTAATGACGGAAATAACACAAGGGAAGTAAAGAAGCTTGAGACGAATCTTAATATACTTAAATACAAGGCACTCAATGAGCTTGCAAGTAAGATGGCCAATATATCTACCGAAGACAAGAAAAGACTCAACAATGCCTTGTCTGATCCCGGATTTGATATAGCCAAGAAGATTGATGAGAACAGGGATTCAATGGATCTCAATATTCCAGAGGATCAATTAAAAGACATGTATGCAGCCATAGACAGGGCTGAACAGGTTGTATATGACATATTTGAGAATGACAAATCACTTCTTGAAAAAGACAGCTTAAAGCCATATATAAGCAGCTCTATAGACAATGTGATGGAGAATACGGCCATAGATTCAGCGTCAGTCAATTTCTCTCCAATACAGAGGGCCTGGTATATTGCATCTGTAATAGCCATGAATCCTCATTTGAAACATTCAATGACATCGCAAGTATATGCCAATAAGGATTTGATGCCTAATGCCCTTCAGATGCATTCTGCTGAAATGGCTGTTTCATTCATTGCAAACAGGGATGTATTCCATAAATTCAGTATCATGATCAAATCTGCCGTTGATGATAATTTCGGCAAGATGATGGAAGGCGATGACGACAGCAGATATGATAGGATATTTGAAAAGCTTGAAAAGATAGGTGTCTATGTAGGAAATAAGGTAAAGGACAAGCTTAAGAATAGCGGTAAGATTGATGAGGCTATAAAGTTCTATTACCAGAACTCTCAGATATATAACATATTCGACAATATAATGTTTATCGAGGGTGTTCCTGGTTCAGGTAAGACATCAGCAGTTCTCAATAAGCTTATTAGTAGGATGATCCAGGCCAAGGATAATAACGGCAATAACTACATACAAGACATTGATGAACTGGCTTCTAATGTGTACTTCATAACGACAAGCGGTATGAAGGAGTCAATCAAGGAATCTTCCAAAAATATCTTTGGCTCAAACAAAGATGCCAAGGTGCTGACACACGAAGAGTTTCTTCAGGAAGCCTTTGGTATAAGCAAGGACAAGGTAGACGAAGAGTTCAGGAATAAGGCCATGGTGGGCGGTAATGGAGATTCAAGCGTTGATTATGTTGTCAGATATACTGGCAAGCATAATTATGGTGATACAGTAAGAAAGCCTTCAATCATATTGATTGACGAAACGACATTGTATAACCAGCAGCAGATGGAAGCCATAAACGCCATGTCTAAAGATCTTAACATACCTGTTGTTGTATTTGGTGATACAAGTCAGATCCAGAACGCTACGCAGTTTACGCCTGAAGTAAACAATAGTCTTTCTAACTTCCCTAAAGATATAGTTTTTGAGGATAAATTCTCGTTCCAGGTGTTCTCAGGCCAGTTCGTTTCCTCTCCTAAGATAGGTTTCTTTATGCGTCCGAACAATTCCCATATAACAACTACCATGAATAATTTCAGGGTAAATATGGAGAATAATTTGAACGGTAAAGGAGAGAACACCATATATACTCATTACTACTATGGTGACGAAGGATTGTTTGGTGTAAAAGTGACGGATGTTGAAGAAGGTTACAATGTAGGTGCCAATGATAAAGAGGATATCGAAATCATAAAATCCATGATAGACAATATAAACAAGACACTTGAAACAATGAAAGCCACTACAACCAATCCTGAATATGAAAAGATAGGATATGTCGGTAAAAGGCAGTTCCTTGAGGACTTGTGCGATAAAGTTGGTATAGACAAGAATGATATAGATAAGTACTTTGATATATTCAATGAGCCGGTAAATACCATTGGTATGGAAAGGAAGTTTTATATCATAAACTCTCCGGAATCAAACTGGAGCCAGTCTGATGATATGGGAAGAAAATATGATGCATACCACAATCTTTATACGGCAATGTCCCGAATAAAACAAGGTGCACTTGTATTCCATTCGTCTGGAGGCGTCGTAAAAAGCAGCAGGGACAATGTTCTTAGCTTGACAAGGATTAATAGGGATGACATAGAGAAATACTCTGAAAACTTCGCAAAAATGTATTCAGAGGCACTTGGTGATAATGTATTTACTATTGATCCTATCAAAATATTCAAAGAAAAAGAAAATACCGATGAAGACAAGGATAAAGACAATGGTGAAGGCGATATGCCGACAGATGCCTTAAAAGACAGAATCCAAGATAATCCACCTACTAAAAAAGTCAATAAGGAGATAAGTGAAAAAGAATCTCCAGTTGACAGTGATGGCAAAAGAAAAAAAGGCGATGAAGGATTCAAAAGCTTGATAGGATATACATTCAATATGTTTGAGGTTGGAAAGGGATTCAAGGTTGATGATGAATATATCTACTTTGATGAAAACTCATTTGATGGAATGAATGGTTTATTCAGGCTCGCCCTATACTTCAATGAAGACTTAAGAAAAAAGGTTGAGGATAGTGATGGCAATATTAAAAAAATCAATATCGGTATATTCAATAATGGATCATCAGGCAATATGAAAGAGAATATTGAAAAGATGATGATAGAATATACCAATAGAATGCACTTTGCATTAACATCCGGAATATTCAATGCAAATGGAAAAACAACTGATCCTGTAGACAACCTTATGTCTGTTGTAAGTGATTTTCTCAAAAGATTTGGCGTTCAAAAGACCAAGGAAGAACTTACCAATATGCTTATAACAAATGATAACCTTAATGGATCCTCATTGTATTATCATAAGCTAAGTGTAAGCAAGGATAATGGAAGGGATGTAGAGCCGAGAAGTGATTTCTGGTCAATAAATAATAAGGGTAATACAAGGACATTAAATGTGAACTATTACGATGGTAAAAGCAAAACACCATTAGTTGATAGTGAGTATAACATAAGGGCTAGGCTATCATATATAGCCAAGTTTAAAATTGGTAATAAGTATATACCTCTTGAAGTATACCTGTCATCAATTGAAGATTTTATCACGTTCATGTTAAGCGTTAATAGGACGTATAATCTTGGTATCCAGGAATCACGAATAAAAGAATATAATATTAAGGGAAGCAAGGAAGATAAAGAATTTAAAGAACATAGAAACAAAATAGTAGAAGATATAAAGGCTAAGATTGATGGACTGGATGAAAACACAATAAATAGTAATGATAAAACCAAGATAAAGGATAAACTTGATGCACTTAACAAGTTGTATCAAAACGGAAGTCATACCGTCATAAATCTTGCAGTAGATGAAAATGACAAATACGGTACAGGTCTTCTTACTGATATGATAATAAAAGGCCCTACACTTGTATTAGACGAAAAGATGGCAAATAGCGATTACAATATGCAATATACGCCTTCTCAGACAAATCTGAATGATTTTGAGAGTATGTCTGGTATGTCTATATCATCTCCCATGGTAGCTGTAAAAGGTGGTGATGACAGTATAAACGAGGTGATAAATAAAGGGTATATGAAGCGTGGATATCCATTCGTCATTGTATATGAAGGTCTTGATGGTGGTAATATGCCGGATAGCAGTATGCTGTCTGGATATGTAAAGCAATGTCTTGATGAAGATACGAATAAGAAAGTCAAGAAATTTAAGCTTGTATATGTCAATATGCCTTCATTTAATATAAATGATTATCTAGGGAAAATAGCTTCCATGATCAATGATAAAACTGTGGATATCAATGGCAACAATGTATCGAAAAACTCAATGAAGTTTATAGGTGATGTATTTACTTCGTTAAACCTTATTACAAGATTCCTTGGATTAAAACTTGACAGTCTTAAGCCTATATCCAGAGAGGACTTTATAAACAATCATGAGAAGATCATGTCAAGCCAGCTTGGTATAGCTTTTGATATGAAAGGAAACAATACAAGTGCTGAAAAGATGCTTGGCCTTATATATGATGCTTTGTATGAGCAGCAATCGGACAATTCAAAAACTGTAAATTCTCCGATGCCATTAAGTAAAATAGCCAATAATGCTTTCAATGGTGGCAATAATATTATCAACTATATACTTATGGCAATGTCTGGATACTCTTCATTTGATATAGGCAAAAACGAGCTCAGCATATTAGCGTCTCCAGACTTTCAAAACAATCAAAAATTAAAGTATGCCAATGATAACTTTATTAAAATCATAACAGACAACGGATTCGATGTTGTATATGCTTCTGCAAGAGCCGGTAGTGGTACTGACTCAAAAGTGATTGATGGTGTATCCCTTATTGATACCAATGGTTCATCAGTAAAGGGTATGGTAAAAATAGGAGAAGAACTTTATCCTATCACTGTATTCGGAAAGATACTCCCATCAACAATATATGTAGACATCATAGAAACCATAAAAGGCAGAATTGATAATAATGATAACATGTTAATTCTTAATAAAAATCTATTTGCCAAACCTGGAGAGCAATTGAATACCGATCAGCATGAAAATTCAAATATGTCTACAATCAATATTAAAGAAACTGTTTATAATGGTTTTGATTCTTCTGAAGGAAATAAGGTAACAGAAACTACCATAGAGTTCGAGAAAGGGAAGCTATCAGATAAATTAAAGGAATTGTCAAATAAATACAGAAGTGGCAATGCCAAAAAGATACCTGTATTTTATATTGAAAATAACAATTTCGAAGATTATATAGGAGTATTCTATGCCAATAATAACACGGCAAATACAAAAGCACTCAGAAACTTTTATAGTATGAAAGGTGAATATGTATTTGTGAACGACAACAAAGAGATGACCGTCAAATACACCGAGGATGGTAATGGAAGACCATCTATCAGTATAAATGATGTTATTGAAAATGCTTCTACTGATATAGAAAAAAAAGTAGATATAAGCTATTTAAAAGATAAAAAGAATTTATTGGAAGAAATATTGAAGTTTAATATTGAATCAAATCTAAATCCGAAAGCCAGATCAACACTAAGGAAAATATTTAATGGATTTAGGAAGATATTGGCAAATTTAAATAGTGAATCTACAGATGAAAATATTATAAAAGAAGAAGTACGTTCAATAAAAAAAGCAATTAGTACGTATGAAAAACTAAATAATATCGAAGATTCACATGAAATATTATTTGGGTCACTAAAGAATGACCAGGAGCAATTAATTAATAATGATCAGAAGCAATTAATTAAAGATATTATTGCTAAGTTTGATGAGAATAATAGTAACGAATCCAGAAATTGTAAATAATCATGGGAGATATCAAGTGTTTAAGCGATGAATTGATACAGGATTTATCGTCAATATTCACACAAGCGATGTATGACGACATAAGCAATGATGTTTTAGATGGTAAAAACATTGTTGATTCAATATCAAGTAGGTATAATGAATTTGTATCTAATAATGAAGGCATTTTTGATGATGAAATTGCAACAGCTGAACAGATAAAGAATGGTAATTCATTCGAAAACAAAAACAAATTAATTAATTTTATAATTAGCGAACTGAAGGATGTATATGAAATGGATATTGATATACAGAATGAAGCTCTTTTGTTGTCCATGTTTCCGGATGAGTTTGACAATGTGTCATCTGAAAGTTCCGATTTGCTATCTCTTCAACTGGATTTGTCACACATCTTCGCTGAAAATAGCGAAGATGATGTTGACAGAGATGAAAGAGAGATGTATGGTTCGTTAATGGCATTAAAGCTTAGTAAAGACCTTCTTCTTGGTGACTACATCTATAATAACCTGATGGTAAAAAACAGAAAGATAGTCAGTGAGCCGTCTTATAGATTGAATCTCTTTGAGATGAAGTTGTCTTTGCTTAAGAATATTGTAGATGTTTTAAGCGACAAGCCTACTGCTTATTCAAAGATTAAAAACGAGAATGTGTCCTTTAATGTATATACAAAAGGATATCTTACTGACTACATAAACAAGATGCTGTCTATAATAAATGACAGATCAAAGAGTAGGGACCAGAAGATAAGCGAGATAAGCAACAATATGAAGTATATAGAGCTTAATTCTGTATTCGACTTGTTCAAATCGTCTTATCCAAACATAGATATAAGTACACTTTCAAGAAGAATTGCTTCTGAATCAGCTGAGGATGCCGTATTTATCAAGGCGTATAACTCATTGTTTATACTGAGAAACCTTAACACAATACTATCTGAAAAGGTAAAGATATGTGATGTTATCTCAATGAACAGCAACATCATAAAGCTTGATTATATAAAGACAAGGGATAAATATTCCAATATCATAAAAGGATGGCAGGAAGACAATGAAGAGCGCGGTGCATTCCAGGAAGCCAATAATATAGTCAAGTTCATGCTTAATGCTAATTATAGGTATAGGAACAAGACAAAGACAAATGATAGACTTGGCGTGGATATGTTCAACTATGCTATCGGTATGTTGAATAAGATGATAAACAGGGTTATGCCCAACACTGAAATATCAAAAGGTGGAATATCGTTTTTCGGCAACAGTAGTGGTGAGGTATATAATCTGTCCAAGCTATTTATAGATATGTTTGAAAAAGGCGGAAACGGCTTCTATAACATACTTAAGATGGTCGGCAATAAGTATGACTATAATGGTAGTGAACGCTTCTTTGAAGACATTCTGGTAGAGGAGTATAATAAGACCGGCAAGAAAATGTCAAATGAAGAGGCACTGGCATTTAAGGACGGTCTATACTCTATCAAGAAAGCTTTTGAAGACCTTTATGAAGCCTGCAAGGAATGTACGGTAGATATAACCATACCTAATTACTTCAACTTTATAGCTCAGTATGCGAATATGGTTGGTCGAAACGACTACCTTGCATTGTCTACCGATAAGAACGGTAACTTCTATATGAAGAACCTGTCGAAGAATAACACGGACCTTGCAAAAAGACGTATCGAATCATCAATAAATATCAGTAAGAATACTATGATTAACGAATTGTCAAACATGGAATCCATGGATAATGACAATGATAATTTCTCTACTGATATAAGATACCATAAAATACCTATCGTAGATGTTAATGGTAATCCTACAGATATGTTCAATATGATACCTATCGCTATATACAAAAACATGAACGTGTTTGGCGAGATAGTAAGTGTTGTATATGACTATACGAAAGGTGAAGCATTTATCATCAACGAAGGCGAGATGCTCGCGAATATAGACGACAATACTATAACAAATGTACTGACAAGCGAGAACAAGCTTACCGTAAAAGACTTTATAGCCAACAAAATAAAAGGCATTGAACCTGTAGGGAACAATGCTGAAAGAATGGGTATTCTTAGAAGTCACATGAAGATCGTTACAAGGCAAAACTTTGATTCAAGTGGCAGGCTATTCAATTCATACGCTATACACTTCGGTAAGTCATCAGGAGAAGGAATAGATTACTCAAACCTTGTATCCTCAACTTATGAAAATATATTCGATATATTGTCATTGTCATTCTTAAGTAAGACATTAAAGGAAGAGCAGGATGGTATTACTGATATGAAGCTTGGAATAACCAATGTCAAATCAATGGAAAATAAACTGTTTGGCAATGGATCATTCTCTGTCGGCAATGAGACATACATTCCAATAAGGATGAGCACTTCCGGGCATTATACAAGACCAGACGCGTTTTTGTTTGGCGTAATGGCCGTATCAACTAAACAGGATGCTTTCATGAATTATGTTACTGACGCCGTGTCATATTCAGAAAACATGATTACAAGAGATACGGTAAAGAACAAAGCCAATGACCAGTTACCTGTCAGTGGACTTAGACGATTCATGAATGTTGAAGGAACACAGTTCAGGGAGATAGCAATGGATAAAACTGCTGCCATGTCCGTCAATCCTATAACAATGTCCACCATGGATTTCACTGAGATGATGAAGAGGGAAATCGCAAAAGATATGTCTCAAGATGAAAGATTGGTAAAGGTAAAGAATGAAATACTAGATAAGCTAACTGAAATGAATATTGGTACAGTAAACACCAATATCTATAAAGGATCTTCATTGATCAGGGAATCAGAAGTCGGAGGAAATATAAAGAAGCATTCAAAATTCAATCTGAATGAATGTTTCTCTACCGAGTTTTTTATCAATTATCTTGAGTCAATGTACAACAGTAATGACCAGATGTTATTGACGCTTAGCATTAACTCGGATAAGTCTACAAACAACCTTGTCGGTATTGATATGTCATTCATCAACTTCCTTAGATCATTAAATGAAGACGAATCCAACTATGTCATATCAACCATATTGCGCAACATGTACAAGAAGCGTTATGACAATATAGTTGAGGACTTGGGATTGATAAGGGGATTTATATTAGATGGTAAAAATAACTTAGACGGTGGATATAACCGTGTACTTAATGATAATCCATATTGGGCTACCAATTTCGATAAGGCAGTTGCCGGTATGCTTAGAAAGGCGGTAGAAGAAAATTATCTTGATGATGAAATACTGTCAGAAGATGATTATAAGAAGAACTTTACTGCGACAAATAAGTTGATGGCTTATATGGCAACAAACAGTCTTCTTGCGTCTTCAAGTCCGGAACTTATCATGTCATCAATAGTCAAGATGAGGAATATGACAAAGGCTCCGGGTGAAAGAGATGTCAGGATAATAGACAGTACTTATTTTGCCAATAGGAAGAAAGAGTTTGGATTGACGAACAACCCGATCCTTTTAGGAAGACTTCAGAGGTATAGCAATGAAGACCTTGGATTTAGGAGCAACTTCAATGGTAGTTATGATTCTGATGTATATACCTATTGTAACAAGGATTTCTTCTCGAATATAAACATGATGCTGATGTATTATCTCGTGTCCAACGACATGGTAATGAATACATCAAATGATAGTGGATACAGCATAAAGATAGAATCCATAAAAAACAAGGTCGATGATGCTGAGAATCCTTTCTATGACTATAAAGGGGTAAGCTTCATGACTATCAAGTTTAATCGAATCATATACAATATAAGGTCTTTGCAGGACTTTAGAAGCATGGTTGCCGATATCATAGCATCAGATCCAAACAACACGATAGAGGACGTTAGTGGATATATAGATAGCATGGTATCGTCAAGTACCGAGTTTAAGTCATTCATGGAATCGTTGGCTGCCAGAGGTGCTGAAATAAATTATAATAATGACCTTACAATGTTCAATAAGATTCAGTTCCTTGCATCCATGTTATATCAGGAGGGGACAATTGGCGGGTCATTCAACCATCCTATAAAGGGAAGTGATCCAGATCTGTTTACCTATGAAGCAAAGGCTACTGGATCTGTCAATAAGCGTAATGTGTCACTGACCGCATCTACGCACCCATTGGAACTTAATACGCTTGATGGTTTCTCGCATGATATATATGCAGCTTGTATTGATGATATCAAAGAGGAAGTATCAAACTATTTTGGTGCAACAAGCACGGTATCATCTCATGATGGTATGAGTGTATTGTCACCTACTGCTACTATCATGTTCAACAATTCTCTTTGTGGTGACAGCGCATCCTATGTATTAAAGCCATTCATACACTATCAGGATTTCAGGACTGGATCAGGTGCAATCATCAAGACGGCAGCATTTGGATTAACAAACCAGACAATGAGGTCATTCCATAACGGTGATATCATGGCTTATAAAACAATGGGGTTCAAATGGGCTGATCTTCCTTTTATGGATGGCCAGACATTTGATATATTCAATAAATTCAACTTCAGATGTTATGACGCAGGACAAAACAAAACAAGCATATTCAACTTTATAAGCAGAAAGTATGGTGGTATATATGAAAGGTCCGGAAATGGAACATATAAGAAGATAAACAGCATAGAAAGAAATGCTGATGGCACATATACCAGAACAGTTGATATACTGGATAGGAACGGCAATCGTTTAGGTACAAATATCAAAGAGGATAATTCCATAAGGATAGAATCAAACTATGACCTATGGAAAGCCCTTGGGGGCATGTACTCATGTACTTATGATGTGAAAGCAAAGAAGTTCAGGTATGCTGAAACATCCATTTTTGCAACTGTTGATGTCATAAACTCCAATATGGTTGTTGTCGAGAATATTAACGGTAAGGATGTTATAAGGCCAGTCAAGGATTACAATGAAGCAATGTTGATACAAGGACAGGATAATACTCATATCCAGTTCATGAAACATGGTAATGCCGACCTGGTAATAACTGAAGGAGCCATCAAGCAGGGCCTGTTTAATGTAAACAGGCATCAGGACTTTTTCTTTAACAAAGACGGTCTCATCTCGACTTCAAGGATATCATTAAAATATGGTGGTATAAACTTGGATGCTTCTCATGATGCCGACAACTCTCATGTTTCCGAAATGACACAGGTTATGTCTGCCCTTGGTTCTAATGGATTCACTAAGGAGATTGCCCAGAACGTATATGAGGCAGCAGCGCAGCTCTCATCAAGGAATATAGTAAAGTATGTCCAAGGTATAGTAGAGCACGTTAAAAAGCTCTATGGAGAGGCGGATATATCTTATAAGGTTGGTGATGAAAACAAATATATAAACGATATTACCGCCAACTTTATCGTGAAGACAATGGTTGATAAAGGATCGTTTACAGACGAAATGAGACTTGATTGCAAGCCATTGATGGATAAGGTGTCAAAGGGCGGATACATCACCTATAAGGACCTTGAAGGGGTATTGTCACTTACTAATCCGTCTTTCCTCAACCAAGCATTCCCGGCACTTGCTTCATTCATCAATAAGAACTCTATCAAGAAGCAGTTTGACGGTACATTATCTGTCATGAACCCGTCAAAAGGACTTGTGTCAATATTTGGCAACATGAAGTTTGGATCACTTGGAGTTACTGATGATGAGAAAGTGAATAAGCTACGAAATATCCAGTCAAAAATGGATTCCAATGAAATAACCATAAATGACTTCTACAAGATAAAGATGGGTCATAGATATACAGTCTATGACGCCGACATGAGAGAAACGGAATTTTGCCTCGAAAGCTATAATGACTATGAAGGGATGCGTAAATTCATGGCTAATACTGATGAGGCTTTTGCGAGGGAAACTGTCATTAAAGATATAACGGGAAATGAAAATGCAGACCTCAATTCAAAGTCAGGTATAATTATCAGAAGCAATAACAGGACTTATCTGGCAAAGGGAAGGGATCTGGCTCCAATGAATATAACAGTAACAAACACAACTGGCGGATTCAATCTATATGATCTTAACTCAGTAAAGGACATATTTGATATACAAAATATTGGTAAAAACATAGATATAAATACTATCATAAATGGGTACAGTGAATATTTTACTGATGACGAAAGAATAGAGCTGAGCAACCTAAGTCAATATGATAGTACTGATGTTTACAAGAAATATTTTGTTCTTGGACGAATACTTGATAGAATAGCAAAAATACCTGACGTGTCATTTGATGATACCGTTATTGATAATACGGTAGTTGAAATAAATCATATCGGGGCGATGGCTAAGAGAGCCATAAACTTCAGGAATATGATCATAAACCATATCAGATATGTTGCAGAATACAGAAGAATGACTGATTTGTCACTGTTTAATAATGACATGGACAGTGCAATGAGGTATCTGTATGACAACATGAACCTTGACGATATAGTAAGGCAGTCGATCAATATAGACCTTGAAAAGATAGACAGGGCAAAGAATGGTGAATCCGGATTACAAGTTCACCTGTATAACGGTGCTGATTTCATGCTTACAGGCATATCTGTCAATACCGAACAATACGAAGCGATGTCACCTAACGTCAATAAATCAAAGTATGGTATAGACGATGATGTTGAGATGGACGAGATAGATCGTATGTATTTCTTCAAAAAGATGCTGAGTAGAAGATTTACTATGATAGGTAGCGAAAAGTATAGCTATGCCCTCGTTAGAGGAAGTGGAAATAACACATACATATATCATAGAAAAGTTGATAGCGAAGAGGAAATAGAGAAAAGACTTGGTGGAGCATACGAAATAAATGATCTTGATGACAGGATAATATTCAAAAATGGCAAAAAGTATAGAATAAATCCTGACAGTAAGACTATTATGTATGAAATACCTGAAGGTTCCAGATTCTTCATATTGAATGAGAATGGAAGAGACAATGATATAATCGTTACCAATGATCCTTCTACATTAATAAAATCATCATCGTTTTATGACTTCATAGTATCTCCGAACGAATTTATGTATAATAAAAACGAGATGAAAGAGGATGAATCTATAGAAGGAATAAAAAATGATATAATGTTAATTGTCTCTTCTGCATCATCACAATATGATAAAGACAAGCATGTTCTTGGAAAAGAAGGACGTTCAGCTAAATATGTTTATGAGGCAGAAGATATATTTGATCCATTGCAGACAAAGCTTGAATCATCAATCGACTTTTCAATAGAACAGGCAAGAAGGAATGTTGAAAACGACTCTGATAATGGATTGGGCAATTATTCATTTAGCACTATAATGGAAAGTGTAGATAAAGGCGTTAGGGATAGCGGTGGATTCATGGAATATTTAAATGGTAATCCAAACATAAATCCAGCTATCAAATCATTGATGAAAACGGCGGACGAGATATACCAGTCATTCGTTTCCTCATGCCGTATAATGGCTGCACGTATCCCATCACAGAATCAACAGTCATTCATGTCAATGAAGATAGCTTTGTTCGATAATTCAGGACTCAACAATGCATACGTCAATTCAATGCAGCAATGGTTGCAGGGATCTGACTATGATATCGACAAGGTAACATTCCTTATGTATGCCATAGACGGATCGGGTAAGTTTATTGGATGGTCACCTCTGTTTGATTATTCAAGGTTATTCGAAAGCATGGAGTTGCCACTTCCTAATGGCAGGGAAGCCAAAATAATAAACAGGGGTGATCCTACCGATATGGAAGAGTATGAAATGGACATATATAAAAGATTAAGAAACGAGATCATAGTACCTAAAAATAATGACTATGGCATTGATATGTCTGACATGAAGAAGGTTGCCAGATTTATCAATCTGGTGAACGAGTTCGGTATAATCCAGTTTGATGGCGATGACGTGAAGATGAACGAATATATCAAGAACCTTGTAGACATCCATAACAAGTATCTTGATAAGCCTACAGACAGGAATATGAAGGCCATTAAGAACTACTATCTGAAGAATATGATAGATGTATCTGAAAACCTGAAGAACATGATGGAGTCTCTTTCTTCGGTGGATGACAACAAGGATATCAAGACAGCTTCCGGACTTGACAAGAATGTAGAAAAAAGACAAAAGGAATCCTACGCAAATGTTGTCACAACTTTTATGCAGTTTGATGATAATATGGTAGGTAAGGACGGTATCGGTATAATAGCTGCAACGCTGAAAAACTTCTTTGCCATACAGCACGCATTCAATATACACAAAGTCAAATCAATGAAAGATCTTCTCGATGTGACATTTGGAAGAGGATTTGACGGTGTGAATATCAATGGAAAGACATATAGGGTTGTTGCCAATTATAATCCTGATGCAAAAACAAGGCGTAACATAGCCATGTTGCTGGAAGACGAGAACATAGAAAAGAGTGTAAGGGATAAGATACTTGATATCTATAATGATACAGCACTCATGTTCATGAAAAAAGATGCTTCAATATCAATATCTGGTCTTCTTGGTGAAGCTGCCGATAATGCCAAAAACCTCAACCTTGCCAAGATGAATGCCTCAACAAACACGTTGTCACAGATCATCTTCGGTATTACAATAGGCATGGATTTCAATGAGATCATCAGGGTAATGATCTCAAAAAACGCCAGAACGGTAGACAGGCTCATGAAGGGGAATATCTTTACCGGCGATGGAAAGGATATCAGATTCGATGATATATACAACAATATATATAAATGGGGCAATGGCTATTATAATGGTAATTTCTATCAGTTTGGAAATACATACGAGCTGTTTATAGACAACTCTGATAAATCATTCTCAATAGAATACAAGCTTAATACGCTGCTTAAGCAAACGGGAAGATCTTTTAGTGGTGACAGCGGAAAAGATGCAAGAATAAACCTATTGAACGAGTCGGTAGGAACAACTATATCTGACAAGATAAAAAGCCTTTCAGGCACTATAGGCGTTTCATCCGCAGATCTTTACACATACTATAAATATTTTAACACAAGGTTCAGGTATATACCTGGAGTAAGTCTTGACGCACCATCAAATGTCGACTTGTACATATCGAAATTCAAGGAAGATATGTCATTACTTATTCCTAATAACAGGCAATATCAGTTATGGGTTGAAAGAATGGCTAATGACATAGCCAATAACTATTCATTCGTAAGTGACAGGACACGCACACTTGATATCCTCAAGCAGCTTAATGATGGTGCCAATGAGATGAAGAAATCCGGAGTAGCAGTAGGTTTGAACAAAGGTGTCAAACAGACAAGAAGCAAGCTGGCTTCATTCAATGAAAATGTAAGAAACCTTGTAAAGGCTGATGCAAGAAAACAAATAAATATTGGTATAGACTTCAGTAATACGCAGGATTTCAATAAATATCTTGGATTGGAAACCGGATTCAGCTACCAGAAGTATCTCGAGGATCATGAGTATAGGGATAGGGTAGATAGCTATGAAAACAAGACAAGATATGCGTTCAATCCTATCAAGATAGGCCAGATGCTTCCTCACGTTAGTTCTTATATAGATATATATAATACAACCAACAATATGTTAAAGTCCGGTATATCGAAAAAGAACAAGATTATAGAGGATTTCTTCGGGAAGGTAATGTTCGAAGTATACAAAGGAGTAAATGTATCTTCAAGCTATAAGGAATCGGTAATTGCTAACTGTGCATCATTTATTGATGGTCGCGTATTTGATTCATTTTTAAGAAAAACCAAATTCGACGGAAAGAACGAAGGATTCAGATTTGTATTGCCGGAAGGATTCAGCTATTATATCAATGGAAGGCTCACTAAAAACAAGAACAATAAAAAATTCTACATGAAGCTCGGTACGCCTGATTCCAACATGACATTCATAAAGCTCATGAACGAAGTAATTATACCTCAGCTTATGCAAGGTTATAAGATTATGAATGATAAGTCAAGCAAGAGATTGTTTGTTAGTGATTTCCTGAAAGGCCTTACACCGATGGAATACCAGTCCCCGCTTACCGGTGCTATTATTGATGTATATACAATGGGTATTGACAGGATGTCCAACAGTGAAAGTGATATAGCCAAGGTAAATACTTATAAGTCAATGATGGATTTGTTGAGCAAGCAGTATTTCTCGTTTGGTAAGCCGAGAGAAAACATAAAGACAGAGATAAAGTACAGGATTTCTGATTTACTTTATATTTATAACTCTCTGATATTCTCAAGCTCCAATAACAAGTATTCAATGGAAAGTTATTTTTCTACAACGAATACTCCTGTCATCTCATTGTATAATGACTTTACACTTAATTTTGATTACGAGAGTGTCATACCAAACATTGACAAGATAAAAGATACGAACTACTTCAAGAGGCTTTGCTGTATGCTTTCTCCTGTTGTCAAATACGTCAATGAGGATTCTCCGACATTCATAAAGAAACTTGACAAGAAGAATACCATGCAAATTAAGATGTACAAAGTCAATAAAGACAAGAAGAGTGATAGGTATACATTTAAGAAGAATGAGCAAGGGTATGACGATGAGAATGAAGATTTCAATATCGGAGATGAAGGCTTAACGGGATTCTATGAGGATGAATCGATGGGCCAGGACATTGATAACGATGAGTTCTTTGATGGAGAACAACGTGGTTATGGCAATAACAACAGAAAAGGATTCAGCCTTGAGGATATCAACAGTGCCGATCATAAACAATCATTCTTTGAAGGCCAGACATTGTTTAACGAAAGTCAAAGTGATGGAATATCCTTGTTTATTGACGCTGAAGAGTATAAGTTAAGAACAGGCAATAACAATAGTATGGTAATGGAGCATGATAATACTACATTTATTGTAGACAATAAAGAGCTTGTAAGAGAAATCGACAATACCATCAATACAATGCGCAAAGTCAATGACAGGAATACTCAGTACATGATTGAGAATATCGGCAAATCAGAAGAGGATATGGAAGGTATAAAAACTGATGCCAGATATACCGAAATAAAGGATATGAGAGGTATGGCTCAGGATATTATTTCTAAATTTGAAAATAATTATTCACAAAAAGATTGTCAGTAATGAACAGTTGCGTTATTAAGGATAGAAAATTCAGAAAACTTCAAGAAAGGACAGGGGTCGATGAAAAGACCCTTGCCGTTGAAGTTGCATCAAGTCTTGACAGGAAGGGCCGGATGCCTGAGATTGACGAGGTATTCATGTCCAATTCTCTTCCTTCCATGGTAAAAGACTTCGATATGAAAGAGTACAGTAATGGAAGATATACTGTAAAAAGCACTGTACTTGGACTTGAATCAAAGAGTATGCAAGATGAGGCCAGTTCAAGGATAAATAATGAATACAAGGACTATGAGACACACGTCATATTTAATGGTGAAAACTCGATAGTCGTTCCTACCATGCGTCCTATAAATTCGTCATTCATAAATGTTGATGACATCGGGAAAAGAGCTGATACATCCAATATGCTGAACTCTATGATAGCCAAAGTTAATAACATATATGGAATGAATATAAAAACGTTCAATGCCGATAATGAGCACGAGATGCCTTTCTATAACGATCCATCATATATGGGATGCAAGAATGCCCTAATATATGGAGGGGACATATATATCAACACGGATATAGCCAGTGTGGATGCCCCTATTCATGAGATGATGCACCTTATTCTTGGCGAGATGAAATTCAATGATCCGGAATTATACAGGTCAATGGTTTACCAGGCAAAAGATTTTCCTATCTGGGAATATATGAGGGGTACTAATCTTTACGATATGGCTATGGAAGATGCTCTTGAGGAAGTATTCGTGCAAGAGGTATCAAGATATATATCTGGTCTTGATAGTTCCATATCAAGAATGAAACTATCTGAGGTTTCAAAGCTTGAATATAATATAACAAGGATGCTTGATACATTGGTATTCGGTATTAAGTCCGTAAGAACGGAAGGATTCCACAGGCTTGCTGATATGTCTTTACTCGATCTATGTGATATGATGGGTTCAGCTATATCCAAGATGCGCGATAAGGGTGATATGATGGGCGCGGCCCAGAATAGGGTGCTCGCAAACATGAAATCAGATCTTATAAGAAGAGGTTTACTAAAAGAAATATGCGATTAAAATGGCTTGTAGATATTCATACATGAATAGAGAGTTTAATTCAGTAGAAGAACTGAATGACTTTCTTATGTCAAAAGGGAAGGACTTCGAAAAATACGGTGACATTGTGTTTAGTACACCTATACCAATACACGTATATAACGAAATCGCTTCAAAGGGCATGAAGGGCCAGCACCTTATTGAAATCAAAAAAGCAATGAGGAACATAGATGACTTTGATGAATTTACTGAAGAAGAAATCAAGTTTGCCGAACCTTTCATTGGTGTTACTTCTGCAATACAGAAGGCAAAGAACCCGTTTGGTGATGAGTTTTCCAAGTCTGCATTCCCGCAGATGATCAGGGACAACTACTTTGAAAATCTTTTTCTTCGAGCAAATGTAGGAGACTACTCCTTTATTAGCGAAGAAGATTTGAAAAATATATTTGGAGATGAGCAGCAAAGACCTATCACCAATAAGGATGAGTTCAATAAGACAATAAGAGAATATCTCGAAGAAAAATGGAAGTTCCAGGCAAACTATGGTAATGCCATACATGATGCCATGCAGTTCTATATGTCCGGTATAGTAGAAGATGTTGATGGTAAGAAGAAACCATTGAGAAAGATAATGGATAGAGAGACGAGAAGAAACAGATTCTTTGAAACCATGCTTAACAGTGATTCTTTCTATACCGAAGCAAAGTTTAATGGCAACGGTGATGTCATTCTCAAAGGACAGAAAGTAGACAATATGAGGATGTTATCCCCAAAGGATGTTGAATATCTCTTTGACTATGCCGAAAAGATGTATGGAAGGATAGTAAGCATGTTCGGTCGATATGATAGGTATGACAAGAACGGTAATATAGTGGAGCCAGGAGCTGAAAATTTTGAGATATACACTGAGCTTATGATCTATGATGATCAGGATGTGGAGCTGTATGACATGGAAAATGACCAGTTCCTGTCAAGGAAGATCTCTGGTGCAATAGACTTGATGATCGTCGATGTAAACGGCACGCCTCATTTCGTTGATTATAAGACATCACCGAAGTATTACAATGGACTTGGAAAGGACGGATGGGATGATACAAAGAAGAATCTTTATGCCTTACAGCTTGCCATATATAAGAACATCATGGCAAGAGCCGGACTTCCTACAGTAGGAAGCCAGTTATTCCTCGCCCCAATGCAGCTTGGAAGAATCCATAAAGATGACCATGGAAACTTCGTGTGTGATGGATTTATACGAAATAACGACGATGGCGAACTGAAGGATATAACAAGTATGGCCAACAGTGAAAAGATATTCTATGTTGCCAACAGTATGCTTAATGCCCCGATCGTATCTACTCCTGACGAAAGGGAGTTTATGGCCAGGACAGACGATATGATCAAGAAGATCATGCCTACCCATAATTACAGCAATGATACCATATCAGAGGAAAGACTTCAAAAGATAATGGAAGAAAGAGTAGCTAAAGATGAGGAAACAGGTTACTATAAATTCTATACAAGTAAATCCAAGAAGCGTACTGTCAAGATAGACGGAAAAACACTGATGTCCAAAGATCTTGATGATCTAAGGAATATGGTAGAGAAATACATGGACAATCGTCCGGCACAAAGGATAGAAAAGACAGCGAGCATATTCAACAGGCTTAAAGGATTTTCTATCAACGGTAGTGAGTGGAGAGATATTCTTTATGAATCAACAACTTATGACAGTGGTCAGAAGAATGCGGCTATCAATGAATTCTTCAGAAAATACAATAGCGGAAACTGGACTATTATAGACAATGAAGGAACAAGGAAGGCCATATCGTATGGCGTTATTTTCATGAAGAATGTAGAGACAGGCCAGATAGATATAATAAACATTACCAATGAAGATCCTGATGAAATGAATCCAATGACCGACAAGGATGGAAAATCAGTAGTCAGCAGGGAATTGTTATCTGGTGCTTTCTATGATGACATCAAGGAGAAGTCAAAAAAGTCCCTTATGCTCAAATCTACCAATGGAAATATAGAGCTTATGCGAAGTATGGCTGTTCTTTATAATCTCAAAGATATGCTTGGAGAAAATGCCAAGATAGGTAATTTTCACGTTATAGGAATGGATGGTGGATCAACTTACGCCGACAATAAACAGATACAATATTCATTCAAGACGCTTGCCAGGAATGCCGGCCTGAATATTTCCGGCGGACCAAAGATGATGGATCCACTGTCAAAAGCAAAAGCTGCAATCATCGACATTAAATCACTTGCTGCCAAAGATAATATATCAAAGACGAAAAGATTCGGATACTTGTATTCTGAGAGTGAAGCTATCAGAAGGCTTGCCTTTCTTGGTGATGAGCCAAACCCAAATTCGCCTATCATAGCTCTTGATACAGCTGAATCAGATGCTGAAGTGCTTAAATCACTTATTGATATAAAAACCCAGCTTGAAGAAGCTTATTCAGAGCTTAGATATCATCAGGGCGAAAGGATGAATATCTATGGTGAGCATAAAGAAGTTGTCGAACTATACAGGAACGTATCCGATGCTATCCTCAACTATAGCAATATAGAGCTTAGACAGCAGACTGAAGCGTCGGACAAATGGACACAGTTTAGTTTAAGGAATATAATTAAGAAAGGTTATACCTCCCTTGAGCTTGATAACCCAGGTATGCTTTATAGTGAGCTTCTTAATGATGTTACAAGATACGCCGACAACTGTTACCAGAATGTTCGTGACGGTATGCAAGCACCACTGAGCAATATCATTAATCTTGAAAAGATGATGATTAATTCCGTTGGTGCCAATAATGCCACAATGTTATTTAAGAACAGGGAAGATATGTGGTCTAATCTTCTTGAAAGGGATGGTGATGGCAATATAAGCAGTGAACTGGTATTCAAGCGTCTTGACGATCCTTCATTAAATGAACTCCAAAGAAAGGTATTAAAAGGCATACTTACCGAGATAAACAGATACAGGTATAGAAGGTCTGGCCAGAAACTGTTGACGGATGAACAGGTATGGTCTTATGAGAATGACGAGAAATTTTATTGGGCACCTGTTGTAAAAAGACAAGGTATTATAAATACTGATGTAGACCAGCCACCAGCAGCAAAGAATGCATCCATGCTTGGATCATTAAAGAGAGGTCTTAGAAGTATGATGCAGCTTACAGGTTTTAAAGATAAAGTGGAAGATATATTACTTTATGAAGAAAATGAAGAAAAAGACAGGCGTAATACAAGGGCGATATTTGAACTTCATAATGTAAGCAGGCATGAAGGAAGCTCGGCAAACAGGCTTAGATATATCGACTCCCTCGGACCACAGAATGTTACATTAAATATGGCCGATGCCGTGCTTCAGTATATCTTCAATGATCAGATATCTGAACATCTCGACAAAGCCATAGTAGTAGCCAAGTGTGCTACGGCCCACCTTATGGCGGAAGGAAAGCTGATGGGTAAAGACTTTGAATCAGATATACAATATCTTGTTGATTATGTTAGAAATAAGATAAACAAACAGGATATAAACGACAAGAGTTTGAAATGGATCGGTGAAATAATGGATAAGATAAGTAATATTGCCGTAAAAGCAACGCTTGGCTTCTCTCCTGTTCAGCTCGGATACCAGGGAATACAGGGAATATTTACTAATTCTTCAATCCTATACAGAAAAGTACTTGGAGAAAAGAACAGCTTTAACAAGTCAGATTTCTCCAGAGCTTGCAAGGAAGTATATAAGGATATATTAGATGTAAGTGGTGAAGACAGCGTGGTAGCCCTCATTAACAAGCTGTACTCTATTAATGATATGGATATGAATGATTATGTCAGGAAAGCTAATGACAGGAACGATTTGTATTCATTTAATGGTATAGCCAAGGTCGGTATGATCTTCTCATCACGTCCTGACTACTATAATCGAATGACATTGTTCGTATCTCAAATGATACACGATGGTACATTTGATGCTTATAGTAAAGTGAATGGAAGGCTTATATATGATTTTTCCAAGGATAAGAGATTTAATTTGCTTACGAATCCCAATGCTGATAAGAACTCAAATGAATACCAGCAACAGCTTGGCCTTTATATGGCTACAGCAAAGCAGATGATGGTTGAAGGTATATACAATCAAGACGGGACCAAATTCGAATATGTGGCCGGAGGTGAAATAGTTCCTCTTCCAAAGGCTTATACCAACCAGCAGTCAGGAGCTTACAAGAATATAGCTGATGATGCTTATGGTTATTATAACAATGAAAAGAAAGCCATGATCCATGCCATGATGATTGGTAAGGCATTCATGCAGTTTAAGACTTATTTCTCTGGTAAGAAGAATCAGTACTTCATGCCTGGTGGTGTGAAAGTAAAAGGAAGCTATGAACACGCAGAAATGATAGTGCTTGATGATAACGGTAACCAAGTATCCGAAAAGCTGTTCTCGTATATTGATGAGGATGGTATACAAAGAATAGCCAGAAGACATATTGACGAGAATGGCAATGAGACATTCATTGACGATGAGGCTACAGAAGGTCATACCATTATCCAGAAGGAGAAATGTATTCCTTTCTATGCATGGAAGGGTCGCTATCAGGAAGGAATCATGCTTACACTTGCCAAACTTGTTGCCATGTGGAAAGATCTTGGAAGTCTTTCAGAAGCATATAGGTATTATGCTTATAATGAGGATGAGACAATACGCGCGGCATTCATACAAAATATAAGGCAACTTAAAACGGATATATTAACATTCGTACTTGTAGGAAGTGTTATTGCAAACCATATGTTTGGATCGCTTGTTGATGAAATGGAAAAGGACAAGGATATAGATCCGCTTGCAAAGGACTGTGTATATATCATAATGAGGTGTTTTGCCAATTCCTCACTTGATGCTAATATGTTTAGTTCTATAAGTACATTCCTTGGATCATGGACTCCTATGTCTATTACCTGGACAATGGACATTACAAAAGATCTTGGTATGTTTGCTACCGGTAATAAGAAGTTCGAAAGTTTATTTACTGATAATATTTCTGTATTAAGGCAGTTTAAAAACAGTTTTAATGGCATCTTTGACGATCCGGAAGAATAATAATTATTTTTTCTTTGCTATAAAATAGACTTTGTTTTGACATAATTAATTAGTTGTAGTCCGTTGCTTGTGGAAGTAGCGGACTTTTTATATGTTTGCAGAAGGCGAAAATTTTCTTCATTACATTTGTTTATATTTTATTCCTGTTGCTTGAGAAAAGTAGCAGGAATTTTTGCTTTTAAGAATTATGTTTTATAAGTTTGCGATATCAGAAACAAGTGGTTTTTTCGTGTTTTTATTGTGTGTGAGTTTGCATTATGTTGAGAAACAGGGTGCGTAACAGTTTTCTTACAATAGGTTTATTAACAAGTTGTTAAGCACGCGTTTAGAATTTTGCATAGAGAATATTACTACATTTTTTGTCCCATTGTTTGCGAAAACAGTGGGATTTTTTTTGTTTCTTTGCATAGTAGGTCATAATAAATTATTTCATAAGATCAATTTTTAGGTTAGTTGTTTAGCTGATTGCTTGCGAAAGTAGTTAGCTTTTATTTTCTTTGTGTCCGGTAAAGATTCGATTGAAAAGTAGTCATAATTTATTTTTTTTAGGTTATTGATCGGCTGGTTACTTGCGAAAGTAATCAGCTTTTCCTTTCTTTGCAGTAACTAAAAATCAAAAAGAAAATGGATATAGCCGATTTGTTAAGAGACAAAAGATCCGTCATTGAGAAACTATTGAAATCTGTTGAACTAAACAATAAGATTATTCAAGGTTTATCAACAATGAAAGAAAGAGGATTTTCCAATGAAGGAATGATCGGAAAACTTGTACAAAGCTCGATCGTAATGTGTTCCCAACTGGGTACGTTGTCACCCATTTGCCTTGTCTATTCACAAGGAACAGACTTTGATAAGGATGTGGCAGGGATGATGAATAAGATGGGAAGAGGTGATGAAGCAATAAGAATAATGATGGAAAATAAGTTTAAACAATAATATAACGGCGTAACAGCCGTGTGTCTTTTAAGTTTAAATTGTCCAAAGCCGGATTACAAGTGATTGTCGTCCGGCTTTATTTTATACATTTGCAAAAACAACTATAAATATGAAATACACGTTCAAACATATTCTTATAGACATTGTAAAGTGGCAAGGAACTACGTTTGCAGAATATCCTGATTGGCTAGTTGAGTCAATAGAAAAAGGACTTATAGAAGGGCCGACAGGCACTGTTGTAGAGCAACCGGTTATTGTAATCAATCCATGCTGTAGGAGAGTTGTCTTGCCGGGCGATTATATTATGCATTATGAAGGAACATTGGACAGGCTTTCACAAGAAGAAGTTGACAAGTTCTTCATGAGACATATCATCAAGGAAAAAGATCTTAATTTCGAAGAAGCTTATCACGCTTTGATGAATGGGGCATTCATCAGCAGGGAATCCTGGAAGGAAAGAGGAGAAGTTATGCGTTATTTAATATACAACAAAGGAAAGGAAATTTATGAAGTAGACAAGTTTGAAAACATAATAAGACCGTTTACTTGTTATAGTAATGACCTTTTGGAGAATGACTGGTTTTTATTCTAAAATAATGATATTAAAAAAAAGAAAAGGTCTGACGTGTGAACGCCGGGCCTTTGTTATAAATTAGATTCCATACTCTTCCTTTATGACTGAAGATAAGATTTTTGCTATCTCTGGATTTGATTTACCTTCATACCTGGTTATAGTATCATTAATACTCTTCTTTACTTTCTCTGCTTTATACTTTGATAATCCTGACACATAGTTTCCAAAAGAATCTATTCTGGAATATTGATTCTTTATGTATTTATTGCATATACCAACAATCTCTTTTGATATCCTATTTACACAACTATGAATTAGTTTTACCTTATTATTTGTCTTTATTTCAAGCTCTATTGAATAATCTCCTATATTATTTTTTATCTTCTTGTATTTAAACATAATATCTGACATACCACTTTCAAATAATGTATCCAATTCGTTATATGCGACATCTATTATTTTTTGTTTTACATTGCTATAAGATTTATAGCTCTGTACATTTTGCAAGTCAAATATTTCAAGAAGATATTTTATGCTTATAATAGGATTTCTTCCTGTTTCTATTTTATATGTTTCATACATATGGCATATCTCGAAAAACCTTTGAGTATATACACTCTTAAATTTTATCGGCATAAGAGGATTAAACATTGTAAAGTTGCTATTTAAGTCTCTTATTAATTTAATAAACGGTTTGCCAATAAACATTGTAACAATTCCAGACGATTTATCATATGATATTTGAAGAATGAAGCTTGTGTTTATATATAACTTTATCTTACCATTGCCTTCTTTTCCTACTATTTCTATCTGGAAATTCTTATCACTATATTTTTTGACTTCACTCATTACAGAATTTAATATAGTTACTGATTGTATAGCTCCATACTTTTTAAGTTCCTTCATAAATATCTCAAGTTTGTATGGCGTTATATCGTCGTCCATATCTATTTCATCATTTTTCAATTCCCTTATCTTATATATCACCAGATACATCATCCTTCTACATGATATACTCATTTTTTGTTTAGCCATAGTCAATTTATTTGACTGGGCTATTATCATATTTTTACTGTTATCATCAATCAACATATGCTAAAATATATTTATTTATTATGCATTGCAAATATACTGATAAAAATCAACTTTAAACAATGCCTGAAGTTGATTTTTTGTCGAAATAATGAAAATAAGTTGAGTTTTGATGAAAATAAGTTGAGTCATCGTGAAAATAAGTTGAGTTTTTGCTATATAACCATCTATAGCTCAGTAATATACAGCCTCCGTAAAATAAGTAAATAAAATGTAGAATAAACTTTAGTAGCCGCTGGCTACCGGAGGCCCCTTGGGCTCCTACCCCGCTGCGCTCGGCTACCTTGGTCAGACGTTTGTTGAACCTTAAAAGCTTACATTCATTAACAAATTCCATTGAGAAAAAAATAAGGTCCGGCTTTTACACCGAACCTTATCAATCAATACTTATCTATGTCAACTATATCTCTTAGATAAGTTCTCTCATGCGCTTTATAAAGATCCATCAGGGCATCATATAAAATCGTATCAAGATTCCTTAAAGCAGGATTCCACATGAATAGCTTGCTAATCTTTGACGGATAATAACAGAAGGAGCTATTTATCCTATGAATGGATACCCTTCTATTCTTCTTCCATAAATTCACCCTGACAATCCTAAAGGAAATTGCAACCACATCCACATCCCCATAGATGAAGCTGTAGTAATCCAGATTGCCTGTAACCATTTTTACTGCTTCATTCATGATCTCCATAGTTGCCTTTAACAAGACTACGTAAATTGCCATAATAAGCAACAACACGACAACAGCAGATAATATAGGGGAATTATCCATTATTCATTCTCCTTTATCATACATCTCTTAATAATTTATCTACCATTAATAAATCCATTTGTTTAAGCTTTACAGACTTGACAATATGACCTTTGTATCCCATTCTAAGCATACCGTTACAACAAGTATCAGCATAAAGAATAAGCTTGTCTACTTGTTCCCGGGTAACATGATTATTGGAATCAAGCATCATGCCTCCAAAGAATATCTGGTTACCGGCTATCCTCATCCATCCGTTAATTTCCATCCAGAGATCTGGTCCTCTATCTTCCGAATATTTGATAGTTCCCTGCTCTTTAAGCTTATCGGAAATCTTCATATGTAGTAAGTTACTCCTTGATCCGTTAAGCCCGTAGAAATCACCATTTGGGGCTAGCCAGCCTGCATCATATCCTTTTGTTATATCACAAGGGTTGAAAAAGTCGACAAGCTTCTTATTGATTTCTCTTTCATTCTCGACGTATTCCTTGACAAAAGATGTCACGCAATCAGGATTGGATATAGTCTCTTCCAGATTTCTTATTTTAACCTTTAACCTTTCAAATAATGCATCATCAACATTATCCTCAAAAAGTTTATAGTTGTCATTGACAAATCTCGCAAGGCCAATTGTCTTTATGGCACGAGTCCTAACTCTTTTCGCTTCATTAATGACCGTGCTTATTGTCTCATAGTTTTTACCTGATATATGAATATCATTCAAAGACAATTTAAGCTCGTTATCCATCAACGAATCAACAATTGATAGCCACGGTATATCCAAAGAGACATATCCGTCGTTTATCATATGGGAAATACCTCTTATAAGACACATGGCATTATCCATATCCTCACAGCATTTATTGGCAATACCGCCGACCATAGGTCGTATTCCTATGATAGAATCACATGTCTTGGCCTCTATTGCATATACAGTACCGCTCTCGTCGACATTGATGACAAGGCTTCCCTTTATAATCTGCAAGGCATTGTCCCTGTTACATCCTATGAGGACATCGGTAATTGTCTTGACAGCTTTTTCCGGATCAAGATCCATGAACATATATTCTCTTGCCATATTGACAAGAAGATCAGCTGCGCCCTTTGTGAATGTAAAACCTACTCTTGGCATGTCTTAATATAATCAAGTAATCTTTCTGCTGCAACCTTCGGGGAATGACCATCCCATTCAGGAGCCTTTTCTACTTCCTCGCAATTAAAGGGATCCCAATACTTGTCTTCATAATGATTGGTAACCTGGCCCACCCCTGGCAATCCCATGAAAACAATGAACCACCCGCCACCAAAGCAAAGTTCTCCGTCATGATGACGTTTGGATTTACAGCAATTGGCTGTGCCATCCTTGCAGCTATTGGCAAATGCAGCATTATAAAGCATACGATAATAATACAACTCGTCAAAGGTATGATAGCCGTCACTCGTCGTACCGTCTATATCCTTTACTGCTGCATTATAACCTTCGCGATACATCAGGGCATTGAGTCTTATTGCAATATCCGTAGTGTCATTTGTGCTCTTGGCAAACTCCAATGACGCTTTCTCCAATTCTTTTCCTTTCTTCAACATAATGATTTCAATTTTCAAGTTTTTCGTAATATCCGGCAAGTCTCTTGATTCCTTCCTGATCATCAGATACAGGCTCAAAACGTTTCATCTCCTTGCCATTGATAACAACGTCTTCATAGAACATACTCTTTGGCCGGACATAAATCTTGTTGTCGCCATACAGGGCTACATATACGACAAAGTCTTCCTGGGCCTCGGTATGCATACCTTCACAGATGACATAATAGTAGTTTCCAGTCTTATTATGTTTGAACAGCTTACCAGAAGGCTCCAAAACAGTACTTCCATTCGATTTCCAGAGAGTATTCTCATTGTCCAATATTTCTACCACCTCGTTACCGTTATTGCCTGTAACGGGCTGTATTGTCTCCATGACGAAATCAGTTTCGTCACATTCTACACTGTCATCGTATCCGCAGTCAACGGCACCTTCAGCTATCTGTATCTTAAGATCTTCGACAGCCTCTTCTATTGAATCAGCCTTAATGGATATGCTATCCCTTTGCCAGACCTTTACGGGTCTGTCAACAAATAAATTAAATTTCATTCAATGTATAATTTTTAATCAGTTTGTTACAAAATTCAATTCCATTAAGTATAATCTTGGAACCATCACTACATCTTGAAAGAAAGACAGTAGAAGTTCTTTTGATCATAAGTTCAACATCATCATCTATCGGAGAAAGACCATAAATAAATTTGTCGGCTATGTCCTTCTTTCCACGAATGCTGTTGACAATGGCGTCCTCATTCCCATCAAGGAAATTGATGCATATTTTATCTCCAGGACATGCATTAAATATGCCATAGATATATATAAGCTTTATCATTTCATTTTCCTTCTTCGCTTTCTCGATGTTCAACCTTCTTACTTCTATCAGATTATTTATAAGGCTTCTGTTGGTAATTACCTTTTTTCTAAGATCACCAATCTTTATATTCCTGCCATCAAATTCACTGATTGAATCTATAAAAAAGTCAAATGTCCCCTTAGGAGTAACATCGCTTTTTATTTCTATTGTATCTTCTTTTCCAAACATTTTTCTATAAATAATTCATCTATTAAAGCATCTATAAGATTAGCAGCATTTTCTCCGAAGTGTTCAAATACAACATCCTTCATTGACTTATGCCCATCTTCATAATCACCAAATTTCCCATGAAGCCAGTCATCGAACTTCAAAATATCAAACAGGAGGACCCCTTTATGCAAAAGACCCTCGTCAAAGTAATCCATAAGCTTAAGACCGAATATGCTATGGGACTCATGCATAAAAGCCTTCAGCTTGCTCTTTTGTGAAATGCGATTGATACGTATCGGCATACCATTTCATATCTACTGGTTTAAGGCCTTCGAGAATATTTCCTTCAAGAAGATGATTATATATCTCATTCTGATATTCAATATCTTCTTCGTAATTCTTATATTCCTCTATCTCCTTCATGCAGTTGTCGCAAAAAGTATCGTTGAGAACAGGGACATAATGAATAACATTATCAGCTCTTCTGTTAATTACCTCATTGCACATATTGCATAAGAGTATATACATATTCTTTTCAACAAAACCATATCCAAGCTTAATGCATTCCTTTATGCTGAGATCAACAACATAGAGACCGTTTTTAGTAAATCCAAGTTTAGCCATCAGTTTGTCAGTTCATATTTAAAGTGATTAATTTCAAGATCATAGTAATCCTCCTTATTGAGGTCTTCGAGAGTGTTTATCTTAGGAACGTCCTTATAGTTCTCGTCAAGATACTTATTGATTGCATCAATGACTTCGTTTTTATCGCTACAGAATACCTCATCTCCGGCAAGGACAGCTATATATTCGCTTCTATATCTAAAGTCACAGTCATTGGTAATATGATACCCATAACCAGGTTCTTCAGCATACCAGGTCATCTCAACACCAAAATGTTCAGCCATCTTGTTTATGAGGACGCGCGGTTCACTCCATGCAGAATCCATGTCTATCGCCTTGTCTTCCCTGTCAAAGAAGACAACAGCAGGCCTGTAATCGTCTATCTCATTCCCGGGTGTTCCCATGAAATCGAATATATCCCTTGAAGGAACATACTTCGTATTGTTGACATCAAGATCTTCCAGGAAGGAAAACAGCTTGTCTATATTTCCTTCATCACCACTAACATAAATCGTGGTACTACAAGTATTTGCCATAATAATTACCCTTTATTGTTCCACAATTCATGGTCTCCGCATACAGGGACTTCTGTAACACATTTCTCAAGTGCCTTGTCTGCACTATGGTCAATAAGCAATCTTGAGTTCTCAATAGAGTTAATAGATTTCTCAAATCTACTAACAGCCTTTTTTAAATCTTCTTTCTTCATTTGATTATTAGTTCAAAGTTTACCAATTAGCATGTAAAATGTAGTAGCAAAAAGAATAAACAAATAGATCCAATAAAAGAAATCAAAATTGTTTATTTCCTCCTTTCGCATTTTCTTTTTTGAAAGACGCCCAATATTGTATCCGGACATGAATGTGCCTATCAAGGATACAATAATAGCCAAATAAATATCGCTTTCTGTCATTTTTTCTCCTCCCAAACTACCTTTTCTTCAACAATATGATTAGAAGCATACTTTATAAATCCCCCAGCCTGTTCAATATTAGTGAACCAAGGCCGATAAATACCATTCATTCTTCTATAATCATCAGAATCTTCTTCAAACCATATAGACCAGAAAAATAGTATTTTGATCTTCTTCTGAACAATGTGATAAACACTACCTTCAGAATCTCTTCTTTCAATAATCCTTCTCCTTGCTTTCATATCTATTAAAAAAACCGGAGACTACCATTCTTCAGGCAACCTCCGGATTAAAATGAATAAAAAAAAGTAAGAAAATTATTTACCTGAACTGCCAAATCCATCCCGATCATACTCTTGCAACTTGTCAACAACGTTCCATTGCACCCAAGTATAATCTTCGATGAAGATTTGGGCAATCTTGTCACCTACATTATATGGTGCAAATTCCAATCCTTCATCACCCTTTTCCATTGCGTTATAATACCATTCAGATATTTCACGAAGATTCTGAAAGGCTATCGGTTTGTGTTGTGATCCGCTTCCACCAAGTCCAGCAAGACTTTTAAGAATTTCGATCTCTTTTTCGAGATACATCATCTTAAGCCTCATCTCGATAGATGTACGATTTTTAAAACAGATAAACAGCTCATTGGAATACATAGGATCCAGCAGGGGCACATGGTTCGGGATATAGCAATCAGTCTTCCTGTTGCTGCTTCGTGGCAGGGCATGAAGCTTCCTGCCGGCACGAACATTGAATGACAAACCTGTTCCATAGATATAACAATCCATGGAACGGTCATACCTCAATGAAGTAGCTTTGATATCCATTGCGCCATCCATGGGCACTTGCTCTCCATCTATAAGTTCTGTGTGGGCATAAGTAGGTAGCTCAGCCTTCTCATCGAGAAGCTTTATATCTACAAGTATTTTATTTATCAACTGTTTCACAATATAAGCAATTTAAATACGTGTTCCACCACTTCATCGGTATATATGTTCCTGTAGGTGGAATCCTGGTGTGAATAATATACAAGCTCGTATTTGCCCGTTATGGTCTCTGCAACCATAGGGTCATAAGATACCGGCACGAAGCCGTCATGTTCCTTTAGGTTCACCCATTGCCTTGTATCAAGATTTTGGGCTCCCCTCATATAAGCATCCTTGATGTCAAGCGGTATTATTGCCTTGCCACTGGACTTCTTGTTCCTTACCACCATGTCCATATATTCGGTGGCATTCTTTTCGATAAATTCCTTTAATTGTCGTTTCATAACCACAAAAGTTTAGTTTCAACAAATTTAGGAATTTTCCTTTCGCCTCCCACGTTTGGCCTTCTTTCGCTCATTGCCATATCCTACCTTTCTATTCGTCATGAGGAACGTACATGAATATTCGGTATGTACAATCTGGCCTTCTGCAACTTTCCGATTTCTTAATTTGGTCCGTTCGTCAAGTTTGTCAAAATGCATCTCATAGATACTGTATTTAAAACCTTCTTCTGTCTGCTGCTCTATAAGGGCATCCATCTTCTCTTCCATTTCTTTATCAACATGAAAGATAACAATGTTGCCGGTAGGACAGCATACATATTCCGGTTCACCAAGACCAAGAGCATTGGAGAAATCGTCTATTGCAGCCTTATGGACAAATGTAAGGCCTGGAATAATCGTCTCGCTCATTCCTTATACAATTTGGTTTTCTTATTGAGTTTCTTTTTCTCTTCTATGATAGGAGCCATCATTTCATCCACTTTCAAAGCTATGATACGAACAATTCTCTTTACGAGATCATCTTTCAGATCCTTTTCCTTCAGATTGGAATTGTTATATATGTTCGCTATCACATCATAACAGAGGATCGTAAATGTACTTAAATAAGGTATGAATCTGCTTTCTTCTCCTATGATATTCTTATAACTGCCTCCTATGGCCTTAATACGCTTATTGATTATAGCCGTACAGGATTCATCAATCTTGCGTATATAATCCATCAGGCTTATGGCACATACAGCATAAACAAGAATATCATGCTTTGAATCATCCATTCCTATATAGTCCCTCACACCACCTCTTAAAAGCGTATTAGATACTGTATAGTAGAATGTAGCAGTATTCCTTGAATTACATCTGAAGAAGTCATCCATGCTCTTCTTGGCCATACCAAGAACATCCTCTTCCATGCTTTCAAAAGGATATACCCTGTATTCTTCTCTAAGCTTCTTGAATGTTCTTATATCCTTTTTGGTTGATTCTATCTTTTTTGAGACACATATATTAGTCATAGCGTCTATGTACTGTATAGCTATTTCCATAAGGACTATGGGCATATATGACATCTTTACGGATTCCTCAACGGTAAACATACCAAGGATATCTCCTATGTGTATGTTTTTCTCAACAAGGCTGGCCATGTTTGAATCAACAATCTTGTCAACTCCCGAATAGTTCCTTATCATATATTTCATACCGGTAAGTCCTATACCACCAGTAAGTATCTTCTTTTCTTCCATTTGATTTCAGGTTAATTCCCGGACTGAATGGACAGCCCGGGAAAATTCAACTAATAGTAACAACGTAATCGTTATTCTTATATAGATAATTAACGACCTTACCTTCCTCAATGAGCTTCTTGGCTTTAGTAATATTGTTATCATCTACAATATTGGCAAGACCAGATATGACTACCGCATTCAAAGGCTTGTTGTACATGATATCGGTAATGGACCCGGTGAAAGTGCCTTTTACCAAAATACCATCCAGCACATCTTCATCGACATAATAATCAGATTCCGGGAAACGTTCTTTTATGGCATTGTTCACATACCCTATAAGACCGACAGTATTCTTTTGTGGTTCGCGATAGAATACTATATTCTCATTCCTGAAAAGGGATTGCATATACTCTACACATTTCTCTATCACGAAACTTGTAAATTCGGTGTCTATGACACTTCCTGAAGACTGCCTGCAAGTAACCTTGTTAAGGCCTGCCTGCAAATAGTGCGAACCAGACTTCGTGGTATCACCAAATGCCAGGGCAGCCTCTCCAAGGGCTTTCTTGAGCCTGTCAACATTCGCCTCATTACGTTTTTGTAATGCATTAATACGTTCCTTTTCCTTCTTACATGAATCAATGTAGGTGTTCATTGCCTTAATGGCGTAGACATATTTCTCTACCTTTACGGCAAGCTGTTCTTGTTTGATAGCCAACTGTTCTCCCACCTCTTCGGTAATCTCACCGTCAGCCTCTTCAATAATATACAATAATTCCTTTAAATCGTTAGATATTTCGAATAACGATGCGTCCTTAACTGCGACGGCATCAACTTTCTTTCCAGCCATTGTGTTTAGTACTTTATGAAAATTAAAGCCATCTAGTACTTGGCAGTACCTATTTAAGCCATGCCAGGCAAAAATATCAGATCATATTGAATATATCAGATAGCGTAAAGCTTAAGTATATATCAGGATTATTTGCAACCTCATATACATTGGCACCTTTCAAATCATTGATATTAATGAAATAAGGCTTTATGATACTGTTTTCATCAGATTCATAGCATTGCCTGTTGTATTGATTCATGCAAACAATCTTCCGAGTGTCGCCTTCAAACAATAACGATGTTATCGGGAATGTTATGGATTGTTCAAGAATGGGAATTGAATTAAACTTGCCATTGCCAAGACCCCTGTCTTCCAAGACGGCTTCACCAAGAACATTGAACATGCAGGCACGGCCAGTGCATATCATCGTGCCGTCATCATTCATGTCAACATCAACGATGATGGGAGTGTTTGACAAGTCATATCCTACATTGGCATAAGTACGTCTATAGGAATACTTGTCATCTTCCTTCTTCAGGATATATGCATCACTGACGAAGTATGTACAAGCATCATTGATAACATATTTGTCTTTAATCTTGATAAGGTCCATATCCCGTGTGCATACCCTGATATTGTTATAGACATCCACATAAGGGCCTTTTTCAAGATCTATGATGGATATGGCTTTCATCTTAGAGAGGTTTTTAAGCATCCCACCGACTACCCTGAATGTGCTCTTGTCATATCCGAACTCATCTATTATGTTTTTGACAACCTTGCTTACTGCGCTATTGTCAAGCTCGCTGTCAACAAACATCTTGAACATTTCTTTCTCGTTTGTAGTCTCAAGAAGTGGACGAAAATCGAGAATAGATTTTCTTTTCATCAATAAGTTTTCCGTATCCATTTTTTATTCAATATTGTTTATGAGTTCAGGTATAATTTCTTTACTATCGACAACGATTTCACTCAGTGCTTCGGAAACATTCATCCCGTCGAGTTTTGAAGAATAAGAGAACAATGGTTCAAATTTCTTTCCATCCTTACAAGTAAACTGGCTAACACAAGCATCGTCGACAAATGGCATATAGCATTTCCCATCAAGAGTAATAACCTTAATCACAAGATTAACACCATCCATAAAGTTGATATGGTTTATACATAATGCCGGATTAGGATTATCCAATGCAATATTCTTTTGATTTAAGTCTATGAATTCGCCAGAAAGACGCATCTTCATAATGACTTTTCCACTAAGAATATTGTTAGTTCCTTCTTTCATGACAAATACAGGACTTTCCTGGATTTTAAATCCTGGAATAACCGTATCAGATATTTTGACATTGTTGTCATTATCAACATTAAGCACTTCGGAAACAACATATCTAACTACGTTATTGAAGAATATATATTTCTTTCTATATCTGACTATGTCAAAGTTTCTCGAATATACTTCAAAGTCATCATTGAACTTTATAAACATATCATTGTCTTTAAGATCAATATATGACAAGTTTCTATAGTTTAATATAGACAGAATTGCCTCAGCAGCAAACTTCAAATCTCCACGTTTATTATCGAAGGAATCCATAAAGTCCTTAATCTTCTTGGCAGTATTGTCACTAATCCCATAGAGTTCCCCTTCGGTAAAAAGATTAAAAGTCTTTTGATCATTGACATTCTTTTTGAACTCATCAGATATATTAAAATAATCAGCATTAACCATGGTTGTCATATTCTTTTATTTGTTCAATTACTTTGTTTACTTCACTTTTAGTTATCAATTCAGTTGATACTACGGCTGATAACCTTCTTCTTGGCATACCGCATCTTTTGCAATAGCTAACGTCATATCTCTCTACTCTTCCTTCCTTTTTCAAATCTTCACTGATGCTGAAAACGAATTTATGTAGTCCCAGACGACATAACATTCTTGTTATTTTCTTTTTCATTTCTTTCCCTTTCCTTTCTTTTCTTTTTTGCTATCTTGTTCAGTCTTACATAACAATCCTTACACTTGTATATAACAGTGCTGTAGACTCTAACCATGCCATAAGCATCTTCCTTTCTTTTCTTGCAGAAATAGAACTGGTCTATTGGCAGTGTCCTTCCACAATGGATACAGGTAGCATACGTCTTACCGTCTTTTTTAAAGGTCTTCGTTTGCTTACCCACCATCTGTATCAATTCGCACCCTTCGCATTTCGGGTCAACCCTCCTATACTCATAGCAATAGCTTAGCGAGCGTTTACCACAAAGGGCCATCCTTTTATTATCTTTCCGGATGACAGGATTATCATATAAGACTGACTTCTTTCTCATGTTAGATAGACACTTTTTGAGTTAATAAAGCCTTGCGGCCATCCATTGACTGCATTAAAACGGCAATATTGTCCGAATAACGGGATTTATAAACCTTGAATGTAACATTCTGGCCAACCTTAAGCATTGGAGGAATCTTGCCGAGAGAATCAGGAAGACATTCGAGAGCCATCTTTACAGTTGTGATGCCACTGTTCTTTTCTTCATAATCAGAAAGATTTATACCATCCTGGGCTTTATAGTCAGCATATTTCTTAGCGTATTTCTTCTTCGCTGCCTCAAGCTCTTCTTTAGTATAACGCTTCTTCTTGAAAGAAACTTCTTCCTGTTTCCTTCCATTGGGTCTTGCATCTTCTTCCTTGTTCTTATTTTCTTTTTCTTTTGCTTTTGGTTGGCCTGGCTTTCCAGGTTTTTTACCAAATGGTTTGTTACCTCGATTTACTTGCTTCGCACCTTTGAAGTCTTTCTTTTGATTGAAATTTTTCTTTTCCATTCTCAAAATATTTTTTTAATTCACAAATGTAGCAAAACCCTCCTTAAAACCTATTAGAGAGAGTTGTTATTCTTTTCATGGCATCATCAAATGTCATGATTATATTTCTGAACTTATCGTCAGATTCAAATCCAAACAATGGCAATCCCGGTAAAGGCATCTTACAAAAGCTTATTGTATCAAGAACTTGTGACTTATATAACAGATCATCTATTCTCTTTGACATATATGTTGTAATACATGACAATATTTTCTTCTCGTTATTATTTAAAACGACACTTTCTTCCAATATGCTTAAGATGCTTTTATTACCATCATATATATAAGGATAATCATCATCAATACCATTGATATAATAATCCTTGATAAGTCCAATAAGACCATTCTTATCAAGTATCTTGTATATGACACATGACATAAACAGGGACACACACTCAAATATGATTACGCCATTTATAAGCGACACATTCGATTTGCATATGTTCGTCATCTTGGACATAAACGAACATCTCTTTAACAAGCATTCATTGTCGGTATATTTCTTGCATCTATTCATCATGACCCTTACCATGTCAAATGACACATTGTTATACTGGTATAATGAAGACTTATACCTTTCGATATATCCGGATTCAGAAAATATGATGTTATTTAATTTGAATGTCTTTTCGACAGGAATATCTCTAAATCTGACCGTTATCTTTGTTATATTAATAGCCACTCTGTTTTCGTATGATCCTCTATAAAGAACATCATACGTAATGACAAATGATATACTATCGATAAATGACTTGTTTTTGTTTTTCTTTAAACAGCTTATTGCTTTGTATAGATACGAACTGATAAAATTATCGAATATATCGCTGAATATATGACTGGAAATGCGTATGTTATTAACTTTATAATACCGGTCATTTTCATTGAAATTATTAGCTATACTTGACAATGTTATTATGTCTTTCTTCTTATCATATTTTGATATGTTAAATACATCCTCAGATATGATATACCTATTTAGGGATTCATTCATTCAATTGTTTTGTTATTTCGTTAAATATGACATTTATTGCCTTTTCACTGTCTATGAATGGCAATATATTACACATTACACTACAGGCTTTGTCCTTGTTACTCTTGAGCAAATCCATAAGTATAATCAATAGAGAACCAGCATTGAATACCGGCAATACATTAGCGTCCATCATGCTATTGAGAAAATTCCTATCAGTATCATCTGATATATAGCTAACAGACACTATCTTGTACTCACGATTCACATAACTGTATATGCCAAACAACTCCGTATGATTAAAGTTGTAACCGTGAGACATCATGTAATAAGACATCTTGTAATCAGTAACTCTCATGATTGCACAATAAAAAAGGGACTACCTTTTCCAGGCAACCCCTTGATATAGAAAACTTATTCAAAATTTATTTACGCTTCAATTTCATCAAGCTTGTCTTTATCATAAACTTCAACAATGTTTGTCCTTTTGGATGTGATAGGAACGAATGTCTCATTACCCATCTCGTCTCTAAGAATGCCCACAGCCTTATCTATGCTTCCACAGAAGATAATCGCTTCTTCCTTCTTGGCTATCACCTCTTCTCCAGATTCCTCGTCAAGACCAATAATTCCATACTGGACTTGCACCCATTTGTCCGTTATCTCATCATTGTTTGCCGGATTACGGACAATGGATATGTTTGTTTTGGCAATATTGTCTATTGAGAAGTCATCGCTTACATCCTGATCCTTGGCTATCTTATAGCAATTAGCCTCAGCTTCGGTAAACGTCATGGCATCGACAAGATAATGGAACTTCTTTTTCTTTGAATCACTGTCATTTATTTTATGTAAGATCGTGCAATTGAAATACATTTCAGTTATTATTAATCGGTTTTATTCGATCTTGGCTGATCTCGATATTACCGTTGTCATCCCTCTTGAAAAGATAGTTAAACATCTCAATGTCCATAAATATGACACTTCCTTGTATCTCATTACTGACTAAAGCTTCAAGGACATCACGTCTGATTATTGCTCCACCTTCTATCCTTTTGACATCTTTTGGATTAAGTCTCCCATCTGCTGCCACCTTGATATAAGAAGGATCAATAAGTATAATACCGACATTACCATTTTGCATCTTATCTTTGCACTCATCGCAAGCATCCATTGTTATGATGTGTCTTGGATCATTATCCCTGATCTTTAACGCACCATCCAATACTATCTCTCCGTTTCCCTTTCCGCAAAACGGACATAAACCAAGGAATACACCTGGTGATTTATCTTTACTATTCATCATTCTACTACTATTATATTATCTATTACTAAATCATCTATCTTGTCGCTGGAAAGCATCCTGAGCTCTTCTTCAACAAGTTTTTCTACCATCTCGTTATCTGGATCTCCTTTTACCTTAAAAGAGAAATCCAATGTTACTGAAATACTATGTACTGTTTCTTTCATAACGAATCTTTGATTTTAATATCTACCGGATAATAGCCTGAATACTCATCACCATCAGGACATATCATTGACTTTCTTAACTCTTCTTTCCATACTTCAGACATTATGGCCGGACACTCTATTGTTATTGAATCATGCTGAGGAAGCACTATCCTGACAACACCTTCATATCCGGAAGACATAATCTTGTTAAATATGGAACATAAAGCATTCTTAAGCATGATGCTCCCATAGTTCTGCACAGGAGCATTGTAAGCCATATTAGCCAGCTTATCCCTTTCGCGAAGATACCATACAGCTTCAGCCACCATATGGGAACCAGGATTAGACGCTTTGGTTTCCTTGAATGACTTCCAGAATCCTTTCGCTCTAACCATCTGCATGGCAGCTCTGATTCTCTCAATATTCTTGATGTAATACCTGTAACCATACCTACCATTCATAGCTATATAGCCACGTGTTATCACCATCGAAGACATGCTTTCCTGATATTTGTCTATCCCTTTAAAGATAGAGAAATACCTTTTCTTGGCTTCCATGGCCTCTTCGCCAGTCAAACCTATCTTGGACAAAGCATAGATACCACCACCATATATAAGCCCGAAATTAAGTTTCTTGCCTATGTCTTTTATCTCCTGATCACTTTTACCTTTTAGCTTTTTGCCCAATATCATCTTGGCTATACAGGAATGGACATCTTCATTTTCCTTTATTATAGAAAGAAGCTTCTTGTCACCTGATATATGGGTGGCAATCCTCATCTCCTGTGATTTCCAGTCTGAAGATATGAACACATTGCCATTCATGGGCTTTATGCAGTCCCTGAATCTCTTAGGCATATTCATTATGACAGGAAGATCTTCTTCATTGCCATACCTGTTGATTGTCTTGTAAACCGGAGAGATCCTGCCATAGCCTGTTATTTGAGTATATTCCGGGTATATCTTACTTTCAGACGACGATTCATTGTACAGATGTTTAAATGATTTCACGATTCCGGCCAATGACCTGAAATCTGATATCATATTATTTATCTTATCCCTTTCCTCTTTATCGTCTATCTTATCCATCAGCTTGTCTATCGACTTCTCATTCTCCCATTTGATAAGACATTCTCTTATGTTCCTTATTCCGTCAAACAGATCGTTGATACATTCGATATTACAAAGCTTCTTGTCATTCTTATAATTGGTAAGAACATACTCATCCAAGATATTTCTTGCATCGTCCCTTTCCTTAGAAGCCTCATCAAGAGCCTTCTTGAATATGGTATTGTCCATTGACACACCACACCACTTGATATAAGCTATGACAGGGATAACCCTTGTCTCAAGGATACAGGCATTAAGCTGAAGGGTCTTGCAGGATAGCTCTATCTGCTTGTCCCTAATATCTATCATTGCTATTGCATTGGAGACCATATAAGAGACAGAAGCTGCATTTAAGCCGTTATAAGGATTGTTATCCTTTGTCCTTGATATGTATTCAACACCATATTTTGAAGCGATATAAACCAGGGAAACAGGCTCTCCTGTACCCATGGACAATACACCTTCAATAACTTGCGGACAATATACCTTGGTATGGAATATGCCGGCCTCGTACAGGAATGGAAGGAAATGCTTTGCGTTGAAGACGCATAGGCGTTTGGACTTCAGTATATTCATAAGATAACGGTCCATCTTTGACATACTTATTACAAAGGAATCCTTCTTGTCAGACAAGCAGATATACTTTATCTTGTCATACTTGAAATTAGATCCCTTCTTCGACATAATGCATCCAAGGACTTTGGATTTTCCATATCCCATATTATCAAGGATTGACAGATCGTTAGTATTTGTACATCCTTCGACGCTTACTCCGTCTTCAACGTAAAGATAGATCATTTCATTCTCCTTTCTTTAGAAAATCTATAAGCATATTCATTTTTTCAAGCGTATCTATTAGTGCATATTCATATTTCATGCCGGTCCCTGTTGACATTTCTGAAAGCTTCTTCAGGAACAGCTTTTGTTTGAATGAGAAGTTGTCCGTCTTGAAGCCTTTCACCTCAATATAAATCTTTCTATCGTCCACCTCTATGACAAAGTCAGGCGTATAATGCCTTGTTCTTTCGGCAGTCATCACCTTTCTTTCCACAGGCTTAAGCTTTTTATTTTTGAGAGCAGCCATCTTCTTCTTTGTCCTGAACGTATATTCAAACACGTTCTGGTCCTTGAAGCCTTCTATGAGCGCGAATGTCTCGGACTCATACGAAAACTTCAGACCAGAAGCCTTTAGAAGCAGATAACACTTGCTTTCAAATTCACTAAGAAACCTTATATCGTCAATAGTAACCTCTTTAGCATTCTTGACCTTTTTATTTTCACCATTATTCTTTGCTCTTCTTATAAACATGATAAAATGATTTTGTTTCCAGCAAAGATAAAGTAAAAATAACGTCAAAAGAAATATGAATGCATTTTTAATCAAAATCAGTGATTACTGATTCTGATTCCATCATGTACCTTGAGTGCCTTTCAATGACTTCATAAAAATCCTTATACGTATTTGCAAATACCGGATTATACCCTTTATAGAAAATCTTTTTATTTTCAGTATTCTTTATGTACTTGCCATTGGATGTCTTATACATATAATCGTCAATCTTTATAAGCGAATTATATGCATTGAGTATCTCATTCCTTGAATTTACTTTAGATATGATGCCCATAGGGGAATTATTCATCATCGTATTGTACGAATACATAGGATTTTCAATATTCTTTTTGACAAATTGGCTATCATCAATATTGATAACAACAGCATAATTGGGTATAATCTCCGTCCTAGTGCATTGGGATGATATTTCCGACGAGTAATCAACAAAAAACTTATTCCTCTGTATCTTATTATCCATAGGATAGTTTACGCATATCATATCGTCATATTTTATTGATTCAGGGAAGTTCATATTATCCGAAAGCTCAAAATATATCCTGGTCATATGACCAAAAATAAGACTGTTACCACTGGATCTGTGATTTATAGAGAATACACAATCCTTTATAATACACATATCATCAAACATAATCATATCATATTTGATACGGCTCCGTCTGGTAACTCTTACTTCTGGTAATTTTGTAGGATTACAGATCTTGTTCAATATTTTAAATGGTATATTGACCTTTATTCCAAGATAATTATGTCTTGTATTTTGACCAGCCTTTACAACATAATCTATAATAGATTTATACGAATCGTTTATCCAGTTATTAGGCATGAAATATGGTATATATCCGACAAGATATATCTTGTCCATTATCTTTCTTTTGCTGAAACTTACAGTTATGGACATGTTATTGTCTCCGAAAAGAGGATTATTAAGCATTATTGAAGCCGACATATTTATTCCTCCCTACTGTTAGTTAGTAACCATTCATCATATTCCATCTTGACAAACTCCATATCTTGGGAGCTGTACTTAACAAAGAACGGTATCTCACAAGCTGAATCCTCTTTAAGGCTGGATGCAACATTGACAAGTATGTTAGTCATGATTATACCTATCATATTCGCCATATAGGAAGTTTGCTTCATATTACAAATAGTCTCAAAGGCTTCATGATCATCAAACATACAGTTCTTGTTATTGAGATATGTCCCAATCTGTTTCTTGTCACTACATATAACATTATAAACCTGAAGTTCATCAACGCTTAATCTACCGTCAATAAATACCAGAGGAGCACTTATTTCCTCTCGCCTATATATCATATTGGCAACCATACGTCTCGTCCCCATATTGTCCACAGCGCAGAATATAGCATCATAATTTGTAGATTCACCTTGCGCAAACCTTTCATGGACGGATTTAATATTAATGGATCCACAATATCTGACGATTTCATCAGCCAGTATATCACACTTGAATTTACCGATTCCATATATAGGTATTAATTGTCCGGACATATTGACGCACTCAGCTTTATCATTATCAAATATCGTTATGGAATTTACACCTATCCTTGCCAGGTTAAAAGCAAGCCATGAACCTATGCCTCCGGCACCTATCACAAGGACATTCATATTCTCTATTGATTTAGTCCATCCCATACCACTAAATCTTGATTTTATTGTAGCATCATTCACGGTTATATTTGATTCAAAATTAACCAAATCTGATGCAGCGTTATCTAATTCATTCATTTGTTATTCTTTTTAGGTTGTTTATATTTACGAAAACTGACATTGCAGCATTTTGACAGATACTGACATAGATAAGAAGTATAGAAATCACTATCACTATAATACAGATAGATAAATTCAGCAGTACTTATCATATCATAGCAATACTTGTTATAATGTTGCTTCAATAAACTTTCATCGCCAGAAAGGATTTCTTTTACGATGGTTGTCTCAAAATCAGACATACTAAACGAATCGACGTCTACAGATACTTGTTGCATGGCATCTGTACACATATCATAAAGCTCGTCTGATTGATTCTTATTGAGGTTACTGAATATATCTTTATATGAATATAAGATCTTCTTTAATATCCTTTTTACTATTACCGGTTCTATTATAGGGACAACGACCTCGTCAAGACCGGTAGTATCTTCCATGTCGTGAATACTTGATATGGATATGGATCCGTTTTTCCCTTTTGAGGCAAATCCAAATTTAATAACAGTATTGATAAATTCTTTTATCTCAGGAATATACGCATCAATCTTTGTATCAAATTTATTATTGCCTGGCTGTCCTGCATATTCCCTGTCGAACAAGCTCTTTTTATTATATTGAGCTTCGCTTCTTTTCTTGAATAGAGATATCATTCTATCCTTAACGGAACTGTCAATAACCCTCTTGAATGTCACATCGTAGAACTCTATGATATTTTCTGTGTTATCTATAACCATTGATTCCTTGATGACTTTTTCATTAAAGGACGGATATGAAACATCTACCTGGCCGGTAAACCTCCGGAGTATCCTTCTTGATATCTTGGCAACAACAGCACCCATGTTATTGACTACGACAGACAGGTTATGCTCTCTGTCTATAGCTTCCTGTTTCAATGTACCCATGTCCTCACCGGAAAAGAATGCATTCATATTGACATGGGAATGCAACTGGCCCATGCATATATCATTGTCGAGAAGATCGTTACTGATCATATATTCATTAATATCATCATTATATTCCCATGAGGTATGGACTTCATTTCCTATATCCATGACGAGCATATCAATCACATCTATATGCATATCCTTGAATCCTTTTTCGAGATTCTTTACAACATAGAATATGATAGCAGACCACTCCTTGCCCTGGCTCATGCTACACGCGGTGTTTATGGCAACCTGAACCTTATTGGAGAATGACATTGTCATATCACTCTTAATAGAATCCCTTACGATATATTTCTCGACTCCATTATCTTTATCCTTAATATTAGGATTTGTTTTTGCTTCTTTCTTTTTCATTTGTTGTTCGTTTAAAATACAATATAATTAGACACATAACGTCCAGAGTTTTGTTTTAGGCCATATACAGCCCTTAAGACATCACTACAAAAAGAGCTATTGATCATTGTCTTTTCATCTGAATTATCATCAACCTCTACCAGATCAAGATCATACTTGACTGTATTACCATGATATGTGAACATGGCTACATTGTTTACCTCTTTAATACTTTCAATTCTGGATAAATCGGAAGATGATGAATCGGAAGACATATATACATTGATACCGTCAGTCTTATACTTATATGCACTTACCGGCTCATTTATAATAGCATTATTCAACGCATTGAAATTCCTGTATACAGACAAATAACTTTTTGTTATAATATCCATTATATACAAAGTGGAATCAGTGCATTTATATCCGTCACTGCTCTTCATGAAGTGAAGTAGATTATTCGTATATATATACCTTGACACCTCAGTTGTAAGGAACGAAGTAGATATCCTGTTTGAATTATGCTGTAATAAGACCTTCGTTAAATCAGTGTTGTCATTGCCATTACGGAACACATCATTCATCCTTATATATGGAAAATTGACAGAATTATCACTTTCAGAATTGAATATGCGCGATAGCTCCTCGGATATCATGATACATTCCATTTCTATAGTATCTTCATTTGTGATCGAATAATTGGATATAAGACTATCTAAATCACTATCACCAAGACACACCTGTCTTATGGTATTGGCATTTATATAATGATTACCGTTTATATTGACAGTCATGGCACTTTTCCCAAATATCTTTTCACTACCAACTCCAATATGTAATGGACTTACATGCGGATGAACATATCCCCTCTTAGCTTCTTTCATGCTATATATATTCCTTGTTGCAGTAAGGTACATAAATGTCTCATTAATTATCAGGAATGAATAGAATCCTTTATGCTCCGTATTCACTCCGGCCCATGACTTGACATTTATATTACCCATCTTTATGGCAAGGACTGTAGGCATATAAAAAGCTACTTTATAACCGACGTCGCTATCATTCAATACCTTATCCTTAAAATATTCGAGAGATTCTCTTTCGGAATCAATTAATCCTTCAAGAAACAAGTCGAAAGAAAATTCAGGTCCATATTCTAAGTAGGATTCTGAAAATCTTTTCACAACATTCTCAAGTAGATTTACATTATCATACATATTTGAAAGTATGGTGAAATCAAACCTGAAGAATGCCATTGTCTCGAAATCATCATCAGTAAAATCAATAATATCGCATTTGAACTGAGGAAGTCCGATAGCTATCATCTCAGCAATTTTTCTGGACTTGTTGGTTCTGCGCTTCAGTATTAACTCTTTCTCCTCATCACTGAACAAATACTTGTACAGTAACTTGAATATTATTGGATGTACTTGCATAGTTGTAGAAATAAAAGTCCCCTTCCCGGCATCATCAAGATGCAGGAAGGGGATTATTACAATGGAAAAAGTTATTAACCAATAGAATTTAAGATATCCCTTATTTCATCAGGAGAGTAAGTTTCGTCAACGAACGCTCTATTGATTTCAGCAAGAGCATCATTTCGTTCCTTCTCTCCCAAACCCTTGAGATAATCAATGGCCGATTCAACGACGATGACTGGCCTTGAAGACTGTTCGTTCTTTTTGGCAGAAGAGTTGGCATTACTGGCATCAACATCTTCTTTTTTCTTTTCGTCTTCTTTAATAGGTTCGGTCAATCCAGGTTTGCCAACAACAACATGTTCTTCGATATGGCTCTTGGATCCTTGTTTCTTAAAGAAGTCAGGATCTTTCTTTACATATTCATCTGCATTGATCTTTCCAGTAGGCATATCATCTCTGAAATAACCCATCTCCATAATGTAATTACACAAAGGCCCTGAACTTACCTGAGTATAATTACAATTGAACTTATCCATGATCATGTCCTTCAATTCAGGATTATATTTCACGATTGCGTTTACAACTGATCTGTGAAATGCACCTGCCGGCTTATGACCACCCTGGTTAAGCCTCTTATTGACCGTCTTAATAGAGATGACAAGATGATTAGTCATTTGTCCAGTCAATCTTCTCTTTACTTCTTTAGGAAGCTCAGAGTTATCATTGATAAGACGAAGCGCGCTATTACCTTCAGTAAACTCTGAGTTTGAATAGTTTATATTCATAGCATCAAGTTCGCGCTTCAATTCTCCTAATGTAGTTGCTGAACTTTCAAATGTTACAGGACTTGTTTTCTTGTCTGACACTACTGTGACCTTTCTCTTTTCCATGATTGTAATTGTTTTAAATCTGTTAGTTTATAAAGTTATTTGTTTTATTTATACTATAGCCGGTAAAAGGACATTCTGGTAATCCAAAAAATTATAAAGTCCAAAAAAAGTCCAATACCTTAAGCCCTATTACCGGCCAGAGTCAATTACCATGACAATACATAGCAGTCTGTCTTTGTCCTTGACAATGCTACATACTCAAGTTGTCTCAATTCCATCTCATCTCTATTAATGAATATATCAGTAAGATCTACAAAAGCATTATTAAACGTACATCCTTGTGAACGATGCGTACTTATGGCATATCCATAATCAAATGTCTTCTGCTTGATCACCCTGTTATCATAAACAAGAGAATCGTTTATAGCACAAGAATTAAAAGCCTTGCGCCATTCATCCCACAGTTTCCTTCTGTTCATAGGATTGGCTTTGATAGCCTTTAGCCTAAGATCTTCAAGGAACATGGCATAATCCTTCTTAACGCCTTCAAGCGTATTGTCCATATCAGCCACTACGACATTGGCTACTTCCTGGTCATTATAGAAATCTATAAGCTCAAGAGACCATCCAGGAAAGACAATGTGAGGAGCACCATTAATTCTTATATCAACCCTTTTCGGCTCACTGCATATAATATAATCTGAAGAATTATAGAAATTATAACCGTCATACTCTACATTGCTGTATCCCATTAGTATATCTCCTTCATGGTATGGAGTGCTATAATCATTTTTATAAAGGCACCTCCTTACTATATCATTAAACTCTTTTACACGTGCATTTCTGTAACACAATATACGAGTATTGTCCGGCTGTTTGTTTTCAATAGATTCCCTTATCCCCCTCATATAGCTTCTAAGGAAGTCCTTCGGATCTTTCATTACATATAATGAGCCATTTGGTGATACCTTGGTGTTAAATTCGCGCACAGGCTTGTTTCGACACTCTATAAGGTACGGGACAAGTGCACTTTCATTGCTTTGCCTATGAACAGTAGTAAGAGTATATATGTTATTCAGTTTAAACACCTTACTTATGTCATTGGACTTTACCGCGCGAAGCTGTGCGCTGTCCCCCACAAAAGCTACCTTACACTTGAATTCATAACTTATCCTTTTTAGGAAGTCGAACATATCGTCGCTTATCATAGAACATTCGTCTACTATAACAACTCCGCCTGTAGGCATATTCTTCAAAGACCTCATATCCATATTAAATATCAGGTCATCCATGCTCAATTTCTCTATATCCAGAGTAGGCGAAAGATGAAGGAATGAATGAAGTGTATCTGCCTTTGCCCCAATAGCATTGGACATAACATACTTTGCCCTATGGGTTGGAGCACACAACGCCACCTTCAATCCCTTTTCAAGACAATTATTATAGATTAACTTGGTTACTGTAGTATTGTGGGTCGGTATATAATCTGATGCGATAAACAGCCCTTTCTTACTGTTTACCTTTATGCATACGGTCTCATCTGTTCCGCAAGGCTCTATAGATTCAATATATACGGAATTGACCATAGTAGCATTATACATACCACTCTCTTCACAAAACCAGGTCTTATAAGACTCGCCAAGACTTCTTGCAACAGTGACGAACTTATCTATTACATCGCTATTGGCACATTCTACATTTAACGTGCGTGCAACATAACACCCAAAAGTAGATAAAACATCATAATAAAAAGAGAACCTCTTGTTTATTGGCATATTTTCTACAGGGCTCGAGAACTCAACCTTGAATTTCTCAAGATCGTAATATATCGTACCATATGTATTAACAAGGCACTGAGGTTTAATCTTGGGAAGATACAGCTTGAAATGCTTATAGATATCAATTATTGATCTTGTATCAAGTGTCATTGTTTCCTCTACAAAGATGCTTTCGCTTGTCTCGGTAGAGAAACTTGATTCCCTTGTCAAGGTCCATAAATGATCTCCATCACATTTAATGCTTCTCCCATCAGAGAATTTGATCTTGTAGATATCCTGTTTTCCTCTGTGATATATACCCATAAGTCCCACCATATTTCCTTCAGGAGTAAACAATTTATCATCCATGGAAAGACTTCCTATTGGTTTCCATCCTTTAGAAGTCAATACAGGAGTAGTGCTTACAAGACCTTTTCCGGTACCGGCATATCCACATAATGTTGCAGAGAACTTATTCTCGTCATATTCGCTGCATACAAATCCGGTTATGCCCTGTATGGCATTAAATTGATCATCAGACAACTGGAATCCTACCTTGTTATTATATTTTTTCCTTGTCCTCTTCTCGATATCAGCACTATTCTCTTCGACTATGACATCATCCAGGTCAGTACTTTCAAAGCCTATATTTCTTTCCATCAGCAAGCCGCTTATAGACCTTTTCTTCTTCTTTATGATGTCTTCCCTTGTCATTCCTGCTCTTGTATTCGATCCTTCAAGATTCAACATAATACGCCCTCCATTAAAGAATTCAACATATATACTTTATACATAAACCAGCTAAGATCCTTAGTCCTGTTCCTTGAAGACATTATCTCAGATGATATGGACATATACAGGTCAAGGAATGTGGCATTGCCTGACTGGCATCTATGCTTTCCTGCACCTGACATAATACAGGCAGACGGTATATTTATCTTCAGTCCATTATTGGTGAAATAAACTGACGATCCGCCTCTTACTATCTTGCCTATTACTTCGTTGATATTGCCTATAGGATTATCAAACTTATTTTTGAAAGAACTTAAGTATCTCATTGGATCAATGTCATGGCATACATATTCCTGCCTGTTACCAACGATCGACGTTTTTATTATATCAACATCGTTCATTATGACAAGACCTCCTGAAGATCTTTCCATTATCCCGACATAAGACACATACGATGGTACTTGTGAATTTATGAGAAAAGCCAGTCCTTTAACCTCATCCCATTCCTCGTCTATTGCCTTTACAGACTCATAGCATAATTTGGTATATGATTGTGACTGTCCTATCCCCTCAGAGCAATGATATTCTGATACTCTATATCCCAATGACTGCGATATGAAACTATCTATTATACTTTTTATCTCATACTCTTTTTCCCTTGCTTTTATATTGTTTACAATGTTCATTTTAAGGAATAAATTATCCGTTATAGTCCATAGCAACAATCCCGAAAGCTATATATTCGCCTTGTTCAGTACCGGGATCTTCTTCTTTGCTATGCAGGTCCATCTTGAATACAGGTTTCCTGTCATCTGCCCTGTATTCAACATAACAAAATATCTCGCCGGGTGGAATCTTTCCTTCTTTGAAGAGTTCTTTTATCTTCATCCCGGCTACCTTTCTTGTGCAGAATGGCATATTGCATATTTCCCTGTTTTCAGAATCATAGAACACCATGAATCTTCTCAGTTCTCCTATTCTAACGGCCATTCTTCCGTCAAGTCTTTTCATATGGGTTTCAGGCGTTTTCCTTCTTGATTTTCTTGGTTTCTTAAGAACGACGACGCATCCTGTATCCTGCATGAATCCTGTCTCATTCTTTAATACGCCCACACAAAACCTTTTCAATCCCACTATATCCATAGGACATCCATTCATGGTCCATCTGGAAGTGACGACTTTTTTAATGTGAAATGGAACTTTCATTGCCAGATCACCTAGGTTATCCGCCTTCATTATCTTGATAAAAAGATTAGCTGAGTTGAAGTCGTTCTCCCTTATCTTAATCTTGCTTCTTGCCATATGAAATACGTTTAGTCATTAAAACGGCAGGTCGTCACCAAGTATCCATGGTGACTTATTGCTGAACGGCATCTCCCTGTCAAGGATGTCGTTAATATAGGCAGCCATCTCCTTGGCTGAGGTCATTTTGAACGTAGGATAATTTTCCCTTTCACTATACTCACTCTCTACAATAGCTTCCAGCCTCTCGAACATGGACTGTGATGTAGAGGAGCATTTATCCTTCCTTATCTTCTCTATAAGCTGAGTGAAAGTAAAATCCTTATTCTTCTTTCTAAACTGCTGGAGAAGAAACAAAAGAAGAGATACAAGCTTGAATTTCTCGGTATAAGAGCACGCAAGACAATTCAATGAATATGAATTATGATAATACGTGATCGAACCTTTGTTCTGCTCAAACATTTGTGCTATAGCTGCTAATTCCAAAAGATAAATCATCTCTTCTCGTCCGGATTTGAAATCACTCTTGGTCATCTTGTAAATGCCAGTACTGAAATCCGAAGTGGAAGTAAAGAGAAAATTAAATGAATTAAACTTTCTCTTCATATCATTTCCGGACAGATATGAATCTACAAGGAACTTATAAAAAGCCGCCTGTCTCCTGTAATGGAATCTTCTGACGGAATCTTTAAAGTTACCATTGCCATGAAACGATGTCTTGAGGTCATTTATCATATATGTGGCATCGTTTATCTTAAGATTATCTATCTTGCCTTTAAGATGCAATATAGTCTCCATACCGGCATAAGAAGCCTTCAGGTCAACCATGATGGTAACCTCGTTCATACACTCAAACTCCGCGCCACCACCAGGCTTTATCATCGAAACCATGTTCTTGTCCTTATAGAAACCGTCCAGGCATCCTTTTAGCTTTTCCATAGAAGAATCAGTAACATAAAGCTTTTTCTTCCCAGAAGACCTCTCCTGTATTATAAGAAAGAATAATTTGGCATATCCCTTGAATATCTCGAGCGATCTTCTCGTTATGAAACTTTCATCATTCCTCTGCCTTTCGGTTGCCATGCCCCTTACTATATCCATTATGATATCTATTCCAAACTGGTTTCTTTCGACAAGTTCTGATATGATATTGCCATCCTTGCCGTCTGGTATAGTAATGTCGGATATTTCGTAATCATCAGGCTGTAATATCTTGGCATGAAATGCCGTACCAAGACCAAAGTAAGATGAATAACTGCTTTTTAATCCCTCGATATACTTCTTTATGGAACCGTTTTCTTCCGGATTTATTAGTGATAGCCTTGAATTTGTAACATAGTCATTATAGTTGGAGAAGTATGATCCGTCATCAACGTCCTTCATGGCTACACTATTCCTGACTATCTCGAATTTCACTCGTCCCATTTACTGAAAAAAAGATTTTTGATAATTCTTTTTGGTTACAGTGGTTTTTGGAATACACGGCCATAAGATACCTTTTAAGATAATCCTTAGCCTTTCTTATGGCTAATTCAGTCCCTTCTCTTCCATACTTCTCAACAAAGTCTGAGAAGTCCTTAACGCCATATTCCTTTGGTATCCACATATAACAATAATCATTATACTGACGTCTTATCCTTGCCATGTTTCTCAATCCGGCATTGTCATTATCATATATGATAACAGTATGCTTGAATCTTTTTGACAACCCATCAAGTATGTCATCTGGGACAAAAAGATTCTCCGAGTTTGGGGCTACCGCATTAAGTCCGAACTCTTTCATTGCCATGACATCCTTCATTGACTTGGTTATGACGAGCAGCTTCCCGTTTTCAGGAAGTTGAGGAAGTCCTTGTATCCATTCTTTCTTCCAGTTGGAAACAAACCTCATTTTCTTATTTCCGGGAAAATAAACCTTCCAGCGTTCATAATACTTTCCATCCACTTCTTCACTTCCATGGTAATAGCCAAAGGCCATATATTCGCTATTACACGACTTGTATATGACCTTATTGCCTATGAATACTTCGGATAATGGAAACACTCTGTATGTCTTCAGCGTATCCATCCCTATACCAAACCTGTTCCAGAACTCGATATGTCTTTCCTCAAAGCACGCCACAGCAACTCTTATATCGGTTATTGACGAAGAATCGAACTTCTGGACAGCAACAGGTTTTACTGCTGTTCTGACCGTCCTTGTCTTTATTATACCGAAATCCTGGGCTATCGCATTGAGGGCTTCATTATAGTCAAGACAATACCTGAGCATGGCGGCCTTTATAAAATCAGCCGTATATTCAGGTCTTGCATAGTCTGCCAAATACAATCTTCCCGTATGTGAACGGAAAAACCCGCAAGACGGGTGACGATCCTGTCTGAATGGAGACTTGAATGTACCTTTTCTTACGGGCAGTCCTGTATAATATGACAGATATGTCTCTTCCGAGTTCTTTCCAAGAAGAAGTTCCCTTGTTATTTTGACTGGAAGGTCTATCATGTTTTATTAGATCTCGTCCACGTCAAAATCCATTTGTTTTGCACCGGCGGTAGTACCAACACCTACACTGTCATCATCATCCAATTTACGCATATCAGTCTTGCGTCCACCAATACCGGCTTCAATCTTGGCTTTTGCCTCCATCTGTTTTGCAGTAAATGCCAGCTTGCTGTTCTCTTTCTTGGCGATATAATTATCCTTAATAAAGATAGTACCGTCCTTCTTGATTCCAAGGATACCCGGAGTTCTCGCATAATTATCCTTGTTACCAATAAGCTTCAGTTCAAGTTCAGGCTTCCCTACATTACATTCTCCAAGAAGCTTAATAAGACCATTACCGAATGCCTCAAACTCAAGTTTGGATGCAGTGGGATCGTGTTTTGCATAATACTTGTCAACACGTTCAACCATATCGTCTCCAAACGCACTTACAATATGTCTGATATTATGGACGAACTGTTCTTCTTCAGAAGGAGAAGCATAGTCATTGCCTTCCATGACCTGTCTTACACCACCTTTCTTCATCTCTTCACCGCCTACAGGACAGAAGAAACGGGCGGTATAGCTTCCATTGTCGTTGGAGAACTTAAAGTCATATACGTGGCTATCCGTACCGTTCTTGTTCTTCTCATTAAAATTATAAGAGAATGATTCCAAAACTACTGTGTGAATAGCCCATGCCTGCAACGAAGTACTTGTACTTACAGGCTTTACATTTGAAACATTTATTGCCATGATTTTTAAAAATTGAAATTGTTATTGATTGATTTATTCAAAGATGTCATCTTCATCTTTTTTAGGATCGAACTCTCCGGACATGATATCGTCGTCATCGCCTACTGAATCGTGAATCTTTTCTTCTTCACCGAATGAAGGGATAAATTCTTCACCTTTGGAGTTTGCGCCGTTAGCGTCCTCTCCGTCATCAGGTGTAATCTGCGTATGATAAAGGTCTTCCATGTCATCTCCATTAATGGGCATAGGACCATTTGCTATTTGAGGATCAGGAGCTACCGAAGCCGCAGTACTTTGACCTTTATCAGGAATAGAATTGTTTCCTTGTTCGTTACCACCAAGACCTGATGCATCATTTTTAGCCAACTGAACTTTATCATAGAGAGTTGCCATTTCATCGACTGTAGTATTCTTCAAAGTAAACATCCTGTCTTCACCATCCTTCATAGGTATCTCTTCCACCTTCAATACTTCAAAGTTCTTGAAGATATCCTTATAAACCATAGGACAGGTGAGACGAAGGGAATCGCTAAGCATAGGGGAAGAAGTAGGGTTATCATCAAACTCTCCAGATATGGTGAGTATGAATCCGTCTTTCTGCATCCTGAAGCCGATAGCTACGCGCATATTCTTACCATTGGGTGTCTGCCATACCATGCCTTGATCGTTGAGGAATCCAAGCCTTTCAGCAGCAGCACGCGTGAAACGCATCTGTTGTGTCTTTGGATTAACGAAAATACACGGCATCTGCTCCGCCTTCTCCTGTGGTGACAATACCACAGGTTTAGGTTCTTTCTTCTTCGATTCTTTCTTTGATTGTGATGACATGCCCGTCATCGAAAAGTTGGTGATCTCTCCAGTTTCTTTGTTGAGATCAAATTCGACATTCATCACGCCTATGAAATGAATTTTGTCCATTTTCCTTTCTTTTTTATTGATTATTAAAGTCAGTCCGCCGAAACAGCATAATGCATATTCCAGCGGACTGCTAAATTACTTAATTAGATATCGTCATCCAATACCGCGGGTTTGTTTTTAGGACTTTTCTCCTTATCATCTTCCGACTTGGATTCACTGGACGCCTTATTACTCTTGGAAAGAATATCGTCTTCCTCTTCGTATTCAGGCTCCTCTGTACCCTCCTCAAAAGCTTTTATCCTATCAAGCACTGCTTGTATATTAGGCTTAATATATTTATCCTTAAAACACCCCGAAGTGGATCGACAAGTATCATATCCGTTAGTCCTTGTCCTATATACATACTTAACCGTTTCATCTACGTCATCAACTATCTTTTCAGCATAGAAGATCCAGTTGAACATACCATCCAATGCAGAAGCCTTTTCCATTAGCTTTGAACTACAAGCCATCCTGGTAAACAGCTTACCATTGGAAAGCTCTTCAGTCATAAGATGGGATGTGATAACCACATTGTCAACATTAAGACTTATGATCCTTCTTATCAGCTTATTATAGTTGTAAGCAAACGTAGAATACTTATCTCTCGAAGCAACGGTCGCCATATCCATAATATCCTGTCCAAGAAGATAATTTATATCCTCTATGACGAAATTTGAATAGATATGATACTTATCATTTATTGCTTCAAAAAGATCCAGAACGGCATGAATGTCGTTATAGGAACAACTCTGATAATAATTACCAGACCACTTCCTTATTTCCTTACCGGTCTTTCCATTGACCATAGGCTTACCGTCCTTATCGAGAACGACTCTCTTCTTAAACGGTATATAGTTTTTCTTAAACCCAGGTATCCCCAACGGCTTATCATTGACATTGACAATGAAAGTAACCTTCGGATCAAGATACCTGAGTGAAGTACTCTTGCCGGAATTGGAATATCCGGCTATGACTACAGCTCCCAATTTATATGTCTATTGAGTTGTTATTAACAAAATCAAGGCTCATGTCTCCTTCTTTAAGATAGGAAGGGGACATGTACCTTGAATAATCATCTATGGACGCTCCAGGAGGTATCTCCTTAAACATGGATGCCTCGCCATAAAAGGCCAGGCCTATGTTTACGTCCGCTTCACCATATCTACCCTTTAGGATTTGCAACACGCGAAGCCTATTCCCCATCTTCAATACATCATAATCAAAGACACTCTTCTGTTTGTCCTTGAATGGATTGTAAAGAGCGATGGCAGTATCTGACTTTTCATATACATTACCACTGTCCTTAAAGTCGTTGGACTCAATACCAGGAAACTTGGTTCTTCTCTCAACTGATGACTGGACCCTGTTAATCTGCTGAAGAACAAGGCTTGTCATTCCAAACTTGTTTCTTGATATCTTAAGGACATCGGCAACGCGGTCAATACTTTCCTTCTTTGTCATACCGGGAGGCACGGATACCTCTCCTATATGATCCAGGACAAAGAATGTAAGCAGCTTGGGATTCTTAGGCATATAACTGCCATCAACCATAAACGTGCCTCTTCTCTCAAAATAATTTGTGAGATAGTTTTGTAGCGTAGCATGGTTTATGCCAGTCTCTATGAATCTTATATAAGATTCTATTTTAGCCATCATCGGCCTTACTTCCATGATTATCTCTTTATGCTCAGGTTTGAGCTTTCCCTTGAATGACATCATATCCCTATAACCTATGTCAATACCATACTTGTCATAGATGTACATGGTCTCCAGCTTTGACAATACATTGGTAGCCGCCATCTCAAGACAACACATGATAATGTCAAGATCCTTGATGTCATGCCCTATGCAAAACATAATAGGTCTATATACATAATGATATAAGGCAAAAGTGGTCTTACCACTACCTGATCCGCCACCGAGCAATATGAAATTGCCCTTTCGCAAATTATCAATGTAATAAGAAGCCTTCTTCAGGCCTATATCATACTGTACTATGCCATTCTCATTCTCTTCTATCTCCTTATAAAGACGATCTGTTATCTTACCCATAACCTAAACACATTTATAGAAACTCTTGTAAGTAATGTCATATCCCTCGTTGCCTCCTTCCTTGAACTCTTCTATAGCCAGCCATACCCTTCCAAGTATGAATGATTCTATATTCATGTTTATAAAGGAAGTCTTGTACTCTTTTGCCCAGTCAATAAGGGACAATATATGCTTATGCTTGGATATATCGAATCCTATCATCTTGGCATACCTGAAAAACAGTTCGTCTTCGCTGTTGAACTTCTTGATGGAAACAAGCGGAACTTCCTTGTCATTGATATATCCAAATTTTGGATAATGCTCAAGCAGCTGTTCCCCCATCTCCATGCTATATGCAAAGAATTTCTTCCTAAAGGAACCCTTCATTTCGAGACGTGAAAAGTTATAAGTATTAACATCCACATCCACGGGTATATCCTTGGAGGGTTTTTCCAGAATACCCCTTCTTTTCAACTCGAGAAGACATTCGCCAAAAGAACGAATGTTAAGTTCAGAATTGAAATATTGCTTTATGTTTCCTGTCACCTCTGAAGAGTTCATGCATCCGCCTATTGTATCGTCAATATCCACAAGAAGCAATGTGACAATGACGAGTTCGGCATCAAGCTTGTATTCATTCATTATTGACAGTATCTTACCATTTGATAAATTAGCCATATAATAGGTTTGCCTTTTTGGTTGCAGAAACCCTTGTTCCCGGTTTTCCGGACAATGGCTTATAGATCTAACGATTTGGAGCAAACTCGATATCCTTTCCGTCAAGGAAGTCTTCGAGGTCCTCTTCGAGTATGGTATGATATTCATTGTCACCTACCGAGGATTTGAACCAGTCATTATCCCTGGTGCCTTTAAGCACTATATAAAACACTTCTGCTTCTTTTCCTTTAGTAAGCTCATTGACTCTTATGACACGCCCTATCCTCTGTATCCTGTTCGTCTTGCTTGAATCGAATCCGGCTATCACAGCATAGTTTATGTCCGGGCAGTCAAAACCCATGTTCAAGGCCCTTACGGTGTTTATAACACCACTCTTGGATTTCTTGAAGCTTTCTATTATCCGGCTCTTCGTCTTCTTCGTTCCCTGATAGGTATAGTAAGTGCCTATGCCGACACCTTTCGCATCCTCAATGCTATTAAAGAATGTTATACCCTTCTTGTCCGGTCTCTTTGATATTATTAGCCTTGTTATTTCTATCTTCTTAGGATGATGATTGATAAAAGCCTTTCTCCTTGACATGAGCGACATGAACTGCCTTGCCTTGTTCATTACTTCGCCAAAGCAAGCTTTTCTTATCCTTTCTTTCATGAGATCGGTAAGATCTATCTTCATCTCTTTTTGTACCTCATACACTTTCTTGTCTACCATGTTTTTCAGTATTTCATTATGGCCCTTGTCCTTTTTGTCCAATATAGCCATTGGTATATCCATATTATACCCGAAATATGAAAACGCTTCCTTGAAACGTGTAGTGAGGTTATTATACGCAGTACAGTCTACTTCGCATAATACCCTATATATAGAACACTTGGCTACCCATCCATTCTTTATACCTTCTTCTTTGGATATATCCTCAACAACAGGGAATCCATACTTCTCAAGAAGTGAATGCCTGCCATCCAATCTCTCGAATGTGGCAGTAAGGCCGAGCCTCATCAACGACTTTATAAGCAATATCCTTGCACACGATTTAGTTGGTATGGAATGTACTTCATCTATAACGAGAAGATCGCATTCGATAGACTTATAACTATCAGATGCCTTTTCTTTAGTATATAGACAAACGTGTTGAAGCCCGCACTTGACCAACAGCTTCTTCCACTGATCAAGAACGGGCGCAGAAGGAACAATGAGTACTATATTGCAATGCTTGCCAGCTTTCTTCATAAACTGGTTATCCATATGCTTTATGGCAAATACACCAATGGTTGTCTTACCGGCACCAGTATATGCCGTTATCGTGCCATTTCTGCCACTCCTGTTCCATGCATTGACAGCATCTATCTGACGCTGTGTCCTGCCATCATCCCAATCTACTATACCGTCCGGAATCCCTTCAATAACGCGACGGCGTTTAATTGGTTCATCCTTGTGCTCCATTGCTTGATATGCTTATAAACTTCATTCTCCAGTATAAGAAGCATCTTATTCCTAAGCACGGTGAGCTGATCGGTAGTCATATCGGAATACCTCATTCCCTTGCTTATATATATCATGCTTCTGAACTCTTCATAGGTAAGGCCTGTAGGGTTAAGGAATATGGCAGACGACTTGTCAAGACCGAGCCTCAGTTTAACCACTTCCAAAACCATCTTCTTTCCGGTAGGGATGTCTTTCTTGCCGCTATATCTTGACGCTATCTCCGTATATTCTTCTCTCGATGGCATGAGCTGTTTGATATCTTTCTTCAGAAGAGCTATACCCTGTCTGAATATAATACCCTTAGTCATATATCTCGAATCGAATATCCCCAACGCACCCACACAGGCCTGCATTACCTCTTTTATCATGATGTCACTGAATTGCTGTGGACATATATCGCCTATACATCTCGATATGGGCATATTCTCTATGTCCGGACATTCAGCGACGTTGTTTTCCACGAATGACCTTAAGGTTTTATGAAGATCGTAATCACTCTTCTTGTATCTTGCCTTTATCCATTTCATGAACATGGCAACGGTACAACATCTCTTCTGTTTCTCTATAATACGCAGAACATGAACTCTGCCGAGCCTTGCAGGGTCCTTGTTATACAACATCTGACCACAAAGTGATACGGCTTCTTTTATCTCATCCTCAGTCATATCGACCATCTTAATCTCTCTCTGCTCGCCATTCTTCTTGACGAGCCACTTGAAAGATGCTACTTTCTTGTCACATGCCGGTTTTTCATATCCAGCTTCCAAGTTCAGGAATCCATCTCCTTCCATTATCCTCTTCTTTTTTAGCTATCTTCCCGGACCTTACCCAGGAAACCATATAGGAACCATCTGCACGATATTTCACGAACTTGTCATTGTCCGCATCATACCATGTGTCTTCACCGGCGACAGCTTCCATATAGTTGACAAAGCCTACGTCGCCTATCTCAATGTAAGGAAGATCCCAGTTTGGAAGTCTTGTTATCATCTCAAAACTTCCCGTGACGAGATTCTTGAATACATACCTTGTGTATCCAAAAGCATCTTCGCTCTTGGCCATCAGCTTGCATAGTATTGTTTCACTGAAAGGCCGGATCCTTTCCATTTATCTGTTAAGTCATATTCGTTTATTTTTAAAGTAGTATCACTATTATTAATGCCGCGTTGAGCGCGACAGACAATATGCCGGCTTTACGCCAAGCTTCATTCTTCCTTTCAAGACCAGTATTTATCCTAGCATAGCTTCTTATCTCCTCTCTGAGGAGGCTGTCGGCCTTTAATGAACATTCAAGCCTTGCCTTGCCAGCTTCTATTTTTTTAGTATATAAGCTGTCAAGGCTTGTAATATGTCCATGTTCAAGGAATATCATGTTCGCCTTACGTATATCACTTACCGCGATCTTCACCGAATCTTGGTCTCCATGATTTAATGTAACGCTCGAACCACACAACGGCAGAGTCATCAGGGAGACTGCCAATGCTATCACGCTTGTTTTCATAACTTTCTTCCTTTGACAAAATCATTGAATCAATCTTGTTCTCAAGGTTTTCAAGTACGATCATCATACTGTCGTTCCTCTCCGTGGCTTTCAGGATATCCATAGTCTTCTTTTCAGATTCCTCAATAAGGCTGTCATAAGCTCCCTTGTATTCAATAAGAGTATATGAGACCGCAATGAGCGACAGCATAAGCAATACTATGGTTATCCAAAGCGTCTTATTTCCGTTTGTCATAAAAGCCTAATATGGCTTCTGCCTTGCTCAGCCAGTCATTATTCTGTTTTGCAATACGAAGCACCTGGTTGCTTACAGACATCTCTTCGGTCTGTTCGGGTATCAGTTCACCCATAATAGGACCATTACCGTTGAGCCATGCGAATGTACCATAATCACCTTCTTTTAATGCCAGGGTAGCCATCTCATTGATATAACGAGTGGTTTCTATCTCCTTCTTCACTGTCAGTTCAAAAGGAGTCAGCTCATCAACAATATCTACATTGGTAGCCGGTATCTCCGGATACTGGATGTTGATGCCACAATATTTCATATAGCAATAAATCCACTCATGATGATTAAGCTCTTCCTTGGCTCTTTTCTCAAAATAGTCACACAACAAACACAATCCTTTGTTCTTATAATACAGGGCAAAAGACCTGTATAAGTTGTGATTAATCATTTCATCCTGCAACTGATTATACATCAGTTCAATCATATCATCAGATATGATATATCTGGACATCTTCTTATTTATCCCACCATCAAGACCCTTATCTGACTTTTGAGAATTATTGTCTCTTACAGGATTTTCATCACCAAACTTACCTTCACTTGAAGGACTGGCAATATTGTTGTTGTTACCGGTATCTACCGGGTTTTTTCTTGCGCTAACTTCCATCTTATTAATAATTTGACGATACAAATCCAATCATCTGAATACATGGTCTACAATATTCTTGACCGTATATTTCTCAAGCAAGGCTGTTTTGGCGGCTATATACATACAGTTATCGCCGGTCATCCTTGCATTCTGTTCAGCAGCATCGAGTGCCGTGAAGTCATCCTCGCTGATACTAACGAGGTTGTTTTCAATTAAAACCGTTTTCATCTTATGATTTTATTTTATTGGTAACTTATTGATGTAGAATTTGTCCGACTCTCCGTTGAATGTGTTTCTGCAAAGTTCCCTCCAGCTATCCATGTTTAAACCGAAGCCTGCAAGGACATCAGTTGGAACAAGCCTGTCAGCATTCAACCTTGAGACGCCGGACTTCTCTACAACCATGGCAAATATCTTTTTGGCATTACGTCTTTTAGAGAAATAGTTGAACATGATATCCATGAAACCGTTGGCTACTTTTTCGTCATAGGTAGCAAATACAGGCTCTATGCCGTTATTTGTTTCCCTTGATATGACGAATATCATATTCTTCTTTTTCATCTCCGTAATCCTTGCTTTCCTTTCTATTTCCGTGTCAGCTTCAAGGTCACGAAGGTAGGACATTCCGGAATACATGGACTTAAAACTTTTGGAATAGTTTTCCACGAAGTATTTCAATGCCATATCACCTGCCATGCCTTCCTTTGTGAACTTGCTAAGTTTTGAGGCTATTGTCATCCAGGCCCTGTCTTCACGTCTGGTAGGAGTGCCTCTCTCCCATACCATATTGCCTTTCATTGATGACCATGCATCAGCGAGCATCTTGCCTCTTTTCGTCTTATTGGTGGAAGACGCTCTTCTGACAAACCTGTCAAAGTCATCAGGCATTTTTGTTTTCATGTACATGACAAAGAAGTCGATGCCCTTGGTAAGCATTGACACTTCATAAAGGACATCAACATCAAGGTCTGATGCATTTATATTGAAACGCTGCATCTGCCTTGCTTTCTTAAGCACTCCGTCTTCAACAAGTAATATGCCTACTGAAGCATCCTTGTATATGACGGAGTGCATTTTTGACACGTATACTGAAACCACAATCTATTAGTTTAGTGTTACTTTTGATATAAGGGGCGCATATCTGTCATTGATAGCATGGAATGCACCCGTTCTTATGGCCCTATTGGTGAATATACCGAGAAACAGCATTAGGATGGACAGGTCTTCTTTTGAATATACTTTCAGATTTTTGATGGCATATTCAACGATCTCGTCTACGCTTAATCCAAGATTGTCCTTTTTCTGCGCCAGGGCATTTACGCAGTCCATACAATCAGTCTTGTAGTTGTCCTTGATATAAGTACCTATAAGAAGATTTGATGATTTCTTTATTTCATCAGGAAATACATTACCGGAATCATTCATTATAAAACCTATAAAAAACGATCGGCACATATTGTCGACAGATATTCTTTCAACATCAAGAAGATCTATTATATCTTCGGAAGCTCTTGCTATCTTAATCATCTTGTCCATATAGATCTCGTTGGTTATATCGTCAAGACATTGGGATGCCTTGTCCGCGTCTTCTATAGTAATACGTTTCTTCACTTTTCCGACATTGTTTTTTTCTATAAAATCCGTTACCCTCATTGATTTTTGATGTATTAAATGTCCAATTGCAAATCTACCCTAAATTATCCAAGACACAAAATTCTTTATTATTGAATTTGAATCTTATTGATTTATTGTTATAGCATATACTTGAAGCCATAACACTGCTCCCTGTAAATTTATGGACAACTTCCATCATTGTTTCTCCATCCATCGTCCATTCCATCGCCGTGAGAACACTTGGATCCATCATAGGATTTATTGGATTATCATGGCATGATGTATATAACCCTTCGGTAGGCTTTATTTCATGTATATCACATAATCCATTTTCATTAAAGAAAACACACGATCCATCGTCCCTTTGGTTCGGAGCTATCATTCGCGTAAAATCGCTGGCAAACCCAAGTATCTTCAAGGGGGCATATGTTGTCAAAGAGAAATTTTCCCTGACAAAATCTATTCCCTTCTTTTCAATGATATTCATTATGTCTCTTGGCGTACCTATGCACGGGACTCTCTTACACATTCCCTTGCATTGGTCGCAATCACATAAAGATTTCTTATTATACTTTGTAAGAATCTTCATAAAACAATCTCTATTTTCCATTATACAATAAAAATTATTCCCCGACTAACCTACAGGCCAACCGGGGAAGATTTAACGAACAACAAACAATTACCCTAATGGGTAAACGAAATGAAAAAATTAAAGCAATACTTTTCTTAAAATAGCAACAATTTCACTATCAGGATACAAAGACAATTCTTCCGTTATATCTGAAAGAATATTGCTTATATTGGATGTATTAGGCAACAAGCATGATATTGTCATTGCATCCTCATCACATACATAGGAAACTGTTGATGACCATTCAGAATAACCGTATAGGCATAATAATGACGCAAAGTAATCGACAAGCATAAACCCCTTCTTGCATGATACAGTTATCTTGAATAATCTTTCCTCTTGCCCCTCCTTACGCTCTTTCCTCATAAGATATGCATCTCTTATGCTCATGAGCATACAGCCTATGAAGTTATTACCGGTAAACCTATGGGGCCCGTTAAGGGTATTTACGGCATATGATGAGGAGCAGTTGATACCAAGTTTCCTATCATTTGGATGAGCATAAAAGAGAAACAGGTTCTTTTTCTTTGCCAGAAAATCCATGAATATCTTGTTTCTGAAAAACATGGCGCAATAGCCTATTGTGTATAATATCTTATACCATTTATTGTAAAGATCATAATAGGCCATACTTCCAAGTGTTTCTTTTGTATTCATGCCCTTTAATATAGAGGTAAGATCCATGTTTCTGCCACATATCCTTTTAAAGGCAGATATACAAAATGGGATATCATGAAGCATTGTCTTTGTATCCTGGGAATGCATGAGCATAATGGCATCATTTACGAACCCATTTATACTCGTGTCATAATATCCGGACCATGTATCAAACTCGGCATTATACATGGGGGACAACAACTTCTTTTTATCCTTTGCATACAATGAATTTCCAAGAAAAAAGAACTGGTAGTCTTTTCTACCCTTCCATGGGTTCTTCATATCCAGGTTTACGTCCCCCCATTCCGTAATGACCCTTTTCATGTCCCATCTTTTCAATTCCTTTTGCATCGTTCAACAATTTGAAAAAATAATAGGATTCAACAAAATTTATTATGATAGTAATAGCTATAAGGTAGTTGATATAACCACCATCTTTATCCATGAAGATACAGGTTACAAAGATAACTATCATAATAATATTGATAACTCTGGATAACCTTTTAAGCATATCCAGGCATTCACAGATTACTCCTGAAGAGAAGAAAAGAACCTCCCTCTGACAGAATAATATCATAGATTCAAGCTTTTT